>Ga0137308_100384_pt1 | contig 78275 bp, 52 predicted proteins | sample Inofrocosms_June_FD_97181 | JGI IMG/M metagenome (GOLD analysis project Ga0137308, IMG submission 97181) | Mouse cecal microbial communities from Vienna, Austria - N-Acetylneuraminic and N-Acetylglucosamine D2O microcosms_June | ecosystem: Host-associated > Mammals > Digestive system > Large... | reverse complement strand
CTACCCGCCCTTCGTCTGGGCGCACAATCCCGATTTGTTACTGCGTTCAGTTTAGCACATTTATAGAATACCTACAAGATTCCGTGTATGAAAAAGCAAAAAGAATGAATTCTTCACTTGACAATGTTGCAAAGAATTGATGAGCCAAGATGAGATTGATGTTTCCAAATGGTCACGCACTGCGTGACGAATTGAGTTGGACACATTATAGACTTTTAATAAAAGTGGAAAATCATAATGCGCGAGAATTTTATATGCAGGAGGCTGTAAAATCACAATGGAGTACCAGACAGCTTGAAAGGCAGATAAATTCTTTCTTTTATGAAAGATTATTATCCAGTAAAAACAAAGAACAGGTTGCGGAAGAAATTCAAACATTAGAGCCTGCTAAAAAACCAGAGGACATTATTCGTAATATGGATTTAAAGTACATACTGCGTATATTGCAGAGGTAAAAAGGTCTTTGGGATTAACAATGTATGGTACTCCTAATGCGGTAGAAGAATTAAAACATCCGAGGAAGCGTCCACCGAAAGAGAAGATAGATGCGATAATTGGTTGAAGATGTGTGTAGCAGAACCGTGTCAGAGGCTGAATTATCACATTTGCTTGATTATCTGCTGGACTTTGCGTGTGACGAAAAAATATTGGGGTTGTATAAGAAAGTGTGTAGAAAATATTTATATGTATATCCGAGGTGCATCAAATTTTATATTGAAGCGTATCGGGAAATGTGGGAGGATGAAAACAAATGACTATTCGGCGGAATATATCTAAGATAAGTGACAGTTACAATGCTTGAGAAAGTTTGTGATAATATTACAGGAGGAGCAATGGGAAAAATAATTAAGGATACAATTCATGCGAATGGGATAGATATGGTCTTTATACACAGGATTTTGAAAATGAATTTATTTCATTGACGGATATTGCCCGATATAAGAGCGATGATCCAACGGCGGTTATTCAAAACTGAATGAGAAATCGGGATGTTATAGAATTTTTGGGATTATGGGAAAGACTTCATAATCCAGATTTTAAACCCCTCGAATTCGAGGGGTTTAGAAAACAGGCAGGGGCAAATGCGTTTACAATGTCACCAAAGAAGTGGATAGAAGCAACGGACGCTATTGGTATTGTTTCAAAGTCGGGACGTTATGGTGGTACGTATGCCCATAGTGATATTGCTATGCCTTTTGCAACTTGGATTTCTCCTGAATTTCAGTTATATATTATGAAGGATTACAGGAGATTAAAGATGGATGAGAATAGTCGGTTATCTCTAAATTGGAACTTAAACAGGGAAATTTCCAAGTTAAATTACAGGATACATACGGATGCCATTAAGGACAATTTGATTCCAGCAGAATTAACCCCTGCGCAGATAGCCTATGCATATGCTAATGAGGCAGATATGTTAAATGTGGTTCTGTTTGGAAAAACAGCGAAACAATGGAAAGATGAAAATCCAACCGTAAAAGGAAATATGCGGGATGTGGCAACGTTGAATCAATTACTTGTGCTTGCGAATTTGGAAAGTTATAATGCAGTATTGATTAATCAGGGAAAGATTCAGAAAGAGCGGAAGAGATTGTGTTAAAAGAATTGATTTACAGGTAATGAAAGAGTTGAACAAGTGGGAAAAATATTATTTGCTTAGTTTTTTGTTTAAGAGTGATTTTAAATTATAATTACATATCGTGTGATTTTTTCTTAGATCGCACAGGATGGTTTTTTCGCATTTCCTGCTTCCTTTGATATTCAAGTTCTCAGGCACGATGGGAAAAGACATCAGGATCTTCGGCATTGAGATAATCCACTTCGTTGGCTGCGATATCACGGCGGTGATAGTCATAGTATTTACCAAAGGCACCTTTGAGTTGTTTCATTAGTTTATCCCGAAAATCTGGTCGAATTTGAATTTTGCTATCCAGTAATTCTGTATATTGTTCTGGTTTGGGACGAAATTTTTCCTCTTGGAAAGCTACAGCATCTTTTTCAAGCTGCTCTTTGAGAGTAATATCCCCAGAATCAAGGATATCCAGATTCGTATTCATCTGGTCGTATTTCTTGGAAAGACTTGTCATATCTTTATCTGTGGAACACTCAGCCTGGAACAGTAGTTGCTCTTTGGCAGATTTTAGTTCCTCGATTTCTTCTATTACGGTTGTAAGCTGTTGATTTCATTTTATATGCTGGAAAGGATTCAGAATACTGTTTCTATCCTTTTGCGCATTCAGTTCTTTCTTTTCGGCAACTTTCGCTTTGAGCTTTTTCTTAATGGTATCATATTTGTTCAGGATAGGACGAAAATGCTGCATCCAGTCATGGATCACATCTTTTTGCATTTCATTATGAAGCAAATGATACTGTGTAAAAATCATATGATTTCGGAGTGCTTCCAATGTTTCGGCGATTATAGGAATAGACTTTTCAACGGCTTGAGTCATTTTAGCGACTTGGGCTTTTAATTCTCTGAGTAATTTATTGTCTGCACGAATCTGACGATTGATTCACAACGTTCTGCAATCATACCTTTCTTTTCCATGTCCTGAGCAATATAACCTTCATGAATGGTGAATGATATGTATGTGGAAAGCCGGAATGATTCGTGTCCGGAGGCGTATGTGGAATTGGCAACGCAGACGGATTTGACAATTTTTGAGTATGTTCGGATTGGGGTGGGTTATTTATCTCCATAGTGGCCTCTGCAGTGGGCGATGTAGAGCCGCCCATTTTCCATATGGTAGACGAGGCGGTCTTTCTCGTTGATGCGGCGGCTGTATTCGCCCTGCAGGTCGCCAGAGAGGGGTTCAGGCTTTCCGATCCCTTTCATGCAGCCGTTCCGCTCGATATCCTGAATGAGCTGGTTGATTCGCTTTAGTGTTTTTTTATCCTGCGTCTGCCAGTAGAGGTAGTCCTCCCAGGCATCATCCGACCATATTTTTTCACTCATCGTCCACCTCGATCAGTTCATGGGCGGTGCCTTTCCCGGCTCTCAGCTCCTGGACGGATTTCTTCACATAGGCTATGTTCGCCTCGGAGAAAAATGGGTCGGTAGTCTGGGTGATCTCAAACGGGATGCGGTTTTCGCGTAGAACTGCTTTCACAAAAAGGTTGATTGCGGTAGAAGTATTCAGGCCAACGTTGGAGCAGAAGGTGTCAAAGCTGGCCTTATCTTTTTCATCTACCCTTGCGGTTAAGGTTGCCAGTGCCATAGGTATCTCTCCTTTCGTATTTGAGTTGTGATTATTATAACACTATTGTATGCTGGAAGCAAGCGTATGTATTACATATGGAATAAAACTAACATAAATTTCCGGTTTTTTGGGCTTATATGGAAATGAAAAAGAAACGGGCAGCCCGCATAAGTAAAAACTGTACGGTGAGAACCCATTTCTTTATAGTATGATTGTATCGGAAAGATGTGTTTTTCAAAAAAAGATTCAGGCTGACTCATCTGATTGCTTTCACTGATTTGTTTTTTTAAACATGTCATTATAGAACTAAAATCACTTTTGATATTATAAGACATGGTATATTACCGCTACTTTTGCTTTGCTTACCCAAAATGTAAACATGAAAGTTTGATAGAAGAAACTGATATAGAAAAAACAGAAAAAATACTGTGAGTGTATCATATAATTCTCAAATGCAGACAATGATAAGCAATTTCATGTACTCTTCGCAGGCGGTAATAGTATCAAGAATCATCAGGTTGCAGCGGAACTATTGGAAATTGGAAGCAGATGAATACAGCCCGGATGTTTGGAGAGACAAACTTAGAAGAAGATAAATTTATTCAACCTTACAAAATCGTAAGATTCCCCAGGGAATTGTAAGCCGGAGAAATGGCAGTACAGTTCCTTTTTTGCTATACTTTAAGATGTAACATGTAAGGCTGTTTTATGATGAGGAGGTTATGAGCATGGCAATTTTGGAAGTGCGCAGTTTGAAAAAAATTTATGTCCCCAGATTCGGCGGGAATCAGGTGCAGGCGCTGAGCAATGTTTCGTTTTCGGTGGAAGAGGGGGAGTATGTGGCGATTATGGGCGAGTCGGGTTCGGGAAAGACGACGCTTTTGAATATTCTGGCGGCGCTTGACAAGCCTACCAGCGGTGAAGTTTTGCTGAATGGGGAAAATATTACGGGAATTAAGGAGAAGGACATTTCTGCATTCCGCAGGGAGAACCTGGGATTTGTGTTTCAGGATTTCAATTTGCTGGACACATTTTCGCTAAAGGATAATGTGTTTCTTCCTCTGGTGCTTTCGGGCAAGGGATATGAGGAAATGAACTTGCGGATGCGCCCGATCGTGCGGAAGCTTGGGATTACCGATATTATGGAGAAATATCCCTATGAGGTATCAGGAGGGCAGAAGCAAAGAGTGGCAGTAGCAAGGGCGCTGATTACGAATCCGAAGCTGGTGCTGGCGGATGAGCCGACGGGGGCTCTGGATTCCCGCGCGACGGAGGGGCTTCTGCGGGTGTTTGAGGAGGTAAACGAGGAAGGGCAGACGATTCTTATGGTGACTCACAGCATCAAAGCGGCAAGCCATGCGAAGCGGGTGCTGTTTATTAAGGATGGGGAAGTGTTTCATCAGATTTACCGTGCCACGATGAATGAAGAGGAGATGTATCAGAAGATTTCGGATACGCTGACAATCCTTGCGACAGGCGGTGACAGAAATGAGTAAATTTTTCTATGTAAAGCTGGCGTTTAGTAATATTAAGAAAAATGCCCGTATTTATGTGCCCTATATGCTGACCTGCATGGGGACAATTATGATGTACTATATTATCCGCGGGCTTGCCCTGAACCAGAGTATGAGGGATATCCGCGGAGGGAACGAAGTGCAGATGATTATGGGGTTCGGGAGCTGGATTATCGGGATTTTTGCGGTGATTTTCCTGTTTTATACGAACAGTTTCCTGATTAAGCGCAGGAAGAAAGAGTTCGGTCTGTACAATATTCTGGGAATGGAAAAGCGCCATCTGGGACGGGTAGTGTTTTGGGAGAGCGTGGATACGTTTCTAATCAGCATGGCGGCAGGCGTGGGATTTGGCGTGCTTTTTTCTGAGCTGGTTTATCTGTGTGTAGAGCGGGCGTTGGAATTTGAGATGTCTTTGAAATTTGAAATCGTGCCGCGCGCTATAGCGGAGGCGGCGATTCTGTTTGGGATTATTTTTGTGATTAATCTCCTGAACACGCTGCGCCAGATTCATCTGGCGAATCCGGTAGAGCTGCTAAAAGGCGGAAATGTGGGGGAGAAGGAGCCGAAGACCAGATGGATACTGACGAGCGTAGGCTTTTTGTTCCTGGGCGTTGGTTATTATATGGCGGCTACGGTGGAGAATCCGATTGACGCAATGTTATTCTTTTTCCTGGCGGTCATTCTGGTAGTGATTGCTACTTACTGCCTGTTTACGGCAGGAAGCATCGCTATCCTTAAGTTTATGCGGAAAAGAAAGAACTTTTATTATAAGCGGAATCATTTTATTTCCGTTTCGGGCATGATGTACCGGATGAAGCAGAATGCAGCAGGTCTTGCGAGTATCTGCGTACTGTCTACCGGAGTGTTGATTTTGATTTCTACGACGGTCTGCATGTATCTGGGAACAGAGGATGCCATACGGGTGCGCTATCCCAGGAATATATATTTTGACATGCATGTCTCTTCGAAAGAGGTTATGGAAAATGTACAGGAGATAAAAGAAAAGGTTCTGGCTGCGCATGGTGTAAAATCGGTGGATGAAGTAGCTTACGAAAGGTCCTATTATACAGTCAACCAGTCAGGAAACCGTTTCGGAGAGGATTATGGGAATGACAAAACAACAAAGGATTATGCGAATATTGAATGTATAACGCTGCAAGACTATAACCGCCTGGCAGGAAAAGATGTGAGCCTGGCGGAAGATGAAGTGCTTCTTTGTGTGGTATCAGGTGAAGTAGAAGAAAACACGATGTATTTCGGGGATACAGAGTTCCGGATTAAGGAAAAGCTGGAAGAGTTTCCGCTTCCTACAGACAATTTAGGAAATGTGGTGAACACATATTGGCTGGTTCTGCCGGATAAGGATTCGGCAAAGAGAGTGGCCGAAGGGATATCGCTGAAGAGTTTTTGGAAGTATTACTGTGCGTTTGACATAAATGCGGGTGAAGATGTACAACTGCAGGTTTATGAAGATTTGCTGGCAGAACTGCAGGCTTCCGGAATGGAAGGCAGTGTGCGGAGTGCGGCGGAGGGAAGAAGCAGTTTCTTTGCCCTGAATGGAGGCGTACTGTTCCTTGGGATTTTTCTGGGATTCCTGTTTATGATGGCTACGGTGCTGATTATTTATTATAAACAGATTTCAGAGGGATATGACGATAGAGAGCGGTATCAGATTATGCGGAAAGTGGGAATGAGCCGAAAAGAGGTAAAGAGCTCTATCAGAAGCCAGGTGCTGACGGTATTTTATCTGCCGCTGATTGCGGCCGGAGTCCATATTTTCTTCGCTTTCAATATGATTCGTAGAATGCTGTTTGTGTTTGGCCTCTACAATGTCCGGCTCTTTGCAGTGTGTACGGTCACCACCATGCTTCTGTTTGGGCTGCTGTATTGCCTGGTGTACGGCAGGACGGCGAAAACGTATTACAAGATTATTTCTTAAATCCATCCGCCGTCCAGGTGGATGACCTGCCCGGTAAGATAGTTGTTTTCCGTGCATAAATCTAATACCAGGCTGGCAACCTCGTCGGGGCGCCCCAGGCGTCCGGCGGGGATTTCCATAAGCAGGGCTTCCAGTTCTTCTTCCGTCATAAAGCTGTTCATCTCGGTGTCAATCGCGCCGCAGGCGATGGCATTGACCTGGATGTTACTGGGAGCCAGTTCTTTTGCCAGCGCTTTTGTCAGTGCGTTTACCCCGCCTTTGGTGGCAGAGTAGGCGGTTTCACAGGAAGCGCCTGCTACACCCCAGACGGAGGAAATGTTGATGATTTTTCCATTTTTGCGGCGCAGCATCAAAGGGATGCCGCTGCGGCAAGTGTAGAACACAGAGGAAAGGTTCGTCTGCAGCAGGCGGTCCCATTCCTCAGGGGAGAGATCTGTGAGAAGGCCGAGATGGGAAATTCCGGCGTTGTTTACCAGTAGATCCAGGGAAGAAAAATATTCTGTGAATACAGAATACATTTGTTCTACGGCCAGGAAATCTCCCATATCCCCAACAAATGTGACGCAGGTCACAGGAAAATGGGATTCGATGTATTGTTTTACTTCTTCCAGCATTTCTGCATTTCTATGGCAGGTAATCATCAGGTGATAGCCATTTGCCGCCAGGGTCAGGGCGATAGAACGCCCGATGCCCCGGGAGGCTCCAGTTACCAAAGCTGTTTTAAAACCCATAGTTATCTGCTCCTATCACTTCTTATTTATCTTAGAACGTTTTCTTAAAGTAGGGTCCAGAATTTTTTTCCTGATGCGAAGGCTTTCAGGCGTGACCTCCAGAAGTTCATCGGTGTCAATAAACTCCAGCGCCTGTTCCAAACTGAGAACCTTCGGAGGCGTAAGCTTCAGCGCTTCGTCCGCGGAGGAGGAACGGGTATTGGTCAGGTGTTTCGTCTTGCATACGTTTAACTCAATATCTTCCGGTTTTGCGCTCTGTCCGATGATCATGCCGGAGTAAACTTTTTCGCCAGGACCGATAAAGAGCGTCCCGCGCTCCTGTGCGCTGAACAGGCCGTATGTTACAGATTCCCCCGCTTCGAAAGCAATCAGGCTGCCCTGTTTCCGATACTGGATATCTCCTTTATAGGGAGCGTAACCGTCAAAAATGGTATTCAGGATACCGTTTCCTTTTGTATCAGTCAGGAATTCTCCGCGGTAGCCGATAAGTCCACGGGAAGGAATGGAGAATTCCAGGCGTGTGTATCCGCCGGAAGCAAGGCTCATGCCCTGCAGCTCCCCTTTCCGGAGACTCAGCTTCTGAATGACAGTTCCGGCGAATTCTTCCGGTACGTCTACATAAGCCAGCTCAATCGGTTCAAGCTTCCTGCCGCGCTCATCGGTATGGTAGAGTACCTCCGCCTTGCTGACGGCAAACTCATAACCTTCACGGCGCATGTTTTCAATCAGTACCGACAGATGAAGCTCGCCTCGCCCAGATACTTTGAAAGCTTCTGTGGCGTCTGTCTCTTCTACGCGCAGGCTTACGTCTGTGTTCAGTTCCCGGAAGAGACGGTCGCGCAGATGGCGTGAGGTCACATATTTTCCTTCCTGCCCGGCGAGAGGGCTGTCGTTTACGATAAAATGCATGGCAATCGTGGGTTCTGAAATTTTTTGGAATGGAATCGCCTCTACATGGTCTGGGGAGCATAAGGTGTCCCCAATATGGAGGTCGGCAATACCGGAAATCGCCACGATAGAACCTACAGTGGCTTCCTGAACGTCCACTTTATTCAGTCCGTCAAATTCATAGAGCTTGCTGATTTTTACTTTCTGCTGGGTGTCCGGGTTGTGGTGGTTGACCATGATACACTCCTGGTTGACTTTGATCGTGCCGTTATCCACCTTGCCCACGCCGATGCGCCCCACGTATTCGTTGTAGTCGATGGTACTGATCAATACCTGCGTTCCGGCCGTCTCATCACCTTCCGGCGCAGGAATATAGTCCAGGATAGTCTCAAACAACGGCGTCATGTCCTTAGGCTCATCGGAAAGGTCTTTCACTGCGTATCCTGCCTTTGCAGAAGCGTAGAGGAATGGGCAGTCAAGCTGTGCGTCTGAAGCATCTAAGTCCATCAGAAGCTCAAGTACTTCATCTACAACTTCATCGGGACGCGCTTCGGGGCGGTCGATTTTGTTGACACAGACAACTACCGGGAGACTTAGTTCGAGCGCCTTGCGCAGTACGAACTTTGTCTGTGGCATAGCACCCTCAAAGGCGTCTACCAGCAGGATAACGCCGTTTACCATTTTCAGTACACGCTCTACCTCGCCGCCAAAGTCGGCATGTCCGGGGGTATCGATGATGTTGATTTTAGTATCTTTATAAAAAACGGCTGTGTTTTTAGATAAAATCGTGATACCCCTTTCACGCTCCAAGTCGTTGGAGTCCATGACGCGCTCAGCGACTTCCTGATTGGCGCGGAATACGCCGCTCTGCTTTAAAAGCTCGTCTACCAGAGTGGTTTTGCCATGATCCACATGGGCGATAATCGCGATATTACGAACGTCTTCTCTTCTCATAAATAAAAATTCCTTCTTTCTTGTATACATGGGAATGGTTGGCCCCATAATTATGAAATGACTTTAACAGTTTATCACATTTTCATGGGAATACAAGGATTTCTGTGATTTTTTCTGTTCTAAGATGGAGGAAAGCATCATAGATATAATTATACGTAAAAAAGTACAAAGCGGATAGCTGCGGAAAAGAGCGGCGTCCTGCCAGAGAAGAAGAAGGGAGAACGTATAATAATGGCAGATAAGGTTATTGAAAACAATCAGGTATCAATTATGGGGGAGATTGCATCAGAATTCGTGTTCAGCCATGAAGTATTTGGCGAAGGGTTTTATATGGTAGATATCCTCGTAAAGAGGCTGAGCAATTCCAGCGACAGGATTCCGGTCATGATATCAGAACGGCTGGTTGACGTCACGCAGGATTACCAGGGGGAATACATACAGATTCTGGGGCAGTTCCGTTCTTATAACCGACATGAGGAGAAGAAAAACAGGCTGGTGCTTTCGGTATTTGCGAGGGAAATCAGTTTCGTAGAGGAAGAGAATGATAAGATGAAAACGAACCAGATTTTCCTGGATGGATATATTTGCAAGATGCCGGTGTACCGAAAGACGCCTCTGGGAAGGGAAATCGCGGATATGCTGGTGGCAGTGAACCGTCCTTACGGAAAATCAGACTATATTCCATGTATCTGCTGGGGAAGAAACGCCAGGTTTTCCTCCACCTTCGAGGTCGGCGGCCATGTGCAGGTATGGGGGCGCATCCAGAGCCGGGATTATATGAAGAAGCTGGACGGGGATATCACGGAGAAGCGCACTGCGTATGAAGTGTCGGTGAGTAAACTGGAATACAATTAGTGGTCAAATTGTGGTTTGTCGGGCAGGTCATCGTTTACGCCGGAAGTCTGCGGAGGTGAAAGTTCCCATGAATTACGCCGGACGGTCACGGAACCGATAATTTTCCATGTTTACCCCGGACGCCGGGACGCCTGCCATATATCCCACGCGGACGGGGACAACGCACCGGTGAGCTAACGATTAACTCCAACTAAATACGCTCAGGAGAGCCTTCGCGCATTAAGTTTCCGTAAATCGTGGATCTCACCTCTGCTAAAGGCGCCCCCTGAGTGTCCGCTTAGGGATATATGGCAGGCGCCCCGGCTGGGCAGTGGATTGTGGTGGCGTGAACTGTTCCGGCTGTAGCGATATTCTGGCTATAGCGGAAGTACTGAGCGCTGGCGTTATGTGAACATGTGGCGGGATGGTCTGTCATGCTGCAGGGCATGGCAAACGGCATCGTTTATTTGCTGAGCCGTAAGCATTGCTGATTTACCACGGTGTCCAGTGCTGGCATCGGGAGCCTGTAAAAACGGCAGTTCCGCCTCAGCTGGAATCGTCCACGCAGCCGGGGCACACCGTAACGCCGACCATTACCCAGCCGGGAAACCTGCCGCATATCCCTAAGCGGACACTCAGGAGACGTTTTTAGCAGAGGCGAAATCCGACGCTTACGGAGACTTATGCGCGAAGGCTCTCCTGAGCGTATTAGTCGCAGTTTGCGCGAGTGACGAGCCGAACGGGCAGGCTTGCATGCCCACTCGGCGACCACCGCGGCAGAGAAACACGCGTTGCGTGTTTCTCCGGCGGCTAGTTCGCCGGCGCGTTGTCTCCGTCCGTGTGGGATATGCGGCAGGTTTCCCGGCGTCTGGCGTAAGCGACAAACCGCAATTTGCATCTGTGCAGAAATGCTCCAGAAAGAAACATTGCATTTCAGGGGAGTTTGTAGTAATATATAGAAATTATGGAAAGTGATGGAGCTGCCGCAGGCAGCATTTTGAGTTTGGAGAGAGGTGCAGAATGGAGAACGGGGTTGTACATATTATTTGTGGTAAGGGCAAGGGAAAGACATCCGTTGCGCTTGGACAAGCTATCTGCGCGGCGAGTGAAGGGAAGTCTGTGATTATCATCCAGTTTCTGAAGCAGAAACAGACGGAAGAGATTGACTTCATCAGGCGTTTGGAACCGGAAATCAAGTTGTTCCGATTTGAAAAGTCGGACAAGTCTTTTGGAGAGCTTTCTGAAGAGGAGCAGAAGGAAGAGCAGCAGAACCTGAAAAACGGCGTAAATTTTGCAAAAAAAGTGCTGGTGACAGAGGAGTGCGACGTGCTGATTCTTGATGAGATTCTGGGACTGCTGGAGTATGGGATTGTTACGGCGGATGAGATACGCTCGCTGCTTCAGACGAACGACGGGGATGTGGGAGTTATCATGACAGGAATCTATGAAGGCAGGGAGCTTTGGGATTTGGCGGACATGGTAACGGAGATGACAACGAGGGACAGGAGTTAGATATGTTATTGTTGCAGCAGATGGCAGTGCTTTTTTTCCTGATGGTGCTGGGGTATTGCATGAGAAAAAGAGAAATACTGAGTGCGGAGACGGCGAAGTTTTTGTCTTGGCTGGTGGTGCATGTGGCGAATCCGGCGCTGATTCTTTCCGGAAGCATCGAACGTACCGGGGCGGCTGCTCCGAAGGAGCTGGGGATGTGCCTGGGGATAGCGGTTCTGATGTTTGTGGGGCTTATTCTGATTGCGGCAGTGGTGACGCCGCTTTTTCGGGTATCCAGGGAGAGTGCGGGAACCTATCGGATTATGATGATTTTTTCGAATGTGGGATTTATGGGATTTCCGGTCATCCGTGCAGTATACGGCAGTGAAGCGCTCTTGTATGCGTCCCTGTTCCTGATTCCGTATAATCTTTTAATTTATACTTATGGAATCCGTGAGATGCAGGGAGCTGGTGCAGAGCGCACAAAGATATCATGGAAGAAAATCCTGAACGTGGGTGTGCTGAGCTGCCTGGCAGCTTTGGCAATTGCAATTTTCCAGATACCAACGCCGGATTTTGTGGAAACGGCGGTATCTTCTCTGAGCGGGCTGACGGCTCCACTGAGCATGATGGTTATCGGGGCGTCTATGGCGGAGTTTGACGTCAGGGAGTTGTTTACAGATAGAAAGCTTTTGGCGTTTTCGGCGTTTAAGCTTCTTGTGCTTCCGGTGGCGGGGATGTTGTTTATCAAGCTGTTTGTGGAAAGCGAGATGTTTCTTGGCGTGTGCCTGGTGATGTTGTCCACGCCGGTGGGGAGCATGACGGCCATGCTGGCGCAGCAGTATGGCGGGGACTACGAGCTGGATTCGAAAGGCGTGGCGCTTACGACGCTGCTTTCGGTAGCGACGATGCCGCTGGTGTCGATGCTGGTAGGATGAGGCGAATATTTAGCAGAAGAAGCTTGGAAAGCGGGTTTCTAAAAAATACAAAAACCCCGCAGCATATGGTATAGAGCATCAAAAGATGCGTACTATTTGCTGCGGGGTTCGCTTGTTTTACGGCATCCTGTTTTGAAGATTTAGCTAAACCGCTGCATGGAAACGACTCTTCCATTCTGGATATAAACATACAGGGTGGAGCCGCCGCTGCGGTATACCCACTGTAAATATCCGCCGCCCCAGTCATTTTTTCTGACGGGAGCGCCCCAGGTAGTTAACTGTGCATCGTGGGCCGACATTCCAGTGTAAATGGTATCTCCAATATAGACTTTGGTTTGTGTGGAACCTTTGCGTTTCCCGAATTTATCGTACAGGACAGCTTTTATGACGGTTCCGGCGGAAGCTTTGGGGTTCAGGGAAATCTGGATGTTTTGCCGCTTTTTGCCTGATTTCAGCTTTTTGCTGTACGTTTTGGAGCCTACGCTCAGTTTGAGACGCTCCCCTTTCTTTCCGTTGGTGATGGACATAGAGATGGAACTGCTGGACTGATAAATCTTTCCCTTCAAAGTAATTTTTCCGGTTGCCTGTTTGATGCGGAGAAATTTACAATTGTAATTATTATTCTTGTCTGTCACCCATACATCAACAGACTTTCCGGCTTTCTGCGGTTTGATTTTTTTAGAGAAAGAACCGCCCTTTTTTACTTTTGTGGTGTATTTCTTCTTGCCGATCCATATTTCAATCAGGGAACCTGACTTTGCGCTGGTAGATCCGGTGATTTTTGTGCTGTCGCTGGTTACTTTATTCACGCGGAGTTTCGGAGGCTGATTTTTTATTCTTACCGATTTTGTGAACGTATAGCCGTAGTTATCTGTAAGGACGACTTTCAAAAGTGTATCAGGCTGCGCTTTAGGGAATGAGCCCTGGAATTTATATTTTACCGAATAGCCTGGATAAAGGGTTTCATAGGAATCTTCTTCGTGTTCATATTTGTAGCGTTCTTTTGATTCATAATTGAGTTTTGCAACCTTACAGGGATAGCGTTTTCCGGCAATCTCTACATATACGGAGCCGGAAAATGGCTCGTTGTCATAGTAGCTGTGAAGGAAAATGCCCCCGTCAATGGAAGTAGTTTTTGCAAACGCATTGATTTCATAAGGCTGGATCTGAACCACATATTGCTGCGGATTGGTGAAGGAGGAATTGTCTGATTCCAGCCAGGCTTTTATCTTACTCCCTAAAGCTTGTTGCGGGTATTTCACGGTGACGGAAGCATTTGCGGAAGCGGCAGTGTTACTTTTGTATACTTTTCCGTTTACTTCGGCGACAATCCGTCCGCCTGGAGGAAGCGTAGTGGTAATCCGGGACGGCAGGATAGAGGAACTATATAGGTTCCATTCATGAAATTCGTTAGTTACTTTATACTTAAGCGGGCAGGAACACCCGTGGGCGTCAGAAAAAGTAAGCGTAATGGATGTTCCATGCTTCTGCCTGGGGTATTCCAGGACATAGCTTCCAGAGGCAGGATTGATATTTGCTGAATATACAGTTCCGCCTATTGTCGTTGATACCTTGCAGGGGACCTGGCCGCATACATTGGGCTTAACGGTTCCGAATGCTTTTGAGGGATATACGCCCTTTTTGTAGAGGGCGTCGGACGAGTAGGAACATGTATCCAGCGCACAGTCTTCCACAGTACGGGTTATTTTCTTAGAGATACTTCCGCAGGCGCTTTCTGTCCATACCGTAACAGTCTCTGCAGTTGTCAGAGGGTAGGTTATGATAGGTTTTGTTTCAAGGTAGGGACAGGATACACCGTAATCAGAGTAGTATAGAACGCCGTCTACTTCTGCACATACGCGCTCGTCAGAAGACAAGTGATGCCCATCAAGCGCGATACCCTCACGGAAGGCAGTCACGCTGGGCCAGGAAATAAATTTGTCTTCGATGGCATACCGGCTTGTACTAGAACATCCGTAACCATCGGTGGAGGTAACGCTTATATATATCCCGGGTTCCAGTCTGGGGTATCTCAGGATGAATGTTCCGTCGTTTTGTATTTCGGCTTTGTATTCCTCGAACCCTATTGTAGCAGTGATATCTGCATTCAGGTATCTGGTTTCTCCCGTTAGGTAGCATGGGTATGCATTGACATAGCGAAGACTCATTTCATGAGGCCAGAAATGCACAAAACAGCTGTCACAACGGTTTCCCTCAAGGTCTCGTACCCATACATAATAAAGTCCACCTGTAAACCAGCCGACGTCGGGGTAGGCCACAGTAATACGTTCCACGGCGCTTTTGATGGAAAAAGGGATTTCGATTTTGTCACCACGCTCTTCGCTGACAACAAGGATGGCATCCTGTGGCTGTCTCACGTTTTCAATATTAAAAGTCACTGACTGATGATTCATAGACACTCCGTTTATCTCCCAGGCGGCGGCACCGATGGCTTCGCTTTCCTCTGATGCGTTTGTTGTCAGAGGGAAGCAAAAGAGCAGAGATATGCACGCAAGGGTTGTAAATAGTTGGTGGATATTTTTCATGTTTTTATCTCCCTTTGTATGTTTTTTATTTGTTATAGTATAACGTAAAATATTATTTTTGTCAGTATATTTTAAAGATTTGTGTAAAAAATATGAAGATTATACTGAAATCTGGGGATGTGCGGGAAGGCTTTTATTGGAAGAACTTCATACAGGTAAACCGTATTGATGCCTTTGAAATGCATTATGCGTATTATGATCCCGAAAAACATCAGGTTTGGAAAAATGGAGAACATAATAAAGATTTGTTTGTAATTGACCATTATTATACAAAGAGCTGGGAAGAGTGGAAGAGAAAGATTATGGAGCGGGGAGGGGCAGATCCGAATTACCATAAAGCATTGAGGGAGTTCTTTGTATATAATCCAGATATGATACATTTGGATACAGGGGAGGATGCAGTGCAGGCATATGAGTAGAGATAGAAGGTTACTGTGAACGGAGTGAATAGTAATGATAGGGGGCGTCAGATGGACAGTCTTCTTAACATAAGTTTGCAAAGCGTTTCGATTATGGTATTATAAAAAACAAAAGGCAGCAGAAAGCGATTTGCAGAGTATTTGACTCTTGCGGGAATAAAAGATCTTAAAGATACGACAGGAGCCGTCAATGAAAAAAATATACTTAGACATAGAAGAAAATCACAGCTCCCCAGATTTGGAAGGATTAGTGAGGGATTTCCGGTCAGCAGGGATAGAGGTGCGTCCGTTGACCGAAAATAGCTGGGGGGACATGGCGCAGGCATTGGTTCTTACGGACAGGCAGGCGACGGCTGACATGGCGTCGGGAAGGCTTTCGGTGGAAGGCAGCGCCATCGCGCTCCAAGGAAAAACCGCCTGCGTAGGCTACGAGCCGCCCGGGGCGGGCGTCACGCTTTCACATGTAGATATGATAGTGCAGGGCTTCGAGGAGCTTGACGTAGAATTTTTCAGGAGAGTATATCAGCGCTGTCATGGCATTCCGTGGACAATCGCCCTGACAGACAGGTTGGCGCTTAGGGAAAGTGTGCCCGATGATTTTGATGTGTTCTATGATATGTACCGGCAGCCCGGCATGACAGATTACATGCCGGGACTTTCAGACGACAAGGAAGAAGAGCGGGAAACTTTCTGCGCATATATCCGCAGGATGTATTCATTTTATGGATATGGGCTCTGGACGGTGGCAGAGAAATCAAGCGGGCGTGTTGTCGGGCGAGCAGGGCTGGAGAATGGCTCTTTTCAGGGGCAATCTGTGCCTGTTATTGGCTATATGATAGGAGCAGAGTATCAGCGGCAGGGATATGGGCAGGAAGCTGTGAGGGCAGTGGCGGAATACGCGTTTTGCGAGTTGGAAATGGAGAGAATATACGGATTCGTTCATAAGAAAAACCAAAATTCCAGGCGGCTCATTCAGCGCGTGGGTTTCCGGAGAATAGAAGAGCGCTGTCGGATGGCAGTTCAGATGGCGGGGCGGACGTTTGAAAAGGATATTGCCGGTTATGTTTGTGTTAACACAAAAGCCTTGTATTTCCCAGGCAAATCCATTACAATAGGTGATGAATAAGCCGACGAGCCGCATAAGCCCTGGGCAGCGGCGGTGGACGGCGCGGAGGGAAGCATGGGAATTATTGAAGGCAGCGGACTGGTTTATGAATATAGGAAGTACGGCGAGGACGGTGAAATTGCAGCGGTGACCCGGGCAGTAGACGGGGTGAGCCTGGACGTGAAACGCGGGGACTTCGTGGCTATCCTGGGGCATAATGGTTCCGGGAAGTCTACCCTGGCGAAGCATATCAACGCTATCCTGACGCCGGACGAGGGGACGCTTTATGTGGACGGGATGGATACATCTGAAGAGAAGAATCTATGGAATGTACGTCAGAGTGCAGGCATGGTGTTTCAGAATCCGGACAACCAGATTATTGGGACAGTTGTTGAAGAAGATGTGGGTTTTGGACCTGAAAATATGGGGATATCCACGGAGGAAATATGGGAAAGGGTGGAAGAAAGCCTGAAATGTGTAGGGATGTGGGCATACCGAAAGAAATCCCCGAATAAACTTTCCGGCGGGCAGAAACAGCGTGTGGCCATTGCGGGGGTGGTGGCGATGCACCCCAAATGCATCGTGCTGGATGAGCCGACCGCTATGCTGGACCCGACGGGACGGAAAGAGGTAATCCGTACGGTGCGGGCGCTGAACCAGGTGGAGGATGTGACCGTATTGCTGATTACCCATTATATGGAAGAAGTGATTTATGCAGACAAGGTGCTGGTGATGGATGAAGGAAAAGTGGTGATGCAGGGGACGCCCCGGGAAATTTTTTCCCAGGTGGAGCAGCTGCAGAAATACAGGCTGGATGTGCCGCAGGTGACTCTTCTGGCACATGAATTGAAAAAAGCAGGGCTTCCGGTTCCGGATGGCGTCCTGACGGTAGATGAGCTGGTGGAAGAATTATGTCGATGCAAATAGAGAATCTGAGTTATGTATATGGAGAAGGAACTGCCTTTGAGAAAAAGGCGCTGGACAATGTGAACCTGGAGCTGCTGGACGGGCAGTTTATCGGTGTGATCGGGCATACGGGTTCCGGTAAGTCTACGCTGATTCAGCACTTAAACGGTCTGCTTAGGGCTACGCATGGGAAGATTTATTATAATGGCGAGGATATTTACCGGGAAGGCTATGATATGCGGGGGCTCCGCAGTAAAGTGGGGCTGGTGTTTCAGTACCCGGAACATCAGCTTTTTGAGATGGATGTATTTACAGATGTATGCTTTGGGCCGAAGAATCAGGGATTGCCGAAGGAAGAAGTGGAGGCAAGGGCTCTGGAAGCGCTGCATCAGGCGGGGCTGAAAGAGAAACACTATAGGAAATCGCCTTTCGAGCTTTCAGGCGGACAGAAGCGCCGGGCAGCGATTGCAGGCATTTTGGCAATGCATCCGGAAGTGCTGGTGCTGGATGAGCCGACGGCAGGACTGGATCCTAAAGGGCGGGATGAGATTTTAGAGCAGATAGCCAGGCTGCACCGGGAGAGGAACATTACGGTTCTTCTGGTTTCTCACAGTATGGAAGATGTAGCAAAATATGTGGACAGGATACTTGTGATGGATGATGGGAAGATTATGTTTGATGATGTGCCGAAAAGAGTTTTTCACCATTATCAGGAGCTGGAGAAAATAGGGCTGGCAGCGCCCCAGGTGACTTATGTGGTAAAAGCGCTGGAAGCAAAAGGCTGGAAAATCGATACGGACGCTACTACGGTGGAGGAAGCCAGAAGCGCGGTGTTACGTGCGCTGGGACGATAGGAGAAGTATGTTAAGAGATATTACATTGGGACAATATTACCCGGGGAATTCCGTGATACACAAGCTGGATCCGCGGACGAAACTGGTGGGGACGCTGACATTTATTATATCCTTATTTCTGTTCCGTTCCTTTGCGGGATATCTGGCGGCAGCTTTATTTTTGGCAGTTATTATCCGCATTTCGGGGGTTCCTTTTAAATTTATGGTCCGGGGATTGAAATCTATCATGATACTATTGTCTATTACAATGGTATTCAACCTGTTTCTGACTCCGGGAACTCCGGTGCTGGTTTTCTGGAAACTACAGATTACCCGTGAGGGAATTGCACAGGCGGCATTTATGGCGATGCGCCTGGTTATGCTGATTATCGGTTCTACGGTTATGACGCTGACCACTACGCCGAATCATCTGACAGACGGCATGGAAAAAGGGCTTGCGCCGCTGAAGAAACTGCGGGTTCCGGTGCACGAGGTGGCGATGATGATGTCCATAGCGCTGCGGTTTATTCCTATATTAATGGAAGAAACAGATAAAATTATGAAGGCACAGATGGCGCGCGGAGCGGATTTTGAGTCCGGCGGATTGGTAAAGAAAGCGAAGAGCCTGGTGCCGCTTTTGGTTCCTCTGTTTATTTCGGCGTTTCGCCGGGCAAATGACCTGGCGATGGCAATGGAGGCGAGAGGGTATCGGGGCGGAGACGGGCGCACGAAAATGAAGCCATTGATTTATCAGAAGAGGGACTACAGGGCATATCTGCTGATGTTGGCGTATCTCGTGTGTATCGTGTTGATAGGAAAGGTCTCTCCGGTGTAAAACTTTCCGAAGAAAGGCGGATGCTGCCGCGGCAGTAAGAAGGAGCATAGAATGAAAAGGGTGAAGCTGACAGTGGCGTATGACGGTACGCGTTACCACGGCTGGCAGGTGCAGCCAAATGCAGATACTATAGAAGGGGAACTGAACCGTCATCTTTCGGCGCTTCTACAGGAGGAAATTAAGGTGACAGGCGCCAGCAGGACAGATGCGGGAGTCCATGCTTTGGGAAATGTGGCGGTATTTGATACAAAAGCGAGGATGCCGGCGGAAAAGATTTCTTATGCCATGAACACCAGGCTTCCGGAGGACATCCGCATTCAGGAATCCTGTGAAGTGGCGCCGGATTTCCATCCCCGGTTTTGCCGGACAGTAAAAACTTACGAATACAGGATTTTAAATAGACGTTTTCCGGATCCTACGAAGAGACTGTACTCTTTCTTCTATTATTATCCGCTGGATGTGGGGAAAATGCGGGAAGCGGCAGCATATCTGGAAGGAGAGCATGATTTCCGGGCATTCTGCACGATGAGGCCCGGGATAGAAAATACCGTGCGCACTATTTATTCTTCAGAGGTGGAAAAAGAGGGAGATATAATCGTATTTCGGGTGACGGGAAACGGATTCCTCTATAACATGGTACGCATTATGGCGGGAACTCTGATACGGGCAGGCGGGGGAGTTTTCTCACCCGAATATATAAAAGCTATCCTGGAGAGCCGGGACAGGGAGCTGGCAGGAGAAACGGCGAGGCCGGAAGGTCTGACGCTGGTGGAAATACATTATCCGGAAGAAGATAAAGCGGCTGGGATGCAGCTGCAAAATAGGTGATACTTGGAGATTGAGGTGTGTGACACACCGTCGTTTATGTATGGAGGAGTTAGGACATGAAGATGAAATGGAGACAGTGCCTGGCGGGGCTGTTGGCAGGGGCTTTGACAATAACCGGAATTCCGTTCTCCGGTGGCGGGGCGTTTATGGTAAGAGCGGCGCTGCAGGCAGATGAGGAGATGAATCTGCAGTACAGATACCGTCCGGTGGACGAAAAGACGATTACGGTAGATACAGATGTGCCGGGAAACAGGCAGAGACCTGATAAACCGCTTACAAACCTTATTTCCAGGTCCGGCTATATGCTGACGGAAAATCTGGGAGCAGTATCCGGAAAGAATATTTATTTCAGCCTGGAAGGGCAGAAACTCCTGGGGTCTGTCCGTTATCTCTCCGCGGTTCCAAGGGGAGCTATCAAAAAATGCAGGCTGTGGGTATCAACTGCAGACCGGGAACCAAAGGATATTGATGAGTCTGGCTGGCTTCTGGTTTACGAGACGGAAGGAGATGGATGGGCTGCCCATTCTGAAGAAGGAAATAATAGTCATGAAGCCAGATTCCGGCAGGCGCAGATGGCGCGCCATGTGCGCCTGGAAGTGCTTGAGACATATGGAAACGGCACGACAGACGCCAATAAATTTATATCAGGGGAGCGGGTGTATATCAATGAAGCAGGCCGTATTGACCAGCAGGAGACTACTGTGAATGTTGCCTTAAACCGCAGCCTGGAAGATGGAGATGCGTCTGTAAGGGCTTATACCGGGGGGAATGGGCTGAATTCCATTAACGGGGGAGGAAACAATGAGTTTGGGGAAAACGCAGAAGATGATAAGGACTACTGGAAACCGACGTCTCATGTTGACGGGAGCGGGGATGTAAACTACATTATCTATGATTTACATGCTACGGAAACCAGGATTTCCGGTATCAGTCTCAGATGGCATGAAAAGGAATGGGCGAGTGCATACACGATAGAGACTTCCGATACATGTACGCTCGGAAATGACAGCGATATCACAGGAGTAAACATGGGCGACCATTCTGTTCCGGCAGACAGCCTGGCGGACAGCGGAGACTGGAAAACGGTGGTAGACTTTGACAGAGGGATTCGGGATAGCAGCAGCGACGCACAAGGGCTGGTCCAGCCTTTGGATGAGTTTACGCCTGACAATGAAACGTATAGGCTGGAGCGCACAGCGTTAAAAAGATATGTGCGCCTGATGATAAAGGATGCGAACCGGAGCCCGGACGTGCGCTCGGGCGGCGCTCTTCGGGAGATTCAGATATGGGGAAGCCGCTGGAAGGTAGCGGAAGCGGAAAATGTGGCCGTGGGGATAAACGGCAGGTATGCCGACGGGAGAAAAGGCTCTACGGTAATTGCCGGATATTCAGGAGCAGATACTTATGAAGCCGGCGGAAAAAAGGTCATTCATAGTGTGAACTATGCTGTCGACGGGCAGATGCCGGATGGCATTGGAAGTGATGAGTACTGGATGCCTGCAGTGCGCAGTGAGAGCGGCGGCAAAGGCGTGAATATGCGGGAAGGGGATAAAGCATACCTTATCCTGGACTTGGGCGAAGGTACGGTAACGGATATTCAGTCGATGCGTATTAAGTGGTTCGGACTAAATTCTGCGAACAGATGCCAGGTATGGACGGCAGATACCTATGTTCCGCCAGTGGGGAACGACAACCTGGAAGGAGCGGGCGGAAACATCATTTTTGACGGAGACTGGGAAGCGGTGGCGACAGCGGCAGATGTAAGCTCTCAGAGCAGCGATAAGCAGCTGGAGTTCCGGGAAGAAGATTATGTGACAAAGCAGTTGAAACGCTATGTCCGTTTCGACATTTCAGAGCTGAACGCACATGCAGCTACAGATTTGGGTCCGAATGCGGCGATCAGTGAAATTGAAATCATGGGATTTCGGAAAGCAGACGAAACCGGAGAAATACATCTGACAGTAGAAGAGCCATCGTATGGCGCGTCTATGGACAGGACAGACGCCTATCCGGCAGTTGGAGATGAAGGCGACTATATAGTGGAAGATACAAAATGGGCGCTGACAAGCCAGAAAGGCACAGAACTGCATACCGTGTTTGACACAAAGGCATATACGATGCTGGTGACTTTGAAAAGCAAGAGCAAATTTACTCAGATGACTACCGTAACCCTGAATGATAATGATACCATGATTGCATATCCATATCCGAACGAGTCAGATGCAATTGTGAATTATGACGGCAAAGATGGCAATGGGTATAGCTATATGACGGTGTCCTATGATTTCGGGGCGGTAGAGAGTCCTATAGAAGCTTACAACCTGCTGAAGGCGGAACTCCAGGTGGGCAGAAATGCAGCCGATATGGCATATATAGCCGGAATGGAAAAAGAAGAAGCGTTTCAATTCTATACAAAGAGAAGCTGGCTGACGTTCAAAGAAGCCTATGATGACGCCGTCTTTCTGGCAGGGCCCGGATATGGGGCAGAGCTGCCGGATGAACCGTCCGATGAAGGGGCGGCGGACACGGAAATATACTATCCGAAGAAACGTTATGAACAGGCAAGGGAACGGCTGGAAAGAGAGTACGCTAAAAATGGGGAGAAAGGGCTGAAAGCTGCATCAAGGGCGGCTATGCTCAGCCTGGACAATGAAGCGGATGAGCCCAAGGTACAGATTGCGGTAGAGCCGGGAGGGCAGACAGTTGAGCTGGATAATGGACAGACAGACACGTACAGCTTGAAAAATTGTACCTGGCTGGAGAAAGACAGCGATGCAGAAGCGCCATATCCAAGTCCTTATAAAGATTACCGGGTGAAGATAGAGGTTGAGACAAAAGAAAAAGCGCTGGAGAAAGACAGTGACAAGGATTTTATCTTCCCGGAGACGGCTTCTGAGAAAAATTTTCTGTATGTAAAAAATGCAGCGGGTCAGTGGGAGCGTGTGCCGGTCCAGGATATCCTTAGCAGGGAGCTGGACGAGAGCGGAGCGGTTCTGCAGTATATCTATAGCTGCCGGGGATTGAAAGAGCCAAAACAGGAACTGGCCGAATATCTGGCATCCCATGAGAGGGAAGAAGAGTTTGAGGAAGACGGCGTAACTGCAAAGTACACCCGTCAGAGCTGGCAGGCGTACCGCGCGGCGTATGACAGGGCGGTGTCTCTTAATCAGTCTTCCGGTTTGAAAAGGAAACAGGAGGTTTATAAAGAAGCGCTGGACGCGCTGAAGGCGGTAGTATTGGTGCCAAGGAGCAGTACAATCTGTGAATGTGCAATCGGCAGGATTACTTACAGCGGATTGACAGAAATCGAGCTGACGGCGGCAGGTGATTCCGCAGGGGAAACGGCGGAGATAATTTTAAATGACAGCACGTCGGTGCTGCATGACAGGTATGACTGCCTGGTACATGACAGCAGTACGGCGCTGGAGCTGGGGTTTGAACTGGGGAGCGGCGCTGACAATACGGCGGCAGGTGCGTTAACAGAAACGGATGGAAAGACTGTTCTGACTATCACAAAAGCAGGTGAGGTAAAAGTTAAGATTAGCGCACGTTTCGGTTCCCAGAATGCAGAACCAAAGGTGATCACATTTACCACGATTAGCATGGCTGAGAAAGCAGAAGCAAGAGAAGAAGCAGAAAAGGCACAGGCAAAAGCGCAGCAGATATATAATACAGGAAACAGGGACGCCAATGGGGCGGCAATCTATACACAGGAGAGCTGGGAGTCTTTTGTAAGGGCATACAATGGGGCGTCATCGCTGGTGAGCGTAGGTATGGAGAGGCTGAGTTCTGAGCAGTTAAAAGCTGCGAAAGCCGGGTTTGACGGCGCGGTAGCCCGCTTGAAAACGAAAGCATTGGCAGCAGCTGAGGAAGCAGCCAGGGACGCACTGGAGAAAGCGGTGGCGAATAACGATAAAGGGCTGTACACAGAAGCGAGCTGGGCAGAATATGTGAAGATGAAAGAACAGCTCCGGGCAGAACTGGAAAGTGAGCAGCCGGATGCTGAAAAGCTGCAGCAGCTGACACAGATGCTGGAAAGGTTTCAGCTGGTAAAGGAACCGACACAGGCAGAGAAGGAACTGGAGGCTGCCAGGGCAAATGCCCGTGCAGTATTAGCGCAGGCTGTGCAGGATAAGGATAAAGGGTTTTATACGGAAGCGAGCTGGGCAGGGTATGCAGCGCTCAAAAAGCAGCTTCAAGATGCACTGAACAGCCAGAATACAAGCGCGTCAGAGCTGAATAGGCTGACCGTGGCGCTGGCAGGGTATAAACTCGCCAAAGTCCCCGGCTCCACACCGCCCCCGGCTCCTTCGCCGGTCCCGGTACAGACTTATGTGAACATTAAAAATGTGAGATACGAGGTGGACGCGAAGAATAAGAAAGCAGCAGTGGCAGTCAAAGGTACAAAAGATGCCAAAAGCATTACCATTCAGAAAACCGTAAAAATCAATGGCGTGACTTATAAAGTGGAAAGGATTGGGGCAAATGCATTTAAAGGCTTCAAGAAGCTTATGAGAGTCACAGTAGGTGAAAATATCAAGACGATTGATAAACAGGCATTTATGAACTGCAAAAAGCTTAAGAAAATTACACTGAACAATGGAAAGCTGCTGAAAAAGATTGGAAAAGGCGCATTCAAAGGGACCAAAAAGGGACTGACAGTCAAGGCAAAGAAACTGACAAAAACAAAAGCCCGCAAAGCGCTGCTGAAAAAAGTAAAGGGCGCCGGGGCAAAGAAAGCAAAAGTAACAAAATAGTAAAGCAAAGTCCTGGGCTGAACTGTTACATCCGGGCTGCTTTTTACGGTTTTCAAAGTTGATTTATGAAACGGGATATGTTATAATTAAACAATCACAGGTTTTTTTTCGGAGGAAAGGAGGGGCGGCAAGAAAGATTCCTGTATTTTTTTGTTACTTAATAAATTAGGTGCGGAACGCACCACCTGTTCAAATGGAGGAGAATGCAAGATTATGAAATTGAAACGAGTATTGGCTGGATTCCTCGCAGGAGCCCTGGTAGTAACCGGAATTCCGGTTTCAGGGTTGGGGGCAATTTCAGCAGAGGCCGCAGTGCAGACTGACATAGAGGCAAACCTGCAGTATAGGACCAGGCCGATAGCAGAGGTGGAAGTAAGCACGGATATTGGTGCGGAATATGAGGATGACGTGCATCCGTTTAGTAATCTGACATTAAGGTCAGGATTTGCAAAATCAAAAGAGATGAGCAGTGTTAACGGAAAACATCTTTATTTCTCGTTAGAAAGCTCAAAGTTGTTAAGGTCAGTTAAATTTTTTGCTTCAGGAGCCGGCGGCGATATTAAGAAGTGTACGATTGAGGTATCGAATGTAGACACAGACGCCCCGGATGGAATTGATGAATCCGGCTGGATGCAGGTATATGCATCAGGGGATGATGAGTGGTTCCATGAGGCCGGAAGCTCAAAGGGCGCTTACTTTGATCATGCACAGAGAGCGCGTCACGTGCGTATTACCGTGCAGGAGACGTGGGGAACCGGTGAAGACGGCGCGACAGATGCGAATAAATACATTGCCGGCGCAAGGATGATGATTTATGAAGCAGGCCGTAAGGATCAGGTAGAATATTCAGGCGACATAGCTCTGCGTGAGGAAAACGGCGGTAAAGTGACAGTGAAAGCTTACACGAGCGGAAATGTACAGAATACTATTAACGGCGTAGGAAATGTGGCTACATCGGGAGACAGTGAGTATTGGAATAGTGGCGTAGCGGTAAGCGATACAAAGGTGAATTATATCATATATGATTTACATGATTTGGAGACAACGGTTTCGGAAATCAACCTTCGCTGGAATGCCAAGGCATGGGCTAACAAATATAAGCTGGAGACTTCTGATACCTGTACTCTGGCGAACAACGGCGTTACGGGCGGCGCAGATATAAGCACGCTGAATAATTCAGGCGACTGGGAGACAGTTGTGGATTTCAGCACGGATGAGACTCGTGCGGATCAGCCGCTTGATACATTTACACCCGACAATGAGACGATGCCTCTTCAGCTTACAAAGCTGAAAAGATATGTCCGTCTGGTCATTACAGGCGCGAACCCGGCAGCGACTCTGCAGGGCGGTGCGCTGAGGGAAATCGAAATCATTGCTAACAAGTATAAAGCAGCAGTGGCTGAGAATGTAGCGCTCGGCATGGACGCCGAATATGAGGATGGCAGAAAGGGTTCCACGATAGTTGCAGGGTACTCAGGCGACCAGGTAGTGGGAGACACGACATATTCTGTGGATAATGTACTTGCAGGGCATGCTGATGTTGAAGAAGGAACTGACGAGGAAACAGATGATAACTATTGGATGCCGTTAGAGCTTAGTGATACCAGCAACAAGGGAATTGATATGAGCAACGGCAATAAGGCGTACCTGGTGCTTGACCTGGGAATAGGGACTGTGACAGATGTAGAGTCTATGGAGATTGACTGGCATGGACTTAACTCTGCGAATGAATGCAAGGTTTATACAGCAGACGAATTTACCCCGCCTGAAAATGCGGAGGGAAACAAGTGGGAAGTAGTCGGGGAGAATGTCCTGGATATGTCGGAATGGACACAGGTGGCAATGGCGACAGACGATGATCCCACTGTAACCTATAAGAGAACTGTATTCGACAATTATACGACACATCAGCTGCAGCGTTATGTATGCTTTGAGATGTCCGATTTGAATGAGAATGCAGTAGACGATTTGGTAGGTACGAAGAATGCGGCTGTCAGGGCAGTGAAAATCATGGGTATCCGGAAAACGGAAGAAGCAGATGATATAAGACTGACCGTGGATAAGCCAACCATGGACGCGACTACAGCATCAGCGCAGGCTTATGCGAACGTTTCAGACGGCGCCGGCTATGATGTGGCTGAGACAAAATGGTATGAGACGTCGAACCTGAATACGCCGTTAGCGGATGATGCGAAGTTTGAAGTAGGAAAAGCTTATACAGTAAAAGTGAAGGTAAGCAGCAGCAACAAATTTGCAGATCTGACATCAGCGGTAATAAATGGCGATACGGATGATTTGCCAACAGTCAGCGCTCCTGAAAATTATAACGGCACAGGAGCGGACAAGCTGAGCTATATAACTGTACAGAAACATTTCGGTACGATTGCTTCTCCGGTAGAGCCGTATAACAACTTAAAAGCAGCGGTTCAGACCGGCGATAATGCAGCACGGATGGCAGCAGTGGCAGCCTTGGGAGCAGATCAGACGACTTACACAAAGAGAAGCTGGAAGAGCTTTAAAGAAGCGTATGATGCAGCAGTGAAGCTGGTAGGAGCTTACACAGAAGAGGCGCCGGCGGCTGAAGGCGAGGATGGGACAGAAGAATTCTTGTATGAGCCGGCAGAAGTATATGAAGAGGCTCTGAATACGCTGCTCGAAGAGTTTGAAGAAAACGGACAGAAAGGTCTGAAAGCGAGAGAGCTGAGAGCGGAAATCGATCTGAGCGGCTCTGAGATGACAATGCCGGAGGCACGTATCACGAGAACGGATTCCGAGCAAAAAGTTGTCATGGGTGTTGAAACGGGAATTAGCACCGGGGACGTCCAGAGGGATGACGTGAAATTCACATATTTGGATGACTTTGATGTTCTGTCAGACGAAAGCTTTAAGGGCAGGGTAAAAGCGCCGGAAGAAACTGTCGATGGAAAAACAGTAAACAGTGTGTTTAACATGGGGCAGCCAGCAAGCGACGATTGGACCAAGGCTTTTATCATGCGTTTCACTTTAGGGCTGCCGAGAACGATAGATAAAAAACAGACGATTATTGGAGTGCTGAATGGTCAGTGGGGCGTGCAGCTGCTGACTAATAAGTCATTAGTATTCTTTGGACAATATTCCAACGGCTGGCCAGAGGTACAAGTAAACGTGTCAGAATATCTTGGGAACGATATAGAAGTGGCGCTTGTATATGTAAATGGAAAGATCAGCGCATATGTAGAGGGAGCCGTAAGCGGGGAAACCAAGGGGCGCAAACCTCATTCTGATAGAAATAAGACAGGAAAGTTTGTTAATAGCAAAGATGTGGGAAACGGCGGCGCAACTAACCCGGCATATCCAATGTTTAATATTGGATATAATGAGTCAATGTGGGAGTTGGGAGACCATACCACTTCAAAGCATACAGTAAATGAAGCTTATCAGGGAACGATGAAAGATTTCCGGATGTACAGCTATACGGTAAAAGATGGAGAAGGAAACTGGATACCCGCAGATTACGAAAGCCAGATCAAGCCGAGCGACAGCAGTTTTGCGAATAACGTATGGACAGACACCAGTGCAACGCTTATGAGCAAGTTTGACACATATCTGGCAAATAAAACTCCTACGATAGAGCTGAAAGGTATATATGCTCCGTATAATGTCAAAAGCTGTAAATGGCTGGATAAAACTACTGGAGATCCAGTAGAGAATCCAAGCCCGTATGAAGATTACAATATGGAAATCTCAATCCAGACAAATGAGATGGCGACAGGCGAGGGTACAAATGGAAAAGAATATGTATTCCCGGCAAACGTAACTTCAGAGAACTTCCTGTACGTGCCAAACGCAGAGGGTAATGACTGGGAGAAGGTAGACGCTTCACTTATTTCTAGCACTACGCTGGATGATACAGATTCCATTTTGACCTACACATATCAAAGCGAAGGTCTTGAGAATCCCAAGGATGCACTGGAAACATATCTGACCAGCAACCCGAAAGAGACAAATGACAAAGGGGATGGCACACGGAAATACACTCGTCAGTCATGGCAGGCATACAGCAGTGCGTATGATACGGCTGCGGCTCTCATTCAGTCTTCTGCGTCATTAAAGAGAAAAGCGCAGGTTTACAGGACAGCTTTGGAAAATCTGCAGAGTGCAAAAGAGGGGCTGACACTCAGAACAGCTGATACATGTGAGTGTGCGATTGGTTCTATTGTTTATACCGGACCAACATCCATTGATATGGCGAAACCGGAGGGAGCAGAAGCTGAGACAGGTTCCCTGGATCTGTCAGGATACGTAAAGGTTACACATGACAGATATGATTGTCAGAAGCATACTACAGATAGCGCAGTAGCAGTGACATACACAGAAGGTACTGACAATGCAGGCGCGACTATTACACCGGCAGGTGTACTTACAGTTACCAAAGCAGGAACCGTACAGATTAGCCTGGAGGCTACTTTCAATGAACTGCGGGCAGCTGCAAAAGAAATCACGTTTACAGCAATAAGTGATGAAGAGAAGCGGGTGGCAAAAGAAGAGGCACAGGCAGCTTGGAATGCAGCAAAAGATCTGAAAAACGAAGGTAATGAGAGCAATATTTATACGTCTGAGAGCTGGACTGCCTTTATAAACGCATATAATAATGCGGAAGCAGACGTCAGCAGCAATCAGATGGATACTATGACGCTTGAGCAGTTACAGGGCGTGAAAAAGAAATTTGATGACGCAGTAAATCTTTTAGTTGAGCAGGAACTGGCAGATGCTATTTCAGAGGCCCAGACCGCTCTGAGCGGAGCAGTGGAGAATAACGATGAGGGCAAGTATACGGCGGAGAGCTGGGCTGCATATGAGCAGGCGAAAGAAGATCTTAGGGAAGAACTGACAAAAGAAAAACCGGATAAAGAGGTACTGAAAACTCTTACAGCTAAACTGGATATTAGTAACCTGAAACCGGTTCCGACTGAAGACGAGAAGAATCTGGAGGCAGCAAAAGACAATGCCCAGACCGCCCTGAATAATGCAGTGAAAGACAGTGAGAGCAGTAAATACTCCAACTGGGACGGTTATGCAGCTCTGAAAGCACAGCTGACAGCAGCTCTTCAGAACCCGAATGTTACGGCATCCGAGCTGAATGACCTGATTAGCAAGCTCAACGCATACAAGCTGGTGCCGAAGTCTGGTAATGTTACACCGGATCCGGGACCAAACCCGGGACCGGGACCGAATCCAGGACCGGGACCGAACCCAGCGCCGGTTGAGAATTTCGTAAATGTTAAGAACGTAAGATACGAGCTTGACAAGAAGAACCCGAAAGTGGCAGTAGCTGTAAAGATTCTCAAGGACGCAAAGAGCGTTACTATCCAGAAGACCGTGAAGATTAACGGTAAGAGCTATAAAGTGGAGAAGATTGGCGCAAGCGCGTTCAAGGGACTTAAGAAGCTTACAAGCGTAACGGTGGGCGCAAATGTAAAGACAATTGAGAAACAGGCGTTCATGAACTGCAAGAAGCTGAAGAAAGTGACGCTGAGCAATGGAAAAGCGCTCAAGACGATCGGCTCCAAGGCATTCAAGGGAACGAAGAAGGGTCTGACAGTTAAAGCAAAGAAACTGAAAAAGGCGAAAGACCGCAAAGCTCTGCTTAAGAAAGTAAAGAAAGCAGGCGCGAAAAGTGCAAAAGTAACAAAATAAGAAATATAGGAAACAGCGAGGCCGCTCTCCGTAAGGGGAGCGGCTTTTTGACAGATTTTCTAAGTTGATTTGTGGAACATAATATGATAAGATTAAAAAAATACAGGGACTTTTTTAGGAAAGGGGGGAAGGTATTCAAAAAGGATTCCTGAGTTTTGTTACTTAAATAAAAGTGCGGTGAGACGCACAGAGTATGGATGGAGGAGAACAGATAATTATGAAATTAAAAAGATTATTAGCTGGTTTCCTTGCCGGCGCCCTGGTAGTAACAGGCATTCCGGTTTCTGGGCTGGGAGGAATTTCAGCAGAAGCGGCAGTGCAGACAGACCAGGCGGCAGGGCTAAGTTACAGGTATCGTCCGGTTGACGAGAACAAGATAACCTTGGAATCAGATATTGGCGCAAGTGCGGATAATCCGGACAGGCCGATTTCGAATTTAAACAGACGTTCCGGGTACATGCAGACAAATAAGATTGAAGATTCAACAGGAGCTGTTCATAAGAATTTTTACTTCACGCTGGAGAATTCAAGGCTGTTGGGGTCTGTTTCTTATCTCTCTGCAGGGCCTCTCGGAAGTATTACGCGGTGCAGGGTTTACGTATCAAATATTGATACGCCGGATGCCGCAGATATTCATGGTTCCGGCTGGCTTCAGGTTTATGAGACTCCGGAAGACGCAGCTTGGGAAGCATACAGCAGTGACGGAAACAACAGGCATGAAGCAGTATTCGATATGGCACAGATAGCAAAGCATGTGCGTATAGAGGTACTGGAGACGGCCGGCGGTGTAAAGGGAGCGGAAGAAATAGCAGCGAACAAAGTGATTGCCGGGGAGCGTGTGCTGATTAATGAAGCCGGACGTCTGGATCAGAAAGAGGCGGAAGATGATGTGGCTCTGGGCACGGCGCAGGGCGGACAGACCACGATAGCGGCATACACAGGTACGACTTCGGGAGAGGGCGCGCCTGAGAATACGATTAACGGCAGGGGAGACGATATTTCCCTGGAAGGTAAAACTTTTTACTGGTGTCCGAATAAAAGCCATTGGCAGAGTGGAAATAGCCAGTCCAAAGTGAGCTATATTATCTATGACTTACATAATCTTGAAACAGATATTTCGAAAATCAAGGTTAGATGGCATAATAAGGCATGGTCAGGCAAGTATAGCATAGAGACTTCGGATACCTGCAAAGTAGGTAAAGGGCTTGGAGAAAGTGTGAGCGCTGACCTTGTAGATGCAGTTGAACTTGCAGAACTGGACACAGAGGGATGGACAACAGTTGCAGAATATGACGCCGGAGAAGGGAACTATGAGGATAATACAACTACATTTCCTGCGCAGGAGTTCCTGGAAGATACAGAGGTAGAGAACCTTAAACTTAAGACGACTAAACTGAAACGTTATGTTCGCCTGGTTATTAAGAAAGCAAATATAGTTGCTCCTAATAAAGCGGCTCTGAGGGCATTTTCTATTACCGGAAAGAAGCATGTGCAGCAGGAAGCAGAGAATGTAGCGCTGGTGGGAGAAAGCAGCGAGACAAGGATTGTAGGTTATTCAGGCGAGGATGTAATGGATGATACAACCTACAGCAAAGAGTTTGCGTTTGATGGCAAGACGGGTGCGTCAAACGGTTCCTGGGCGCCGTCGGTGTTCGCAGGGAGCAAAGGAATCAACATGAAAACGGGCGACAAGGCTTACCTTGTTCTTGACCTGGGTGAAGATACAACAACAGAACTGAGCGGGGATACGCCTGTAAAGATTACATGGTCAGGGCTGGCTTCAGCCAAAGCGTGCAGGGTTTTCACGTCGGATACTTATACAAGCCCGGCAGGCGGAGACGAGTATAACTTTGAAACGCTGGGAGGAAGCCTTGATTTTGTTGATAACTGGGAACAGGTAGTGACAGGGTATGAAGGCGATACGGATACTCAGTATAAAGAGTTCGCATTTGCTGCTTCAGATTATACAAGCAGGCAGCTGGGACGCTATGTCTGCTTTGAATTTTCCGGTTTAAATGGCAGGTTGCAAGACGATGATACAGCTGTAAATGCGGCAATCAGCGAGATTGAAATCAACGGATTCCGCAGAACGACTGAAAATGCAGATGTAAGGCTTACAGTAGAAGAGCCTTCTTATGGCGCTAAGCCGGCAGAGGTACAGGCATATGCGGCGCCGTCGGCAAAAGGTCAGTATCAGGTAGACGGGACGATCTGGACGCTGACGAGTAATAAGAACACGGCAACAACTGATGCAAGCTTCGGGGCGAAAGCTTATACTATGGTTGTGAGGCTGAAAAGTAAAAACAAATTTGCGGATCTTACAAATGTGACAGTAAATGGCATGACAGCACAGCCTTATGAAGGAAGCCTTACTTTTGCAGAGGAAGAAGACGGCTGGAACTACATGAAGGCATATATTGATTTTGATCAGATAGCAGATCCGCAGGCAGCATATACGGCTCTTGAAGAAGAAGTGAAATCCTCCGAACAGGCAGCAGAGATGGCGAGAATTGCCGGGCTTGGGGAAGAGGAAGCGTTCCAGGCGTACACGGAAAGAAGCTGGCTGACCTTTAAAGAGGCATATGACTATGCAGTAAGTCTGGTAGGCGCATATCAGGCAGGAAGTGAGACGGCAGAAGGAGACGGTACGGCAGAGGATTTCCCAAGTGATGTCGTATACTATCCGGAGAGCGTTTACCGTGAGGCGCTGCAGGAACTTCAGGCAAACTATACGGAGAATGGCGCTTATGGCCTGAAAGCGGCAGACAGAAAAGGGACTGTTAGTCTGGAAGTGGATGAAAATAATCCGAAAGCGGTTATCACAAGAAGCGCGGCGGAACAGAAGGTTGAGATGGCGGATGTAAACGCTATCGTAGGAAGCGCCGACAGAGAAGACGTGGCGTTTGAGTATAAAAAAGACCTTTCAGGTAATGATGCGAAATATAATTTCAAGGTTTTGCCGGACAACAGCTTTAGCGGAGTCGTACATGCACCGTACCAGGCGCCGACAGAGGATAATCCTGCAGGCGTAAACGCCCTGTTCAGCATGAGCGGGAATGCGGATAATAAATTCCTTATTCGCTGCACCCTGAACCTTCCGGAAAGCGTGACTCATAAGCAGACTATCATAGGAATGCTGAACGACCAGTGGGGAATACAGCTCGAGGGCAATGAATTACTGGTATATGGGCATAATAACGGCTGGCCGACAACAAGGGTCAATGTCAGCGATATGCTCGGTCAGTCAGTGGAGATGGTAGCCTACTTTGGAAACGGAGCTTTTGAGCTGTATCTGGGCAATAAGAGGGGACGTGCAACGCAGTCTGGCTCTGGTGCATTGGTAGCGCCATCTGCCAATACGAACTTTGGCATTGGCTGGAATTATGATTACGGATTACATGGAGATAGTAATAATAGTTGGCAGGGCGGAGATTATCAATTCTATGATGGAAGCATCAAAGATTTTGAGATGTATACGCTTACTCAGAAAGATGATGACAGCGATTGGCTTGCAAATTATGCAACGGAGATTAAGCCTGGCGATGACAAGTTTACGGATAATGTATGGAATGACAGCACAAAGACCCTGAAACAGTATTTTGCCGAGAAAATAGATCAGTATGAGCCGAATGTCGAGCTTACAGGATACTATTCAGCATATGGCTTAAAGAATTATACATGGCTGAACGCGGATGGGGCAGAAGTAGAGTATCCAAGCCCGTATGAAGACTACAAGCTGAAAGTGGAAATTGAAACAAACGAAAAAGCGCTGGTTGATGAAAGCGATAAGGATCTGGTATTCCCTGAGAGTGCAATAGAGAAGAACTTCCTGTATACACTGGATGCAGAGGGGAATAAAGTGAACGTTCCTGCGGAATCTCTGGTTGAAGCGACAAAGCTGGCAGATGGCGACGGAACACTGGTTTATACTTATGCAAGCAAAGGATTGCCTGAGCCGAAGGAGACTCTCAGAAGCTGGCTGGCAGACGAGGCGAATGCACGGAAAGAGGCAAGCGAAGCATCTAATTATACACGCAGGAGCTGGCAGGCATACAACGCTGCATACGACAGGGCAGAGGCTCTTATGAAGTCTAAGCTGGATAGAGACCAGAGCGTATATGAAGATGCATTGGCTACATTAAGGAATATAAATAATACGCTGGTAGAGAAAACGGCAGATACATGTGAATGCGAAATCGGTTCTGTAGTTTATAACGGTCCGATAGAAATCCCTGTAAGCAAGGCAAGTGAGGATGCAGCTGCAGAAACCGGAAGCGTAGACTTGGCAGGGAATATGATTGTCCGTTATGACAGTTATGGCTGTACAAAGCATACGGAATCTGGCAGGGCTCCGGAAGTGGCATACACAGTAGGGACAGGCGCTGACAACACGGTAAGCGGTGAAGTGGCAAACGGAACGCTTTCAGTCACGGGCGCAGGACAGGTGAAAGTTACTGTTACGGCAACCTATGGCGACCAGGTAGTGACAAAGGACATCATGTTTACGACAATCAGCAGCGCTGAGAAAGAAGAGGCGAAGAAGGCCTTAGATGCAGCACGTCACAAGAGCAAAGAGGCGTATGATACCAACAATAGAAAGGAAGACGGTACGCCTATCTACACGGCTGACAGCTGGAGAGTCTTCCAGGAAAAATATGGGCAGGCTGAGTCAAAATATACTGCAGGAACTGATAATTACACAACTGAGCAGCTGAATGCTCTGGCAGCTGAATTTAATGATGCCCTGGCAGGTCTGAAGACGGTGGAAAGACAGGAGGCAGAAAATGAAGCAGTTGGAGTACTCTCCAAAGTAGAGACCGAGAATCAAGGCTATACTGAAGAGAGCTGGCAGGCATATCTGGATCTTGTGCAGCAGCTGAGGGATAAGCTGGAAGATTTGACAGTAACTCCTGATGAACTGAGAGGACTGGCAAAGCAGGTAGAGGAGTATGAGTTTGTAATGGCTCCGACAGAAGAAGAAATTGCTCTGGAGGCAGCAAAGAAAAATGTCCAGACTGCACTGGATAACGCAGTGAAGGACAGCGAAAGCAGCAAATACTCGAACTGGGACGGCTATGCGGCATTGAAGAAGCAGCTGGAGGACGCAATGAAAAATCCGGCAGCAACAGCGGCAGAGCTGAATGATTTGCTGAGCAAGTTCAATGCATACAAACTGGTGCTTAAGTCTGGTGATGTTACGCCGGATCCGGGACCAAATCCGGGGCCGGGACCGGGACCGGCACCGAGACCGAACCCAACGCCGGTTGAGAATTTCGTAAATGTTAAGAACGTAAGATACGAGCTTGACAAGAAGAACCCGAAAGTGGCAGTAGCTGTAAAGATTCTCAAGGACGCAAAGAGCGTTACTATCCAGAAGACCGTGAAGATTAACGGTAAGAGCTATAAAGTGGAGAAGATTGGCGCAAGCGCGTTCAAGGGACTTAAGAAGCTTACAAGCGTAACGGTAGGCGTAAATGTAAAGACAATTGAGAAACAGGCGTTCATGAACTGTAAGAAGCTGAAGAAAGTAACGCTGAGCAATGGAAAAGCGCTCAAGACGATCGGCTCCAAGGCATTCAAGGGAACGAAGAAGGGCCTGACAGTTAAAGCGAAGAAACTGAAAAAGGCGAAAGACCGCAAAGCTCTGCTTAAGAAAGTAAAGAAAGCAGGGGCAAAAAGCGCAAAAGTAACAAAATAAGCAATACAGGAAATACTAAGAGCCGCTCCCGGAAAGGGAGCGGTTCTTTGCGTGCGGCAGTTTACGGCAAATTAGGATTGTGCAGTTGAGTTTTGGGGAAGTTTGGATTATACTATAATTTATGAGAGATTTGCCAGTTTACAGGGGAAGGGAAGGATTTTATGGGCGGAAAAAAAGGAACGGCATTTGTAGTGTTTTTTTGTATGCTGCTTTCCGTACTTATGCCGCAAATGGCTGTGGACGCGGAGGCTGCACAGGGAAAAGAAATTGTTATTGATGTGACAGAATATGGGGTGTCACCAGGCGGCATGAGGGATAATGCGCCTGCTATACAGAAAGCGATTGCGGCTGCAAAAGCAGCATCGGAGACAGCAGAGGGGCAGGTTGTCCTGGACTTTCCGTTCGGGGAATATCATATTTATCCGGATAAGGCTTCCGTTCGAGAGCTTTATATTGCGAACACAGCAGGCTCAGATTCCAGGTACAAGATGAAGACTGTCGGATTTTTGCTGGAAGATATGGAAAATGTGACCATTAGGGGAAATGGTTCGCTTTTTATGTTTCATGGGAAGATGACAACTTTTGCTGCTATACGATGCAGGAATATCAGGTTTGAAGATTTTGCATTTGATTTTTACGTACCCACGGTAGTAGATGTGACAGTAGAATCTATGTCAGGGAATTCGATTACTGTCCATATTCCCGAGTGTTATGATTATGAAGTAAAGCAGGGAAAGAGCATTACCTGGAAGAGTGATGTAAGTCCATATACAGGAAAGCCTTACTGGACGGAAGAGGGCAGTATATCTTCCTATCGGCAGGTATATTATACAACAGAAGGGCGGGTAGCACAGGACGCCAACCGTTTGCTTAATAATGTGGTGAGTATCCGAGAGCTGGGAAACCGCAGGCTTCAGTTCAATTACCGCGACGGGGGAAAGTCCCCTACAATTAAACCGGGGAACTGTTATCAGATGCGCAGGACAGTACGAGACCATGCGGGGATGTTTTTGTGGAAAAGCGAGGATATTGTGCTGGAAAATCTGGACGTACATTTTATGCATGGAGCAGGTATCGTGGGGCAGCATTCGAAGAATCTTACTTTTGCAAATATAGACTTTGAGCCGCCGGAGGGCAGCGGAAGAGCTACAGCAGGCTATACAGACTTCATACGGCTGGCAGGATGCGGGGGAAAAGTACAGATAACCGGATGTATGTTTTCGAATGCCTGCGATCCGGCGGTGGATATTCATGGGATTTACAATCTGGTGACAGAACGTATTTCAGACCGTCAGTACAAGGTTAAATTTACAGATTTGCAGCATCAGACGGAGGGATTCCCTAACTTTTTTAAAGGGGATAAAGTAAAGTTCGTATCTAGGGAAACTATGAAGGCAGCAAGTTCTGAGGCGATTGTTGAAGAGGTATCAGGTCCGGCGGGCGAAGGCGGCGTGCTTGCGAGCGGAAGCGGCTCTCTGAATGAAATCATTATTACGTTGAACCGGGACATTCCACTGAAAGACGGGGAGGAATATGTGGTGGAAAATCTAACCTATATGCCGGAAGTGGAGATTACCGGTAATCTGTTTAAGGAATGTCCTTCCGAGGGTATCCGGGTGGGAACCGGAAAGAATGTGTTGATTCAGGATAATGTTTTTGACGGCATGGGGAAAGCATCCGTATGTATTTCCAGCGATACGGTTGAGAAATTTGAAGCAGGTCAGGCAAGGGATGTGACGGTTGCAAATAATATTTTCCGGCGTCCCGGCTCCGGAGAGGCGGCAGTTTTGGTGGAGCCGCTTATGTCGGCAAGTATTGTAGAGGAGCCCGTATATGAGAATATCCGTATTAGGGAAAATACTTTTTATATGGAAAACAGCTATGTCCTGAGCGCCAGAAGTGTGAAAGGGCTGAGCTTTACAGATAATGAGATTTACCGGTATGCGCCGGATGTGACGGTGAGCCTGCAGACACCGGAAACGCTTCGTGTGAATGGAAAAAGCCGGCTTACGGCAGGGCTGGCGGGGAAGGTGAGTTCTTCGGAACTCTATACCTTTGACGGATGCCGGGAGGTAATGCTTTCAGGAAACAGCTACGATGCGGGACTGAAACTGGGGGGCAGCACAAGTAACATGAACGCAGGAACGGATATTTCTCAGGGAGAAGGGGAAAACCTGGATTTCAGGGGAAATGCGGCAGCGCTTCCGGCAGTGGGAACGATTGCTTATGAAGTCAGAAATGAAGATGTGGTGTCTGTGAACTACGCCGGAGAAATTACAGGGCTACGGCCAGGAACGGCGAAGGTGCGCGCCTGTACAATGGCAGGCGGTAAGAAATACGTTTCAGAGTGGCAGACAGTGACAGTAGAGGAACCGGGTGAGGCGGCGCTTTCTATCCGGTGCGGGGACGCGGATGAGACAGTAAGTGAACATGGCAGAACGCTTCATTATATTGCAGAGCAGAATCCGGCGGGAAGCAGTGAAGTTACCTGGAAAGTGGTAGACGCTGTGGACGGCAGGAGTGAGACAAGGCATGCCGTGATAGACGCCGCGACAGGCGAACTGACGACACAGTCGGACGGTGTGGTTGAAGTGGTGGCGAAGGCCGGGGCTCTGGAGGCACGGAAACTTCTCGTTATCCGGAAAGGGAACTGGATCGAAAATAAAACGTATATGGAGAATGTGAGACGGCGTCCGAATGAATGGCATGTGCTGGCTGACGGAGGGATAAAGATTAATGCTCAGAATGGCGGGATTTATAACCAGAATAAGTTTAATTATGTGGACAACCTTTATCTAAGCCACAAGGAAATATTCGGAAACCTGGAAAATGTAACGGCTGTCGTAAAGATGAAAGGGAAGACCAAAATAAATGGTGATGAGGCAGGATTGGTTTTTTACAAGGATAACGGTAATTTCACAATTCTTGGACGAAGGAACCGTGAGGGGGATCCTTTTATTCAGATGGTGAGTGAAACGGATGATGTTGCTGCGGAGGAAAATGAGCCGTATGCTGATATAGACGAAGAATCTGCGGTTTGGCTGAAGCTGGTGAAAAGTGGGGATACAATTTCGGGTTTTTATAAAACAGAGGGAAATGAAAATACGGAAGGCTGGATAGATGAGGGATGGACGTCTGCAGGCAGCTATGAAAATGCCGGACTTGGGTCAGATTTTCGTATTGGTATTATGGCATGTTGTAGTGTGAGCGCCCGGGGAACGGCGTTTGAATTTTATGATTTGCAGGTGGGAACTGAAGGCAGTGAGTTAAAAAACGGTCTGCTGACATACCATAACACAGCGCCCGTAATGGCGGAAGGGACATGCAGCTATGGAGCCGGAGCATTGAGTGTCAGCCCTGGAGAGTTCTCAGACGCAGACGGAGATGAGCCTGGGATTCCTATCGTAAGGTGGGAGGCGGCGGATGGTCAGGCGGATACTTATGAACTGTCAGACGCAACGGGCACAGAAAATGTAAATGCATTGGATTTTGAAGGAAAATGGGTGAGGGCAGTGGTCATACCCAGGGACAGCAAGGGCTTGTATGGCGCTCCGGTTAGGACGCAGCCTCAAAGAGTAGGGACAGAAGCGGCAGTTTTGCCTCAGGCAGTGTCTATTGCCGGGGATTCTATTATAAATGTACATGGAGAAACGAAGCAATATCAGGCGGTTTTGGCTCCGGGAGGCGTGAATCCCTGGGTGTCATGGAGAGTCGTTGATGCAGATACCCAGGCCGGCACTGCCTGTGCATCCATAGATTCTGCAGGGAGGCTGACGGCAAATGCAGATGGGGCAGTAGAGCTGGTGGCAAGGACGGCGAATGGGCTGGAGGCGCGGAAGCTGGTAATTATTAATAAAGGCAGTAAGGTGCCGACAATGGATATCCTGAACTCAGACAGGGAAAACTGGAGCGTTACAGGTGAAGCGCAGGATCGGATAGAGATTAAAGCACAGCCGTCGGGGCTGTTCAAGGAGCAGGAACCCAAGAATCTATTTCTGTATACACTGGGTGAATCCATGAAGAAAGTGGAAGCGACAGTAAAGATGCATGGCAAGACGACAGGAAGATGGCAGGAAGCAGGACTGATTTTTTTCCAGGGGGAAGACGATTATTTTTCAGTGGGAAGGAAACATGCCAATTCTGACCCGGATGGAAAAATAAAAGTAACTGTAGAGGATGCGAGAGACAGCGACGACTGGGTATATGAGGGCGAGGGAGAAGACGCCCCGCCGGAAACGGATATCTGGCTTAAGCTGGTAAAGGAAGGAAACACCCTGGACGGGCTGCGGGCATATTATAAGACCTCTGAAGATGGAGAATGGAAAGAGCGGAAATATGTGGGAGGCAGCACGACTACCTGGCAGGAGGACTTAAAAGCGAAGCGTCCGAATATCCGGATGCCGCTTACAGATTCTTTCCAGATAGGATTTGTCACGGGGGGAGACAGCGGCGTGACATGGAGGGATTCCTTTGTGTTTTCAGATTTTCGGGTTCGGATAAATGACGGCGCAGAGCAGCAGATTCCGTTAACGGAGGACAATCAGGTTCCGTTTGCGCTGGGAGCCGTATGTATCTATGATGAGACAGAAGGGATACTGAGCGCTGCCCTGGGAGGTTTTCAGGATGGGAACTATGATAGAGAAGGCACGCATCTGGTAAAATGGGAAGCGGCAGATGAGGCAGAAGGAGTTTATGAGCTGATTCCGGGACTGTCAGGAAGCCGGATTACTGCACCGGCTTCCCTGAGTGGAAAATGGGTGCGGGCCGTGGTGGTTCCGCAAGACGAGCACGGCCTGTATGGAACCCCGGTGGAATCCAGAGCTCTGCGGATCGATACGCTTCCGGCACATGGAGCGGCAGAAGCTTCTCTGCGCATGGCGGTATTTCCGGAGATTGAAGGAATGGAGGAGTTCAGCCGTTATACAAAAGGATATATAGCGGCAGTTCCCCAGAAACAGGATGCAGTGCAGGCCGTATTTGAGACACTGGATGAGGCGGCATCTATGGAAGTATTCTTAAATGGGAGAGAATGCGCAGCGGAGGGGGAAAGCCGTGGATTTTTCATGAAACTGTCTGCCGGGCGAAACGTGGTTTTAGTGCGCGTTACGGCGGAGGATGGGAAAACTCAGGCAGAGTACCGTTTCGTACTGAGCCGATGGGGGGACTCTGAGTCTGTGCTGCGCGGACTCAGCCTGGACGGCAGGGCAGTTCCGGTCAACCCGCTGGGCTTTACATTAGATAATCCTTATAGAATATTGCTGGAGAGGAATCAGGAAACTTTGGAGATGCTGATGACCCCTAAATCGGTAAAGGCGTCCGTGAGTGTCTGTGTGAATGGAAAAAATATGGAAGGGACGGAAGCAGAGGTACAGATGCTTCCCGGGATGAATGATATCGCAATCAGGGTAAAGCCTGAGACGCTGGCGCCGGAAACCTGTTATTATATTGAAGCGTATGTGCCCAGTGATAAGAATGCAGCTTTGGAAGAGCTGGGCTTTACGTCCGGTGTTTTCCTGAATGAGGTTTTTTCAGCGGGCGTCCTGTCTTATACAGGGACAGCCAACGAGGAAACAGTGCTGCTGACGGCGGCGGCGCAGGAGGATGCGGCACAGATTCAGTTGTATGTGGGCGGAGAGCTTTTGCATGAAATGGATGGAGAGCTTAGCGGAGAGATTCCGCTGAAAGCGGGAATGAACCGGATTTGTTTAAAAGTAATCTCACCGGATAAAAGTGAAAGCAGGGAATATCTGCTGGATATTGACGGGAATGGGGAAACTTATATTGACTTTGATGAGGAGTCTCTGAGCGGGCTGGGAGATTTCCGAAAAGATTTCAGTTTTGTAGACACACCGATTAAGCTTTTGATGGAGGATGGGACGACACAGTTTTTTGCGAAAGGTGTTGGCGGATGTGCAGGAAGCGTAGAAGACCCGATGATACTGATCTACCGTATCGAAGGAATGGGCTTCACATGGTTCTCGGGATATCTGGGCGTCGACCAGGAGGCCAGGGCAGATGAGGCTTCTGTACGCTACCGGGTATATCTGGACGGCAGGCTCATTGACGACGGAGGAGGCGAAGATAATGTGCTGAGGGCGGACACCCCGGCAGTGCTGCTGGACTTTGATGTGACAGGTGCGCAGGAGCTGGTTATTGAAGTAGACGGGACGGAAGACGGCATAGAGAATGATTATGTAAGCCTGGGGGATGTGAAGTTCACACGGCCGCTGCCCGGGGCGAAACCCAGACACACCGTAACTTACCGGACAGATATGGAAGAATGGGGGCTTTTAAAGGCCCGGAGCGGGAATAAACTGACAGTGAACGGTATGATTGGCGTTGACGACGGAGAGTCCCTGACGCTGATGGCAGGAAAGAAGCCGGGATATGAGTTCTGGTCCTGGAATGATGAGGACGGCACAGAGCTTTCCAGAGAGGCTGAATTTACCATTTCCAGTGTGACAAAGAACAGCGCTTATACGGCGGAATATATTACTTCCCTGGCGGCTGCCCGGAACAGGCTGCAGACAGCCCTTCAGGAAGCGGAGAGCAGAAAGGACTTGGATCTGTATACGCCTGAAAGTGTGGCAGGGTATCTGGCAGTTCTTCAGGACGTGCGCAGGGTGCTGGAGAGCAGTGCAGATGAAGCTTCTCTGCGTGTGGCATTGGCAAGGCTGCAGAGCGCGCGAAACTTGTTGGTGAGAAAGCAGGAAAGCGGAGGTACGCCTGCCGTACCTAACCCTCCGGCCCCGCCTGCGCCGCTGCCGGTTCCGGCAGTACCGAAGAAAGGCGCTTCTTTCGCCGTGAAAGGATACCGCTATAAGGTTACAAAGTCCGATGCGAAAAAAGGGACGGTATCGCTGGTAAAAGCGCCGGGAACGAAAAAGATAGAGGTTCCGGCAAGTGTGAAGAAGGACGGGTACACCTTTAAAGTGACGGAAATTGCAAAAGGCGCATGCCAGAAAAGTAAAAAGCTTGTGAGCGTTACGATTGGCGTGAATGTAAAGAACATTGGCGCAAAGGCATTTTATAAATGTACAAAGCTCAAAACAATCCTGTTTAAAGGGAAGCAGGCGCCGTCAATTGGAAGGCAGGCGTTCAAAGGAATGAAAGCGGCGTGCAGGATACGTGTTCCGAAGAAGATGAGCGCAAAGCAGCTGAAAAAGCTGAAAAAGCAGATGAAGGCAGGGAAGAAGGCGGTATTTAACCGGAAATAAAGGATACTCCGGAAAAAGTATTGACTTTCCTACGTTCACTCACTATAATTTATTTATGGAAAAAGGCGCAGAGAGGCGGTGAAAGCGCTCTCGATGCGCCTTTTTCCCTGCCCGTTTTTTAGGAGGCGGGAAACCCTACAGAATATAGCCGGGCGGTTTCCCGGCAGGAAAAGAGGAGAGAAGAAATGAGAAAAACGAAAAAATTGACAGCGTTGGTACTTACATCAGTCATGGCAGTCAGCGTACTGGCAGGATGCGGATCGAATAAAACATCAGAGACAGCAGCAGGTGCAGACGGAGAAAAGAAAACCCTGAAGGTAGCCATGGAGTGCGGCTATGCCCCTTACAACTGGACGCAGCCTACAAACGATAATGGCGCGGTTCCAATTTCAGGAAGTTCCGATTATGCGTATGGTTATGACGTAAAGATGGCGCAGCATATCTGCGATGAGCTGGGATATGAGCTGGAAATTGTAAAGCTTGACTGGGATTCCCTGGTTCCGGCGGTACAGTCGGGAACAGTTGATTGTGTAATTGCCGGTCAGTCCATCACGAAGGACCGTCAGGAAATGGTAGATTTCACGAAGCCTTATTATTATGCATCCATTGTTACTCTGGTAAAGGGTGACGGCGCATATGCGGAAGCGAAGAGCGTAGAGGATTTGAAAGGCGTCACCTGTACATCTCAGCAGAATACGATTTGGTACAATGTCTGCCTGCCGCAGATTGCAGACGCAAATGTCCTTCCGGCACAGGAGTCTGCCCCGGCTATGCTGGTTGCCCTGGATTCCGGGAAATGTGACGCGGTGGTAACGGACATGCCTACAGGTATGGCGGCGTGCGTGGCTTATCCTGACTTTAAGCTTTTGGACTTTTCTGAGAACGCAGAAGGCGCGTTTGAGGTGTCTGAAGAAGATATCAACATCGGTATCTCCGTACAGAAAGGCAACGATGAACTGCGTGAGGCGATTGACAGCGTACTTGAGAAAATGACGGTAGAGGATTACACGAAGATGATGGATGAGGCGATTTCCGTACAGCCCCTTTCTGAATAAGACAAGGAGGAACAGAGACTATGCCAGGTGATTTTGGGGGCAGGATTGTATATTTGCTGCAGCAGTATGGCGGTTCCTTCCTGAAAGGGGCGGGAGTGACTATGGTGATTGCATTGGTGGGAACATTTATCGGATGCCTTATCGGCTTTGTGGCAGGCATTATCCAGACGATTCCCGTGGAGAAGAAGGATTCGGTGGTAAAGAGAGGGATTCTGTGGATTGTCAAATTTATTTTAAATGTTTATGTAGAGGTATTCCGGGGAACGCCTATGATGGCACAGGCAATGTTTATCTATTTTGGCTCTGCGGCAGTATTTAACATTAATATGTCCATGTGGTTTGCGGCATTTTTTATCGTGTCGATCAATACGGGAGCATATATGGCGGAAACTATGAGGGGCGGCATCCTGTCTATCGACGAGGGACAGACAGAGGGGGCGAAAGCCATCGGTATGACGCATGTGCAGACGATGCTTTATGTTATACTTCCTCAGGCGATACGAAATATCATGCCGCAGATTGGAAACAACCTGATTATCAATATTAAGGACACCTGCGTGCTTTCTATTATCGGCATCGTGGAGCTGTTCTACACAACCAAAGGAGTGGCAGGGGCGTTTTATACATACTTTGAGGCGTTCACTATTGCTATGGTTATTTACTTTATCCTGACCTTTACCTGTTCCCGAATCCTGCGGTTCTGGGAAGGCAAGCTTGACGGGCCGGACAGCTATGATTTGGCGACGACGGATACACTGGCATATACGAGCGGGATGCTGAAATACAGCGACAAGGAAAAGGAGGAGTAAAGCGATGGCTGAGACATTATTGGAAATCAGGCATTTAAGCAAGGCATTTGGCAAAAATGTGGTCTTAAAAGATATTGACTTTTCCGTGCAGAAAGGCGACGTTACCAGCATCATAGGCGCTTCCGGCTCAGGAAAATCCACGATGCTCCGCTGTATTAACCTGCTGGAGACGCCTACGGCAGGAGATATCGTTTACCACGGGAAGAATATCCTGGATGGGAAGATGAACGCCGCTTCGTACCGGGCAAAAGTAGGTATGGTGTTCCAGAGCTTTAATCTGTTTAACAATATGACCGTACTGGAAAACTGTATCGTAGGGCAGACGAAGGTTCTGAAGATGGGCAGAGAGGAAGCCGGGAAAAACGCCATGAAATATTTGGAGAAAGTAGGGATGGCTCCCTATATCAATGCAAAGCCCCGGCAGATATCCGGCGGACAAAAACAGCGTGTGGCAATTGCCCGCGCGCTGGCGATGGAACCGGAGGTTCTGTTGTTTGATGAGCCGACTTCCGCCCTGGATCCACAGATGGTAGGCGAGGTTCTGGAGGTTATCAAGAAGCTGGCGGAAGAGGGCATGACGATGTTGATTGTAACTCATGAGATGGCGTTTGCCCGGGATGTGTCCAGCCATGTGGTATATATGGCGAACGGTGTAATTGCCGAGGAGGGGACGCCGCAGCAGATTTTTGCAGAGCCACGGAATCCTTTGACGAAAGAGTTTTTAAATCGATTTACGAGAGGGTGACAGTATGAAGCTTTTAATTATCCGTCATGGAGAGCCGGATTATTCGATAGATTCCCTGACAGAGAAAGGGTGGAAAGAAGCTGCGCTTCTGGCGGAAAGGATTTCGAAGCTGGATGTGAAAGAGTTCTATGTTTCACCCCTGGGGCGTGCGAAAGATACGGCAAAGGCTACGCTGGAGGCGATGGGAAGAACGGCGGTTACACTGGAGTGGTTAGAAGAGTTTCGGCCCAAAGTGCTCCGTCCGGATGGGAACGGAACCAGGAAGGTTGCCTGGGACTGGCTTCCCCAGGACTGGATGGCAGACGAAAGGTTTTATAGTTGTGAACACTGGCATGAGTGCAGCATTTTCCGGGAAGCCGGAGTGAAAGAGGAGTATGACAGGGTCACATCACAGCTGGATGATTTTCTTGCGGTTCACGGTTACCACAGAGAGCGGAATTACTACCGGGTAGAGCAGGAGAATGAGGATACGATTGTATTTTTCTGTCATTTTGCACTGGGCTGCGTGCTGCTTTCCCACCTGTTCAATATATCGCCGATGCTGCTGTGGCATCATCTGTGCTCTGCGCCCACGGGAGTAACCACGGTTAATACAGAAGAACGCCGTCAGGGTATCGCCAGTTTCCGAATGAGCGCTTACGGCGATGTTTCACACTTGTATGCAGGAGGCGAAGAGCCGTCTTTTGCGGCGCGGTTTTGTGAGACATTTGGAAATACAGAAGAAAGGCATTAGGGTTATGGGGCCATACAGCGGCGATGTATTTCTGCTGGATGGCTTCATCGTATATGAAGGGGGAGTTGTAGTGAAGAGAGGTATACTTGCGTTTTTGCTGTTTTTGTGCCTTCTGGCCGGAGGGATGAATATACAGGCTGCGGACAGCCTGCCTTATCAGAAGGCCGGAAGCCGGAAAGAAATGTTCACAGGAAAGGGATGGCAGACATATAAAGGAAAGAAATATTACATCGCCTCGAATGGAAAGAAAGTAACCGGCTGGCGGAAGATTGGAAACTATAAATATTACTTCAAGAAAAACGGTGTGATGGTTTCCGGACGGTGGGTGAAGGTAAAAGGGAAATACCGTTACTTTGGAAACCACGGAAAGATGAAAAAAGGATGGATGACGCTGCCGGATGGCCGGAGGTACTATCTGGATTCCAAAGGCGCCAGGGTGACAGGAGACTATTTTATCAAAAATAAAGGTTACCATTTCAGCAAAGGGGGCGTTTACCAGCCGGAAGTAAAGGTACGGATAAACCCGGAAAAGCCTATGATTGCATTGACATTTGACGATGGTCCGGGGCCCTATACAGACAGGCTGTTGAAATGCCTGAAGAAGAACCATGCAGTGGCAACATTCTTTCTGGTAGGGAGCAGTGTAGGAAATTACAAAAGTACCGTAAAGAGTGCATATCAGATGGGGTGTGAAATCGGAAGCCATAGCTGGAGCCATCCGCTGCTTACCCGCCTGGATCAGACGGCTTTGGCAGCACAGATTCAAAATACCAGACGTGCTATCCATAATGCATGCGGGCATGAGCCCACCTTGCTGCGGCCGCCTTATGGGGCATATAACAGCACAGTGGCTTCTGCAGCCGGGATGCCGCTGATTCTTTGGGATGTAGACACCCTGGACTGGAAAACAAGAAATGTCCAGAGCACGATTCAGTCGGTCATGCGCGACGCAAGGGATGGTTCTATTGTGCTGATGCATGATATTCATCTGCCTACGGTTGAGGCGGCAGAGCGCATTATTCCGATGCTCCGGCAGAAAGGCTATCAGCTGGTAACTGTCAGTGAGCTGGCGAAATATAAGAAGAAAAAATTGCAGGCGGGGAGCGTGTATACGGCGGTACGCTGAGGTATGCTTTCACGGCTCGGAAGAAAGAAAAATCCCCTGTGTACGGTTAATGAATCAGTACACAGGGGATTGATATTTTCGTTGATTTATATTTCGTTTCCTTTGAAGAAAATCTTCACGATATTTAAATCTTTGTCAAGAAGCACCAGGTTTGCTTTCTTGCCCGGTGTAATGCTTCCGTAGTTATCGTAGATGCCGATTGCTTTTGCGGAATTTACGGCAGCAGCTTTTATGGCAGTTCCCAGAGGGATTCCCATATTTTTGACTGCGGAACGGACGCATCCCATCAGATTGGTAGCAGAGCCGGCGATAGTTCCGTCAGCCAGGGTAGCGAGTTGTCCCACTACTTTTACTGCCTGTCCGCCCAGGGAGTAGTCTCCGTCTGTCAGGCCGGTAGCCATCATGCTGTCGCTGATGAGGACGACGCGGTTGCTGCCGAACATTTTGAAAGTAGTGCGTACCACAGCCGGATGGATATGGATGCCGTCTGCAATCAGCTCTACCCGCACATGCTCATTATCACAGGCAGCGCCGATAACACCTGGCGCCCGGTGTGAGAAAGAGGGCATGGCATTGTACAGATGTGTGGTATGCCTTGCGCCTTTTTGATATGCTTCGTTGGCAATGTCAAAATCTGCCGTGGTATGCGCGAGAGAAATTGTCACTTCGTCTTTGAGAGCCTCAATGAACTTCATGGAGCCTTCCTCTTCAGGGGCAATATCCACCAGCTTAAACAGGCCGCCTGCTTTTTCCTGGAGGCGGCGGAACATGTCTGCATCCGGTTTATGGATGTATTTTCCGTTCTGTGCGCCTTTCTTTGCCGGGGAGATAAACGGGCCTTCCATGTTGATGCCTACCAGTTCCGCACCGGAGGCATTATCATAGCTGGCAGCAGCTTCAGCAATCTTGGAAAGGGTATCTTCATCATAGGTCATGGTGGCGGGGCAGATGGCAGTCACGCCGTTTTTCAGTTCGTATTCTGCAATCGCGCGGATAGCTTCATGGGTGCCGTCGCAGAAGTCGTGTCCTACACAGCCATGAAAATGGATGTCGGTAAGCCCCGGAATCGCATAAAGATTAGAAGCGTCAATTACTGTATCGTCTGTGGAAGAATCTGCAAACAGCCCGTTTTCAATATAAACATCTTTTGTGACAAAAGTTCCGTTTTCTTCAAAAACGCTTGCATTTTTAATAATCATGGATGATCAGCCTTTCTGTTTGATATTTATAGTTCAGCCCGGCCAGTCTGCATCTGGCCAGGCTGAACTCTGGTTACATATTTAATTTATACTCATGGCTGATGAAATCTGCCATGAGTATCGCGCCAGCCGCAGCCGCAAAGCGGCATAATTCCTTATGTGGCTGTGCGCATCGTGTTATGCTGAGTGGCAGATTTATCTGACACTCAGCTTAATTTTGCTGCGGCAGCCTCGTCTGCCACGATGGTAACATCCGGATGAAGTTGGAGAATGGAAGCCGGAACCTCAGGGGTAATCGGGCCTTCTACCACTTTCTTGAGGATGTCTGCTTTGTCTGCGCCGCTTACGACTACAACGATTTTACGGGCAAGCATGATATTTCCGATACCCATAGTATATGCCTGTTTCGGCACATCGTCTTCGGAATCGAAGAAACGCTTATTTGCGTCGATGGTGCTTGCGGTCAAATCTACACAGTGAGTCACAGGCGGGAAGCAGTCGGCAGGTTCGTTGAAACCGATGTGGCCGTTGTGTCCCAGACCCAGAAGCTGCAGGTCGATGCCGCCTACGTCAGCGATAATCTGGTTGTATGCGTCACAGGCTTTGTCTGCGTCCGGCTCTGTTCCATCTGGCACGAATGTACGCTCTTTCGGAAGATTTACGTGGTCGAAGAAGTTGTGGTTCATAAAATAGCGGTAGCTCTGGTCATTGTCGCCAGGCAGACCTTTGTACTCGTCCAGGTTTACGCTGGTTGCTTTGGAGAAATCCAAATCACCGTTGTTATAGCGTGCGATCAGCTCTTTATAAGTGCCGATGGGTGAGGAGCCTGTAGCAAGTCCCAGAACGCAGTCCGGTTTCATGGTAACCTGTGCAGCGATAATGTTTGCTGCCTTTCTGCTCATGTCGTCATAGTCTTTGGTTTTACAAATCTGCATAGTCGTTGTTCTCCTTTTTATTCTATCACTGCTTTTGCAAAAAACTGCGGTAAGTGGAAGTTCGGCGTCTCGTTTTCAATTACCGTATAGCTTCCAAAATGAGTAAGCCCTTCACTTTCTTTAATCTTGTAGAAATTACAGGTGATGGTGTCACCGGCGCTCAAATCGCTTTTGCCGTAGACAAAGTCAATCAGCTCCAGCGGTACGGTTAACTCAAGCGTCCAGTAATCCTCATATACCGTTCCTTTGCAGGCGCAGACTTCGTGGAGGTTTGCAGGGAATGTGCTTCTGTTCTTCCGCCCGTTGCCGTATTTGGCGTGAAGCGCCCCGTTTGAGTTGGCTTCAAAGTTCAGGTACATTTCCGGAAATTCTTCCGGATAGAACTGGAAGAATGCCTCCATGGTGCTGTCTAAATGTACCGGGTCATTTGGCTGAGTGTAGACGCGCGCCGGATTTTTCTCCCGGCAGGTCATTTTCACATAGAATCCGGTTCCCGGGATAAAGGCAAGGGCGCCGGAAGTTTCCGGGCGGTAATCGCCGCCCCAGTTGTATTTGTCCACCTTGAACTGTGGGCAGGAAGTAATCTCAGATTTGTTTGAAATAGTTTTGATATGATATTTCATAATTCCCTCCAAACTCCATTTTGATACAACAAGTGTAACGCATTTATAGAAAAAATGCAACAAAATTTAGTTACCCCTCATATTCTTTAGGGCAGAATCTACAAAGCCGCGGAACAGCGGATGAGGGCGGTTTGGACGTGACTTCAGTTCAGGATGAGCCTGTGTGCCGATAAAGAAAGGGTGGTTTTTCAGTTCGACCATCTCCACGATACGCCCGTCCGGAGAGAGGCCGGAGAGTCTCATACCGTGTCGGGTGAGCGCTTCCCGGTAGTCATTGTTGACTTCATAGCGGTGCCTGTGGCGCTCAAAAATGGTTTGTTTTCCATAAAGCGCGTAAGCTTTTGAATCTTCGTCCAACACACAGGGATATGCGCCCAGGCGCAGAGTGCCGCCAAGATCTTTGATACCGTCCTGTCCGGGCAGCAGGGCGATAACAGGATAAGGAGTATGAGGATTTAGTTCGATGCTGTGGGCATCCTTCAGCCCAAGGATATTCCGGGCGTATTCTACGATGGCAAGCTGCATTCCGAGGCACAGTCCGAGGAAAGGGATTTTGTGTGTGCGTGCAAAGTGGATAGCCGTGATTTTCCCTTCAATACCCCTGTCGCCAAAACCGCCGGGCACCAGGATGCCGTTTACGCCGCCCAGAACCTCCCCGGCATTTTCTGCCGTAAGCAGTTCTGAATCTACCCATTTTATGTGTACCGTGGCATGTCCTGCGATACCGCCGTGTTTCAGGGCTTCTGCGACACTGATGTAGGCGTCGTGAAGGGTGATGTATTTACCAACCAGTGCGATCGTTACTTCAGAGGTGGGGTGCCGCAGCGCGTCCACCGTGGCTATCCAGTCCTCAAGGTCGGGCTTCGGGCAGTCCAGGTGCAGGCATTCACAGGCTGCCTGGGCGAGCTGTTCCTGTTCCATGGCAAGCGGGGCTTCATAGAGGTATTCCACGTCCAGGTTTTGCAGGACATGGGCGCTGGGCACATTGCAGAACAGTGCAATTTTGTCCTTAATGCCGTCCTCCAGGGGACGCTCGGAACGGCAGACCAGGATATCAGGACGGATGCCCATTCCCTGCAGTTCCTTTACGCTGGCCTGGGTAGGCTTCGTTTTCATCTCTCCGGAGGCTTTTAAGTAGGGAATCAGCGTTACATGGATTAAAATGGCGTTTTCGTACCCCACATCGTGCCGAAACTGCCGGATAGCTTCCAGGAAAGGCTGGCTTTCAATATCGCCTACCGTACCGCCGACTTCAATGATGGCGATGTGCGTTTCCGTAGAGCCAGGATTCCGATAGAAACGGCTCTTAATTTCATTGGTAATATGTGGGATGACCTGTACCGTACCGCCGCCGAAATCTCCTCTCCGCTCCTTCTGGAGCACAGACCAGTAAATCTTTCCGGCAGTCACATTGGAATCCTTATCCAGACTTTCGTCGATGAACCGCTCATAATGCCCCAGATCCAAATCCGTTTCCGCCCCATCGTCAGTGACGAACACTTCCCCGTGCTGGATAGGGTTCATGGTTCCGGGGTCGATATTAATATAGGGGTCAAATTTCTGCATGGTGACCTTGAAGCCCCGGGCTTTCAAAAGGCGGCCGAGGGATGCGGCTGTGATACCTTTTCCAAGCCCTGAGACAACTCCTCCCGTGACAAAAACGTATTTTACTGACATAGTTCTCCTCCTTCTTCTCCATTGGTGTTTTCTGAAAACGCAGATGGAAGCCCCTGATTCCACATCTTTGTGGTATCCGGTACTTCCATCTCTGTATTTGGCACTTCCATATATTCTTGTAACGGAAGCATTATACACCCGTTTGCCATAAAAGAACAGAGGGAATTTCAGAATTATTCCGGTCTGTAAAATACAGATTGACATACAATATAAACTACGATATATTAATGTAGGAAAGCAAAGGCGCTTGGCGGGATTGGATGTCTGCCAAGTCCTTTTTGTATCTGTACGGAAGGGATTCGGCAGGGTTTCCGTGCAGAAAATTATCGTATACGGAGGAAAGGGGAAAGAACAATGGGATTGATAGAATCGATAAACAGTGCGGTGAACGGATGGGTGTGGGGGCCGCCTATGCTGGTCTTGATGGGATTTGTGGGGATTCTGATGACTGCTCGGACGGGCGTTTTTCAGATTCGGCATATTGGCCACTGGATGAAAAAAACAATTGGAGATATCTTTAAAAGTAAAGAAGTGACTGCTCATACGACAGACAAATCTATTTCACAGTTCCAGTCACTGTGTACTGCCCTGGCGGCTACGGTCGGAACCGGAAATATTGTGGGCGTGGCGGGGGCTATTGCCACAGGCGGTCCGGGAGCCGTGTTCTGGATGTGGATTATTGCATTTTTCGGGATGATGACAAATTATTCAGAAAATGTGCTGGGCATTTTTTACCGTAAGAAAAATGCAGCCGACGAATGGTCAGGCGGCGCAATGTATTATCTGCGATATGGTTTGGGGGAGAAAAAGAATTGTAAGGCAATCGGGATCTTCCTGGCAGGGGCATTCTCCGTTTTCTGTTTTCTTGCTTCTTTCGGAATTGGTAATATGACGCAGGTCAATTCCATTTCCAGCAATATGAATTCTGCATTCGGAATTCCGACCTGGGTGACAGGGCTTTTTATCATGGCGGCCGTGGGTATTGTGGTATTGGGCGGTCTGAAACGTATTGCGGCGGTTACGGAGAAGATTGTTCCGCTTATGGTAGTTTTGTACATAGTGGGCGCTGTCGTCATTTTGGTGACACACATCGGGACAGTTCCTGCGATTTTCACATCTATTTTTAAGAGCGCATTTGGCATGAAGGCTGTGGGCGGCGGTATTGTCGGTTTCGGCATCAGGCAGGCGGTGATCCTGGGGATGAAGCGCGGTGTGTTTTCGAATGAAGCAGGACTTGGTTCTTCGGTTATGGTTCATTCAAGTTCAAATGTAGCAGAGCCGGTCCGGCAGGGGATGTGGGGAATCTTTGAAGTGTTTGCAGATACGATTGTGGTATGTACGCTGACGGCAGTATCCATTCTGGCTTCCGGCGACATTGATTTGGCGACGGGGCAGCTGGTATCCGGAGTAGAATCATCGAACCTGGCGTCTGCAGCGTTTGGAGCGATGTTTGGAAAGCCGGGGGAGATGTTTATTGCTATTGCGATTCTCCTGTTTGCTTTTTCCACTGTTTTAGGATGGAGCCATTACGGAAGTAAGGCGTGTGAATATCTTCTGGGTTTGAAGGCTACAATGATATATAAGATAATCTTTACACTTGCGACTTTTGGAGGCGCAGTGATGGGACAGAACTTGGCGTGGGATATCGCAGATACACTGAACGGATTGATGGCGATCCCGAACCTGATTGGCGTACTGGCGCTTTCCGGTACGGTGGCTGCTATTACGAAGAATTACGTGGACCGTACTTTCCGCGGAAAGACGGTAAAGCCGATGCTGTCTGCGTATGAAGACATACAGGCAATGCAGGAAAAGAAAATAGCTTCCCAATAGAGGAAGGAAAATTATATAATAGAAATAAGAGATTTGGATTTTCCGGAGGTTTCAGGAAATGGATGGGAAAAAGCGCAGAATCCTCTTTATTGTAAACCCCAAATCAGGAAAGGGGCTAATCAAAAACCATCTGCTGGAAATCATCGACGTGTTCGTGAAGGACAGGATGGATGTAGAAGTATATGTGACACAGAGAAAAATGGATGCGTGCCGGGTTACGCGCAGGCGCGCACAGAATTATGACATAATCGTGTGCAGCGGCGGCGACGGTACTCTGGATGAGGTTGTCACAGGCATGATGGAGCTGCCTCGGCAGCAGCGGGCGCCTGTGGGGTATATTCCGGCAGGCAGTACAAATGATTTTGCAGGGAGCCTGGGACTTCCGGCGAATATGAAAAATGCAGCAATATGTATTACGCTGAAGCAGCCGTTTCGGTGCGATGTCGGAGGATTTAATGAGAATTATTTTGTATATATAGCTGCCTTTGGGGCGTTTACGGACGTGTCTTACCAGACAAAGCAGGAAGTGAAAAATGTGCTGGGACATCTGGCATATGTTCTGGAGGGCGCCAAGCGGCTGTTTAATCTGAAATCTTACCGTGTAAAAATACACATTGGAGAAGAATTGATTGAAGATGATTTTATTTTTGGAATGGTGACGAACTCCCAGTCCGTAGGGGGATTTAAGAATATTACCGGAAAAAATGTCCTGTTAGATGATGGTGTTTTTGAGGTCACTCTGATACGCAGGCCGAAGAATGCACTGGAAATTCAGGAAATTCTCGGAGCTATCCTGCGCCAGGAGATGGATAACAAGCTGATTTATGCCAGAAAGGCAAGGCAGGTGTACTTTGAATCAGAAGAGGAGATTCCCTGGACGCTGGACGGGGAATTTGGAGGTATCCACCGAACAGTGGAGGTGAAGAACTATATGCAGGCGGTTGCTATTATGGCGAACCGCGAAATGCAGGAGGAAATAACAGAGGAATAGGGACGGCTATTCCTCTGTTATTTTTTGATGATTATGATTAACGGGCAGCCTGGTACTGAGAACAAAATCCCCGGCATGAAAGACGCCCTGGTTTTGCAGGGAAAATTATACAGAATCACGAAGCTGTTCGAAGGGCAGGGAAGAAAGAGTAGTGAAAAGCTGGCATTTTGACCAAGAAAATGCAATAGAATTTTGCCGGAACTAATAAATTCGATAGAAAATCCAAGAAATTTGTATGTTTTTATAGCGGGACAGCTGTTATAATGTGCTTAAGCGGAAGAGGGCAAATGTCTTTTTTCGCAGGAAACTGTATGGGCAGGTGCCCATAGAAAATAATTAAACAGGAGGATACTAAAAAATGAAAAAGAAAGTAATCAGCGCATTGCTGGCAACTGCTATGGTAGCAGCTATGGTAGCAGGATGCGGCAGCGACGACAAGACAGCAGCTACTCCGGCAGCAACTGAAGGCGGAGAAACAGAAGCAGCAAACGACGAAACAGAGGCGCCGGCTGGAACAGAGGCACAGGATGTAACAGAGGCTCTTGATAATGCAGGTGTTGATTTATCAACAGCAGACGTAGCAGTGTTCTACTATACATACAGTGATGCTTACATCTCATCTGTACGTACAGCACTGGACAGCAAGCTTGATGAGCTTGGCATTAAGTACACAGACTATGACTCAAACAACACACAGGCTACACAGAACGAGCAGATCCAGACAGCTATCGCTTCCGGTGCAAACGTACTGGTAGTTAACGTTGTAACATCCGGTACTGTTGATGTTTCTTCTCAGATCGTTCAGATGGCAAAAGACGCTGATATCCCGGTTATCTTCTTCAACCGTGCAGTTGAGGATGCAGACAACGAAGGAACTGTTCTTGGAAGCTATGACAAATGTGCATTCGTAGGAACAGACGCTCCGGAAGCTGGCCATATGCAGGGTAAGATGATCGGTGAGTACCTTGTAGAGAACTTTGACGCTATCGACCTGAACGGCGACGGAAAGATTTCTTACGCTATGTTCATGGGCGAGCAGGGTAACGTAGAGGCAATCGCTCGTACACAGTACGGTGTTGAGGATGCGAACGCAGTCCTGACAGAAGCAGGTAAGCCGGAACTTGAGTACTTTGACGCAAACAACGCAGACAAATTCCAGGTTGACCCGAACGGTGCATGGAGCACACAGGCAGCTCAGGAGTACATGACCACAAACCTTTCCCAGTTCAACGAGGAAAGCGGAAACATGATCGAGCTTGTTATCTGTAACAACGACGGTATGGCTGAGGGCGCTATCGCAGCTCTTGCTGTAAAAGGTTACAATACAGGCGAAGAGGGAGCAAAAGTTATTCCGGTATTCGGTGTAGATGCTACAGATTCTGCAAAAGCTCTGATTGCTGACGGCAAGATGACAGGTACTATCATGCAGGATGCTCAGGGTATGGCTGACTGTATCTCTGACCTGGTTGCAAACGCAGGTTCAGGACAGGATGTTGTAGCGAACGTTGATACAGAGAGATTCGTAATCGCTGAAAACGTAGCAAACAAGATTTATGTTCCTTACGGAATTTACACTGGCGCTGCTGAGTAATAGCCCGGTTAAAGTAAAAGGTGCGTTTTATGCATCTGTGTAATATCATGAACATGATGTAAGACAGACAAGAAGGCGGCCGTCCACAGGTTGGCGGCCGTCTCCTTGAGTATAAAAAGACAGGAGGTCAGGATATGGGGCATGATGTTTTGCTGGAGATGAAAAATATCTGCAAGGAATTCCCGGGCGTAAAAGCGCTGGACAATGTTTCCTTGACCGTAAGGCGGGGGACGGTTCATGCACTGATGGGTGAGAATGGCGCGGGGAAGTCCACATTGATGAAGTGCCTGTTTGGGATGTATGCAAAGAACAGTGGATCAATTTATCTGGAAGGGAAAGAGATTAATTTCAAAAGCTCGAAAGAAGCATTAGACAATGGTGTTGCAATGGTTCACCAGGAGCTGAACCAGGCACTGAAGCGTAATGTAATGGATAATATCTGGCTGGGGCGTTATCCCAAGATTGGCGGTGTCATGGTAAATGAGAAAAAGATTTACAATGACACAAAAGCGTTGTTTGAGGAGCTGGAGGTCGAGGTTGATCCGAGAAGGATTATGAGTACAATGCCGGTATCCCAACGTCAGATGGTAGAGATTGCGAAAGCAGTTTCATTTAATTCGAAAGTAATCGTGTTTGATGAGCCGACTTCTTCACTTACAGAAGAAGAGGTAGAGCACTTATTTAAAATTATAAATATGCTGAGAGACCGCGGCGTGGGTATTATTTATATTTCCCATAAGATGGCGGAGATTCTCAGGATTTCAGATGATATCACAGTTATGCGCGACGGTACATGGGTAGCTACCAGGCCGGCGAGCGAGATGACGATGGATGAAATCATCCGTCTGATGGTAGGACGAGAGCTGACAAGCCAGTTCCCGCCAAAGACGAACAAACCGGGTGAGGTTTCACTGGAAGTTGACAACCTTACCGCACAATATTCACTGCTGAAAGACGTTTCCTTTAAGGTACGCAAGGGTGAAATCGTAGGACTGGCAGGACTGGACGGCAGCGGCCGTACGGAGACGCTGGAAAATATTTTCGGTGTTGCCACAAGGAAGTCCGGTACAATTAAGCTGAACGGCAAAGAATGTTTCAACCGGAATTCCCGGGAGTCCATTAAAAACGGATTTGCGCTTCTGACAGAGGAAAGGCGTGCGACAGGTATTTTTGGGATTTTGAATATCCGTGAAAATACGGTTATTTCCAGCCTGAAGAAGCATAAGAAAAAGGGCATTTATCTGAGTGAGAAGTCTATGAGGGTAGATACGCAGTGGTCAATTGATGCCATGCGTACAAAGACCCCGACACAGGAGACGAAGATTCGCTCCCTGTCAGGAGGTAACCAGCAGAAGGTTATCTTGGGAAGATGGCTTCTTACAGAGCCGGAAGTTCTGCTGTTGGATGAGCCGACGCGAGGTATTGACGTTGGTGCAAAGTATGAAATTTACCAGTTGATTCTGGATCTTGCAAATAAGGGAAAAGTTGTTATGGTAGTTTCCTCTGAAATGCCAGAGCTTCTTGGAATCTGTGACAGAATCCTTGTTATGTCGGGCGGACGCCTGGCAGGCGAAGTAGATGCCCAGAATACGACACAGGAAGAAATCATGACCCTTGCAGCAAAATATGTATAAGGAGGCTGAGATTAGTGAAAGCGATTACAAATATGAAAGAAAGCTATGCCAATTTTCAGGCAATGGACAGCAAGGATAAGAATAATTTTATTAAAGAGACCTTGCTGAATAACCTGCTGTACATTTTGATTCTTATTGCTATTATTTTTACAGCGATTAAGAATCCGAAATTCATGTCAGTTTCTGCAGTTGCAACTATCGTTACCCTTTCGGCAGCAAGTATCCCGATTGCACTCGGTATTGCCGGATGTATTGTATTGACGGGTACAGACCTTTCTGCAGGGCGTGTTGTAGGTTTGACAGCATGTATTACGGCTGCTCTGCTGCAGGCTTCCGATTATCCGAATAAGATGTTCCCGGATATCCCGGCTCTGCCGATTCCGGTAGTAATCCTGATCGTTATGGCAGTGGGAGCGATTATTGGACTTGTGAATGGATTCTTCGTTGCAAAGTATAACCTGCATCCATTCATCGTAACGCTGGCTACTCAGCTGATTACATACGGTATCCTGCTTGTATTCCTTATGACAAATGGAAATAACGGACAGCCTCTGTCCGGTCTGGATAAAGGTTTTGTAGGCTTCGTAACAGGAAGCAAGATTAGCTTATTTGGCGTTGCGATTCCGAACTATGTATGGTATGCTGTAATTTATGTTATTGTGATGTGGTTTATCTGGAATAAGACTACATTCGGTAAAAATATGTTTGCCGTAGGTTCCAACCCGGAAGCTGCAAATGTATCCGGTGTAAGCGTATTCAAGACAACTATCATGGTACATACTCTGGCAGGCGCTATGTATGGTATTACAGGTTTCATCGATTCTGCACGTAACAGCTCCAATACCGCAGGCACCGGTTTGAATGCGGAGTGTGATGCAATTGCGGCCTGCGTTATCGGTGGCGTATCTTTCGTAGGTGGTACTGGTAAAATCAGTGGTATCGTGTTGGGTGTATTCATCCTTCGTATTATCTTCGTTGCCCTGACTTACCTGTCTGTAGACCAGAACCTGCAGTACATCTTCAAGGGTGGAATCATCCTGGTAGCATGTGCAATCGATATGAGAAAATATCTGGTACGTAAATAAGGAGTAGAAAATGAGCGAAAAAGTGAGAAATAGGGGCAGGATGGCAATCTATTCTATGGCGGGGTTTTACTTGCTGTATATGGCCTATAAATTGAGTTCCGGTTTACCGGACAGCAGCGGAAATACCAAAATCCTGATGATTGTGTTTATGGTATTCTTTGCTCTGGTGGGAGGCGGAATGCTGATTGGCGGGATTATAGGAGGATATAAGCTTTCAATGCCTCAGAAAGCGGATTCGTCTCAGGAAATGCTCGAACCCTCGGAAGAAAATGAGGAAGAAGAATAGCCATAAAGGCGGTTTCTTCTTAGACATATGTAAAAACGGAGGAGCTGCCGATTGGCGGCTCTTCTTTTCTGCATAATAAAGCAAAGTGGATTATGCAACAGGGCCAGGTTGCCTTCGGGCGGGCGATATAGTGAGAAAGCAGAATGGAGGCGGGGATAGATGGCACTTTATGGGGTAATGCTGGTAGATGACGAAGAAGCGGTGCGCCAGGCAATCGCCAGCAAGTTAGAATGGGAAAAGATAGGATTTGAAGTGATTGCTACAGCCGAAAATGGAGAAGAAGCTTTGGAACTGGCAGAGAAATTGCGGCCGGACGTGGTAATGACGGATATTAAGATGCCCTTTATGGACGGGCTGACTCTGTGCCACAAATTGAAGGAGAGACAGCGGGACACTAGGATTGTGATTTTTTCAGGATTTGATGAGTTTGAATATGCCCGTGAAGCGATTAAGCTGGAGGTAGAAGAGTATATTTTAAAGCCGATTGATTCGGAAGAACTGGAAAATGTATTTCTTCGGATAAAGAAGAATCTGGACGCGGAGATTGATGAAAAACGGAACCATGAAAAGCTTTATGAGTATTATCAGAAAAGCCTTCCGGTCATGAAAGAGCAGTTTATGGCCGGGTTGATGGAGGGGAAGCTGTCGGGCGAATTGATTGAGGAGATGAATAGTTCTTATGAAGTGAACTTGAACGCGCCTTATTATGCGGTGACAGTATTTTGTGCAGATATGGGAACATTGGATACGGAGAACCGCAGCCTTCTAAAGCTGTCCCTAAAGCAGATTGTAGATGAAAATATGAAGAAATCGGCAGATGTGCGCAGTTTTCTTTATTTTGATATGGTAGCGGCCATCCTGCTTTTAAATGGAATGGCAGAATTAAACAAACAGGTACAGGAAATAGATCAGGTCTGTAAAGCGGCAAAACGTCTGCTGGGAATCAATGTGACAGCCGGAGTCGGACAGGCAGTGGCACATTTGGGGAATCTGGCTGCATCCTATCAAAATGCAGTAGATGCAGCGGACTACCGAGTGCTGCTTGAGCCGAACCAGGCAATTTATATCCGGGATATCCAGCCGGCGGTCAACAGAGATTTTGTGCTTGAAGACCAGGATATCCAGAAAGTCATGCGGGCGGTGAAGCTGGGAACAAGGGAAGAAGTCAAAGCGTCAGTGGATGAAATGATGAGCCGATTTAAGACTTCCAACATATCCCTCCACCGCTATCAGGTAGCCTTGATGGAGCTTCTGACGGAGTTTCTGAAACTGGGACGCTCTTATCATCTGGATTTGGAAGAAATATTTGGGGGAAATATGGATTTCTACCGCCAGATTGCCAAGTTTGACTCCCTGGATTCTCTGGGGGAATGGCTGTATCATGTATGTATGAAGTTCCGCTCGCTTATCCGCCAGGAACAGACGGATTCTGCGAAGCTGCTGGCAGGCAAAGCGGAACAGTTTATCAAAGAAAATTATGCGGAAAGCAGCCTGTCGGTGGAAATGCTTTGTGGGCACCTGAATGTGAGCGCAGCATATTTTTCAACCATTTTCAAAAGGGAGACAGGCCAGAGTTTTGTAATGTATCTCACCCATGTCCGAATGGAAGCAGCTTTAGAGCTGCTGAATAATACACAGGATAAGACCTATGTGATAGCGGGGAAGGTGGGGTATACCGAGCCGAATTATTTCAGTTATGTATTTCGGAAGCAATATGGTATGTCTCCCACCAAATATAGAATGAGTAAGATGGAGAATCATGAGACAGAAGGTTAGGAATATTTGGGAATATATAAAGGAGCGTTACCAGACGGCGAGCATCAGTTCCATTACGGCTGTATCCTTCACAATCGTTTCCGTGATATCCCTGGGCTTTGCAGGGGTCCTGCTTTATGGCAGGTTTAGCTCCAGTACAGAGGATTTGATTGCCAGAAATAATATCCAGTTGATGAATCAGGTTAGTCTGAACCTGGAAACCAGTGTGCGCAATATGATGAGGCTTTCCAATTCCATGTATTACTGCGTCATCAAAAATGTAGATTTAGGGGGGGAGAAGCTTGACGGGGAAATGAATCTGATGTATGAGTCGAACCGGGATGATTTGGTGAGTCTGGCGTGCTTTGACGAGGAGGGAAACCTGGTAGCGGCTACGCCGATTGCCAGTTTAAAGCCTTCCGTAGAAATAACGGCGCAGAGCTGGTTTCAGAAAGCAAATGAAAAGATGGAAAACCTGCATTTTTCCACGCCTCATGTGCAGAGTATTTTTGCGGACAGTACCTCACGGTATTCCTGGGTGATTTCTCTGAGCCGTACCGTGGAGTTGACCAGGGGCGGGGAAATCAGCAGAGGAGTGCTCCTGGTAGACATGGCATACAGCGGGATTGAGCAGTTGTTTGATAAAGTAAATACAGGCGGCGCGGGTTATACGTACCTGATAGACGGAGCCGGGGAGATTATTTATCATCCCAGACAGAGAGCTATTTATTCGAACCTGAATAAAGAGAATAATCTGGAGGCTGCGAAGTATGAGGATGGAAGCCATAGGGAAAATTTTGAAGGAAACGAACGTTCCGTTACAGTGAAAACAGTGGGGTATACCGGATGGAAAATTATCAATGTGGTTCCGACAGATGAATTTTATCTGGATTTGACGCAGATGCGGCTGTTTGTTTTCTTGATTGTGGTTTTTGCAATTTTGTGTATAGCGATGCTGAATATTTTTATTTCCGGACGGATAGCGACGCCGATCCGCCGTCTGGAAGCGTCGGTCAGGGAGCTTGAGAAAGGGAATCTGAATCTCGAAATCTATGAGGATGGTTCCCAGGAAATACGGCATTTAGGGAGGACGCTCCGCTCTATGGTAGAACAAATGCAATGCTTGATGGAAGATATTGTGGTGGAACAGGAAGCAAAACGTAAAAGCGAGCTGGATGCCCTGCAGTCACAGATTAATCCGCATTTTCTTTATAATACGCTGGATTCCATTGTGTGGATGGTGGAGAGCGGACAGTATAAAGAGGCTATTTCCATGGTAACGGCGCTTTCACGGCTTTTCCGTATCAGTCTCAGTAAAGGTAAGACAATTATTACGCTGGCAGAAGAAGCAGAGCATGCAAGGAACTACATGAATATTCAGAAAGTGCGCTATAAAAACCGGTTTGAGTTTACGATGGAGATAGAGCCGGGAATCCAGCAGTACAGCACGATTAAACTTGTTATCCAGCCGATTTTGGAGAATTCCATATATTATGGCATGGAGTATATGGATGGAGATGGGATTATAAAGGTGCGGGGGTATGAGAAAGACGGCGATATCCTGGTAGATGTGCTGGATAATGGACCGGGGATGCCCCGGGAAGTGGTGGACTATCTTCTCACGGACGGAAAGCGTGTCCGTAAGAAAGGCTCCGGTGTGGGGCTTATGAATGTACACCAGAGAATCCGCCTTTATTTTGGGGAACCTTATGGTCTGGAGATTATTAGCGAGCCGGATGAAGGGACGCTGGTAAGAATCCATCTCCCCAAAACATTTGAAAGAGAGGGGAGAGAGCAGTGACAAAGAAAAACTGGCTGGCAGTGGGGATTATCGGCGGGATACTGCTTCTTCTCGCTGTTATATCTTATTTCTATATGACACAGAGAAAGATTGTACAGAAACGGGTAAATATTTCAGTGGTAGTTTATGGGAGTACTGCGGAAAGATGGGTAGCATTTAAACAGGGAGTAGACCAGGCGGCTTCTGATTTCGGAGGCATTGTGAATTTTGTGGTTCTAACAGAATCGGGCAGCAGCCGTGAGCAGATGGAACAGATTGACCGCGAGCTGGAGAACGGCGCTCAGGGAATAGCAGCGGCAGTCACGGACAGCTCCGGGATGGCAGAATATATTGGCAGTATTTCGAACAGGGTTCCGGTGGTGCTGGCAGAAAATAAGGTGGAGGGGAGCCAGGCTGTTACCTGCGTGGAAGCAAATGCCTACGAGATGGGGCAGGCCTTGGCGCACCAGGCAGCGGAGGGCACGGCGAAGGAAGTGCCTGTCAGCATTGTCCTTATGGGAGAAAATAAAAGCAGTCTAAAAGAGCGTTTGGATGGTTTCCGTGCAGGATGTGCGGATGAGGGGCGGAAGATAGAGCAGAACTTTTATCCAAGCAGGGATTCCATGAGCCGTATATTGGAGAGCGGAAAGGAGCATATTCTGGTGGCTCTGGATGATTTGAGCCTGGAAATGACAGAAAAGGTTATCCGTGATTCAGAGGCGGATATCAGGCTGTACGGAATTGGCAGCAGTGAACAGATTGTATTTGCGCTGGATCAGGGATATATCGAAGGGATTGTATTTCAAAATGAGTATAATATGGGATATGAAGTGACAGACACCCTGATACAGAAAATAAGGAAAGGCGTGGCAGATGAGGCTATGGAGATAGATTTTCATCAGGCTACAGGCGCCACTCTGCACAATCCGGAAAATGAGAGGCTTTTGTACCCGATTATCCAGTGACAGGTAAGCAAAACAGGAGGGAGAAGAGGAGAATGGGAAGGAGAAAATTGTGTGGAATCGCGGCGGCAGGGGGAATGTTTTTGCTTACGGGATGTTCAGGGATTTTTGGGGATGGGACAGCGGAACCTATCCAGAGCATGAAAATAGGTATCTGTACGTATGACCAGTTTGATACGTTTATCGGGACGCTGGTGGAAGAGTTTAAAGAAGAGGCGAGGCAGAAAGAGCAGGAAACGGGAGTTACCATTACGGTAGAGGTAGTGGGAGCGGGAGGAAAACAGAATATCCAGAATGACCAGGTGGAAAGCCTTATCAATAATGGATGCGACATCCTTCTGGTAAACCAGGTGGACCGCACCGATACGACGATGGTGATTGATAAGGCAAAAAATGCCGATATTCCTGTTATTTTTTTTAACCGGGAACTGGTGCGGGAAGACTTGGAACGCTGGGAAAAACTTTACTACGTAGGAGTAAAAACCCTCGAATCAGGAGTTATGCAGGGAGAAATTGTCGTGGATTTGTGCTCAGGAGAGCAGGGCATTGCTCCCTATGACAAAAACGGCGACGGAAGGCTGCAGTATGTCATGCTGGAAGGAGAGGCAGGCCACCAGGATGCATTGATACGGACAGAGTATGCGGTTAATACGATTACGAATGCGGGCATCCGCCTGACAAAATTGGATAATGAGATAGCAAATTGGAGCCGCGCGCAGGCACAGACAAAGATGAACCAGTGGCTGGAAGAATTCGGGGACAGGATTGAGCTGGTGCTTGCGAACAATGATGATATGGCGCTGGGGGCTATTGATGCGTGGAAGGAATCAGGGAAGCCTTATATGCCTGTCGTAGTGGGGGTAGACGGCACCGAAGCGGCGCTGGACGCCATGCGGGAAGGCACCCTGGCAGGGACGGTCGTAAATGATACGGAAGGGCAGGCAAGAGGGATGATGGAGCTGGCGTATTCTCTGTATTTCCAGACGCCCCTGCCGGATGATATTGAGCTGGAAGAGGACACTTATATCCGCCTGCCCCATACGGTTGTGACGGCTGAAATGCTGCAGGATTTGGAATAAATATCTATTTAGCTATTTCATTTTGCGGCAAGTTGGGTTATAATACAGAAGAACGTAGTGCGTACAAGGCACATATGTATTTCATAACAAAACGGAGGTAAATAAAATGTTAGTATCAGCAAAAGAAATGTTGCAGAAAGCAAAAGCAGGTCATTATGCAGTAGGTCAGTTCAACATCAACAATCTGGAGTGGACAAAAGCAATCCTGCTCACCGCACAGGAGAATAACTCTCCGGTAATCCTTGGTGTATCTGAGGGCGCTGGCAAATATATGGCAGGATACAAGACAGTTGTAGGCATGGTAAACGGAATGCTGGAAGAGCTGAACATTACGGTGCCGGTAGCGCTGCATCTGGATCACGGCAGCTATGAAGGATGCCTGAAATGTGTAGAAGCAGGATTCTCATCCATCATGTATGACGGTTCTCACAGCCCAATTGACGAGAACGTAGCAAATACCAAGAAGCTGGTTGAAATCTGCGCAGAGCATGGAATGTCTCTGGAAGCAGAGGTTGGTTCTATCGGCGGCGAGGAAGACGGCGTTGTAGGTATGGGCGAGTGCGCAGACCCACAGGAGTGCAAGAGAATTGCAGACCTGGGAATCGATTTCCTGGCAGCAGGTATCGGAAATATCCATGGAAAATATCCGGCAAACTGGAAAGGGCTGAGCTTTGAGACACTGGATGCCGTTCAGCAGCTGACAGGGGACATGCCTCTGGTACTTCATGGAGGTACAGGTATCCCGACAGATATGATTCAGAAAGCGATCAGCCTTGGCGTAGCTAAGATTAATGTAAATACAGAGTGCCAGCTTGCATTTGCAGCAGCTACACGCGAGTACATCGAGGCAGGCAAGGATCAGCAGGGTAAGGGCTTTGACCCGAGGAAACTTCTGGCTCCGGGCTTTGATGCTATCAAAGCTACCGTGAAAGAGAAAATGGAAATCTTCGGTTCCATTAACAAAGCTTAATTTAAGAGAATTGCAAAAGAACCGCGTCCGGAAGGGGCGCGGTTTTTTCTATACTGGAGAATTGCGGTTTCAGAGAATTCATTGTTCTGAAATTAGTGCTTGCATTTTCCCCTAAAGTAGAGTATCTTATATACAGATTTTAAATCTGACAATAATACAGGCGAACGAGGGCGTTCCACCGCAGGTGGAGCGCCCTTTTGTGCGTGGCTGACAAAGAAAGGATGAGGAGATATGAGTGAAAAAGTGAATGCAGCAGCGATTTTTGGTGAAAATGTGTTTAATGACAAGGTGATGCAGGAGCGTCTGCCGAAAAAAGTTTATAAAGAATTGAAAAAGACGATTAAGGAAGGCAAGGAGCTGGATCCCGTGGCGGCGGACGTGGTGGCAGAAGCTATGAAGAACTGGGCAGTAGAGAAGGGGGCAACCCATTACACCCATATTTTTCAGCCGCTTACGGGTATGACAGCCGAGAAACATGATTCGTTTATTACGGCGCCGGGGGAGGACGGAACGGTATTGATGGAGTTTTCGGGCAAAGAGCTGATTAAAGGTGAGCCGGATGCGTCCTCGTTTCCGTCGGGGGGATTGAGGGCTACGTTTGAGGCAAGGGGATATACAGCCTGGGACTGCACTTCCCCGGCATATGTGAGGGAGGATGCGGCAGGCGCGATTCTGTGCATCCCGACAGCGTTCTGTTCTTATACAGGGGAGGCGCTGGATCAGAAAACCCCGTTGCTGCGGTCTATGGAGGCGATTAATGAACAGGCTCTCCGGCTGCTGCGCCTGTTTGGGAATACGACATCGAGAAAGGTAACCCCGTCGGTAGGGCCGGAGCAGGAGTATTTTCTGGTGGATAAGCAGAAATACTTGCAGAGGAAGGATTTGATTTTTTCAGGGCGTACCTTGTTTGGGGCTATGCCGCCGAAAGGACAGGAGCTGGACGATCACTATTTCGGAACGATCCGCCAGCGTATCGCTTCTTTTATGAAAGATGTAAACGAGGAACTGTGGAAGCTGGGCGTGTCCGCAAAGACGCAGCACAATGAGGTGGCTCCGGCGCAGCATGAACTGGCTCCGGTGTATGCGGAGGCAAATATCGCGGTAGACCACAACCAGGTGGTTATGAAAACTTTAAAAAAGACAGCCTGCCAGCATGGTCTGCAGTGCCTGCTTCACGAAAAGCCTTTTGCGGGAGTAAACGGTTCCGGGAAGCACAACAACTGGTCAATTACTACGGATGACGGTATTAATTTGCTTGATCCGGGGAAAACCCCTCATGAGAATATACAGTTCCTCCTGGTTCTGACCTGCATTCTGAAAGCCGTGGATAAACATGCGGATTTGCTGCGTGAATCTGCGGCAGATCCTGGAAATGACCACAGGCTGGGAGCAAATGAAGCGCCGCCGGCCATTATTTCGGTGTTCCTGGGCGAGCAGCTTGAAGATGTGCTGGAGCAGCTTATCAGCACCGGGATGGCGACCCACAGTTTAAAGGGAGGCGTACTGGAGACAGGGGTTAAGACACTCCCCAGCCTTGCAAAAGATGCTACGGATAGGAACAGGACTTCCCCCTTTGCATTCACAGGTAACAAATTTGAGTTCCGTATGGTAGGTTCCAGAGATTCCATTGCAGGGCCGAACATTGTACTGAATACGATTGTGGCGGAGGCATTTGCAGATGCTTGTGATATTCTGGAAAAGGCAGATGATTTTGATATGGCAGTGCATGATCTGATTAAAAAGCAGGCAACGGATCATCAGCGCGTGGTATTTAACGGAAACGGCTACTCGGATGAATGGGTAGCGGAGGCAGAGAGAAGAGGGCTTCCGAATATCAAATCCATGGTAGAGGCGATTCCGGCGCTTGTCAGTGAAAAGGCAATAGAAGTGTTTGGGCGTTTTGGGGTGTTTACGAAGGCAGAGCTGGAGTCACGCGTGGAGATTAAATATGAAAACTACGCAAAGGCCATTAATATCGAGGCAAAGACGATGATTGATGTAGCCGGAAAACAGATTATCCCGGCAGTGATATCTTATACAAAAAAACTGGCGGATACCGTAAACTCTGTGACGGCAGCAGGAGCAAGGGCAACGGTTCAGGCAGAGCTGCTGTGCGAGGTAAGTACATTGCTGGAAGAAACGAAAGCGGCTCTGGGGAAATTGGTACAACTAGATGCAGAAGCAGCGCAGAAAGAGGAAGGAGCAGCTCAGGCAGCATTTTTCCATGAGGTAATCATGCCTGCCATGACAGAGCTCCGCACACCGGTTGACAAACTGGAAATGCTGGTGGATAAAGAGGTATGGCCGATGCCTTCTTACGGGGATTTGCTGTTTGAAGTATGAAAGCAGATTCAGGTGTGAACAGTTCTGCTAAGGTTTGCTTGCTTTTTCGGAAGATTTGCGGTATTATGCCTATGACAAAGTGACAGAGGTATGTGAATCGTGGAGGTTAAGATGAGCGATAAGATGAATGTGGCGGAACTTTTCGGGCAGAATGTGTTCAATGATAAGATTATGAGGGAGCGTCTGCCTAAAAAAGTGTATAAGGAACTGCATAAGACGATAGATGACGGAAAAGAACTGGACCCTATGACAGCAGAAGTAGTGGCGGGCGTAATGAAAGATTGGGCGGTAGAAATGGGCGCGACCCATTACACTCACTGGTTCCAGCCGCTGACAGGCTTTACCGCAGAGAAACATGACGCGTTTATTACCGCTCCGGACGAAGAAGGAAGCGTGCTGTTGGAGTTTTCAGGAAAAGAGCTGATAAAAGGGGAGCCGGATGCTTCTTCGTTTCCGTCCGGCGGACTGCGTGCTACGTTTGAAGCCAGAGGATATACGGCCTGGGACTGTACCTCCCCGGCATTTGTGAGGGAGGATGAAGCCGGAGCGATTCTATGCATTCCAACCGCGTTTTGTTCCTATACGGGGGATGCCCTGGATCAGAAAACACCGCTGCTGCGTTCTATGGAGGCTGTTCAGAAGCAGTCCCTGCGCCTGATTCGCCTGTTTGGAAATACCACGTCGAGAAAGGTGACCCCATCTGTGGGAGTAGAGCAGGAATATTTTATCGTAGACCGTAAGAAATATCTCAAGAGAAAAGATTTGATTTTCACAGGGCGCACCTTGTTTGGAGCTATGCCTCCCAAGGGACAGGAGCTGGATGACCATTATTTTGGGGTGATTCGTCCGAAAATTGCAGCTTTTATGCGGGATGTGAACCGGGAACTGTGGAAACTGGGCGTCTCGTCAAAGACACAGCACAATGAGGTGGCGCCGGCACAGCATGAAGTTGCGCCGATTTATGTTCAGTGCAATGTGGCTGCCGACCATAACCAGATTATTATGGAGACATTGAAACGGGTAGCCGAAGAGCATGGGCTGCAGTGTCTGCTCCATGAGAAACCTTTCGCGGGAGTGAACGGTTCAGGCAAGCATAACAACTGGTCGCTGACTACGGATGACGGCATTAACCTGCTGGAGCCGGGAAAGACCCCTCATGAAAATTTTCAGTTTCTGCTGATTATCATGTGCATTCTCCGGGCGGTGGACCGCCATGCGGATTTACTGCGGGAATCTGCAGCAGATGTAGGAAATGACCATCGCCTGGGAGCAAATGAGGCGCCGCCTGCGATTATTTCCGTATTTCTTGGGGAGCAGCTGCAGGATGTGATGACGCAGCTTATCAGCACAGGTACGGCTACTCATAGTTTAAAGGGCGAGAGGCTTCATACGGGCGTAAAGACTCTGCCTGATTTTACAAAGGATGCTACGGACAGGAACAGGACGTCTCCATTTGCATTTACCGGAAATAAATTTGAGTTCCGTATGGTAGGCTCCCGGGATTCGGTGGCGGAGTGCAATGTGGTAATCAATACGATTGTGGCGGAAGCTTTTTCTGAGGTGTGCGATGTTCTGGAGAAGGCCGAGGACTTTGAGCTGGCGGTACATGACTTGATTAAAGAGCTGGCGGTGAAGCATCAGCGTATCGTGTTTAACGGAAACGGCTATTCCGAGGAATGGGTAGCAGAAGCAGAGAGAAGAGGGCTGCCCAATATTAAGTCTATGGTGGAGGCGATTCCGGCGCTGGTAACAGACAGGGCAGTGGAACTGTTTGGAAAATTCGGCGTATTTACCAGGGCGGAGCTGGAGTCCCGTGTCGAAATCCAGTACGAGGGTTATGCAAAGGCCATTAACATTGAGGCAAGGTCGATGATTGACATTGCCAGCAAGCATATTATTCCGGCGGTTATGCGCTTTGCCAGAAATGTGGCGGGAACGGCGAACGAAATCAAACAGGCAGGGGCAGATGCGACAGTACCCATGAATCTGCTCAGAGAGACAACGCAGCTTTTATCAGAGACGAAAATGGCGTTAGCGAAGCTGGAGGAGATGACCGACACCGCGGCGGCAATGCCTGCAGGAAAGGAACAGGCAGAATACTATCACAGGAAAGTATGCGCTGCTATGGAAGAGCTGCGTGCTCCGGTAGACAGACTGGAGATGCTTGTGGATAAAGAAGAGTGGCCGATGCCGTCATATGGGGATTTGTTGTTTGAAGTATAAAAAATGCCCTGAAAAGGGAGGATGCCAGACAGTTTTCTGTCTGGCATTATTATGAAAAAGTTTATTCGAAAGTATACTATAAAATATCATCTTTGATAGTCTTAGTATAAAGGCTACAAATGAAGAAAAAATGAGAGTAAAATGAAAGTTTTTTGAATGATAAATGAATAAAATATGAACGGGGGAGGGAAAACGTGCAAGAGCGTGTATGATGTAAAGAATGCATAAAAAATGCATAAAAAACAGAAATTTTTCCTTTCTTTTTTTGTGGTTTTATATTAAAATGTATTGTAAGGCTATAGATACCGACTTGTTTTTGTAAGATTTGTGCAATGACAGGGAATGATAAAACTAAATGAAAGAGAGGGAATGTCATGATATCAAATCAAGTTCTGCAGACAACGCTTGAAGGGATAAAAACTATCTCAAGAATTGACTTGAGCGTTATTGATCTGGAAGGAAATGTTTTGGCGGCAACATTTCCCGAAACAGAGGAGCTGGGGACGTCAATCGCCGCATTTGCTGATTCGCCGGCCGAGAGCCAGACAGTACAGGGGAATCAATTTTTTAAGGTATTTGATGAAAATCAGCTGGAGTATGTGCTGCTGGCAAAAGGAAGCAGCGATGATGCATACATGGTAGGGAAAATGGCGGCATTCCAGATACAGAACCTTTTGGTGGCGTATAAGGAACGCTTTGATAAAGATAACTTTATTAAGAACTTGCTGTTAGATAATTTGCTTCTGGTGGATATTTATAACAGGGCGAAAAAGCTCCATATCAGCACGGAAGTGCGGCGCGTGGTATTTCTTTTGGAGACTGAGCATGATAAAGACGGGGTATCGCTGGAGAGTGTGCGGACGATTCTGGGAAATAAGCCCGGTGATTTTGTTACTGCTGTGGACGAGAAAAGTATTATCGTAGTCAAAGAGCTGGAGGCGGAAGAGGGTTATGCCCAGATGAACCAGGCGGCACAGAGTATCCTGGAATGCCTGCCGCAGGAAAAGCGCAGGGAATCCCCTATTGCGTATGGTACGATTGTGAATGAAATTAAAGAAGTATCCCGCTCTTACAAAGAGGCCAGGATGGCGCTGGATGTAGGAAAAATTTTCTTTGATGAAAGAGATATCATCGCATACAGTTCCCTGGGGATAGGACGTCTGATTTATCAGCTTCCAATTCCTCTGTGTAAGATGTTCATACGTGAAATTTTTGATGGGAAATCGCCGGACGATTTTGACGAAGAGACGCTGACGACGATTAACAAGTTCTTTGAGAACAGCCTGAATGTGTCAGAGACTTCGAGGCAGCTTTATATCCATAGGAATACGCTGGTGTACCGGCTGGATAAGCTGCAGAAAAGCACGGGGCTGGACTTGCGGGTGTTTGAGGATGCGATTACGTTTAAGATTGCCCTGATGGTTGTCAAGTACATGAAGTATATGGAAAACATGGACTATTAAGGGAAGCTGCTGCAGAATGGCCGGGACTGTTCTGCGGCAGTTTCTTTACCCTGCGGACAGGGTTTTCCGTGTGGCATTTCGATTGGCTGTGCAGGCATAAAATGAAAAAAAGGATATATAGTAGAGTAAAGCAAAGGAGTTAGCAGTATGGAGAGAAATGATAAATTTAAGACAGGTTTCCTGAGCGGGCTGTGTGCGATGCTGGTGATAGCAGGCATCGTTCTTTTTGCGAGAGGCGAGGTGATTAAGCAGGAGAACGCCGCTTTGAAGGCGCAGAAAGAGGCAGAAGCGCAAGCTTCTGACGGATTGTATCTCGATCAGGAAAGGGTGGAGCGGAAGCTTGCGAATATAGAAAGTATTATTAACCAGTACTATTTGGATGAAATTGACCGGGAAGAAGTAGAAAGCTGGATGTACAAGGGGCTTGTTGCGGGGCTGGGAGATACGTATGCGGCATATTATACGAAGGAAGAGTTGGAAAAGACGGAGGAAGCCAGCAGCGGCGCTTACAATGGGATAGGAGCGGTAATGACCCAGAATCGTACCACGGGAATGGTGGTGATTGTGCGCTGTTATGAAGGGACGCCGTCGGCAGAATCCGGCCTGCTGCCTGGGGATATCCTGTATTCTGTGAATGATACGCAGGTGACAGGAATGGATTTAACAGAAGTGGTATCCATGATTAAGACGGAGCCGGGGGATACGGTGAAGATTGAAGTAGCCCGGGAGGGTGAGGAAGATTACCTGTCCTTTGATGTGCCAAGGGCGCCTATTGAAGTACCTACGGTAGAGTATGAGATGCTGGACGGTAAAATAGGCTATATTGAAATCGTGGAGTTTGATACCGTGACGGAGGCGCAGTTTAGCAATGCTCTGGCTGATTTGGAAGAACAGGGTATGGAAAAACTGATTATTGACTTGCGGAACAATCCGGGGGGCGTTTTGGGGACGGTGTGCAATATGCTGGAGCAGATTCTTCCCAAGGGATTGATTGTGTATACAGAGGATAAAAACGGGAACCGGACAGAGTATAAATCAGACGGAAGCCATGAATTTAAAAAGCCGCTGGCAGTTCTGGTAAACGGCAACAGCGCCAGCGCGTCAGAAATCTTTGCAGGAGCAGTAAAAGACTACGGCATCGGAACCCTGGTGGGAACAAAGACCTTTGGGAAAGGCATTGTGCAGCGGATTATCAGCCTGAACGACGGGACGGGAATTAAACTAACGGTGGCAAAATATTTTACACCGAAAGGGAATGACATTCATCAGGTGGGGATTGAGCCGGATGTAGAAGTAGAACTGGATGAAGCTTTAAAACAGAAGGTCACGATAGAAAAATCAGAAGATAACCAGCTTCAGAAAGCAATAGAAATTTTGGGACAGACAGGAGAAGGACAATGACGGAGAAGATAATTTTTAGAGAAATGCTGAGTGAAATCAAGGAGCTTGCAGATAAAAAAGGAAACTGCCTGACGGTAGAAGAGATTAATGAATTTTTCTCTAACGCGCATTTAAAGGAAGAGCAGCTTTCCATGATTTATGAATATCTGGCAGGTCAGAAGATAGAAGTACAGGGCTATGAACCAAAAGGCGGCGGGGAGGCCGCAGCCCCCGGCTCCCGCGGGGATGCAAGTCTGACGGAGGATGCCTGTATGGAAATGTATCTGGCGGATTTGCAGGGAATTTTCCGGGTACCGGATGCGGAGGAAGAAAAGCTTTTCCTTTTGGCGGCAGCCGGGGATGGGGCGGCAAGGGAAAAGCTGGCTGAGCTTTACTTGAACATGGTGTGTGAGATATCCCACACGTATGCTTACGGCGGGCTTCCGGTTAGCGATTTAATCCAGGAGGGAAATATGGCGCTGGTACTGGCTCTTGGCAGGCTGGAGGTCATGGATAACCTGCAGGCATACAGAGAGTTTCTTTATCAGGCTGTGAGCCGGGCGATGGAAGAAGCGCTGGCGGAGCAGCAGGGATGGAAAGATATGGATGAGAAAATCGCTGAGAGGGTGAATCATTTGGGGGAGGCGGTGCGGAACCTGTCCCGCGATCTGGGACGTAAGGTTTCGATGGAAGAGCTGTCAGTGTACCTGGAAATGCCGCTGGAAGAAATACGTGATATCCTCAGGATGGCGGGGGATGGAATAGAAGTCGGATAATCATGAAAAGAAAAAGCTCCCTGCACGGCAGATTATTCTGTGTCAGGAAGCTTTTTAAATTATTTTGCCGCCTTTTGTGAGGTATTTCTCTGGGCAGAAGCTTTAATCTTTTGGAGAAGAACTATCTTCGTCCAGGGGGGCGTCCTGGATTTCCGGGAGATAGAGATGAACTTTATCAATCCGGTTTTTGTCTACAGTATCTACGACCATGCGGATATCGTGTCCATCCACAATAAATTCCCCGGCATGGGGCAGGTGGTCTAAACGTTCAATGACGTACCCCCCGACAGAATCATAATCTTCGGAATCCAGCGTAAGGCCCAGGGCATTGTTTAAATCGTCTAATTTCAGAGAACCCTCTACAATATATTCCCGTTCCCCGATTTCACGGATTAATTCTTCTTCATCTTTGTCATATTCATCCCGGATTTCACCCACGATTTCTTCAAGAAGATCTTCCAGAGTAATCAATCCGGCGGTAGCGCCGTATTCATCCAGTACAATGGTAAAATTAATGGAATCTTTCCGCATTTCCATCATTAGTTCGGAGGTTTTCTTAAATTCATAAGTAAAATATGGTTCCCGCAGCAGGCTGCGAAGGTTAAATTCCCGGGAAGAGTCATGTACCAGCAGGTCTTTTACATTAAGCACGCCGATAACATTGTCCGTGCTGCCCTCATACACAGGGAGCCTTGTGAATTTCTCACGCCGGAAAACGTCCAGCATTTCTTCGTACGTACTTTCTACATCAAGGAAGGTCATATCTACCCGGGGAACCATGATATCTTTTGCCAGAGAGTCCCCGAAGTCAAAAACATTGTATATCATCTGCCGTTCTTCACTTTCAATTACGCCGTCCTCGTGGCTTACATCCACGATAGTACGCAGTTCATGCTCGGTCATGGAAGGCGCCTTTGCAGAAGGATCCACCCGCAGAAGCGTGAGTACGAGAAACGCCAGCTTATTGATAATGAAAATAGCAGGTGTCAGTATTCTCATGAGGAATAAAATAGAGCCTGCGTATAGGCGTGCCATTTTGTCAGAATGGATCGTTGCGAGCGTTTTGGGGGTAATCTCACCAAAGATTAGGATGATTACCGTAAGCGTCCCGCTGGCAAAGGCGATGGCGGCGCTTCCCCAGAGATTTAATGCCAGGGTAGTAACCAGGGAGGCGGCAGAAAGGTTTACAATGTTATTCCCTATTAGAATAGCGCTCAGCATCTTTCCGGAGTCCTCCGTTGCTTTCAGAACGGTTTTTGCCCGTTTATCTCCTTCATCAGCCAGTGCTTTAAGTTTTATTTTGTTTGCCGTGGTGAGGGAAGTTTCCGCAGAAGAGAAAAAAGCGGAAAGAAGCACCAGGATTATCAGTATAAAAAATTGTATCGCAGACGTTGCGTCCAAAAATCATCATCTCCTTTTTGATAGCAATATACCGTATTTTATGTATGATTGCAAGAAGTCAAAAATAATGCAAAAAAAACTTAACATATACGTAATAAAGGGTTGTAAAATGTGACAGAACTATGATATAATTAGCCCTGATAAAAAGCTTTTATATAACTGCCTGGTATACAGACAGATCAGACAGGTCGTTTTAAAGGGTTGTAAAGAACTGGAGGAGGAAAATGGTCATGAGGAAAAGATACAGAGCTCTGGCGCTGGCTTTGGCGGGCGTATTGGTGCTGGCTTCAATGCCGGTCAGGGCAGAGGGATATACTGCCTATGCCGGCGGGAACGGTTCCTGGGAGAACAGCGGAATGACGGCAGAAAGCCCGCTGGATTCTATCTATGAGGCGCAGAAGCTGCTGCCGGAAGGCGGAACGATTTTAGTGACTGGTACGATTTATATTACAGGGGAGAGCAGCTATTCACTAAATGACGGGATTACACTGCAGGCTGCGGAAGAGCTTGACGGTCCGATTTTCGCGGTAGAGGAGGGCGGCAGCCTGACGCTTAATAATATTGTAATAATTGGTAATGGCAGTACAGTAATTTCAAATAGAGGTATCCTAAAGCTTGATGACAGCGTGTCCCTGCAGGTGAAAGGCGGGGAAGGCGTAGGATGTGTATACACAGGTGAAGGGGGAGCTACTTACCTGAATGAAGAGCTGGTGGCAGGCGATGCCGTGCAGGATGGGGAGCCGGGCACGGAGGAGAGTGAAACCGGAAACGAAGTACAGGACGAGACAGGCGAAAGCGGCGGAAAAGATGAGGAAACCGCGCAGACGGAAGAGGCCGTAAGTACGGAAACAGGGGAGACGGCTGTTCCTGACGAGACGGAGAAGGTTACCTCATCCGATAAAGAAACGGACGAAACAGAAAATACGGAAGAGGATAACAATACAGAAACAGAGAAAAATCCTGAGGGAACAGAGAAAGATACGGAAGAGTCAGGTGAAACCAACGCGACAGAAGGAGAAACAGCTGAGACGGATGAAACGTCCGCGACAGAAGTGAAGCCGGAAGAGACAGAAAAACTTCCGGAAGCAGACAAGAAACCGGATACAGTTCCGGAAACTGAGAAAAAACCGGAAGAGACAAAGCAGCCGGAAACAGCCCAGACAGAGAAGAATGACGGTGCATCCGGAGTAGAGCAGGGAATAAAAGAAGAGAAGGAGCCGGTACGCAGGAAAGCTGTAGAAACGGTTACGGACGCTATTATCGCCCTGAATATCCATTCCAGAGAGGATGTGGGCAGCCTGCTTCCGGTATCACAGGCATATGACGGATTGACTGCGGCAGAAAAGCAGGCTGTTCCGGATCATGTGAGACAGCTTCTGGAATCAGCGAAGGAGATGGCGGCAGCATATAACCATACACAGCTTGGCGTGAGCGTATACGGAAATCTTCCCTGGTATGTACAGTTCCGGGTGAAGCTGACAGACGTGGGCAAGAAAGAAGAAAACGGGCTGAAAGTACTGGTGCCCTATGAGCTGACACTCTGGAACCTATATACGGATTCCGTATATACCCTTCCGGAAGGAGAGACGGTAACAGTCACCATGCCGGTTCCGGATGTAGAGATTGACGGAGAATTTACCGTTTTCCACTACAAGGCAGACGGCTCCGTAGAGACGATTAAACCGGTAATCCACGGAAATATGATGAGTTTTGAGACAAGTTCCTTCAGCCCGTTCAGCGTGGCAGGAAGTACTCTGATAGCAGGAATCGGCATTGGAAGCGGAACTCCCGGCAACAGCGGAAATAATAGTACAAACAATGGAAACAGTCCCGCCGGGAACGCGCCATCGAAGAATGACGCCCCATCCACCAATAGCAGCACAGAGAAGACCTACAACAGTCCGGGAGGAAATTATGTGGCGGCCGCGGCAAATACATCCGATACTACCAATGCATTTCCGGCGGCAGCAGCCGGAGCTGTGGCATTGTTTGTGATAATTGGGATTACAGTAAGAAAGAGAAGATGGCTGGATTGAGTCAGCTCCCCGGTCGGTCTGTACAGATACAGGATTTCCTGTAGCTGTACAGGCCTTTTTGATGTGGTGAAGAAAATACCTGAGAGATTACGTGTAAATTACGGTTTGTCGGGGAGTTTGTCTCTTACCCCAGATAGTCACGGAACCGATAGTCCCCATGTTTATGCCGGACGCCGGGAAGCCTGCCGCATATCCCACACGGACGGGGACAACGTTCCGTCGAACTAGCCGTCGGAGAAACACGCAGCGCGTGTTTCTCTGCCGCGGTGGTCGCCGAGTGGGCATGCAAGCCTGCCCGTTCGGCTCGTCACTCGCGCAAACTACAACTAAATACGCTCAGGAGAGCCTTCGCGCATTAAGTTTCCGTAAGCGTCGGATTTCGCCTCCACTAAAAGCGTCTCCTGAGTGTCCGCCTAGGGATATGCGGCAGGCTTCCCGGCTGGGTGACGGCTGGCATTACGGGGATGCACGGCTGC
>Ga0137308_100244_pt1 | contig 78769 bp, 79 predicted proteins | sample Inofrocosms_June_FD_97181 | JGI IMG/M metagenome (GOLD analysis project Ga0137308, IMG submission 97181) | Mouse cecal microbial communities from Vienna, Austria - N-Acetylneuraminic and N-Acetylglucosamine D2O microcosms_June | ecosystem: Host-associated > Mammals > Digestive system > Large... | reverse complement strand
CAATAAGGAACGCAAAATCAACGTCTACCTGAAGAAGTTAAAAGCATTAGGCTGGGAAATGCCTGAAGCCATGGAAGCACAACCAGCTTAATCATAAATTTGAAGCAAAATCTTGTTATAGGGACAGTCTGCGCTTTTTTATCCCCCGCAAGATTCTGTTTCATAGTAATATACAAATGCAAACAAACGCTGCCACGCTTTTGCGTCAGCTTACTGTAAGAGAAAGGACGGCCAATTACCGTCCTTTTCTGCGCCAGCGGCTTCGTTTGGCCGGACGGGCAGACGAAGGCAGTGTGGAGGTATCGTATGAACTACATGGATGATATCACAAAATTAAAAGGGGTCGGGGAAAAGACGGCAAAGCTTTTTCACAGGCTGGAAATCCAAAATATCAGAGATCTCCTTCACCATTTCCCCAGGGACTATGAAGCCTTCGGCCAGCCCGTAAAGGTGTCACAGGCGCCGCTGGACGAACCGGTAACGCTCAGACTTACTGTTTTATCCGACTTTCAGTGGAAGAAGGTCCGCCAGCTTACCGTGGGGAGCGGGGTGGCGGCGGACGACACGGGAAGGGTTACTATCACATATTTTAATGCCTCCTATCTGAAAAATATGCTCAGGAAAGGAAATACCTATCTGGTAAGAGGAAAAATGAAGCGGGCTCAGGGAGCCTTCCATATGGATCAGCCAAAGCTCTTTACCTTTGAAGAATACAGGCAGAAAGCGGGAAGCCTGCAGCCCTGTTACGGACTGACGGCCGGGCTTACCAACAATGCCGTCATGAAGGCGGTCAGACAGGCTCTCGAAGCTGTCTGCGAAAAGGAGTATCTTCCAGAGAAGATTCTTTTGGAGTATGGGCTTGTCTCCAGGCAACAGGCGTTTTGGGACATTCATTTTCCGGAGGATTACGAGTGTATGAGAGAAGCCAGAAAGCGTCTTGCGTTTGACGAGTTTTTTGCCTTTCTGTTCTCACTGCGGAAGCTGAAAAACCGGAATGAGAATCACAAATCCTCCTATCCCATGATTGAGACGGCGGAAGCGGGACGTCTGATCGAGGCGCTTCCCTACCGCCTTACCGGTGCGCAGCTTCGGGTATGGAGGGAAATTGAGGACGACCTCGTCAGCGGAAACCGCATGAACCGGCTGGTGCAGGGAGATGTGGGAAGCGGAAAGACGATTCTTGCCTTTCTTGCGCTGATCCTTGCGGTTTCCAACGGCTACCAGGGCGCAATGATGGCACCCACAGAGATTCTGGCACAGCAGCATTACGAGCAGCTAAGGGATCTTGCGGAAAAACACCGCCTTCCCATTCGGTCAATTTTATTGACCGGGTCAGTCTCCAGCACGGAGAAAAAGAAGATCTATCAGAAAATCGAATCCGGGGAGGTTAATGTAATCATCGGAACCCATGCCCTGATCCAGGAAAAGGTGAAGTATCGTTCTCTTGGGCTTGTTATTACGGATGAACAGCACCGCTTTGGCGTGAGACAGAGGGAGAGCTTTGGAGAAAAAGGAGAAAACGCCCATGTCCTCGTGATGAGCGCAACGCCCATTCCCAGGACGCTGGCGATCATTCTCTACGGCGATCTTCATCTTTCCCTGGTGGACGAGCTTCCTGCGCAGCGGCTTCCGATCAAAAACTGTGTGGTGAATACGCGGTACCGGAAGAAAGCGTATGGATTTATCGCGGCGGAAGTGAAAAAGGGACGGCAGGTCTACGTGATCTGCCCTATGGTGGATGAAAATGAAAATGCGGGTGATATTGAAAACGTGACGGATTATACGCAGAAGCTGCGAAACGAGCTGCCCGTGCAGATCCGGATTGAATTTTTGCACGGGAAAATGCGGCCCGCTGAAAAAAACCGGATCATGGAGGAGTTTTCCCGCGGGAACATTGACGTTCTGGTTTCCACCACGGTGATCGAGGTTGGGATCAATGTGCCGAATGCCACGGTGATGATGGTGGAAAATGCGGAGCGTTTCGGCCTTGCGCAGCTTCACCAGCTTCGCGGGAGAATCGGCAGGGGGAAGGAACAGTCTTACTGCATTTTCGTGAGCGGGACGGACACGGAGGCGTCCATGCAGCGGCTCGAGATTTTGAACAAGTCCAACGACGGTTTTTTTATTGCGGAGGAGGATCTGAAAATGCGGGGTCCCGGCGATCTGTTCGGAATCCGCCAAAGCGGCAGCCTTTCCTTTGAGGTGGCGGACATTTATGAGGACAGTTCTTTGCTTAAGAGGATCAGCGTAACTGTGGATGAAATCCTGAATGAGGATGCTTCGCTGGAATCGGAAAAATACGCCTGCATCCGAAGCTTCCTGGATCAAAATACGGCGAATTTTATTGACTTTGGAACAATCTGACAGTAATATATATTTGTATTTTATACTTATTTTTGGAAAGTGAGGAAACACAGGTGGGAAAAGTTGCGGTAATAACAGACAGTAACAGCGGTATCACGCAGTCTCAGGCAAAGGAGCTGGGTATTTTTGTCCTTCCCATGCCTTTTATGATTGACGAGGAGCCCTTTTTTGAAGATATCAATCTGACTCAGGAGGAATTTTACCAAAAGCTTGAGACGGGTGCGAACGTGGTGACCAGCCAGCCGTCGCCGGAATCTGTTCTCAAGATGTGGAAAGAGGTTCTTTGCAAGTACGATGAAATCGTTCATATTCCCATGAGCAGCGGCCTTTCCGGCTCCTGTCAGAGCGCAATGATGCTGGCGGAGGATTTCAACGGCAGGGTGCAGGTGGTAAACAATCAGCGTATCTCCGTAACCCAGCGTCAGTCCGCAATGGACGCCCTGGAGCTCGCAGAGCGAGGGATGAATGCCGGACAGATTAAGGATTTCCTGGAGAAGGATAAGTTTAATTCCAGTATTTACATTATGCTCAACACGCTTTCCTATCTGAAAAAGGGCGGGCGCATTACCCCTGCGGCTGCGGCAATCGGCACGCTGCTTAAGCTAAAGCCGGTGCTACAGATTCAGGGGGATAAGCTTGACGCCTTTGCAAAGGCGAGGACGGCAAGCCAGGGAAAGGCAACCATGATCAATGCGATCCGCAGTGATATGGAGAACCGGTTCGGAGGAGCTTCCAAAGAAAACATCTGGCTTGAGGTGGCTTACTCGAAGGACCGGGATGCGGCTCTTGCCTTCAGGGATGAGCTTTTGCGGGAATTCCCCGGATTTGATATCTGGGTGGATCCTTTGTCACTGAGCGTGGCATGCCATATCGGGCCGGGCTCCCTTGCAGTCGCCTGCTGCAAAAAGATTTGAAATTGTGCCGCATAGGCAAAGGAAAGAGGTTAACATATGGCAAATGCACCAGTTTATGATGCCTCCAGCATAACCGTGCTGGAGGGCCTTGAGGCGGTGAGAAAAAGGCCCGGTATGTATATCGGGAGTGTCTCCACCAGGGGGCTCAATCATCTGATATATGAAATTGTGGATAATGCGGTGGATGAACACCTGGCAGGCTTCTGTGATCGGATCACCGTGATTCTGGAGGCGGATGGCTCCGCCACGGTGGAGGATAACGGAAGGGGCATACCGGTGGGGATGCATGAGAAGGGAATCAGTGCGGAGCGCCTTGTATTTACAACCCTTCATGCCGGCGGAAAATTTGATAATTCCGCCTATAAGACCAGCGGGGGACTTCACGGTGTCGGTTCCTCCGTGGTAAACGCCCTGTCATCCTATTTGACGGTCCGGGTGAAGAACGGGGGAAATATTTACGAGGACCGGTATGAGAGAGGGATTCCCTCCGTCGAGCTTGTGGACGGCCTTCTGCCTGTGGTGGGCAGGGCAAAGGGATCCGGAACTATCATCAATTTTCTGCCGGACGATACGATTTTTGACAAAACCCGTTTTCGGGAGGAAGAGATCAAGAGCCGGCTTCACGAAACCGCTTATCTGAATCCCAGTCTTACGATTATCTTTGAGGATAAGAGAAAGCCGGAAACGGAGCATCTGGAATTTCATGAGCCGGATGGGATTATCGGCTTTATCAAGGACATGAACAAGTCAAAGGAGCCGCTCCATGATATTATCTATTTTGCAGGCGAGAGCGAAGGGATTACGGTGGAGGGAGCGTTCCAGTACGTCAACGAATTTCATGAGAATGTGCTTGGCTTTTGCAACAATATCTATAATGCGGAGGGCGGAACCCACCTGACCGGCTTCAAGACCGCCTTCACCAATATTATCAATACGTATGCCCGGGAACTGAATGTCCTGAAGGAAAAGGATGCAAATTTTACCGGAGCGGACGTGAGAAACGGGATTACCGCCGTGATCACGATCAAGCATCCGGATCCGAGGTTCGAGGGACAGACCAAGACCAAGCTCGATAATCAGGACGCCGCAAAGGTGGTGAGCAAGGTCGCTTCCGAGGAGCTGGTAAGATACCTTGACAGGAATCTGGACACGCTCAAGTCGATCATAAGCTGTGCGGAAAAGGCGGCGAAGATCCGCAAGAGCGAGGAAAAGGCGAAGACGAATATGCTCTCCAAACAGAAGTTTTCCTTTGATTCCAATGGAAAGCTTGCGAACTGCGAGTCCAGGGACGCCTCCAAATGCGAAATCTTTATCGTGGAGGGAGATTCTGCGGGAGGAAGCGCCAAGACCGCCAGAAACCGGGCTTATCAGGCAATTCTTCCGATCCGCGGGAAGATTCTGAATGTGGAGAAGGCCAGTATCGACAAGGTGCTTGCCAATGCCGAGATCAAAACCATGATCAATGCGTTCGGCTGCGGTTTTTCGGAAGGGTATGGGAACGATTTTGATATCACGAAGCTTCGCTATGACAAGATCATCATCATGGCGGATGCGGATGTGGACGGCGCTCACATTTCCAATCTTTTACTCACTCTGTTTTACCGCTTTATGCCGGAACTGATCTTTGAGGGCCATATTTATATTGCCATGCCGCCTCTTTACAAGGCCATGCCGAGCAAGGGGGCTGAAGAGTATCTCTATGACGACAAGGCTCTGGAGCGCTACCGCAAGCGCCACAAGGGTCCCTTTACCCTGCAGCGCTACAAGGGTCTCGGCGAGATGGATGCGGATCAGCTGTGGGAGACCACGCTGAACCCGGAGACAAGGATGCTGAAGCTGGTGGAGATTGAGGATGCCCGCATGGCGTCCGAGGTGACGGAGATGCTCATGGGAACGGATGTCCCTCCAAGGAAGGCGTTTATCTATGATCATGCCCAGGACGCAGAACTGGATATCTAAGAAAGGCTTTGAATTTCAATGGATGATAGAATAATAAAAACAGAATACTCCGAGGTGATGCAGAAGTCCTTTATCGATTATGCCATGAGCGTAATTATCGCAAGGGCCCTGCCGGATGTGAGGGACGGCCTGAAGCCGGTTCAGAGGCGTACCCTGTATGATATGCACGAGCTTGGAATCCGCTATGACAGGCCTTACAGAAAGAGCGCCCGTATTGTGGGGGACACCATGGGTAAATATCATCCCCACGGAGACAGTTCCATCTATGAAGCCCTGGTGGTGATGACTCAGGATTTCAAAAAAGGGCTTCCCCTTATCGACGGACACGGCAATTTCGGGAATGTGGAGGGGGACGGCGCTGCCGCAATGCGTTATACGGAGGCCAGACTGGAGCGGGTAACACAGGAGGCGTTTCTCGCCGATCTTGACAAGGACGTGGTGGACTTCGTTCCGAATTTTGACGAGACGGAAAAGGAGCCTTCCGTGCTTCCGGCAAAATTTCCAAACCTTCTGGTCAACGGCTCGGAGGGGATTGCGGTGGGTATGGCTACCAGCATTCCTCCCCACAACCTGGGAGAGGTGATTGATGCGGTGAAGGCCTACATGAAAGATGAAAATATTTCCACCGAGGGGCTGATGCGTTACATCAAGGGACCCGATTTTCCCACGGGGGGAGTGGTGATCAACAAAGACGAACTTGCGGAGATTTATAAATCGGGAACCGGTAAAATCAAGCTCAGGGGCAAAGTGGATATCGAGAAAGGAAAGGCCGGAAAGACAAATGTGGTCGTAAGTGAAATACCGTATACTATGATTGGCGCAAATATTGCAAAATTTCTTTCGGATGTTGCATCTCTTGCAGAATCCAAGAAGACACAGGACATTGTGGATATAATGAATCAATCTTCCAAGGAAGGAATTCGCATTGTCATTGAATTAAAGAAGGATGCGGATGTAGACAACTTCATAAATATGCTCTACAAAAAGACAAGGCTGGAAGATACTTTCGGCGTCAATATGCTGGCAATTTCGAACGGAAAACCGGAAACAATGGGCCTGAAACAGATTATCAAGTGTAATGTTGACTTTCAGTTTGAGGTGGCTACCCGGAAGTATACCACCATGCTTGAGAAGGAGCTTGAGAAGAAGGAAATTCAGGAGGGACTGATCAGGGCCTGCAATGTGATCGACCTGATCATCGAGGTGCTGAGGGGTTCCAGGGACCGGGCCATGGCAAAAGCCTGTCTCGTGGAGGGGAAGACCGCGGGGATCAAATTCAAGTATAAGGAATCCAGGCTGATGGCTTCTCAGCTTTCTTTTACGGAGAAGCAGGCAAACGCAATTCTTGATATGCGTCTCTACAAATTAATCGGCCTTGAGCTGGAATCGCTGATCGGCGAGCACGAAGAAACCCTTGCCAATATTTACCGATATGAAGACATTCTCGGCAGAAAGGATTCCATGGCCCAGGTGATCATGAATGAGCTGGATGCCATCAAGCGGGACTACCAACGAGAGCGGCGCACCGTGGTTGAGAACAGGGCGCAGGCTGTCTATGAGGAAAAGAAGGCGGAGGAGATGGAAGTGGTGTTTCTGATGGATCGCTTCGGATATGCCAGAACCATTGACATGGCCGCCTATGAGCGCAACCGGGAGGCCGCAGATGCGGAAAACCGCTATGTTTTCCTCTGTAAGAATACCGGAAGGATCTGCATTTTTACAAATACCGGACAGCTCCATACGGTTAAAGTGATGGATCTTCCCTTTGGAAAGTTCAGGGACAAGGGCGTTCCCATCGACAATGTCAGCAACTTTAATTCCGAGAAGGAATCCATGGTACTGGTGACCAGCCAGACCAGCCTGAATCTGTACCGGGTTCTGTTTGCCACCAGCCAGTCCATGCTTAAGATTGTGGACGGAGGCGAGTTCGACGTAGCCAAACGGACCGTTGCCGCCACCAAGCTGCAGCAGGAGGATCAGGTGGTGAGCGTGGAGATTCTGACAGAGCAAAAACAGATTGTGATGCAGACTGCGGAAGGGTATTTCCTCAAATTCTCCATAGATGAGATACCGGAGAAGAAAAAGAGCGCCGTGGGCGTCCGGGGCATGAAGCTGGGGCCGAAGGACCGGGTGGAAAATGTCTACTATATTCAAAGCGGCAGCGAGACCGTTGCGCAATACGGGGAGAAGCAGATCGAGCTTTCCCGGTTAAAGGCCGGAAAGCGGGATACTAAGGGGACAAAAGTCAGAGTATAGGACAGGAGGAGAGCATGATGAGGGTAATTGCGGGAACAGCCAGAAGCCTGCCGCTTAAAGCGCCTGCGGGAGCCGATACCCGTCCTACCACGGACCGGATCAAGGAAACGCTGTTTAACATGATCCAGGGGCGGGTTTCGGGAAGCGTTTTTGTGGATCTCTTCGCCGGAAGCGGCGGGATCGGCATTGAGGCCCTCAGCCGGGGGGCCAGGCATGCCTATTTCGTGGAGAGGGACAGAGAGGCCGTCTTTTGTATTCAGGATAATCTTTCCTTTACAAGATTTGCCGACAGGGCAACCGTTCTGAAGCAGGATGTTTCGGGAGCGCTTTCCCTGATTTCCGAGAAGGAGGTGGATATTCTCTTTATGGATCCGCCATATCGGCAGGACTGCGAAAGGGAAGTCTTTTCCGCACTTTCCAGACAAAGATATGTGACAGAGGATACCTTGGTCATCGTGGAGGCCGGACTGGAAAAGGGGTTTGACTTCCTGACGGAATTGGGTTTTGAAGTGACAAAAGAGAAGAGATACAAGACAAATAAACATGTTTTTTGCAGGAAAATGGCAAAGTGCGCAGACTGACAGCCAGAAAGGCAGGGTATTTTATGAAAGCAGCAATCTATCCCGGAAGCTTTGATCCGGTTACATACGGTCACCTTGATATTATCAAGAGAGCCGCTCAGATTTTCGATGAATTAACCGTGAGCGTTTTGAACAATAAACTAAAAACTCCATTGTTTTCTGTAGAGGAACGTGTTAATATATTGAAGGAAGCAACAAAAGATATCGCAAATGTAAAAGTGGAAGCTTTCAGCGGCCTTTTGGTGGACTATGCGGCGTCCCGGGGCATTCATGTTGTTATCAGGGGGCTGCGCGCAATCACGGATTTCGAGTATGAGCTGCAGAATGCGCAGACCAACGCCCTGCTCTCCGGCGGCGCGCTGGATACGGTATTTCTCACCACCAAGCTGGAATACGCATATCTGAGTTCTTCCAGCGTAAAGGAAATAGCAAGCTTTAAGGGAGACATTTCCATGTGTGTTCCCGGTTTTGTGGCCCGCAAGGTATACGAAAAATTCGGATATGAATCAGGTAAATGGGGGAATTTGAATGAGCAGCAGAATTGAACAGCTGATCGATGAAATAGAAGAATATATTGACGGATGCAAATACCAGCCCTTTTCGAATACCAAGATTATTGTTGATAAAGAAGAGATTGACGAGCTTTTACGGGAACTTCGGATGAAGACCCCGGACGAGATCAAGCGTTATCAGAAAATTATCAGTAACAAGGAGGCCATTCTCAATGATGCGCGGGCCAAGGCGGAATCTCTGATCAATGAGGCGACGCTCCAGACGAATGAGCTGGTTAACGAGCACGAGATCATGCAGCAGGCTTATGCCCAGGCTAACGAGGTGGTTACCATGGCCACCCATCAGGCACAGGAGATTCTTGACAATGCCACCATGGAAGCCAACAATGTGAGGGCGGCCGCCATGCAGTACACGGACGGGATTCTGGCGAACGTGGATAATCTGCTGAACCAGACCATGAAGGTTACGCAGGATCACTTTGAGAGCTTTATGGGTGCGATGACGCATTACAGCGATACGGTCAATGCCAACCGGGTGGAGCTCAATCCGCCGGAGGCTGATGAATTTTTAGCTGAGGCGCCGCCTGATGTGCCACAATCCGATAATTTGAATGCAGATATGCTGTAAAAAAGACCGGCTACCGATTGGGAAGCCGGTCTTTTCGGCACAGGCACTTGCAAAGGAAAGGAGAAAAGGATGAAGCCTGGAAAGAAAATGCGGATGCTCTGTCTCATGACGGCGGTTTGTCTCTGGCTGTTTGCCCGCACGTCCTTAGCCGAAGAAGAGACGCTGGTCATTGTGATCGATCCCGGACACGGGGGAAAAAATCTGGGCGCTCAGTATGACGGGTTTGTGGAGAAAGAGATGACCATGGCCGCGGCAAGGGCCATGAAGGAAGAACTGGAAACGTATGAAAACGTGGTGGTCTATCTGACCCATGAGACGGATACCGACATGTCCATAAAGGCCAGAGCCCGGTTTGCGGATGAGAAAAATGCCAATTTCCTGTTCTGCCTCCATTTTAACAGCTCCGAGGATCACATTTTCTACGGGGCAGAGGTCTGGGTTCCCGCCTATGGCGAATTGTATGCTGCGGGGAGGGCCTTTGCGGAGATCGAGATGCAGGAGCTGACGGAAATGGGACTGTATTCTCGTGGAATCAAGACAAGGCTGAACGACAGGGATGAAAATTATTACGGGATTTTAAGATACTGTTCCGAATTTGGGATTCCCTCCGCACTGATTGAACATTGTCATCTGGATCATGACAGGGATAAGGTTTTTTATCAGGACGGAGAGGCGCAGTGGGAGGACTTTGGGAGAGCGGATGCAAAGGCAGTGGCAAGATATCTTGGGCTTGTGAGTGCGGAAAAGGGCGTTGACTACAGCGATTATCCACATATTACCGTGGAAGTCAACGAGGAGGCGGTGAGACCGGACAAGTCGATTCCCGACGTGTGCCAGATTGAGCTTCAAAACCTGGATGAGGCGCAGGGCAGGGCTTTTATCCGGATCCGGGCAAAGGATTTCGACAGTTATATACAGTATTACAGCTACAGCCTGGATGGAGGACAAACCTTCTCTGATCTGGAAATCTGGCCAAGGCCCGTTTGGAACCAATCAGAGCCGGAACTTATCTTCGAAGTGGATATTCCCTTTGAGACAGAGATTTCGCTTTGCGTCAATGCCTATAACGGTTTTGATGTTTTTGCGCAGAGCAATTCCATTAAGATAGATGCGATTTCTGTCCCGGAGCCGGAACCGCCAGTTTATGAAGAAGTTCATCCCAAGACACTCTATGAATCGGCTGTCAGCAAGCAGGAGACATCTGACAAAAAATATCTGATTCTTCTGATCGCTTTCCTGGGATTTTTGATGGCGGTTATCTTTTGTATCATGCTCCGAATGATTTTGCGGCTAAGAAGGAGTAGTAGACGAAGGAGACGGCGGTAAGAACCAGCTTGTGAAGCACGTAATTTTTTAAGGATAAATCGGTGTCGCGAATCATGCTGTAGGTCTGGGCAATGCAGGAGAACCCTCCGAACGGCAGAAGGCTCAGGCTCAGAAGCGGGGCTTTGTCCCCAAGCAGACTGAGCCCTCCGGAGATCTCCAAAAGGGCGCTGGACACGGCCAGAAGCGTCTGATTTTTTAAGAGAAGAGAGGGAAGAAGACTCATAAGATTAAACAGAATCATATAGCCGCCAAGCTTTGTGATGCTGGTAAGGGAAGCGGTTACGGATTCATCCAGCGCCTGCAGGAAGGGAGTGGATGCTTTCAACAGTCTCGCTGCACCCTTTTCACTGTCAAGACTGCGGTAAACCGTATAGCGCAGCACCGTTCCGTACAGAAACGGGATCCCGTACATGCCGATGAGCAGTGCGGGGAGCCTGGTTAAGCGGATGAGAGGGATTACGAAGCTGATAAAATAAACGGGGCCGATATTGTTACAGAAGGCCAGAAGAAATTCCGCTTCCCCGCGGGTGATCTTTTTCTGCCTGTAGAGCTGGCCCGCCACACAGGCTCCCATGGGAAAGCCGCACAAAAACCCGATAATAATCGTATACAGACAATCCGAATTTACGTTGAAGACCGGGGAAAGAGCCGGCTTTAAAAAGCGGACAAAGGAATCGGTGAGATTCATCCGGATCATGATACCGGAGAGTACCATGAAGGGAAAGAGCGTGGGGATCATGTTCTGAAACCACAGATTTAATCCCCGGGCGGCATAGGACAGGCTTTTTTGCGGAAACAGAAGAATCATTGCGGTAAGTCCGAATACGGAGAGTGCGGCGGTAAGCCGGCCGGTAATTTTTTTCAAAGGGGTGGCTCTTTTCGTATTTTATGTTATTATAATACTTATGAGAATTGACAGGTTATTATGCGAACTGAATATAGGGAGCAGAACCGAGGCAAAGCGCCTGTTAAAGAGCGGACAGATTCTCGTAAACGGAGTGCGGATCACGAAACCCGAGGAACGGGTGGATGAAAATACGGCAGTGATCCTGTTTAAGGGAAAGGAATACCGCTACCGGAGATTTGTCTATTTTATGATGAATAAGCCGGCGGGATTTATCAGCGCAACGAGGGATGATTCCTGTAAGACCGTGCTGGATCTGTTTGCGCAGCAGTATGCGCTTTTATATGGAAACGGTCTTTTTGGCATTCCCGCAGGAGAAATTTTTCCGGCAGGACGCCTGGACAAGGATTCCACAGGGCTTTTGCTGTTAACCAATGACGGCGCACTTGCCCATGCGCTCTTGTCGCCCAAAAAACACATTCCCAAAACCTATTATGTGGAAACGGATCTTTCGCTTTCCGGGGAGAAGCTTTTGCGGCTGGAGAACGGCGTGGATATCGGGGAAGAGAGGCCCACCCAGAAAGCCCGCATCGAACGCATCACAGGCCAAAGCTGCACGATTACCATAACCGAAGGAAAATTCCACCAGGTGAAGAGAATGTTCCAGGCGGTGGAGCTGAAGGTTACTTACCTAAAGCGCCTCTCCATAGGAAGCCTCAGACTGGATCCCGGCCTTGCGGAGGGCGGGATCCGAGAATTAACGAAAGAAGAGGTCAGTCAGTTATGTCAGAAACTATATTAAATCAGATAGAGGCGGTTTTATTTGATCTGGACGGAACCCTGGTGGATTCCCTGTGGGTCTGGAAAGAAATTGATATCGAATATCTTGGCCGGTTTGGCATTGTGCCTCCATTGGGGCTGCAGGAGGATATAGGCGGAATGAGTTTTACCGAGACCGCCGCCTATATTAAGGAACGATTTGAAATACCGGATTCCGTGGAACAGATGAAAGAGGACTGGAACCGTATGGCATGGGATAAGTATACACATGAGGTGCCCCTGAAAAAGGGAGTTCCCGAATTTCTTGCTCTGTGCCGGGAAAAGGGAATCCGTCTCGGAATCGCTACCAGCAATTCCCGCCTGCTTGTGGAAAATATTCTGAGGGCGCACGGCCTTGAGGGAGTCTTTGACTGCATTGTGACCGGCTGTGAAGTGAATAAGGGAAAGCCGTCGCCGGACGTCTATCTGGAAGCGGCAAAGAGATGCGGAGTGATGCCAAAGAACTGTCTTGTGTTTGAGGATATCGTCCCCGGTATCCTGGCTGGAAAAGCGGCCGGGATGAAGGTCTGTGCCGTCCATGATGCTTTTTCCGAAGAGCAGTCCGATGAAAAACGCAGGCTGGCTGATTCTTATATTATGGATTACACAGAGCTCTCACAGGAGGTTTAAACGTGGCGGAAGGATTTTTGCCTGTCTCAAGACAGGACATGGAGGAACGGGGAATTGACCAGTTGGATTTTGTCTATGTGATCGGGGATGCGTATGTGGATCATCCCTCTTTTGGGCATGCCATCATCAGCCGGGTTCTGGAATCCAGAGGCTATCAGGTGGGAATTATCTCGCAGCCTGACTGGAAAGATCCGGACAGTATTGATGTGTTTGGAAGGCCGCGGCTTGGCTTTCTGATTTCCGGCGGAAACATGGATTCCATGGTAAATCACTACTATGTATCGAAAAAGAAACGTTCTGCGGATGCCTACACACCCGGCGGGGCCATGGGAAAGCGCCCGGATTATGCAACCATTGTCTACGGAAATCTGATTCGAAGACGTTATAAGGATGTGCCTGTAATCATAGGAGGAATCGAAGCCAGCCTTCGGAGACTTTCTCATTATGACTATTGGAGCGATTCCTTCAAGCGCTCCATCCTTCTTGACAGCCAGGCGGATCTGATTTCCTACGGAATGGGAGAGCGCTCCATTGTGGAGATTGCAGACGCCCTTTCCGCCAAAATAGCGGTGAAGGACATCACCTACATTCCGGGAACCGTATACCGGACCAGGGATATCTCAGGGCTTTTGGGCCACCGGCGGGAGGAGGACAACGTCCTGTTGCTGCCTGCCTATGACGATATGAAAAACGATCCCGCCCTTTATGCCAGAAGCTTCGGAATCCAATATGAAAACACGGATTTCTGTACCGGAAGGATATTGGCGGAGCCGTATCCGGGCGGTGTTTATGTGGTTCAAAACCCGCCCGGCACACCTCTCTCCATGCAGGAGATGGATGACGTCTATGACCTCCCTTATCAGCGGACCTATCATCCTTCCTATGAGGAAAAAGGGGGCGTTCCGGCTATTGAGGAGGTTAAATTTTCCCTGATCAGCAACCGGGGATGCTTTGGCGGCTGCAGCTTCTGTGCGCTTACCTTTCATCAGGGACGCACCGTCCAGGTGCGAAGCCATGAGTCCATCTTAAAAGAGGCGGGAAAAATAATTGCGGAGCCTGATTTTAAAGGCTATATCCATGACGTGGGAGGCCCTACCGCAAATTTCCGGCATCCTTCCTGTGAAAAACAGCTGACCATGGGGGTCTGTAAGAAGAAGCAATGTCTTTTTCCCGCTCCCTGCAAAAATCTGAATGCGGATCACAGTGACTATCTCACCCTTCTTCGTTCCCTACGCTCCCTTCCCGGCGTGAAAAAGGTCTTTATCCGCTCCGGAATCCGTTTCGACTATCTGCTCGCCGACCCGGATGAAACATTTTTCCGGGAACTGGTGGAGCATCATGTCAGCGGGCAGCTGAAGGTGGCGCCGGAGCACATTTCGGATGTGGTGCTGCGGAGAATGGGTAAGCCGGAAAACAAAGTTTATGAGCGCTTTGCGAAGCGATACGGCCAGTTAAACGACTCTCTCTCAAAAAAGCAGTTTCTGGTGCCGTATCTGATGTCCTCCCATCCGGGATCCACCCTGAAGGAGGCCATTGAGCTTGCGGTCTATCTACAGAAGCTTGGCTATACGCCCCAGCAGGTGCAGGATTTTTATCCCACCCCTTCTACATTATCTACGGTGATGTATTATACGGGGATCGACCCGAGAGATGGCAAAGCGGTGTATGTGTGCAAGAATCCTCATGAGAAGGCCATGCAGAGGGCTCTGATCCAGTACCGGAATCCGAAGAACTATGATCTCGTCCTGGAGGCCCTTCAAAAGGGCAAAAGACAGGATCTGATCGGCTTTGGAAGGCAGTGTCTGATCCGTCCGAGGGCCGCAGCGGGACAAAAGCCGCACACAGCGCCAAACGCCGGGGAGAAAAAGCGCCTGGGCGGTTCCCGAAGTGCTGCGCAGGGAAAGAGCGGAGCGGACAAAAGGAGCGGAAAGAAAAAGACCATCAGGAACATTCACAAAAAGAAATGACGGAGGCATTTATGATAAAAAAAGCGGTTAAGGGAACATTCGGATATCTGGACGCACAAAAGAAGCGGGTTTTTCTCCGGACGGTTATTTACTTCGCCATCCCCCTCTCGCTTCTGGCTGCGGGAATTATCAGCACCGGAAGCCGCAGAAACCTTTTGACAGTGGTGGCAATCCTTGGCTGTCTTCCAGCCTGTAAGAGTCTGGTAAATCTTATCCTGTATTGCAGGACCAGAGGATGCAGCGAGGCGGCTCATGAAACGATTGTCCCTGTCTCCAGGGAGCGGGGGCTTAAGGGAATGTACGACCTGTATTTTACCTCCTATAAACGGAATTTTGCCATCAGCCATATGGTGGTGTGCGGAAAAAATCTCTGCGGCTTCACGGAGGATCCCGGGTGCGATGCGAAAGCCTGTAAGGAGCATCTGGATACCATGTTAAAACAGGGAGGCTGTAAGGACATGACTGTCAAGATTTTCACGGATCTTCCGAAGTATTGTGAGCGGTTAAGGCAGCTGAGCGAAAGCGCCGGTGAGAAGGATTCTGAGCTTGGAAACCGGGTCAGAATCGTTTTGTATGACATTTCCCTTTAGGAGACATTATGTATCAGTTTGAAATTACAGCGAACGAGGCGGGACAGAGATTGGATAAATATTTGAGGAAACTTCTTCCCAAAGCGCCCTCCTCCTTTTTTTACAAGATGCTGCGCAAAAAGAATATTGTGGTAAACGGCAAAAAGGCAGAGGGCGGTGAAAAGCTTTCCGTGGGCGACCTGGTTTCCCTGTTTCTTGCGCAGGACACTTTCGACGGCTTTTGCGGGGATGTGAATGCCCAAAAGGACGGCTATCAGGATGCGTACGAAAAACTTAAGGGAATCGGGATCGTCCATGAAAATGAGCACATGCTGCTTCTCAATAAGCCGGCCGGGATCCTGACGCAGAAAGCCTGTGAGTCGGATCTGTCTGTGAATGAATGGCTGGTCGGCTATCTGCTTGATGCGGGCGCAGTGACAAGGGAATCCCTCAAAACTTACCGTCCTTCCGTCTGCAACCGTCTGGATCGCAACACCAGCGGACTGGTAATCTGCGCCAAATCTCTTGCCGGCAGCCAGAGGCTGAACGAGCTCATACGTGAAAGGCGGATCCGGAAGTTTTACCGTCTGTTCGTAAAAGGCGTGGTGAGGGAGGAAGGCGTGCTGAGCGGATACCTCTCAAAGGATGTGAAGACCAACCGGGTGGCCATATCTTCCCAGGCGGCTTTGGATGGCCGCAAGGTTCTGACAAGGTACTATCCGGTCAGGAATTTTTCGGATATCACCTGCCTGGAGGCGGAGCTGGTCACGGGAAAAACCCATCAGATCCGGGCGCATATGGCCCTTACGGGGCATCCCATTGTGGGGGACGCCAAGTATGGGGATGCCGTATTCAATGAAAAATTTAAGAAAAAATATCAGCTTCACTATCAGCTCCTCCATGCATCCCGCCTGGAATTTCCCGCGGACGGGCTCCTTTTAAAAGAAGCGGAAAGCTTTGTGGCAAAGGAGCCCGAGGTCTTTGAGCGGATTTCGAGCAGCTATTGCTGAAACTGAATTTTGAGGAGAAAGATGGGATTTTATGGCAACCTGGAATTCGAGGGGCCTTCGGGGTTCCACCCTGGAGGATCTGATTAACCGGACAAACGAGAAATATCTGGAGAACGGCCTTGCGCTGATTCAGAAGATCCCGACTCCGATCACGCCCATTAACATTGACAAGGAAAGCCGGCATATCACGCTGGCTTACTTTGAAAAGAAGAGTACCGTGGACTATATCGGCGTGGTGCAGGGGATCCCCGTATGCTTTGACGCAAAGGAATGCGCGGTTGACACCTTTGCCCTTCAGAATATCCATGAGCATCAGGTGCGGTTTATGGAGCAGTTCGAGAAACAGAATGGAATCGCCTTTTTTCTGATTTATTACACACACAGGGATTTGTTTTACTATCTTCCCTATGAGATGCTCCGCTTTTTCTGGGACAGATCCTGTTCGGGAGGAAGGAAGAGCTTTCGGCGGGAGGAACTGAATCCGGATTATTATCTTCCCAAAAAGGACGGAATTCTTGTCCCCTATCTCGATATTCTCAGCAGGGATCTGGAGGATCGGGATTTTTGAAAAAACCTTTGACATTTCATTTCGTTTCTTATATACTGTCAATAGTTTTTGCGTTGACATGGTAGCGAATTAGCACTGTGAAGCGATGAAGTATTTTATCTTTTAAGGAGAATGATATGATGTATAACAGGCTTGTCCATACGCCGGAGGGCGTGCGCGATATATACGGCCAGGAGTATGCAAGGAAGCTCTCGGTTCAGAAGCTGATCCACAGACAGTTTGGGCTGTACGGATACGAGGATATTCAGACGCCGGCCTTTGAATACTTTGACGTTTTTTCCAGGGAAATCGGAACCACACCCTCCAAGGAACTCTATAAATTTTTCGACAAAGAGGGGAACACGCTTGTGCTTCGTCCCGATTTCACCCCTTCCATGGCCAGATGCGCCGCCAAGTATTTTATGGAGGAGGAGGTGCCCATCCGCTTCTGCTACCAGGGGAATACGTTTACCAACACGGGAAATCTTCAGGGGAAGCTCAAGGAGGTTACCCAGATGGGAGCGGAACTTATGGGAGACGGCAGCGTGGAGGCTGACGGGGAGATGATTGCCCTGGCGATAGAATCCCTTCTTGCCGCAGGCCTTGAGGAATTTCAGCTGAGCATCGGAGAAGTGGAATATTTTAAGGGACTTTGCAGGCAGGCGGGCCTTGATGAAGAGACCGAACTTGCCCTTCGGGATTTTATTTCGGGGAAAAATATTTTCGGGGCGGAAAATCTTCTTCAGGAAAAGGGGATTGATCCGGAATCCTGCGATCTGCTTCTTGGAATCACGGATTATTTCGGTTCCATGGATTTCCTTGAAAGGGCGAAGGGGTCGGTACATAATTCCCGTTCCCTCGAGGCGCTATCCCGTCTTGAGAAGCTCTATCAGGTGCTCTGCGGATACGGTGTCGAAAAATATGTTTCCTTTGACCTGGGAATGCTGAGCAAATATAATTATTACACGGGGGTTATCTTTAAGGCTTATACTTACGGGGTGGGAGATGCCATTGCAAAGGGAGGAAGATACGACAACCTTCTTGGCTGCTTTGGCAAGCAGGCTCCGGCCATCGGCTTTGCGGTGGTGATCGATGATCTGATGAACGCCCTGACAAGGCAGAAGCACCTTTTTGCCCCCTGTGAGGAAAACCGGATTCTTACCTATCGGAAAGAGGATTACGCCCAGAAGCTCAGGGAGGCAAGAGAACTTCGCAGGAGGGGAATTCCCGCAATTTTAACCCCCTTTCCAAATGCGGACGAAAGACCGGGAAAAGAGGTGGAAGGATGAGAGAAGAGAGATATCTGACCTTTGCCCTTGGAAAGGGAAGGCTTGCCAGTCAGACCATGGAGCTTTTGGAAAAGATCGGGATCACCTGCACGGAGATGAAGGATAAAAGCTCAAGGAAGCTGATTTTTGTAAACGAAGAGAGGAAACTGAAATTTTTTCTGGCTAAGGGGCCGGATATTCCCACCTATGTGGAATACGGAGCCGCTGATATCGGCGTGGTGGGAAGCGATACCATCATGGAGGAAGACCGCAGGGTCTATGAAGTTCTGGATCTCGGGTTTGGCAGATGCCGCATGTGCGTGTGCGGCCCAAAGGAAGCGGCGGAGCTTCTGCGGCATCACGAAATGATCCGTGTGGCAAGCAAATATCCCAATATTGCCAGGGATTATTTCTTCAACAAAAAGCATCAGACTGTGGATATTATAAAGCTCAACGGTTCCATAGAGCTTGGCCCCATCGTGGGTCTGTCCGATGTGATCGTGGATATTGTGGAGACCGGCTCAACCCTGCGTGAGAACGGCCTTCAGGTTCTGGAGGAGATCTGCCCCCTCTCGGCAAGAATGATCGTAAATCAGGTGAGCATGCAGATGGAAACCCGGCGGATCCGGGAGCTGATCCTCCAGCTGCGTAACAGCCTGCGGGAACTCTCCCTCAATCGTTAAACACAAGGAAAAGGAAAGGAAACGGTATGAGAATTGTAGAGCTGAATGAAAATACAAAGAACAATCTGCAGAAGGAGCTTTTGAAAAGAAGTCCGGAAAGCTATGGAGAATACGAACAGACCGTTAACGAGATCATTTCGAATGTAAAGAAGAACGGAGATAAGGCCCTGTTTGATTACACGTTAAGGTTTGACGGATGCCGGATCGGCAAGGACAACATCCGTGTGACAGACGGGGAAATCGAGGAGGCTTACAGCCAGGTGTCCCCCGAATTTATTGAGGTAATGAAGCGGTCTGCCGCAAATATCACCAGATTCCATGAGAAACAGCGCCGCAACAGCTGGATCACCACGCAGGAAAACGGAACTCTTCTGGGACAGAGGATCCTGCCGGTGGCCGTTTCCGGCGTATATGTTCCCGGCGGAAAGGCCGCTTACCCTTCCAGCGTTCTCATGAACGTGCTTCCGGCAAAGGTGGCGGGCGTTGAGCGGATTATCATGACAACGCCTCCGGACAGGGAAGGAAAGGTAACACCCGGAACCCTTGTGGCGGCTCACATTGCCGGTGTGGACGAGATCTACAGGGCGGGAGGAGCTCAGGCCATTGCGGCCATGGCTTTCGGAACAGAGAGTATCCCCAAGGTGGATAAGATCACGGGCCCCGGCAACATCTTTGTGGCTCTCGCCAAAAAGGCCTGCTTTGGCCATGTGAGCATTGATTCCATTGCGGGGCCCAGTGAGATTCTGATTCTTGCGGACGAGAGCGCAAATGCGAGATTCGTGGCGGCGGATCTGTTATCCCAGGCGGAGCATGACGAGATGGCAAGTGCGATTCTGATCACCACCAGCAGAGAACTTGCCAGGGAGGTTTCCCGGGAAGCGGAAGTCTTTGCCTCCGGACTCTCCAGAGAAAAAATCATCCGGCAGTCCCTGGAAAATTACGGCTATATCCTGATTGCCCCAAATATGGATGAGGCTGTGGACGCAGCCAATGAGATTGCTTCCGAGCACCTTGAGATTTTGACCAGGAACCCCTATGAGACAATGACCAGGATCCGCAATGCCGGTGCGATTTTTCTCGGAGAGTACTCCAGCGAACCCCTTGGAGACTATTATGCGGGGCCGAACCATATCCTGCCCACCAACGGAACGGCAAGATTTTTCTCCCCCTTAAACGTGGACGATTTTATGAAGAAGACCAGCATCATTTCCTATTCCAGGCAGGAGCTTTTGCGGGTTCACAAAGACATTGAGCTGTTTGCCGAGCAGGAGGGCCTGACGGCCCATGCGAACTCTATCCGGGTAAGGTTTGAAGAGGAGGAAAAATCATGAGCAGAAACGCGTCCGTAAACCGGAAGACCAGGGAGACGGACATTTCCGTTTTCTTTGAAATCGACGGTGGGGGAATTGGAAAAACAGATACGGGTATCGGGTTTTTTGACCATATGCTGGAAGGGTTTGCGAGACACGGCCTCTTTGATCTGGAGGTTCTGGCAAAAGGAGACCTTGCGGTGGACGGGCATCACACGGTGGAGGATGTTGGAATTGTCCTTGGCTGTGCCATCCGGGAAGCCACAGGAGATAAGGCGGGAATCCGGCGCTACGGTTCCTGTATCCTGCCCATGGACGACGCCTTGGTACTTTGTGCCGTGGATTTGTGCCAAAGGCCCTATTTTTCCATGGAATGCGATTTTACATCAGAGCGGGTGGGCGGTTTTGAGACAGCCCTTGTGCGGGAATTTTTCTATGCCATATCTTACTCGGCCGGGATGAACCTGCACTTCAAAAAGCTTTCCGGGATGAATGACCACCATATAATCGAGGCCATGTTTAAAGCCTTTTCCAAGGCGCTGGACCAGGCGACGTTAAAAGACGAAAGAATTCATGATGTTTTAAGCACGAAAGGCAGTTTATAAAATGAATACATATAAGAGAATCATTCCATGCATTTATCTGCTGAATCAAAAGGCGGTAAAGGGATTTGAGGATCCTGCCGTCATCAGCCAGTCGCCGGTTGAGCTTGCCAGGTTTTACGGGGAGAGCAATGCGGATGAGCTGATCATTTTTGATCTCTCAAAGGAGGATGAAGAGCATGAGGCGGCGCTTGGCATGATCAAACGCATTGCGCTGGAGGCACAGATTCCCGTGATCGGAGCGGGAAATATCAAACGAATGGAGGATGTGAAAAAGCTGCTCTATGCAGGCTGCAAAAAGGCGGTTCTGAATTACTCCAAGGAGGTAAATATCGAGCTGACCCGGGAGGTTTCGCTCAAATTCGGAAAGGACAAAATTGCGGCGTGTATCGCAAACGCCTCGGAGATCGAGGCCAATGCGCCGCTTCTTTCCGAATTTGTCAGTGAGGTGATTCTGCTTAATGAAAAGACCATCAAGCAGGCGGTGGAGGTTTCCGCCCTCCCGCTCATTGTCACCCTTCCCGAGGTTTCTTTAGATAAGCTGATCGAGCTTCTGACCTGTGATCCGATTGCTGGGGTTACAGGGCTGGCAGTCAATGAGAACGCAAAGGAGATAAACGATATCAAGGATCTTTGTGCGGGAAACGGTGTAAACGTGAGAACCTTTGAGCCTTCCGTGAAGTGGGATGAGCTGAAAAAGAACGGGGACGGACAGATTCCCGTGGTGGTGCAGGATTACAGAACCAGCGAGGTGCTGATGGTGGCCTACATGAACGAGGAGGCGTATCTTGCCACCTTAAAGACCGGGCGTATGACTTATTTCAGCAGAAGCAGGGGCGAGCTGTGGATTAAGGGGGCTACCAGCGGACATTACCAGTATGTGAAGGAGATGTGCACCGACTGCGACAAAGATACGATCCTGGCAAAGGTTGCCCAGATCGGGGCCGCCTGTCACACGGGAAGCTACAGTTGCTTTTTTAATGAAATCATGAAAAAGGATTACGAGGAGACGAATCCTCTTAAGGTGTTCGAATCGGTTTTTCAGGTGATAAAGGACCGCAAGGTACATCCCAAGGAGGGATCCTATACCAATTATCTTTTTGACAAGGGAATTGACAAAATTCTTAAGAAACTGGGGGAGGAGGCGACCGAGATCGTGATTGCGGCCAAAAACCCCAACCCGGAGGAGATCAAATATGAAATCTCCGATTTCCTGTATCATATGATGGTTCTTATGGTGGAAAAGGGCGTAACCTGGGAGGAAATCACCGAGGAGCTGGCAAGACGGTAAAAATCGCCGCCGTGGTTTTCTTCGGATAAAGCGGGCGCCGCATGGCATAGATAGGCTGTGCGGCGCATATTTTGTCTTAAGGACATGAATGGCACTTGGGGAACGATCAAAAGGAGCTGCAGAAAATGAAAAAAACGGATGCTGAGCGGAAGCTGGCGCTTGTCCAGTCGATCCGCATGGAAAATCAATACAACCGCATGAAATGCAGAGAGAGGGAACATATTCTGTACGGAACGGCCATCGAGCCGGAAAAGGGGGAGCTGTACGGTGCGGAGATTGCCGCCGGACTTGCAGGTTATGGAATGGAGGATGCTCCTTCGAAGGAAAATTTTCTCGGGGGGTTCCGCATCCGCTTTCTCCTTGCGGCGGCTCTTTTTGCCGCCTTTGTCTATATGGATGTAAACCATCTGGATATTTACGGGAAGACCACAGAGGATCTGCTCACGGCTATAAAAGAAACTACGGAGCTTGGGCTGGCAAATTCATTTGATTTCTGATTCCGTTTCCTTTATACTGTATTTGTTGCACAAAGTTCCTAAAAGGGAAAAAGGCTTGCCTGTAGATACATGAAGACAGGCTCTGCCTGTCATATACAGGGGTATGAAAATGAGAACATTAGCTTTAAGTGACGAGATACTGATGCAGGTGGAAAAGCCTGCGCGTTATATCGGCAATGAGATCAATGCCGTGATGAAGGACAGAGAAAAGGTAAGCGTGCGCTTTGCCATGTGTTTCCCGGACGTCTACGAAATCGGGATGTCCCATCTGGGAATCCAGATTATCTACGATATGCTGAACCGGTTTGAGGATGTTTGGTGTGAGCGAGTCTATTCTCCCTGGGTGGATCTTGATGCAGTTCTGCGGCGGGAGCGTATCCCTTTGTTTGCGTTGGAATCCCAGGATCCGGTGAAGGAGTTTGATTTTCTCGGGATCACGCTACAATACGAAATGTGCTATACCAATATTCTGCAGGTACTGGATTTGTCCGGGATCCCGCTTCTTGCAAAGGACAGGACACATGAGGATCCCATCGTGATCGGAGGAGGCCCCTGTTCCTATAATCCGGAACCGGTCTGCGAATTTTTTGATCTCTTTTATATCGGCGAGGGCGAGACCAGGTACCGGGAGCTTATCACCCTCTATGAAGAATGCCGGAAGGCAGGAGAAGGAAGGCGGGAGTTTTTGCGAAGAGCGGCTTCTCTTTCCGGCATCTATGTTCCTTCCCTCTATGAGGTTTCCTATAAGGAGGACGGAACCATAGAAAAAATGCAGCCTCTCTGCCAGCAGGCTCCCAGGAGGATCGTGAAAGAGCTGGAAAAAGATCTTTCCAATACTTATTATCCTCAAAAGCCGGTGGTCCCTTTTATCAAGGTGACGCAGGATAGGGTGGTGCTGGAAATCCAGAGGGGATGTATCCGCGGCTGCCGTTTCTGCCAGGCAGGACAGCTCTACCGTCCCGTGCGGGAACGCAGCCTGGATTTTTTGAAGGAATATGCGCTGAAAATGCTTGAAAATACAGGACATGATGAGATTTCCTTAAGCTCCTTAAGCTCCAGCGATTATACAGAGCTTCCCGGGCTGATTGATTTTCTGATTGATGAGTGCCGGAGGCGGAAGATCAATATTTCTCTTCCTTCCCTGCGCATTGACGCCTTTTCCCTGGATGTGATGAACAAGGTGCAGGACGTGAAAAAGAGCAGTCTCACCTTTGCTCCGGAGGCGGGAAGCCAGAGGCTTCGCAACATCATCAATAAAGGCCTCACCGAGGAGGCGATTCTGCAGGGCGCGAAGCTTGCCTTCGAGGGAGGATGGACAAGGGTTAAACTCTATTTTATGCTGGGCCTGCCCTTTGAGCAAGAAGAAGATATTCGCGGAATTGCCGAGCTGTGCAACAAGATTGCCGCCGTATTTTACGAGACGGTTCCCAAAGAGAAAAGAAACGGAAGAGTGCAGATCGTCGCAAGCACTTCCTTCTTCGTTCCCAAGCCCTTTACCCCGTTTCAGTGGGCGCCTCAATGCCGTAAGGAGGATTTCCTGGAAAAGGCTTACTTTACCAGAAAGGCCATCTCCGAACAGCTCAACCAAAAGAGCATTAAGTATAACTGGCATGAGGCGGATGCCAGCGTAATGGAAGGGATTCTGGCAAGAGGCGACAGAAGGCTGAATCAGGTCATCTTAAAGGCTTATGAAAAGGGGTGCTTTTATGATGCCTGGAGCGAATATTACAAGAATGACGTCTGGATGGAGGCTTTTGCGGACTGCGGTATCGATCCTGATTTTTATACAGGAAGAGAGCGGGGAGAGGATGAGATCTTCCCCTGGGATTTTATCGACTGCGGCGTTTCCAGGGCGTTTTTGTACAGGGAATGGCAGAAAGCGAAGGAAGAAACCGTGACCTTAAACTGCGCAGAGGAATGCCAGGGGTGCGGCGCCGCGCGGTTTGGCACCGGCATCTGTATCAAGGTACTGGGGAGAGGGGGAAATTCGAATGAAGGTGAGAGTTAAGTTTTCCAAGGAAGGACCCATCAAGTTTATCGGTCATCTGGATGTGATGCGCTATTTTCAAAAAGCGATCCGCCGGGCGGGGATTGACATTGCGTACTCCGCCGGGTTCAGCCCTCATCCGATTCTGTCCTTTGCCGCCCCTCTTTCCGTTGGGTACACCAGCGAAGGGGAGTATTTTGACATGGAATTGAATTCTCTTGACGATATTCAGAGGCTAAAGGAAAACCTGAACGCCGTTATGGCGGAGGGCATCCGGATTCGGGATGCGGCGGAGCTTCCCGACGGGGAAAAAAACGCTATGGCAAGCGTGGCGGCAGCCGGATATCGCATGGCCTTTTATGACCGTGTGTCTCTTCCTGCGGATTGGAAGGAAAAGCTTTCTGCCTTTTACCAGAGAGAGCGGATCTTGGTGAGAAAGAAGACAAAAAAGGGTGAGAGAGAGGTTGACCTGAAAGAAGGAATTTATGATCTGAAGATCCGTGATAATGAGGTTGTGATGCTGCTGGACGCAGGAAGCGGAAGTAACGTAAAGCCCGGTTTTGTGTTGGAGGCTTTCTGTGAGTGTGAGGGAATTGAACTGCCCGTATTCCCCTTTCAGATCCACAGGCTCGAAACCTATAAAAGAAAAGAGGACGGACGGCTGGTTCCGCTTCTGGGGAGCGGCCCATGGGAAAAATAGTGATTGTAAGAGAGCAGTCCCACCTGCTCTTTGCCCTGTTTGAGGAAAACAGGCCTTCCCTGATGCGGATGGCCGCTCTTCCCGGAAAAGAGAGCCTTCTTGGAAACATCTATCTTGCCAGGATTAAGGATGTGGCTGCAGGGATCCAGAGCGCTTTTCTGGCTCTTCCCGGGAACCTGACCGTATTTCTGCCCCTTGCCCGGTGCGGGGAGCTTCTGCTTGCGAACAGGGAACCCGTGAAAGCCATGGAGCTTCGACCGGGGGATGAGGTGGTCATACAGGTTTCAGGGGAAGCGCTCAAAACAAAGCAGCCCTTTGCCACCACAAAACTTTCACTGTCCGGACAGTATTGCGTGTGCTCCTATTTCGGCCACGGGCTTCACTTTTCCCGTAAGCTTTCTGCGGAAAGGAAGGATGCTCTGGAAGACGCGATCCGCGGCAAGGATATTCCCGGCCGCAAAGAATATTCCTTTACCATCCGCACAAACGCAGGAAATTTGGAGGAACTTTCCCCTCTCTTTGAGGAGATGCAGAATTTTATTCATATTTTTGACCAGATTGCGCAGACCTACCGGTATCGAAGCTGTCCCTTTTGCTTTTACCAGAAGGATACGGAAATCCTTGGACTGGTCAGGGATGTCGCACTGGAGCGCTATGATGAAATTGTCACGGACGAGCCTGAGGTGTTCTCTGTTCTGGAAGCCCGCACTGCCTACAAAAAGCTTCGCCTTTATAAGGATGAACTTCTTCCCCTGAAAAAGCTTTACAGTCTGGAGACTCATCTTAAGGAGGCGCTCGGGAAAAAGGTCTGGCTTGCCTGCGGCGGCTATCTCGTGATTGAGCCCACAGAGGCCATGGTGGTAATTGACGTGAACTCCGGCAAAGCGGAATGCAGGAGGAAGAAGAGCAATGATTTCTATCTCAAAATCAATCTGGAGGCGGCAAGAGAGACTGCAAGGCAGCTGAAACTGCGCAATTATTCCGGTATGATCATGGTGGATTTTATCAACATGGATTCCGAGGAGGATAACCGGATCCTTCTTAAGGAACTTGAGGCCTGTCTTAAGGAGGATCCGATCCGGACAAGGCTCGTGGATATGACCGCCCTTGGCATCGTGGAAATCACGCGAAAAAAGGTGAACCGACCTCTTTGTGATTTTTTTTCTAAATAGCTTGACAGAATTTGTTTCAAATGTTATATTTTATGAGTATGCCGCATAACGAGGCTAAAGTGCGATTATCGCCGCCGCAGTTAGCGAGTAAAGTCAGTTTCGACTGATAGAAGGAGGTGTCCATATGTACGCAATCATTGCAACAGGTGGAAAGCAGTATAAGGTTTCTGAGGGTGACGTAATCAAGGTTGAAAAGTTAGACGCTCAGCCTGGTGATACTGTGACATTTGACCAGGTTGTCGCCGTAAGCGATCAGGAGCTCAAGGTTGCCGCTGACGTGGCGAATGCCAATGTAACCGCAACCGTTATGGAGCAGGGAAAGCATGCCAAGATTATCGTTTACAAATATAAGAGAAAAACCGGCTACCATAAGAAAAATGGTCATAGGCAAGCATACACGCAGGTTAAGATCGAAAAGATCAACGCCTAGTATGTGGAAATAGGTTATGACAGCCATTACGATCTATCAATCCGGAGACGGAGAATACAGGAGAGTGACCTGCAGGGGACATGCGGGCTATGCGGCCTACGGAAAAGACATTGTATGCGCTTCGGTATCCTGCCTTGTCATCAACACCATCAACTCACTGGACGAACTGGTTCATGAAAAGATGGAGATAGAGACGAGGGATGATGAGGGCTATATCGACTGCCGATTTCCGAATACACTTTCCAGGGAAGGGAGACTGCTTATGGATTCTCTTATTCTCGGGCTTGGCAATATCAGAGACAGTTATGGCAAGAGATATCTGGAATTAAAATTTAAGGAGGTGTAAACCATGTTAAAGATGAACCTTCAATTTTTTGCTCACAAAAAGGGTGTCGGTTCCACCAAGAACGGCAGGGATTCTGAATCCAAGAGATTAGGTGCGAAAAGAGCTGACGGACAATTCGTAAAAGCGGGTAATATTTTATACAGACAGCGCGGAACAAAGATTCATCCCGGCATAAATGTGGGTCGTGGCGGAGATGATACTTTATTTGCATTAGTTGACGGCGTACTTAGATTCGAGAGAAAGGGAAGAGACAGGAAACAGGCTTCCGTATATCCCGTTGAGAAATAGTACGATGAATCGGGCTTCAAACAGTGGGTTGTTTGGAGCCCTTTTTTGCGCAGGCCGACATACGGAAAATTCCTGTACGGGCAATGCGGTTCCGTGCGGCGGGTATGGAAATCTCCTCTGTTAGATTCTCACAGGGGAGGGAAAGGAACAGAACTATGTTTGCAGACAGAGCAAAAATATATGTGCGAAGCGGTAAGGGCGGCGACGGACACGTTTCCTTCAGGCGGGAGAAATATGTGCCAAACGGCGGTCCGGACGGCGGCGACGGCGGCGACGGCGGCAGCGTGATTCTGGAGGTGGACGAGGGGATGAACACCCTTTCTGACTACCGGCATATGCGAAAATACTGCGCTAAGGACGGCGAGAATGGCGCAAAGCGCAATTGCCGAGGGAAAAACGGGACGGATCTTGTCCTGAAGCTGCCAGAGGGAACAGTTGTGAAAGAGGCGGAAAGCGGAAAGATCATCACGGACATGTCCGGGGATAACAGACGCTTCGTGCTTTTACAGGGCGGCAGGGGAGGAAACGGCAACCAGCATTACGCCACGAGCACCATGCAGGTTCCCAAGTATGCGCAGCCAGGGCAGCCGGCCAAGGAACTTACGCTTGCTCTTGAGCTGAAAGTGATTGCGGATGTGGGACTTGTGGGATTTCCAAATGTTGGAAAATCCACGCTTTTGACACAGGTCAGTAATGCAAGGCCCCAGATCGCCAATTATCACTTTACCACTCTGAATCCGCATCTGGGCGTGGTGGATCTGACGGATGCGCAGAGCTTTGTCATGGCGGATATTCCGGGACTGATTGAGGGGGCTTCCAAAGGCATCGGGCTTGGGTTCGAGTTTTTGCGCCATATAGAGAGAACCCGGGTAATCATTCACATTGTGGACGCCGCTTCCACGGAGGGCAGGGATCCGGTTGCGGACGTCTATGCCATTCAAAAGGAGCTGGAAGTGTATAATCAGCAAATTGCTTCCAGGCCTCAGGTGATTGCCGCCAATAAAATAGATATGATTTATGAGGCGGAAACCGAGGAGAATCCAATTGAGAGGCTCAGGAAGGAGTTTGAGCCAAAGGGGATCCAGGTCTGTCCCATATCGGCTATCAGCGGAAAGGGGATCCGGGAGCTGCTTTATCATGTCAGACATCTTCTCGATACTGCCAAGGAAAAGCCGGTTGTCTTTGAACAGGAATTTTTTCCCGAATATATGCTGGGCGACGCAAACGAGCCCTTTACGGTTTCTTTTGATGAGGATGCGGGAGAATACGTGGTGGAAGGCCCCAGGATCGAGAAAATGCTGGGCTATACCAATATTGATTCGGAAAAGGGATTCACCTTTTTCCAGAACTTTTTGAAGGTGAACGGAATTCTGGACAAGCTGGAGGAGCTTGGGATACAGGAAGGCAATACGGTTCGTATGTATGGCCTGTCCTTTGATTATTACAAATAGAGAGGTTTAAATTATGACCAGTAAACAGCGTGCCTACCTGAAAGGTCTGGCAATGAATATTGAACCTGTTTTTCAGATTGGAAAGTCCGGCCTTACCCCGGAGGTGACGGAAGCGGTTGATGAAGCTTTTAACACGAGAGAGCTTATCAAGCTTGCCGTCCTCAAAAACTGTGTGGAAGACCCAAGGGAAATTGCCGAAATGCTGGGAGAGAGAACAAAATCCCAGGTGGTTCAGGTAATCGGTAAAAAGATCGTATTATATAAGGAAAGCAATGATCACAAAAAAATCAATCTTCCTTTATAGGTAAAGAGGAAATAAAATGAATCAAATAAAACGAATCGGGATTATGGGGGGAACATTTAACCCAATTCATCAGGGACATTTGCTTCTTGCGGAACAAGCCAGAGAATACTGTGAGTTGGATGAAGTGCTTTTTATACCAAGCGGCAATTCTTATATGAAGGATTCGAGTGAAATCCTGGATGGGGAAATCCGTATTTTCATGACGGCTGCCGCTATAGAGGATAACCCGTCTTTCACTTTGTCGACCATGGAAATGGAGAGAGAGGGGGCAACTTATACCTGTGACACGATACAGGATCTGAGAGAGAAAGAGCCTTTTGCGCAATACTATTTTATTATGGGAGCGGATTCCCTTTTTTCCATGGAATCCTGGAAGGATCCGGGGGAGATCTTCAAAAACTGTATTCTTGTTGCTGCGGCAAGAGACAGCCGGGATACCTTTTCGCTGACGGAGAAGGCCACAGAGCTGCAGGCAAAATATCAGGCCAGAATTATAATCCTGCCTGAGAGGAAAATTGATATCTCGTCCTCGGAAGTCAGAAGCCGGATTCGGGAGGGAAAGTCTGTGCGTTACATGATACCGGATAAAGTAATTGACTATATCAGCAGCAATCATTTATACTGCGGAGGCTGAATGTATGGCGGCAGATAGCAAGAAAATCAAGAAAGTAATTAAAAAGGCCATGGATGCCAAACGTTTTGAGCATACCCTGGGAGTGGAGTACACGGCATGCGCACTGGCAATGTGCCATAACGTGGATATAGAGAAGGCGCAGATGGCAGGACTTCTTCACGATTGCGCCAAATGTCTAAGCGATGAAAAAAAGAAAGCTCTGTGTGTGAAGAACCACATGCCGATCACGGATATCGAGAACAAAAACCCGTATCTGCTTCATGCCAAAGCCGGTTTTTGTATTGCCAGGGGAAAGTTTCACATTAAAGACAGGGATATTCTGAACGCCATTTTATACCATACAACCGGAAGGCCCGACATGTCCGAACTGGAGAAAATTATTTACATTGCGGACTATATTGAACCGGGACGCAAGCAGGCTCCCAATTTAAAAGAAGTGCGCCATCTGGCTTTTCAAAATCTGGATGCGGCGCTTTTCAAAATTTTATGTGATACGCTGTCCTATCTGGAAGAGACGGGAAGCGAGGTGGATACCATGACCTGTAAGACTTGCGAATACTACAGAAACGTGATGAATGAAAAGGAGGTTAGCCATGATAGATAAATCAGTCAGGGAAATGGCGGCTTTGGCCGTAAACGCTCTGGAAGACAAAAAAGCGGAGGATATCACGGTGATCGACATCAGCGAGGTATCCGTGATTGCCGATTACTTTATTATAGCAGGCGGCAGCAACGTCAGCCAGCTTCAGACACTTTCCGATACGGTGGAAGAGAAGCTGGGGCGGGCCGGATACCCCTTAAAGCAGATCGAAGGCTATCAGAATGCGAACTGGATCCTGCTTGATTTCAGAGACATCATTGTCCATATATTTGATAAGGAAAACCGTTTGTTTTACGATCTGGAGAGGATCTGGTGTGATGGGAAAAAGGTGGATCCAAAGGATCTTTGAGAGGCTTTAGCACTTCACAGCAACAAGGCCTTTGCCATGAATAAAAAATACTGTCAAGGAAGCTGACTGAAACAACATCCTTGACAGTATTTACTGACCACCCACATGCCTGAAGGCATGGGAAAAATATGGCAGACTACTGACTGGTACTACGTTCAGAACCGCCTGCATACATATAGAAAGTAAGCAGGTATAAACCGCTGATACCTACCAGAGCATAGACAATTCTGGAAATCCAGGACATGTTTCCAAAAATCATAGCCACGAGGTCAAAGGAAAAAAATCCAATCAGGCCCCAGTTTACGGCACCGATAATTGCTATGGTAAGTGCGACACAATCCAATACCTTATTGTTCATGTTTTCCTCCATTCTGAAGCCGCACTGCCGGGAAACTCCCGGTATCTGCTGGCTTCCGCTCCAAGATAGTAACCTCGTCTTTATTTTTACCATAAATACTTTTATTATGCATTTAAAAATAATTTTGACCTGTTGCAGCTGAAACTGCCGGCAAACTATTTAAAGATTCTGAAAATTCCAAATACTCTTCCCAAAATCTGACAGTCATCCACAATAATAGGATCCATCGTATCATTTTCAGGTTGAAGACGGATATGCCCATCCTCTTTATAATAGGTTTTCACCGTGGCGGAATCATCAATCAGGGCAACAACGATCTCTCCGTTCCTGGCCGTATTGCAGGAATTTACAAAAACCTGATCACCGCTGAAAATCCCGGCATTGATCATGGAATCGCCCTTCACATTTAAGATGAAAGATTCACCGCTCGGCACAAACTCGGCAGGAACGGGAAAATAAGTCTCTATATTCTCTTGTGCGAGAATCGGAAGACCTGCGGCAACTTGTCCGATGACAGGAAGGCTCACCATCTCGGTTCGAACCATCTGAAAACTGTCGTCACAGATTTCAATGGCACGGGGTTTGGTGGGATCACGCCTGATATACCCATTTTTCTCCAGGGTTTCAAGATGGGAATGAACCGAGGAGGTGGACTTCAAGTGTACCGCCTCACAAATTTCACGGACGGCAGGCGGATATCCCTTATTTAAAATCTCATCTTTGATATAATCTAATATTTCCTGCTGTTTCTTGGTTATTTTCCCATATGCCATGCCAAATCCTCCATTATTTTTGAATTATATTTTTAGTATATCACAGGCCGGTTCAAAAGGCAAACGTATATTCCAAATATTTGTTCGATTTTTTGCTGAAAAGTATTGACACCAGAATGTTTGTTCGATATAATAAAAACAGAACAAAAGTTCGCAACAAATGTTCGTGCCTGGAGGATGTAAGATGAATAACCGTGTCAGTGAAATCAGAATACAGAATAATAAGAGGAGAAGAAGGAGGCAGCTTCGCAAAAATATGACGCTTCTTTTCCTCTCTATGCTCCTGAGCATTAGTTTTTCCACTCTCTTTTTCGGTATGAAGGCAAAGGCACAGGATTACGGCAAAAAGACATCCAAAGAACAGATTTTTTCCCTTCAGACGTCTTTGGATCAGGACGAAGCCGGCATAAAATTGAATTTTCATAAATATTATAAGAGTCTTGCCATAAGATGCGGCGATACCCTCTGGGATCTTGCCTGCAAGTATGCGGATAATGCGTTTTATGATACCTATGACAGCTTTATCGAAGAAGTGATACAGATCAATCATCTTCCCGATGAGACGATCACAGCCGGGCAGAAGCTGATTATTCCTTATTATGATACAGTGCCTTAGGCTATCTGTTTTCCCGCAGTTTTACAGCTTTTGCAGCCTGACGCCTCCTGTAGTCCTCCTGTGCGGCATAGTGTTTGCGGGTGGTATTGACATCTTTATGGCCAAGCACATCCGCAACCAGATAGATGTCGCCGGTTTCCTGGTACAGCGCCGTGCCGTAGGTGCTTCTGAGCTTATGCGGAGTGATTTTTTTCAGGCTTGTCACGGTGGAAGCGTATTTCTTCACGAGGTTTTCCACAGCGCGGACTGTAATCCGCCTGTTCTGTATGGACAGAAAAAGTGCGTTTTCATGTCCTTCGAGGGGAATTGTATGACACCGTTTCTCAAGATAATCGTGCAGGGCATCGGCGACTTCCTCCCCGAAATAAACCACGGTTTCATATCCACCCTTACGGCGTATCTTTATCCCGTAATTATTGAAGTCCACATCATTAAGATCAAGCCCCACACATTCTGATACACGGATTCCTGTGCCCAGCAGAAGGGTGAGGAGAGCGATATCCCGCAGTCGTGTCTTATTATAGTATCTTTGCTGGTTTTTGGTAAGCATGCTTCCATCCTCAACTTGATCCAGCAAAATCGCCACTTCGTCCGCATCCAGCCTGACAATTTCCTTCTCATGCTGTTTGGGGAGCGGCACGAGGGCGGCAGGATTGGTCTTGATCAGCTCAGAACAGAAGAAATAATTATAAAAGCTTTTTAGCGCTGACAGCTTGCGTTTTTTACCGCGCTCGCTGTTCATATATTCCTTTCCCTTTTTTTCGTAATAGGCGATATAATCCATATATTCTTCAATATCTTCCCGTGTGATCTGGTCAAGCATGGCAATGGGGAAGTTTTCAATTTCCATATTGGCGCAAACACTGTTTTCCGCATGCAGAAACTCAAAGAAGACCCGCAGATCATAGGCGTATGCAAGTCTTGTCCTCGATGAGGTATATTCCTGGATCCCTCGGAAGAACTGCTTGCAAAAGGGTGGAAGAGTGGCAAGCACTTCCCGCATACGCATGGTATTGATATTATTTTGTTCGTCATGGTAATTCCTGCTGTTTTCCATATTCTCTGCTCCTTGTTATTAACTATGGCATCATAATACAATTTTAGCATATTTTGAGAAGAAGCCATAGTATATTTCAGGAAAGAATGCTATACTTAATTTATAAAATTCAGTTTTGGAGCTGATTTAAGTATTAAGTCAACAATCCTGCAGCAAGCTGGCGGTGCATCGAATCGGCACCGTGGCAGAGCCGGGGAGGGAAGAGGGAGCCATGAAGCTTAAATTTGAGAAGAAATATATCATGATCGGCATTATTGCTTTTTTTGTAATTGCGTCCTCCATCTGTTTTTATTACCTGGTTTTTCATGGAGACAGATTCTCTGCCAAAATTAACGCTCTGATGATTATTGCAAGCCCGATATTATACGGAATTATATTGGCTTATCTGCTTACTCCCATTGTCAATAATCTGGAAACCAATCTGCTTATTCCTCTGTTTTTAAAGATTTCAGCAGACGAGGAAAAGAAAAGGAAGATTATGCGCTTTTTGTCCGTTGCCATAACGATTATACTTGTGGTTCTGCTGATCAAAGGCTTTTTTTCCATACTGATCCCGAACCTGATAACCAGTATCAGGAGTATTTCCAACCAATTTCCAACATATGTTGAGAATCTGATTCATTTTACGGACAGATATTTTGAAAACAATCCGGATATTGAGAAAATCTTTGCGCAGGTACTTGATACTTATTCGGAACAATTAAATGATTTTATAAACAATAATGTCATTACACGTTTGGAATCCCTTGTAAAAACGGTATCGCTGAGTATGATCGGCGTGTTGAAGTCTTTGTGGAATTTGATTATAGGGCTTGTGATATCGATTTATGTCCTGTTCAGCAAAGAGACATTTTCAGGCCAGGCTAAGAAAATTATGTATGCTTTCTTTCCAACCCGAACCGCAAATGGGCTGATCAAGGATTTTCGTTTTGTCAGTGATACTTTTATCGGATTTATCAGCGGTAAAATTATCGATTCCTTTATTATAGGCGTGATTTGCTTTGCCGGTACCAGCCTTCTCAAAATGCCTTATGCACTATTGATCAGCGTAATTGTGGGAATCACTAACATTATTCCTTTTTTTGGTCCCTACCTTGGGGCGATTCCCAGTGCAATTTTAATCCTGATGGTAGATCCCATAAAATGTATCTACTTCATTATTTTTATTTTGATTCTTCAGCAGGTAGATGGAAATGTAATCGGGCCTAAGATTTTGGGGGAATCCACGGGGCTGTCAGGCTTCTGGGTTATTTTCTCGATCACCTTATTCGGAGGAATCATGGGAATTCCTGGTATGATCATAGGCGTTCCCTTCTTTGCCGTGCTCTATGCAATGGCAAAACGTATCATAAGCCGCCATCTTACGCAAAAAGGACTTTCCACGGTGACAAAGGATTACATGAATCTTGAATACATTAAGGGATATGAATTTGTTCCAAAGGATGACGGGGTAAAGAAAAAATTTTTTAAATTATCGATTGGTAAGAAATCCGGCTCGAAGCCTGATCATAAGAAAGAAGAGGATAAATCGGAATGAAGTTTGTAATACAACGAGTCAGTAACGCAAGTGTCCGTGTGGAGGATAAGGTGATAGGCCGGATCGGAAAAGGATTTTTGATATTGCTCGGTGTCAGCGCCAGCGATTCGGAGGAAATAGCGGACAAAATGGTAAATAAAATGATCCGTCTTCGAATTTTTGAGGACGAAAATGATAAAACTAACCTGAGTATCAGGGATGTTGGCGGAGAATTGCTTATTATATCGCAGTTTACTCTGTATGCAGATTGCAAAAAAGGGAACCGCCCATCCTTTATCAATGCCGGAAAGCCGGAGGATGCGAACCGCCTGTACGAATATGTAATACGCAAATGCAGGGAAGAGATAGCCATAGTAGAACATGGAGAGTTTGGCGCACATATGGAGGTATCGCTGGTGAATTATGGCCCTTTTACGGTTGTGCTCGATTCGGATGAGATAATTAAGTGACGGCGGAAGGAAACATATTACCTATGAAAGTCAGAAACTGTGTAAATATGGGGAGGTATTTCAATGAAATTATGGATAGGCCTGGTGATTGCTTTTGCCGTTCTTGTATTTGTGTATAATTTTATAAAGAACAAAAAGCGCCGCAACAGCCATTTGGATGCCACGATTGAATTTAAGAAAAGATATCATCAGAACAGAAGAGTGAAGCAGGATATCTGTGAGGATAGAAATCAAAGTAACTATGTCACAAAATATAACAGTAAATTGGATTATGTGGAAAAGGATAGGTTTACATAATGTTTTTATGTAAACCTATGGCGTTTTTATGGGTTATACTGAGATTAATGAAGTTGGAAAAGCATAATGGGTTGACATAAAAAGATTATGTTAACCCATAAACTAAAAGCCCCGTAAGGGGGCTTTTTTACGTAATACAAGTTTAACGAAACTAGTTGACTGGTAGCCATTACATGAAGGCTTTAGCCGTATCATAAAGCCCTTCAGTCAAGAGTCAACACAAGTACAAGTTTAACGAACTAGTTGACTGGTAAGCCATTACATGAAGGCTTTAGCCGTATCGTAAAGCCCTCCAGTCAAGGATCAACTATTCGTTAAACTTGTGTTTTGCGAATAGTTGAATGCAGCTTACACTCCATTTCTCTTACACAATGCTCAGAAATTATTCTTGGCCTCAAAATCCTCAATATACTGTGTGAGCAGCTTGACGGTTCCATCAATACCCAGAACACTGCTGTTAATGCAAAGATCATAGCTGTCTGCGCGTCCCCACTTCTTGGAGGAATAGTAATTATAATAGCTTTGACGCTGTCTGTCCTTTTTGATACAAGTATCCTTTGCTTTTGCGGCGTCCATATCATATTTTTTCATGATCCTTTTAACCTTAGTTTCCTCATCCCCATAAATAAATATATGAACGCAGTTTTTCAGATCATTTAACGCATAATCCGCACAGCGGCCTACAATCACACAGGGGCCTTCACTTGCAATCTTCTTGATGGTATCAAACTGTGCCAGAAAAACCTTATGGCTGATAGGCATATCCACGAAATGAGAAGCATTATAGCCGAAGGAATAAGTATCCATGACCAGGTTGTAAAGGAAAGAGCTGGTAGGTCGTTCATCATGATTTTCCAGCATTTCTTCGCAGAAGCCGCTTTCCTTTGCAGCTCTTGAGAGAAGTTCGTTGTCATAACAGGTAATGCCAAAATATTCGGCAAGCCTTTCGCCGATCTCTCTCCCGCCTGATCCGTATTGTCTTCCGATTGTGATCACAGTATTCATATAAAACCCTCCTGACTAAAACACCTTTTGTTTCTATATTATTATACACAAAAAATTCCAATAAATCAAGGCACCGACAATGGCGCCAGTGCCTTGATTTTCCAGCTGTTTTGAGGAAACAAGCTATTTGGGTGTATTCTTGTTCAGTAACACTTTTCCGCCATCGATAATCAGAATTACCGCAAGCACGACAAGTGGTACGATAATAACGCTCTGAAGAACATCCGTAAACATTGCGGTGCCTTCTACGGTTCCTCCGAACACCTCGCCCAGATTTTTCTTTAAGGTCAAAAGCAAAGAAGTGATGGTCGCACATGCCATGAAAATAATCGGGATGTACAGCATTTTGTTATTTCTTCCAATCCTCTTAAGGTAAGCGGCAAGTGCAAGGAATGCAGGAACTGCAACCAGCTGGTTTGCGGCGCCAAACAGCGGCCAAACCTTTGTGTAACCTGCCAGGCAGAGTACAAACCCGAAGAATGCGGTAATAATGGTTGCCACATACATATTTTCCAGTTTCAGCTTCTTTCCGACTTCCGTACCTGCAAAGAGCTCCTGGAACATGAAACGGCCAAGTCTGGTACCGGTATCCAGCGATGTCAGGCAGAAGCAGCTTACAGCCAACATGATGATGGTCTTTGTTGCGTTTACCGCACCTTCACCAAATCCGATGGTTGCAAAGAAGTTAGAAATTGCAGTACCAAAGATAATGGTAGGAGAAATTGCCTCAAGACCTAACATCTCTTTTACCGCGGCCTGAGAACCGTCTGAGGAAAGGGTTCCGATTGCAATCAGGGAAATAACCGCAAGTACGCACTCGATCAACATGGAACCGTAACCAACCATCAGAGCGTCCTTTTCATTATCAAGCTGCTTGGAAGTTGGTTCCGGATGCGATCAGGGAATGGAAACCTGAAATAGCGCCACAGGCAATGGTAATGAACAGGGTGGGGAACATATAATTTCCGCCTACCGCAAATCCTGTAAACGCAGGTGTTGTGAACGTGGTGGATGCGGGGTTTACAATCGTCGCACCGATAATACCGATTACAGCCGCTCCCATCATGAAATAAAGCAGGAAGGAGCTTAAGTAATCTCTCGGCTGCAGGAGGATCCACACAGGCGTCACGGATGCAATGATAATGTAAATAAACACAAAACCGATCCAGAAATTCTTTGAAATGTCCAGAGGACATACCAGACCGATTGCAACGCATGCCGCCAAAAGAACCACGCCGAGTATGGTAGCCACTGCCATGGGCGCATTCTTTCTGTAAACCAGAATACCAAAACCAATGGCAAGAGGAATAAACAGGAGCGAAGCTGTCGCAACAGATCCGTTGCTGGCGCTTCCGCCATAGCTTGCACCGATAAAACTGTTTGCTACGATATCGCCGAATGCCGCAATTACAAGGAGTAATACAAGCCATGCAAATACCGTAAATAAAATTCTGGTTCTGTGTCCGATGTTCTCCTCGATAACCTCGCCTAAGGATTTGCCTTCATGACGAATGGATACGAACAATGCGCCAAAGTCCTGGACTGCTCCAAAGAAAATACCGCCGATCACGATCCAAAGGAAACAGGGTACCCATCCAAAAAATGCCGCCTGGATCGGGCCGTTGATTGGGCCTGCTCCTGCAATGGATGAAAAGTGATGTCCCATTAAAACAGGTGTCTTGGCAGGCACATAGTCCACACCGTCTTCCAGCTCGTAAGCAGGTGTCTTTCTGCCGGGGTCGATTCCCCATGTTTTAGCAAGGTAACGTCCGTATGTAAGATAAGCCACAACGAAAATCACGATCGCTAAAATTATTAATAATAATGCGCTCACAACAATCCCTCCTAATCATATTTTTTCTTATGTTTTGAGCATCTTCTTATATGAAGCGGACAAATATCCGCAATATAAGCCTTTACAGTTCCTGCTTATAGGGAGTAAGACCTTTTTCCTTCATCATCTTTTGAAAACCTGGTTTCCCTTCCTCCACATCCTTGAAAGCTCCAGTAAAAATTTCCTTTTTTCTCCGCCCGTGATAATTGCTGATAAATTTTTTGTCCTCCATGGATGCGCACAAAACGGTACCCTGGGAGAATCCTCTCAGATTAAATTTGTATACTTTTTCAAACCGGAAACGCCTGATCTTGTCAGCCGTCTGCTTGGAAAGCGCTTTTTGCGAGACAATAATCACATTCAGATGACTCGACATGTGGTTTTGTTCCGGCAGTTTCTCGTTTCTGCGAACCAGGACAGGCTCCATATAATTTTGTATGATTCCGGCGGCTTCCTCGATCACGGACTCCGTGCACTCTTCCACTTCCATAAACAAAATATGTTCATAGCTGCGGGTGGACCACATATTAATTTCCCGGACAAGAACATACTTTTCTATATATGAAAAAAAATACCCATATGCCGGGTATTCTTTGCCATTTATCACATAAGGCTGATAAATGTCGAAGCTCCCCGAATAACGCAAAAGGAGCCGGTCAAGATATTCAGCCGTTTTCATTCTATTACCCCTTTGTATTATAAAGAACAAATTTCGAACTTTTTATTAAGTAAAATTTAAAATACTAAAATTTGTATAAACTTACTTAAAAAAGATAATATCACGAAAACTTATATATTTCAACTTTTTTTTGTCAAAAATATGGATTGCTGCTATTGTTTGTGAATAATTATGCAGAACTTGGTATAAACAGTCATTTAAGAATATGTAACAGCCGTTGGAAATATTCCGGAAGAGGTGCGTCTGTCTCAATATATTCGTCTGTGCGGGGCTGGCGAAAGCCAAGTGTTTTCGCATGCAGAGTCTGCCCTCTAAGAGGAACAGGCCCTTTGTAGACGCCGGGTTTTCCGTATACTTCATCTCCCAAAAGGGGATGCCCGATATGCGCCATATGGACTCTGATCTGGTGTGTCCTTCCCGTTTCCAGCTCGCACTCCACATAGGTATATTTACCGAACTGCTGCAGAACTCTGTAATGAGTGACCGCTTCCTTGCCGCCGGATTTGACAACGGCCATTTTCTTTCGGTCGTTCGGATGTCTTCCGATCAGCGTATGAATACTGCCCTGCTCCTGCGCCAGAGACCCGCACACAATGGCCCGGTATTTGCGGACAATGCGGTGTTCCTTGAGCTGTCCGGCTATGGAGGCATGGGCGATATCGTTTTTGCAGGCAATGACAGAGCCCGTGGTGTCCTTGTCGATTCGATGTACAATCCCCGGCCTTAAAATTCCATTAATACCGCTCAGATTGCTTCCACAATGAAAAAGCAGCGCATTAACCAGTGTGTGACTGTAATGCCCTGCCGCCGGGTGGACAACCATCCCCTTGGGCTTATTAACCACGATAACATCGCTGTCCTCATATAGAACAGACAGCGGGATATTCTCCGGATCAATGTCCGGCGTAACCTTCGGAGGCAGAAGAAGCCTTATGGAATCCTCGGCTTTCAGCCTGCAGCTTGCCTTGACCGGCTTATTATTTACGATAACATTTCCTTCGCCAAGCAGTCTCTGGAGATAGGAGCGGGACAGTGAATCCATAAGCTGGCTCAGATACTTATCGATCCGCTCTCCTTCCGCCTCCTCGGACACAGTAAAACAGTATTCCCTTAATTCTTCGCACATAACTTTTTATTCTCCGGAATTCTTTTCGCAGTTCTTTTTGGCAAGGCCTAGAAAACCAAAGTCTTCTTCTTTATATCGAAATAATACCTGTATGGCAAGAAAAGCGGTTGCCAGTGTCACATAGATATCCGCCACATTGAAAACCGGAAAGTTAATCAATGAAAAATAGATGAAATCCACCACATAATTAAGACGCAGGCGGTCGATCATATTTCCCACGGCTCCGGCGGCAATCACAATAAGCAGTAGATGCAGCGGAATATATCTTCTCTCATTCGGAGCTTTTAGCAGTACATAGGCAATCACTGCAAGAAACACGCAGGCGATTGCGACAAAAAACAGTTTCTGCTCCTGCAGAATGCCAAAGGCCGCACCTCTGTTTTCCAGATAGCTTAGTTCCAATACCCCGTCAATTAAGACAATGGAAGGCTGATTTTTCAGCCTTCCGGCTGCCAGGCTCTTGGTAATCTGATCTATGGCGATGAGAACGGCAAGAAGAAGCCCGTCAGCACACAACATTTTTTGTTTGAATTTATTCATACAATCACCCGGCCGCCTATTCTGCGTCTTCCACATAGAGAATTTCCCGCAGGGCGCCCAGGATATCCTCATCTGTCACATTCAAATCGATCAGCGCTTTGCCGACCTTCTTTAGAAGAATAAATTTAATAGTTCCGCCCGCCATTTTTTTGTCGGACTTGGTGAGTGCCAGAATCTCATCCGGATCCATATCTTCCAGTGAAATCGGCAGATTAAAGGGAACGAACATGTCGCGGATTTCATAGTACTCTTCCATGGAGAGCCATTCATGCTTCCAGGAAATAAAGGCTGCGGCCACACAGCCAAGGGCAACGCATTCTCCGTGTGTCATGGCGAAATTGCGGGACTTTTCGATGGCGTGCCCTATGGTATGGCCGAAGTTGAGCAGCGCCCTTTCACCTTTTTCCGTGGGATCCTTCTCCACTACCAGCTTTTTGATATTGCAGCTTCGCATTACCATCTCAAGCAACGTCTCCACCTGGCGGTCGCAAATCTCATACATGTTTTCCAAAAGCCATTCATAAAAACGGCCGTCCTTGATAAGGCCGTGCTTCATGACCTCCGCAAAACCGCTGAAAAACTGCCGGTCATCCAGGGTTTTGAGGGTGGAGATATTCATATAAACCAGCTTTGGCATATAAAACGCCCCTACCATGTTCTTGTATCCGTCAAAATCCACTCCCGTTTTGCCTCCAATACTGGAATCCGCCTGGGCGAGCAGGGTCGTCGGAATCTGAACAAAATCAATCCCCCTGAGATAGGTGGCTGCGACATAGCCCGTGACATCTCCTACAACGCCGCCGCCGAGTGCGATCAGAAGATCCCTTCTGTCGAATTTCTCATCAATCAAAAACCTGTATATGTCCCTCACCGTGTCAAGGGTTTTGTTCTCCTCTCCTGACGGAAAGGAGTAGAGTACGCTTTTTACGCACTTTCCTTCCAGAAGCCTTACGATTTCCCCGCCATAAAGTCCGGACACATGGGTGTCCGTAAGGACACAGATCCTGCGCCGTTCAATTTCCAGCGTTGCGAGCTCATCTGTCAAATCCTCAAAAGAAGCGGAAAACACAATATCATAGCATGGTTTCTTTTCGTAATTGATGGTAAGTCTCTCTGACATAAATCCTTATCCTTTCTGCGTTACTTTCTTTTTCAGAATAATCCTCTCTCTGAAAAACATCCTGCCAGGGCAGGATGTCTGTTAAAATCCGTTATTGATCGGCACATCAAAAGAACCTGATAAAATTTCCTGGAAATCTCCGGAAATATCCACGATAGCCGGTGTAATAATGAATATGTAATGCGAAATTTTCTGCAGATTGCCGCTGATTGCAAAACAGGAACCCGATGTAAAATCGATAATACGCTGCGCAATATCCACATCCAGACCTTCCAGGTTCAGAACCACCGTCCTGTTAGCAAGGAGCGTTTCCGTTATTTCTCTCGCATCCTCAATGGATGTGGGTTTTATTACACATACCTCCATGCCGTTGCCGGACTTCTTGATCTGGCGCATCGGCGTTATTTTGGGTGTCGTCTTTTTGGGAGTATTTCTCTCGTCATCCGGTTCCGGAGCCGCCTCCTTGATCTGAGGAAGTTTCTTTGGTTTCTCTTCTACGTATTCATTGTCGTAATAGTCGTCTTCATAGAAATCATCTTCTTCTCCATTCAGCTTCATGTAATTGAGAAATTTATCCATAACTCCCATTTTAAGCACTCCTTGTTTAACTTACATATTTTCGTTCACCGAATATGCCGGTGCCTACACGGACAAGAGCAGCACCCTCTTCGATCGCTACAGTATAATCCCCCGTCATGCCCATCGACAATACACTCATATTAACATTATCAATGTTTTTGCTATTTATGTCAACAGATAATTCTCTGAGCTTTGCAAAATACTGACGATTTTCTTCTGGATTATCAACATATGGTGCAATTGTCATTAATCCTTTGATTAATATTCCGGGAAGCGATGCGATCTGGCGCACCAAATTCTCGGTTTCCTCCACACAGACGCCGAATTTACTCTCCTCTTTGGCCACATTCACTTCGATCAGCACGGCCACGGTAAGCTTCTTCTTTAACGCCTCTTTGCTGATCTCCTGCGCCAGCCGCAAGGAATCCACGCTGTGAATCAGATCCACTTTGCCGATTATGTATTTTACCTTATTTCTTTGAAGATGTCCAATCATATGCCAGCGGATATCCTTTGGCAATTCCTCGTATTTGTCCAAAAGCTCCTGTACTTTATTTTCGCCGAAATCACGGCAGCCAAGCGCATAAGCTTCCCGCAACATGCTCACGGGCTTTGTTTTGCTGACGGCGATTAAAGTTACGTCTGCGGAATTTCTTCCGGCCTTATGGCAGGATGCGCTGATCGCCTCCTGCACGGTTCGAAAATTTTCAGATACCATGATACAGCCTTTCTATTCGTTGAGAATCTCATTATCCTCCACGGAGGAAGCGTCAAGCGCTATGTAATCATATACGGCAAGCCCGTACTGCGTATTTGGCTTGATGATCGAGTATTCGTCATTGTTATAAAGAACATCAATCTGTTTGAAATCCGCATATCCTTTGTTTACGTTATAAACTCCGGTCAGAGACCCCCGTTTGCTAACGACCTCCTTTTGTGTGGATTCCGGCTTGATAATGTAATCCCCGATGCGCAGCTGGGAGTCGTCCAGGTAGCATTCCGTCTGTGTCTCATTATAAATTGTAGTTTCAATAAACTCAGAGCTTGCGGCGCCGTCCTCCGTATAGATTTCGCGAAGAACCCCTGGATTACCGGACTTACCGCCATTTGTCACATATTCCTTGGGAATGATGAAAAATTCTTTTTCCACAATGGCTGAATTCGGAACTTTCAGGCCCTTTTCATCCTCCGTGATTAACTCGATATCGATGAAGCGTTCCGTGCAGAATGTAACCATGGAATTGTTAAAGGTAAGCGCCACAAAGATATCGCCGTCCGGATTGGTATAGCGGCTGACCTGTCCCCAGGAGGTATCCTGGTTGCGCAAAAACCGCACCTTCACATATTCGAGTTTCTCAAGCTCCTCTGCCTTCTCCTCGTCCACCTGGATCACGATGGACCAGTCCTCGTCCTTGGAGAGCTTATAGACCGGTTCCCCCGCCGCAATCAGCTCGTTACTGATGAGCTGTTTCTTTTCGTAGGCTTTTGTGTCGAACATCTCTTTTGTGATCTGTTCCAAAGTAAGCTCTTCATAACCGTCCACCGAATAGATGACGATTCCGGTATCCGGAGCCCGGCAGAAGGAGACGAGCTCGGAAAGCCCCGCACTGTTTATCTTATCCGCATTTTCGAGAATATTGGCATTGGCGAGCTTTAACACCGTTCCCTTTACATTGTACTTAAAATCATAGACGGAAGAAAAATTCTCGGCGTCAAATCCGGAAACAAAACCGAGAATTTCCGACTTGAGCTCGCTCAGATCTTCTTCTGAAAGCGTATTTTCACCGGCGTTCTCCGCATTTAAATATTCAGAAAGCCGTCCGGATTCATCCAGCGTATAGACCAGATTATTTACGGCAACACGCTCTCCTTCCCTTGCGTAATAATTGATGTAGCCTGCCTGCCCCGCATTCACTACTTCCTCATTGCGCAGGGCGATCCCCTGATAAATATTGTTGGAGGAAAGAGAACCCGCCTTTACTTCATAAGGCACAATGTGCTTTTGCGTAAAATAACTGAAAATACAGATGATTATGTACACAAAAATAGCCGCAAAGATAACCATACCAATATTGATATTCAGCGGCTTACGGTATTTTACTATTTTGTTACTGCCATTATCGCTCAAATACTCTCTCCTTACCCCGGAATTCCAAATGCGTGCCTGCACATACAAAAACCCCAGAAGCCTCTCCGGGGTTTTATGTATGGTAATAAGCTGCCTCTTATAAGGAAACGATTACTTTCTCTTTTAATGATTCCGGCAATTCCCCTTCATCATACGATACGCTTACGATGAAATCCACACCAAACGTATCGCTGATCACCTCCAGCTTTTTAATGATAGGTTCAATATCGTCATTCTCCAAACAGGCAATTTTTAAAAAGCTGTCAAAATACATCTGCTGCAAATCATGATCCTGCGAAATGATTCCGCATATAAAACCGATAAACTCATCAGAATCTGATATGAGATAGGAAGGTACATCGATCAGCCTGATCTTATTGTTCAGCTCAAACATATGCTTCCTGCTCTTGTCCAGGTAAACGATATTTCCTGATACGTTCTGTATTTCGGTATTTACTTTATCCAATAAATGCTTTGTCTTGCCTTTTCCTTTTCTTCCTACAATTAATTGAACCATTGGTATCCCTCCTGAAGTATATTCGCCCTGTGAGAAGTAAAATCCTTCCTGTAGCATGTTTTTATTATAAGATATTACGTATTAAAAAACAACTGTTAATTGCTTATTTCGCTTAATAATTGTGTCATCTGTTCATAGAGAACGTCTCTCGTCTCGGCGCGGAGTATAACGGAAATATACGGATTCCCGCCCGTGTCCCTTACAAGAAGCGCCAGGCAGTTTCTCGCCGCACTGGTGGTTCCTGTTTTTCCGCCAACAACCGTCACACCGGACGGTGACTCCGCACCTGAAAGATAGGCGTTGCTGTTCTTCACGTTAAGCTCTTTCGCATTGCCGCTTCGGTCATTGTAGACCGTAGTGTATTCCGCCATACCAATAATTTCGTTAAACATATCGTATTTGATCGCTTCGTTCATGATCAGGTAGATATCGTAAGCCGTGGTGTAATGCTCCTCATGGGAGAGCCCGTGAGGGTTGACGAAATGCGTGTTGGTGGCTCCAAGGGAGAGTGCTTCCTCATTCATCATTTCCACAAAGGCTTCCACGGAGCCCGCAATTCCCTCCGCAATCATCACGGCGGCATCATTCGCAGAAGGAATGAGCAATGCATGAAGCGCCTGCGCCAGTGTCATCTGGTCACCTTCCTTAAGGCCGCAGGTCGTTGCGCCTGATTCCAGATTCGTGACATTGGCGGACGCTGTGAGAACGGTCTCCGCAGAGCCGTGTTTAAGCGCCACAAGGGCTGTCATAATTTTGGTAAGACTGGCGGGATACAGCCTTTCGTGCAGATTGTTGGCATACAGAACCCGTTTTCTGTTCAAATCAAATAAAACGGCACCCGATCCTTCCGACAGCTCCACATCTCCGGCGTTTACATCCGAGGATGCGACGCACAGATCTGTGGCAAAAGGCTGCGCCGTTCTTGCCTCCTCCTGTATATCCACAATCCGGAATGCGCTCACCTGTGGATTCACCACATAGGGCATGTCATATTGAGGCTTTCCGCAGCCGCCCGCCATGAGCATTCCTGTCAATAGAGTAAAAATAATTCCTTTTTTGGCAAAACCTGTCCTACTTGTAATTCTCACGCCACTCCAAATCTCCTCTGTCTAAGGATTTGATCAGCAATTCAGCCGTTGCAAGATTCGTCGCAAGCGGAATGTTGTAGACGTCGCAGAACTTGACTACGTTATTCACATCCGGCTCATGGCGCTTCTGCGTAAGGGGATCTCTCAGGAAAATCACGAGATCCAGCTGATTGTGTTCAATCTGGGCGCATAACTGCTGTTCTCCCCCAAGATGTCCGGCAAGATACTTATGGATGCTTAAATTCGTCACTTCCTCCACCAGCCTTCCGGTCGTACCTGTCGCATATAGTTCATTCTTGCTTAATATCCCACGATATGCGATACAAAAGTTCTGCATAAGTTTTTTCTTTGCATCATGTGCAATTAATGCGATATTCATATCGTATAACCCCTTCCTGTTCTGTAACCCCGATTCTGTCACATTATTTTCTGCCTAAACATAGTATACACTATTTTTGTTTGCATTGTAACCCCACATTTAAAACAAATCCAATTCCAATAAAAGAACTTACAAGAGAAGTCAGCCCATAGCTCAAAAACGGCAGGGGAAGTCCTGTGTTCGGAAGCAGGTAGGTGACCACGCCGATGTTGATAAAGCCCTGAAATCCCAGCTGGGCGCCGACACCGGCGGCGATAATCGTCCCAGCGATATCCTTGGCCCTTCTTGCGGTCAGAAAGCATTCCGCACTGATAAAAAATAAAAGAAACACCACTGTGCATGCGCCATAAAATCCAAATTCCTCTCCGATTACCGCAAAAATGAAATCCGTCTGCTGCTCGGCAATGAAATTTGCATTTTTGACAGAGCTGATTTGATTGTTCCGATACCCTTTTCCGGTCAGCTGGCCGGAACCGATGGCCATGATGGAATATTCCTGCTGGTACCCTAATGTAGTTGCATACTCTTCCTTGTTGAAAAAAGCAATGATACGGTTTCCCTGGTAGGATACTTTATCCTGGAATATTTTCTGGTTCGGCTGAAGGATCAGGGTAATCATTATGATTGCCGCCGGAATGAAGACGGCCAGCGCCCCCAGAATGATCTTCCAGCTGATTCCGCCCACAAATAAGATGGTGCAGAAAATCAGGCAGATGATAATTGTTGTTGACAAATCCGGCTGATAGGCGACCAGTGCGGCGGGGATTGCGAATAAAAACAGACACAGCGCAATATACGGAAAGGTATTCAGCTTTTCCTGATGCTTTAAGATCAGCTGGGCGAAAAAAAGGATCAGGAATATTTTGGCAATCTCCGAGGGCTGAAAACGGATCCCTCCCAGCTCAAGCCATCTCTGGGCAACGCCCCTGTTATCTCCCATAACGATAACAAGGGTCAAAAGAACCAGATTAAAGAGGTAGATCACCCAGTAAAACTTTAATATGACAGAATAATCAAATAAAGATATCACGATCATCAGAAAAACGCCGAAGGCAAAACCTGCAATCTGCCGGGACTGCAGGGATTCCTCCGCACTGCCGACGGCGATAATTCCGATAACGGCTAAAGCAATCACCATAAAAGCAAGTTTAAAGTTGTAGTTCCGTATTCTGTACTGCTTTAACATAATTTACCTTTCCAGACAATCACTTATTATGTAAATCCAGGATAGGAATGTTGGCATACAGGGTGGGCATTTTGGCATCATGCCCTTTAATTCCTGTCTTGCTGATCTGAATCTCCATACTCTGTGTGTCGATCTTCATGTACTTTGATATTACTTTCGCAATATCGGTCTTTATCATTTCCATCATTTCGGGCGAACAGTTTACCCGGTCCGAAATAAGCAGAATTTTTAGCCGATCCTTGGCAATCTCCCTGGATTTTCTTCTGCTGAAAAAATGCTTGATTCCCATCATAAGGCCACCTCCTAATTTTTGTGAAAAATACCTGACACTCTGGTCCAGAAAGAAACGCTCTTCTCAAACTCCATAAAGGGGATTTCCTTTCCCGTGACCCGATAGCATATATTCTGATATGCGCGCCCTGCCAGCGTATTATTTCCGACAAGAGGTTCACCCTGATTGGTGGCAATCACCACATTCTCGTCATCCGGAACAATACCGATCAGCGGAATGGAAAGAATATCCACCACATCCGCCGCACTCATCATCTCTCCCCTCTTTACCATGTCATACCGAAGGCGGTTGATCACCAGATCAATCTGCTTGAATTCGCTTGCCTCCAAAAGCCCTATGATTCTGTCCGCATCGCGGATTGCGGATACCTCGGGCGTTGTCACCACCAGTGCCCTGTCTGCCCCGGCGATAGCATTTTTAAATCCCTGCTCGATTCCCGCAGGACAGTCCAGGATAATGTAATCAAACTGTTCCCGGAGCTGTCCGATCATTTTGATCATCTGTTCCGGAGTGACTGCCGTTTTGTCCTTTGTCTGTGCAGAGGGCATCAGATACAGGCTGGGATGCCGCTTGTCCTTGATGAGCGCCTGCTTGATCCGGCATTTGTTTTCCACAACATCAACCAGGTTATAGACAATCCGGTTTTCCAGTCCCATAACCACGTCCAGATTGCGCAGCCCGATATCGGTGTCAATCAGTACAACCCTCTTTCCCATTGCTGCAAGACCGGTCCCTACGTTTGCGGATGTAGTGGTCTTACCTACACCGCCTTTCCCTGATGTGACGACAATTACTTCACTCATTCTCAAACCTCCTAAATGAATAAAAAATTTTCGTCCCCTGAGTTTTTTCTAAAAGGGAAACTCACTCAGTAATTCTTTGGTAAGGGAATCCATAACGATCTTATTGTTTTTTACGTATGCGATTTTCGGCTGTACCTTGGGCTTTATCGACCATTTATTGATTTTTTCTCTGGTATTGTATTTGAAATCCCCGATCTTTAATCGTTCGGGTGACATTTCAAGCGCTGCTACATAGTGGCCATCGCTTCCGTTTCCGCCTGCATAGGCTTCCCCGTAAAGGCCGCCGAGAACAATAATATCCCTGGCGGAGATAATGGCGGAGCCCGGATATACGTCTCCTAGCACAACAATGCTGGCCTCTGTTTCAAGAACCTGTCCGTTTTTCAGGGTTCCCTTGTAAAATTGCCCCTCGCCCCCAAGCGAGTCCTCGTCAACCTGGGCCAGTGCCCTGACAAACTGCCGGTCCGTCTCCTCGTCCTCCGACACGAGGCAGATGATCACAAGATCCGAGTTTTCGGATATGGCTTCAAGGATCTGGTTCTCCTCCTCGTCCGAAAGCTTTCTTCCCTTGATGGACAAGGCCATTTTTGCATCCTTGAAAAAGCTGCTGGATTCCCGGAATTTAATGGAAATCTCCAGGAGCAATTCCGGAAAATCCAGATCCGGATTCAGATGAAGCACAATTCCGTTGGGAAAGCTTTTTATTATGACCGAATTTTTCACAATGCTGGCCTCCTTCATTTAATCAGTTCTGGCGGTGCTTCCGCTCATCTGCTTTGCTGTTCCCGTTATCAAATCTTCCTCGTCTTCCAGCTTAAAATAGTAGGATAACACATCCCGGGTCGTCTTTGCGGCATAGGAGGAAGTGTAACCGTATGCGATTCGTGTAGCCACCGCTATTTCCGGCGTCTCATAGGGCGCATAGCACACGAACAGACCGTGGTTCGCCCTGTTCTCCGACTCCTCGGCCGTACCGGTTTTACCGGCCACGCTGATGGTGAAATTCCTGTAATGCGTGTTATTCTCAATCATCTGACGCATGCCAGAATGGATGGCATTCCACTCTGCGTCAGTAAGATCCACCGTGTTTCTCACCTCGGCATGGTTCTCGTTAAGGAGATTGCCGCTGTGATCCGTGGTGCGGTCCACCAGAGTCAGATTATAACAGGTGCCGCTGTTTGCCACCGCATTGACATATCTGGCAAGGCCTACCGTGGTAAAATCGCTGTTACCCTGTCCAATCGCAGAGCGGACAGCGTCCATGGTGGAAAACTGGGGAGTCGCTTCCTCAATCTCAATTCCCGAGGTTTCTGTCAGCCCGTACAGATCCGCATATGTGGCAAGCTTTGCAAGGCCCTGATCCGAGGAATACGTATCCCCATTGGTTCCGAGCCGGTAGGCCATTTCATAGAAGAAAATATTACAGGAATGCCGGATGGCTCCCGATACATTCAGGGCACCGTGGCTCCCCCTCCCGTAGATCCAGCACCGGGGAGGCGGTGCGATCTTGTCAAACTGCGCATTGCAGGAAAATACCGTGGAGGGTGTGATAATCCCCTCCCTGAAGCCCGCTGTGGTGGATACCATCTTAAAAGTGGATCCGGGAGCGGTTCTCTGCTGGGTCGCATAATTGATCATAGGTGTGGAGAGATCGTTTAAAAGCTGGGAAAAATATTCCGCATCCACGCCGTTTGCCATCTTGTTATTGTCATATCCGGGATAGGATACCAGCGCAAGCACATCCCCGGTATTTACATCCGTGATTACCATGGAGGCGCTGTGCGGGTCAAGGGCAAGCTGGGCCGGGGTGATATCAAGGTTCCTCACCCGCTCCATCATAAAGTTATAGGCGGAAAGACTGCCGTTTTCCAGTCCGGCCCTTTCCTCCTGGGGAACGGTTATCAGATCCTGCTCCAGCAGGATGCTGCAGACCTCCCTTCCGGAAACCGTGTCGTCCTTGATCAGAAACCGGTAAATCTTTTTGGTAAAGTCCACATTGTCCTGAATCTGCCCGAAGATATATTCCACAATCTTTTCATAGATTTCTTTGGAATCCGAATACTGTCCGCTCAGCGAAAGCTTGGTGATATCGATCCAGTTCTGTGCGATACAGTAATTCAGGTATTCATTCAGGCTGATGGTCTCATCAATGGTCCAGGCCGTGTAAGTGGGGTCGCTGGTGTTTACCAGGCTCCTTACGATGATACCGCCATCGTAGAGCATTTCCGCAAGAAAGCTCTCGTAAATCTGGTATTCCATGGTAAGGTTATCGTAGGGAGTACAGGTTTCCAGCAACTCTTTTCGCAGGGTTTCAAACACCTGATCCTTCCTCACCAGAAATTTTTCATGAACCGCCTTCTCGTTTGGACCGGCGTCTCTGTATTCGAAATGCCCCGTATCGATAACGTTATTGTTGATCAGGGCAAAGTACACATCATAGATCGGGATTTTGATGTTGCTGGCGCTCACGCTGCTTGCGTCGAACTCCTTTGCGTTGATAATATTTGTATAAAGGATACCGGCCAGGTTTTCTTCCAGAATCTTATAGGCGGCAATCTGGAGATCCCGGTCAAGGGTCAGGTATATGTTGTCTCCCGCAACCGGTTCCGTGCGGCTGCTGATCTCGATCACCTTTCCGATATTGTTGACAAATACGGTTTCGCTTCCCTTTGTTCCCTGAAGGGACGCCTCCATGGATTTTTCGATGCCAAGTTTTCCCACCGTGTCATTCAGATCATAGGCGTCTGCCCCGTACTCTTCCTGCAAGGTCTCAAGCTCTTCCTGGGATACCTTGCCGGTATAGCCGATAATATGGGAAAAATAGACACTGTCAACATATTTTCGGATGGTATCCTCCACAATGGAAACCCCCTCGAGCTCGTTGCAGTTCTCCATTACAACGGCAACCGTCTCCTCGCTGACATCCGTGGCCACTGTGGTTGCAATGTATTTCTGATAGCTGTTGTTATTCATGTCGTAGCGGATGGTGAGGATTTTTAAGATTTCCGCCCTGGTGTAACCGTTTCCGGCGACAAAGCTGTCCTTGCTGTCCTGCGAAGTATAATCGCCGATCCGGAACCTGTCCCATCCGCACAGATACTCAACGACCTCGTTTGCCGTTGCCGTCCGCTCCTTTTCCTCCAGCTTGTCTATGGTCGTGCGCCCGTAAACATCGGCAAGGAAGCGAAGCAGCCGGGTTCCTTCCACGGTAAAGGCAAAATTGTTGTTTTTGTCGAGGACAATCTTAAAATCGCTGACAATGCTGTCCCCGTTCTTCTCGATCATCTGAATCAGACGGTAAATCGTGCTGTTCAGGTTGAAATTTTTCATCGTCCCACTCTCGTAAACATCCTCAATGGTCACGGAATGAGCCAGTTCGTTGTAGGCCAGAAGGTTGCCGTTGCGGTCGTAAATACATCCCCGGCTTCCCTGTATGGTTCTCTCCTTCATGATCTTTGTCTGAAAGGAATCCAGGTACTCCTCCCCATGGACAATCTGCAGGTCAAAGAGCCGGTGTACAATCACGGCGACAATGAGAGCCATCACAAGGATCAGCACGAAGACCCTGGAAGTAACCATATTAAAAAAATTCTCTCTAAAGTCCTCAAACAAATTTCCTAGCGCTCCTTCGTTCCATATCCTCAAGCTTCTTGTTGATCCACAACGAAATTGGATACAATAGCAGGGTTATAAAAATCGTGTACACCATTTCCGGAAGAATCACGTGTACAAAATAGTAAGTAAAATGAAATCTTTTTCTCATAAGAAAAAGTATCACATAGTAGGCTAATCCATAGACCAGATCACTTACCAGGATAAGAGCCATGGGAAGCTTGATATCCTCCGGAAAGAAAATCCGGTTGAATTTGCCGTTGGCATATCCGATATACATATAGATCATGGCGTTTAAGCCGATGACACTGCCGAAGAAAATATCCGAAAGAAGCCCGCAGAAAAAGCCAAAGGCAATACCGGTGCGCTCCCCTCTCATAAATCCAAAGGACGCTGTCAGTATGATCATCAGGTTTGGAACGATTCCGCTGAAGGCTATTCCTTTAAAAAAGGTGGTCTGCAGCACAAAGCACAGGATCACCAGCATGCCTGAAACCAGAAATCTTCTCATCAATTTTCTCCTATGGAGGTTTCCTCGTCTATGGACTGCTTCATCTGCGTGATGATCAGAACCTCCTCCAGATGCTCAAAGTCCACGGCCGGCGTCACCTGTCCGGATTTGGTCAGATTATTGGCATCCACATTGATTGCCGATATGTATCCGATCAATATGCCGGGAAGATATTTATCGCTTACATTGGAAGTGACGATCTTGTCGCCCTCCACCACGCGGTCTCCGCTGTCGACCAGCTTCTCAAAGCCGATGACTCCCTGGGCATACAGTTCAAGATTTCCGGAAACGACCAGTATGTCCGAGGTGGAGAGCACCATGCCGCTTGTGTTGGAATTGTCGTCAATGATGGACATGACCTTGGACCAGTTAGGACCCACATCAATAATTCTTCCCACGAGGCCGCTTCCCGCCATCACATTCATATCAATCATGAGACCGTCTTCGTATCCTTTATCAATCATAAAGGAATGAAACCAGTTCCCGGAATCCTTGGCAATAATTCTCGCCCCTACTTTCTCGTATTCGTCATACTGGACATCCAGATCATAGAGCTCCCGCAGATTGGTAAGCTCGTACCTGTCCTGTTGAAGGCTGATATTTTCCATGGTAAGCTCATCAATCTGCGCCTTCAGTTTTTCGTTCTCCTCCAGGAGCGAGCGGATCTGCACAAGCTCCTGGGAGCGCCTGCCAAGCCAGCTTCCGGCTTTGCTGACCCCGTCCTGCAGGGGAACGATAATAAATCCTCCTACTGCGCTGATGGGCGCACTTATTAAATTCGTATTAAAAGTAAGGACGATCAGTCCCGTGCAAAGTATCGTTAAAATAAAAAGGAGATATTTACCGGGCAGCGTAAACTTCTCTCCTTTTCTTTTTATTATTGGACTCATTTACTCATCCCTTCGATGGCATAGGCAACTGACTTATAATTATCATCTTTGATAATTTTTGACAATCCAAGGGCTACGGTGGTTATGGGGCTGTCCACCACATTCACGTTAAGGCCTGTCCCCTCGCGGACGAGCTCTGCAAGATGGCTGACCTGGGAAGCTCCGCCGGTCAAATAAATACCATGGCGGTAAATATCGGCCGCAAGCTCCGGCGGCGTCCTCTCCAGAATCACCTTCACGCTGTCGATGATGGTATTGAAATGCTCGATCAGGCATTCCGCAATCATATGGGTTGGAAGCTCCCTTTCCACAGGAAGTCCGGTTACGATATCCCGTCCGTAGACGACTGCGCCCTTCCCTTCCCGTTCCAGGTCCTTAAGGGATATTTTTACGTTTTCAGCGGTTTTTCCTCCTATGATCAGACTGAACTGCTTGCGCACGGCGGCGCGGATTGCATCATCAAATTTCAGTCCGCCCACCTTGATCAGTTTACTTAAGACGATTCCGCCGAGGGAAAGGATGGAAACCTCCGTGGTGTCATAGCCCACGTTTACAATCATAACGCCCTGAGAGTTTTTGACATCGATATCCATTCCGAGGCCGTCCGCCACCGCCTTTTCCACCACCAGGATTTTCCGGGCCTTTACCCCGGCTTCCTTGATCAGGTCGTAGAAGGCTCTCTTCTCGACCTCGGTTATGTCAAAAGGCACCGCAATATAATAATCGGCCGGCTTTACATTGTTTCTGGACAGATCGCTGATAAAATATTTGACCAGCAGCTCCATGTTTTTGATATCTGCGATAACGCCGTTGGAAAGCGGATAGGAAATATGGATGTTGGAGGGAGCTTTCTCATACATCTCAAAAGCGGAATCCCCGTAAGCGAACAGTGTATTTTTATTTTCGATGGCTATCATGTTTTTTTCCACCAGGATCGTATCGTCGCTCCTGCTGTAAATTTTGATATTACTGGTACCTAAGTCAATACCAAACGTATTGTAAGACAATGTTAATACCCCTTTCTATCGTAACTTATAGTAGACCTTTTTCCTTGAGGCTGGTATAGAGCCCGTCACCGATCACAATATGGTCGATGAGCGGAACTTCCATAAGGGCCCCTGCTTCCCTTATTTTCCTGGTGATCAGGATATCCTGCCCGCTTGGAACTGCGTCTCCGCTTGGATGATTGTGCAGAAGCATCACGTAAGATGCCTGGCTTTTGAGCGCCTGCACGAACACTTCTCTCGCAGACAAGAGGGAGGCGTTTACCGTACCGATGGACAACACAAACTTTTCAATTAAGTGCAGCCGGTTGTCCAAAGACAGCAATAAAACCGTTTCTTTCTCCTCATGACGCAGCTCCTCCATAAAATAGGACGCCACAGTGCCTGGCGAATCAAATTTGAGTTCATCTGCGGCCCGTTCCATTGCCATGCGCTTGGAAAGCTCTGCGATACATTTGATTTTGACCGCTTTCACCTCCCCGATTCCGGGCAGCGACATAAGCTCTGAAAGGGAGATGTGATGCAGGGCGTTCAGCCCCCGGTTTCGTCCCTTTGCCAGGGAAAGTACTTGTCCGGCAAGAGTGAGAGCCGGACAGTTTTTGGCCCCCGTCCGAAGGATAATGGCTAGAAGCTCTGCCTCTGAAAGAGACTCCGCTCCTGATTTCAGGAATTTTTCGTAAGGAAGGATCCTGTTTTCCTTTTGATTTTCCGGTTTCCGGTTCATGCGTTCCTTTCCGGCCCCTCTCTCATCGTCCGAAACAAAGCATCGGTTAAACCGTTTTACATATGAAAATATCTTATCACAGAAAGACTTTGCTGTATACAAATTTCATGGATTTTTTATAACTTTCATTCCACAATTTATTACGAAAAACTTGTGAAATCTGCCGAAACAATACCCTTTTCGACCAGCTTCTGCAAGGTTTTCATGATTCCGAATTTTCCGTGCTGCCAGGTAAGCGCTCCCTGAAAATAGACGGCGTAGGGAGGCTTGATGGGGCCGTCCGCACTGAGCTCAATGGAGGAACCGGAGACAAAAGCTCCCGCCGCCATGATCACGGGACTGTCGTACCCTGGCATATCCCAGGGCTCCGGAGTCACATGACCGTCCACAGCCGCCGCCTGCTGGATTCCCTGGCAGAAGGCGATCACGCCCTGCGGGTTTCCGAAGGTAACGGCCTGGATGATGTCGTGGCGCTCCTCGCCAGCACAGGGCACCACGGGAAAACCAAGTCTTTCATAGATATTTGCCGCAAACACGGCGCTCTTTAGTGCGTTTGCCGTAACGGACGGTGCGAGGAACAGTCCCTGGTAAAAAGCGTTTAATACCTGCAGGGAGGCGCCCACCTCCTTTCCAAGTCCGGGGGAGGTTAAGCGGAAGGACGCATTTTCGATGCATTCCTTTTTCCCCGCAAGATAGCCTCCTATGGGGGCGAGGCCGCCCCCCGGATTCTTGATCAGCGACCCGACCACGAGATCCGCTCCTACATCCGAGGGCTCTGTTATTTCCGTAAACTCCCCGTAGCAGTTGTCCACCATGCAGATCAGATCCGGCTTGATGGCTTTGAGGAAGCGGATCAGTTCCCCGATGGCGGACACCGATAGGGTAGGTCTTGTCTGATAGCCTTTGGAGCGCTGAATGGTCACAAGCTTTGTCCTCTCCCCAACCGCTTTCCTTATCCCCTCATAATCAAAGCCGCCGCCAGGCAGAAGATCCACCTGCCGGTAAGTGATTCCGTATTCTTTCAGGGAGCCTTTGGATTCCCGTATCCCGATCACTTCCTCCAGCGTGTCGTAAGGCTTTCCAACCGGGGAGAGAAGCTCGTCCCCCGGGCGCAGATTGCTCATGAGGGCAAGGGCGAGGGCATGGGTTCCGCAGGTGATCTGGGGCCGCACCAGTGCGTCCTGGGTATGGAAGATATCCGCATAGACGGCCTCGAGCGTATCTCTTCCCAGATCGTTGTAGCCATAGCCGGTGGTTCCAAGCAGACAGGCCTCGCTCACCTTATTTTTCTGCATGGCGCCTATGACCTTCATCTGGTTGTATTCGGAAACCTGATCAATTTTCTCAAAACGCCCTTTTAAGGAATCCCATATCCTCTGGGAAAAATCGTATACCTCCCGACTGATTCCCATCTGCTCATACATTTTTTCGATCATAAACTTTCCTCCCTGTCCCCCTCGCATTTTTCCGCTATTTTTTTCTCCATAAAGGATAGGATTTGATCCCTGTCATAAGAAAAATCCTGCTTGTTGATCCAGATTACGTCCCTTTCCCTGCGAAACCAGGTGAGCTGTCTCTTGGCAAAATGCCGGGAATCCCGCTTGATCAGACGCACGGCCTCCTCAAGGGAAAGCTCCCCGTCAAGATACCCGAGAAGCTCTTTGTAGCCGAGCCCCTGCATGGAGACCATGCCTTTGTGATATCCCATTGCCCGCAGCTTTTCGACCTCGTCAAGCAGGCCCTCCTCGAGCATTTGATCCACCCTCTGATCGATCCGCTCGTAGAGCTTCTGTCTGTCGTCATTTAACACAAAATAGCAGGAGAGATAGGCGGACTGCCTTTTTCTCTGCTCCTGATTGTGAAGGGAAATGGGATATTGATTCTGCTCATAGAATTCCAGGGCCCGGATCACTCTTTTGCGATTGTTTTCGTGGATTGCCTGGGCGGAATCCGGATCCACCTCTTTCAAAAGCCTGTGGAGATAGGCGGCCCCCCTTTCCGCGGCAAGCCTCTCCAGCTTTTTACGGATATCCGTATTTTCTTCCTCCGGCTCGAAGACCACGTCGTACAGCAGGGCCTGGATGTAAAATCCGGTGCCTCCCACCATGATCGGAATATGTCCTCTGTGGAAAATTCCTTCCAGACATTCCTTTGCCAGCCGCTGAAAAACGGTTACATTAAATTCTTCATCGGGATTTAAAATATCAATGAGATGATGGGGGATCCCCTCCATCTCCTCCTTTCGGATTTTGGCGGAGCCGATATCCATATGCCGGTACACCTGCATGGAATCCGCAGACAGGATTTCGCCTCCTATCCGCCGGGCAAGCTTGACTGACAGCTCCGTCTTTCCCACCGCAGTGGGACCGGTCAGTACGATCAGCGGTTTTTTCTCTTCCATATTACCTCTGTCTGCGCTATACGATACGCTTGAATTTTTTTTCAATCTCATATTTACTCATGGAAATAATCGTAGGTCTTCCATGGGGACAGTGATAAGGATCCTTAAGGGTCAGAAGCTCATCGATTAAAGCCTCCATCTCCGCCCTCTGCATTCTGGAGTTTCCCTTTACCGCTGATTTGCAGGCCATGGAAGCCAGCTTCTCCAGCATGACCTGGGGCGTGCCCTTCATGGAATTTTCCGAAAGCTCGTCCAGAATTTCCACAAACAGCTCTTTCTCCCCGCAGCCGTATAAGTCCGTTGGCATGCTCCGAAGGGCGAAAGCCCCTCCCCCGAATTCCTCGATCTCAAAGCCAAGCTCTGCAAAATAAGGGAAAAACTCTTTGAGAAGTTCCTCCTCCTTTCCGGTCAGATTCAGAATGACCGGGGGATTGAGCATCTGGGAGGCGATGGATTTTTCGGAAAGATTCCGGACAAGGCGCTCGTATTTGACTTTTTCGTGCGCCGCATGCTGATCCACGATCAGAAGTCGGTCCTTAAAGGCGATCAGCCAGTAGGTGTCGAAAAGCTGTCCAAGGACATCATACTCGTCCCTTGCATCCGCTGTGAGAATTTTTTCCTCAAAGAGATTGAGCTGAACCGGCTTTTCCACCAGAATATGGTCTTTTGCCTTGATAATGTTTCCCTTTTCCGGTGTCCCGATGATGCGGGCCGGAGAAAACGTCTGCACAGGCAGTGCGTTGACATGGTAGCCGGCCTCCTCTTTCACCAGATTTTGGATTCTTCTGGTCTCAAAGGGCTCCGGAGCCTTTCGCTCCTCTTTCTTTTCTTTTTCCGGCGGGGTAAGCTTTATAGAGGGAATCAGCTCCTGCTCGCGGAGTCTTGTGCAGACCGCCTGGGATAAAAAGGAATACAGCTCAGCTCCCCGGTGGATTCGAATCTGCATTTTGGAGGGGTGCACATTGACGTCAATCTCCTTCGGATCAATCTCAAAATGAAGCACTGCAAAGGGAAATTTATGCTGCATCAGATAATTGCGATATCCCTCTTCCAGGGCTTTGCCTATGGTATCGTTTTTTATGAACCGTCTGTTTACAAAGTAGACCTCAAAGTTCCGGTTGGAACGATTGCTCTCCGGTTTCCCGATATAACCCGAGACCTGAAAGCCGCTGCCCTGCGCATGGAAGGGAAGCGCCGCCTCCGCCATCTGTCTGCCGTAAATACGGTAGATGACCTCCTTTAAGTCCCCGTTTCCGGAGGTGTGGAATTTGAGCTGTCCGCCGTTGACAAATTTAATGGAAATATCCGGCCTGGAGAGGGCGATATGTTCCATCAGCTCTGCAACATAGCCGCCCTCTGTCTGAGGCTGCTTCAAAAATTTTCTTCTTGCCGGGATATTGAAGAACAGGTTGTGGATCAAAAACGTGGTTCCCTCGGGAGAGCCGATTTCTTCCAGATCCTCCTCCGCTCCGCCGGAAATTGCGTATTTCACGCCGGTGAGCTCATCCCGGGTTCTTGTGATCACTTCCACCTGGGATACCGCTGCAATACTGGAGAGAGCTTCTCCCCGGAAACCCAGGCTTTCCACAAAGTCCAGATCCTCAATGGATTTTATTTTGCTGGTGGCGTGACGCAGAAAAGCCTTGCGCACCTGTTCCTTTTCAATGCCGCAGCCATTGTCCGTTACCCGGATCAGGGAGCATCCCCCCTCCTTGAGCTCCACGGTCACCGCCGTTGCACCGGCGTCAATGGCGTTTTCCATCAGCTCCTTCACCACGCTTGCCGGCCGCTCCACTACTTCGCCCGCCGCTATTTTGTCAATGGTGCTTTGATTCAAAAGATTAATTTCCGGCATAGAAACCTCCCGTTTTTTTGAATTTGGGCCTCTGCCCCAACCTGACTTCACCTGGTGTGAACTTGGGCCTCTGCCCCAATTTGCCCGCTGAAAATATTCCTGTTTTCAGCGTTACCAGCGGTTTTTCAGTTTATTCTGAAGCCGGTACAAAGTATTTAACGCATCAAGAGGCGTGAGATTGGAGATATCAATCTCCGTCAGATCCCTGATCACGTCCTCATCCCTGACCGTATCAAACAGGGACATCTGGCTCAAATCCACCTCATCGTATTTAACCGGCTTTTTTGCGGAGGATTTGTGATCCACGGCGATACTCTGCACCTTTTCCGTGATATCGTTGTCGCTCAGCTGCCCGGCGATCTCCTTGGCCCTGTCGATGACCATATCCGGAACTCCGGCAAGCTTTGCCACTTGGATACCGTAACTTCTGTCTGCGCCGCCCTTTACGATTTTTCGAAGGAAGATGATATCATCCCCCTTTTCCTTTACGGCAATGCAGTAGTTGTTCACGTTGCTCATCTTTCCCTCGAGCTCCGTGAGCTCGTGATAGTGGGTGGCAAACAGGGTTTTGGCGCCCAGAAGCTTTTTGTTGCTGATGTGTTCGATCACCGCCCAGGCAATGCTCAGGCCGTCAAAGGTGGAGGTTCCCCGCCCGATCTCGTCCAGGATCAGAAGACTGTCTGCGGTCGCATTGCGCAGGATATTTGCGACCTCGTTCATCTCCACCATAAAGGTGCTCTGTCCGCTTGCCAGATCATCCGAGGCCCCCACCCGGGTAAAAATCCGGTCCACGATTCCGATGTCCGCACGGTCCGCCGGAACAAAACAGCCGATCTGGGCCATCAGCACGATCAGGGCGCTCTGGCGCATATAGGTGGACTTTCCGGCCATATTAGGGCCGGTAATCACGGAAACGCAGTATTTTCGGTTGTCCAGATAGGTGTCGTTGGCAATAAAAAGATCGCTGTCGATCATCCGCTCCACCACCGGATGACGTCCGGCCCTGATATTGATAACGCCCTTCTCATTTATGGAGGGACGCACATAGCGGTTTCTCTCCGCAACAAGGGAAAAGGAGGCGAAAACATCCAGCATGGCCACGGCTTTTGCCGTCTTTTGAATCCGCTCGATCTGGCCTGCGACCGCATCCCGTATTTTGCAGAACATGTCGTATTCCAGCGTATACAGCTTGTCCTCCGCATTTAAGATGGAATCCTCAAGCTCCTTCAGCCTTGGATTGGTGTAGCGCTCCGCGTTTGCCAGCGTCTGCTTGCGGATATAATCCTCCGGAACCAGAGACTGGTAGGAGTTTGTGACCTCAAAATAATACCCGAAAACCTTATTGTATTTGATTTTCAGGTTTTTAATCCCGGTTCTTGCCCGGTCATCCTCCTCCAGCTGTGCCAGCCAGTTTTTTCCCTGGGTCTTGGCGCTGCGCAGATTATCGATGGTCTTGTCAAAGCCTGTCCGTATGATACCGCCTTCCCTGACGGAGACAGGCGATTCCTCGTCAATGGAGCGCTCGATCAGACTGCACAGATCGGAGAGATCATCCATTGACTGATCGATTTTGCGCAAAAGTCCTTCGTCAAATTCGGAAAGCAGCGTCTTTAGATGCGGCAGCATTTTGAGGGAATTGCAGAAAGCCAGCAAGTCCCTGGGATTTGCCGTCTTGTAGCTGATTTTTCCAAGAAGGCGCTCCAGATCATAAATCGGGTTCATGTACTCCCGCATCTCGTCCCTTGCCATGGGCTGGAGACACAGAACTTCCACCGTATTTAACCGTTCCTCGATCTGTGCTTTATCGACCAGTGGCTGCTCGATATACTGGCGCATGGTTCTGGCGCCCATAGCCGTTTTGGTCTTGTCGAGAACCCACAGAAGAGACCCTCTCTTCTGCTTTTCCCTGAGGGTCTCCGTAAGCTCCAGGTTTCTCCTTGTGGAGCTGTCAAGCAGCATATACCGGCTGGTAAGATAGGGATACAAATGGGTAAAATGGGCGAGAGTGGTCTTTTGGGTGTCGTAGAGATACTGAAGAAGAGCCCCTGCGGCTATCAGCCCGGCAGGAAAATCCTCAATCCCCATGCCCTGAAGCGTATTGACATGAAAATGCTTCAGAAGGCACTTGCGGCATCTGTCCTCATCATAAAAATGAGGCTCCAGAGAATAGACCGTGACATGGAGCCTTCCCTTTAAATCCTCCAGGTCTATGCCGCTGACCAGAAACGCATCGTTGCAGATAATCTCGCTTGGCAGATACTTATGGATTTCGTCCAGAAGCTTTTTGGAATCCTCCGCCTCTGTCAGATAGTAGTCTCCCGTGGTTACATCCGCAATGGAAATACCGGATTTCCCCTGAAAGCATGCGATGCTCATAATATAATTATTCTTGTCCGCATCCATGGCCTGGACATCCAGATTGGTTCCCGGCGTCACGATCCGCACGACCTCCCGCTTCACGATTCCCTTGGCCTGCTTGGGATCCTCCATCTGCTCGCAGATCGCCACTTTGTAGCCCTTTTGAACCAGCTTGTTCAGATATCCCTCCAGTGCATGGTAGGGTACGCCGCACATGGGTGCGCGCTCCTCAAGGCCGCAGTTTTTGCCCGTAAGAGTGATCTCAAGCTCCCTGGACGCCGTAATTGCGTCCTCAAAAAACATTTCATAAAAGTCTCCGAGACGGTAGAGAAGGAGACAGTCCGGATATTCCTTTTTGGTCTCCAGATACTGTTGCATCATAGGTGTCATTTCAGCCATTTGGTATCCCGGTCTCCTTTCCGTCCTGTTCCTTTGGGAGCGCTTCCCCCGTATAATAGAAGCCGTGGCACGCTGCAAGGCGCACCGGAACGATTTTTCCAATCAGCTCCTCTTTTCCCTCAAAATGCACGATCATGTTGTTTGAGAGGCGGCCGGTGAGCAGGTCAGGATCCTGTTCGTTTACACCCTCAACCAGTGCCTCAAGAATCTGGCCATTAAGAAGGGACGCCCGTTCTTTTGCCGTCTCCTGAACCACCTTAAGGAGCCGGTCGAATCCCTCTCTCACGATTCCCTCGGGTACCTGCTCCATGGAGGCCGCAGGCGTTCCCGTCCGTCTGGAATAAATAAAGGTAAAAGCATTGTCAAAAGAAACCCTGCGCACCACATCAATGGTATCGTCCACATCCTGTGGCGTCTCCCCCGGAAATCCCACAATGATATCCGTGGTGATGGCGATATCGGGAATTTCCCTGCGAATTTTTTCCGCCAGGGAAAGATACTGCTCCCTGGTATATTTGCGGTTCATCCGCTCGAGAATCCGGGTGGAGCCGGACTGAAGGGGCAGATGGAGATGACGGCAGATTTTTTTTGAGTCCTTCATAACCTGTATCAGCTCATCCGACAGATCCTTGGGATGGGAGGTCATAAAGCGGATCCGCTGAATCCCTTTAATCTTTTCAACTTCCCGAAGGAGCTGTGCAAAGGTCATGGGCTCGTCCAGATTTCTTCCATATGAATTTACGTTCTGTCCAAGCAGCATGATCTCCACCACGCCGTCTGCCGCAAGGGCTTCGATTTCCCGGATAATGTCCCTGGGACTGCGGCTTCTCTCCCGCCCCCTCACGTAAGGAACAATACAGTAGCTGCAGAAATTATTACAGCCGAACATGATATTGATACCGGACTTAAAGGGGTATTTTCGTTCCACCGGAAGGTCCTCCACGATCTGGTCCGTATCTTCCCAGATATCGATTACCGTTTCGTCCGATTCAAACATGAGGGTAAGAAGTTCGGCAAACTTATAGATATTATGGGTTCCGAAAATAAGATCCACAAACCGGTAGCTGCTTTTAATCTTTTCCACTGCGGAGGGCTCCTGCATCATACAGCCGCACAGGGCGATCTTTTTATGAGGATTTTTCTTTTTCAGGCTGTTCAAATGTCCGAGCCTTCCATAGACTCTCTGGTTTGCGTTGTCCCGTACCGTGCAGGTATTGAAAATGACAAAATCCGCTCCCTCATCCTCTGTCAGCTCATAGCCGGCACCCTCCAGGATTCCGGCCAGCTTCTCCGAATCCCTTGCGTTCATCTGACAGCCGAAGGTGGTAACGCAGCAGGTGGGCTTCCTGCCAAGCTCCGCCGCAAGGCTCTCCACATATTTTCCGGCCTTTTCCATAAAATACAGCTGCCGCCCCATCTCTTCCTGTACGCCCATTTTTTCAGTGATCTGATTTTTTATGCGATTCATTGCTCTCCTCTTTGTTTTGTATTTTTCGAATATACAGGTAGAGACGCCCTTTTTTCCCGCAGCGTTCAATTACCTGCAGATAATTTAAAATATGAAGAACTCTCCCGCTCTCCTTTTTCGGTATACTTACCGCTTTGGCAAATTCAGCGGATGTAAAAGGTTCCGGTAAATCCGCAGGGATCAACCTTCCATAGTCTTCAATCCGGTCAAAACGGACCTCTCTTGTGAGGGATACCGGGATCCGGTCATATCTGCCGGCGCCTTTTTTCCGGTCGCGGCTCCAGCCGTTGAGCAGCCTGTATTCCTCCATGTCGAGAAACGGAAAGCAAAGCCGCAGATTCGGATCCTTCAGGTACGGCTTTATCTTATACAGCTCATAAAAAGCTTTATAGACGTTTCCTTTTACCGGGCTCTTTCGAGGAGACGAGCAAACACCTGTCTGCTCGTCAATCCAGGATATCCACTTTGTGCCGGGAATGGGGTAAACGATGGTCACCGGATATTCCGGAAGAAACCGGTCCAGCTTTTCCCGAAGCCGGTTAAACCCGGCAGTCTGAATTTCAATCACCTCGCTGCCGGTAAAAATATCCGCAACGTAACCCTTTAAGCGGACTTCCTGCATTTCCCGTTCCGGCGTATAGTAATCCTTCAAAACGGCATGAACGGTCTTTTCTTTCAGCGTTCCGATTCCTTTGTGCTGCCGGACGGAACACAGGGCGTCCTTTCGGATTTGTTCAAAACGTTCCTGATCGATAAACTCCTGCATATCGGCACCCGCGAGGCTCATTTCCGCTCCAGAAAGAGCTTTCTGGAAATAAAATTATATACCATGACGATTCCGGTCGCTATGACAGAACTTAAAGACACGATCAGCTCCCTTGATATTTTTTCCTTCAATAAAGCGCTGCCCGCATATATTCCGTCTATGCATACATACATGACGATTTCGTTGATTAAAAGACCGAAGGCGGATAAGATGAGAAATACGGTAAACTCTTTTTTCTTGTCCATCTCCTTTTTCTGAGTGAACACAAATTTAATGCTCAGAATATAGTTTACCACTGCCGAAACCACAAAGCCCAGAAATTTGGATATCAGATAATGTACTCCCAGGAAATTGGTGAATCCCGTTGTGATCCCGAAATCAATCAGAAAACACACAAAACCCACTACGCCGAATTTTAAGATCTGTTCCATTAAGTTTTTCATATAAATAACCTTGTCCTTTCCGTTAAGTTCCTGCGAAGGCCCGCCCAATCGAGCGGCGGAGACTTTCCTCTGCCCGCCGTGCGGGGCGCACGCTGTATAAGCAGCAAATCCATCTGTGCGCCCCTGTACCTAAAAAGGAATGCCATGCACAATATTATAACATGACATTCCGATTTTTACATATTAAATTTTATTTAGTTGCAGCTGTTATTTTCCTGGGCTTCGCATCCGCAGGGGGAAGAACCCTGATAGGAGATAAAGGGTCTTGGTTCCAATCTCGGTTCCGGACAGCCATCCTGCCTGCAGCCGCATCCATTATTATCATTTCTGCGGCAGCTGTTTTCCTCGCGCTCCCTTCTGTTATCACAGCCTCCTCTGTTACCGCCGTTACCACAGCAATTCCATGCATTACATCTGTTATTGAATCCTTCCCCGCCACAGCAGAAAAGCAGAGCCAATAAAACCAAACAATTCATATCGCAATCACTCCTTATTTTTATACTTTATCATATGCAGGAATGACCGCAGACGTTATAGCTCAGCGCCTTTTGTGAAGAATTTTTCGTCTGATATAGGAAAAGGTCTGTTTCTCGCCCCTTCTGGCAAGCATCACCAGCAGCTTTTCCAAAAGAGCCTTTGTCTGCGGATGGATGGGCGCCTTCTCCCTCCCCCGCCTGTAATAGGCCAGAGGATCCTTTGGCGTATAATTCTTTCCGTTATAGATCTTGCAGGCCGCAATCCGGTCCATCAACATCTCCACCACATATTTTTCCGGCATTTTGGCTGGGGCCATGCCGCCCGGTATTTCTTTGGTACTGTAATCAATCCAGTATTCGTAATGATGCCGGTTTCTTCCTTTATGGTGCAGCCATGCGCTGGAATATCCGATATCCTCCCGTTCCGCATTGTTAGGACTCCGGTTTCCCTGGTAATATTTAACCCCTACCAGAAATTCGGCAGGACTGTATTTGGAGAGGTCATGAAAAAGACCCTGGCGGTAAAGCCCCACTTGAAAGCATCCCCTCATGACCAAAAACCTGTGATGTGTGATTGTCTTAAAATGTTTCCACGCCTTCATTTTTTTTCTTCGTCTTTCTTCTTGTTTTTTTCGTTTTTTCCTTATAGTGCGGATCCGCCTCGCAGCTGTAGAGAGAAATGCTCCTTGCTTCCATGAAAATCCGATCCTCCTCCAGAAAAGCTTTTTCCTCTTCAAGAAGGCTTTCCAAGCTGACAGCCGTAGACATAACCTTACGCCATTTGATGCCCTTTGGAAGCTTGGGAAGCGCCAGATCATGAGATTCCCAATGCATATTCATGGCAATATAAAAGCATCTGTCCTCGGAAGGGGCATAATTGCCGCAGAGCATAATTCCCACCATCCGGCTGATAAAGGTGATATTCGGACGCCATGCTTCTATCCCGTGATAAGAGATATCCGGGTAGCCGCATCCGCAGGTATCCATAGCTTTAAGCTCATTTTTCATATGAAGAATAGGATGCCTCTTTCGCAAAGAGATAAGAAAACGGGTGAAATTTAATATTTCTGCGGAAAAAGAGCTGTTTTTCCACTTCACCCAGCCAGTCTCATTGTCCTGACAGTAAACATTATTGTTTCCAAACCGGGTGTTTGCCATCTCGTCCCCACTGAACAGGAAAGGAACCCCCTGAGAAAGAAACAGAAGGGATAATGCGTTTTTGATCTGCTTGATGCGAAGCTCCTGAATTGCCTTCTTGCGGCTGTCACCCTCCACTCCGCAGTTCCAGGTATAGTTATATTCCGTCCCGTCCCGGTTTTCCTCCCCGTTCGCCTCGTTATGCTTGCGCTCATAAACCACGCTGTCATACAGGGAAAAACCGTCGTAATCCGCAACATAATTGACTACGGCGCAGCCGGCAGGGTTGTTGCGCTGATAATGAAGCACCTGGTTCATCAGGTTGTCGTCGCCCTTCAAATAACGCCTGATATCATTTCTGAAGCTGCCGTTGTCAGAAGCCAGATTCCGATAAAAAGGAAGATGAGCCCCATAAATTTCATCCAGGGCAAAATAGGACGCTCTGATCTTCGTCTCTTTCAAAAGCGGCTCCTGTGCAATTCCTGCCAAAGGGATATTAAAGCCGCACAGTCTCACCCCGTCGATATGATATTCAATCACCCAGTATTTCAGCAGCTCCAGGATATATCCCTGATCAATTCCAGGAGGAAAATAAAACTGCATCATGACCTCAATTCCAATCTGATGCAGGGCCTTCACCATTTTTTTGAAGGAAAGCTGCGGCTTGTCCTTGCTGTAAGAAGTCTTGGGAGCAAAATAAAAACCTTTCTGATATCCCCAGCAGTCCAGCCGTTTTTCCTTTTTGACGGAGCCTACAAGACTTAAGACAGCTTCATCCACAGTCTGAGGCCCTGGATCTGCCTCGTGCATACATTCGTCAAATTCATAGGCTGGCATCAGTTCCACCGCCGTAACACCAAGACTTTTCAGATATGCGCCCTTTTCCACAATCCCCTCAAAGGTTCCTCTGTTTTTGACACCGGAGGTTTTGTGCATGGTAAACCCGCGGACATTCAGTCCATAAATCACAGTGTCTTCAAAGGGGATGAGCAAAGGATTGTCCCCCTCCCAGTCAAAGATTTCCCTGCACAGGGTACCCCTTGTCTGTCTCTTTTTCTCTCCGAAATCCCCGAATCGTTCCAGCCCTGCGATTCCCCCGGCATAAGGATCCGTGAAGATTCTGTCCTTCTCATAATAATTATAGCCCGTATAAGGCGACAGGTTTCCCTCCACCCGGACTCCGTACAGAGAGCCCCTCTTTCCCTCCATGGAGAAGGGGATGCGAAGCTGCCTTCCTCCTCTGGCATAAAGAATCAAACCGCTGTCGCCAAAGGACTGAATTTCTGTTGCAAAACAATATCCGTTATCCACAGGAAAAGCGCCCTGTTTTTCCGGCTTGAAGTATGTAATGTTTAGTTTCTGGTTCATGGGTCCTCCTGTTAGAATCAAAATTTTTCTATAAAATATATTCTAACATAAACAGCCTTGTCTATGCAAAAAATATTAAAAATAAAATAAGATTGATTATTATTTCAATGACTAGTAAAATAAAGGCAGAAGATTACACGGCAACCACGCAAATATCAATAAGGAGCTACTGCGAAAAATACATTTTTCACAGGTAAATTTATGTTTGAGCCCAAATTTGCGCATTGAGCAAGAATGGAGAATTATTTTATGGAAAAAGAAAAAAAGATCGAAATACCGGAAGTACAGGATGAGGAAATGACAGTAACACTGGATCTTGACGACGGTACTAGCGTAACCTGTGCGATTGTCACTATATTAACGGTTGCACAGAAGGACTATATCGTATTGCTTCCTCTGGAAGAAGACGGTGAAAACCGCGACGGCAATGTATGGTTCTATCGCTACTATGAAGGAAAAGACCCGAACGACGAACCCAGGCTCGAGTACATTGCGGATGAAGAGGAATACGAGGCGGCTGCTGACGCATTTGACGAATATCTGGATTCCGTGGAATTCGACGAGCTCGTCAATGCGGAAGACTGACCCGTTCCAAAAAGCGGGTGGGCTTTCGGTTCCGTTCCCGGGTGCAATACAGATACAGAAAGTCTCTGGCTCTTGTGATGGCGACATACAGGAGCCTTCTTTCTTCCTCTATGGCGGAAGGGGTCCGGGCGTTTTTTCCCGGTATCACGCCCTCGTTTAAATCCGGAAGAAAGACAGAGGTAAATTCCAGCCCCTTGGCCCCGTGCATGGTGATCACGGAAATACCCGGATGGACAGCCCCTTTCTTTGCATCTTCTTCCCGCCCCTCTTCCATACGGCTAAAAAAATGATCGCAGGTCTCCTGAGGCTTCATAAGCTTAAAAAGATCCTCAAGCTGATCCGCAGTCTCCATGTAATGCTCTTTCTCCGCCCTGCCGGTGGCTTTCTCTTTCAGATAGGCGTCATATCCTATAATCTTCCGAAAAAGGTGAATGGTCAAAGCGGGGGAGAGCCCGGAAGCAATACGGATATTGTCAAACAGCTTATCTATTTTATCGCACATCTGCAAATCGTTGCGATAATAGGAAACAAGCTCCTGTTTCGTTACGATTTCCCCTAAAAGCGCCTGTCTTGAGAGAAACAGGTTCTGTTTATTCATAAACCTCAGAAAATCCTTTCTCCGGTTTCCTTCCCGGCAGAACCGCAGAAAGGAAAGGCAGTCCTCCATGATGAAATGATGAAGCGCATCCTCTTTCCCGGGGCCTGCCTGCCGAACGGCAACGCCGTTTTGCTTTAACAGGGAGGCATATTGAAAGGCCTCCAGATTTGTTCTCAGGATAACGGCGCTGGTGATCAGGTCTTCATAAGAAAGTTTCTGAATATCGGAGAGAAGACAAAGCTCCTCTTCTTTTCTGCTTTCCCGGAATTGGAAGGAAACCCTTCCTCCTTCTCTCAGGGGAAGTATGGTTTTTGCAAACCGGCTTTTGTTTTCCCGTATCACCTGATTTGCCAGCTCCACAATGGGGCCGCCGCTTCTGTAGTTTTCAGTCAGAAAAACCTGCGCCGCATTCGGAAAATCCTGCAGAAAAGCCTTCATAATCTCCGGAATGGCTCCCCGAAAGCCATAAATGGACTGATCATCATCCCCCACTGCGAAGAGATGAAAAAAGGGGGCTGCAAGGAGCTTTACGACCTGATACTGAGGTTCATTGATATCCTGAAACTCATCTACCAGAATGTATTCAAAACGTTTCTGCCATTTGCCGCAAAAAGCCGGGTCCTCTCGCAGGATTTCCAGGCATTTCAGGATCATGTCGTCAAAGTCGATCCGTCTGCGCTGTTTTTTCATCTCTTCATAATCTTTATAAACGCTTTCAAACCGTTCCGGCTTAAGGCCGGATGGAAGCTGTGCTTCCACACCGTTTTTTCTCTGGCTCACGCAATCAATAACACTTGTAATGATATCGTAGTCCGAGGCGTCCTTCACTTCATGGATGTGTAAAAGCGTTTCCATAATCCGTCTTTTCTCAGAATCCTTAATAAGAGAAACGCCTCGCTGCATTCCGGAAGCCTTCAGAATATGATAACAGACGCTATGAAAAGTTCCGAATTGAACGGATTGTTGATAGCTGCTCAAAATGGGATTCAACGAGACTTCTTTTTGATAGCGCTTCTGCATTTCCATTGCCGCCGCTTTCGTGAAGGTGATGGTCAGGATCTGACCGGGATTTACTTTACAATTACAGATTAGATATAAGATTCTCTGAATGACTGTGAAGGTTTTTCCAGAGCCGGGGCCGGCAATTACAATTGCCGGGCCCCGTACATGGGTAACAGCTTTTCGCTGCATGTCACTTAGCTGCTTCGTTTTCAATCTTTTCGATTCCTCTTTGTATTCTCCTTAAAGTTTCCTCTTTTCCCAGAAGCTCCATGATCTCCGTGGCTCCCGCGGGCGTCATCTGCTTTCCGGATACCGCTGTCCGGACCGGCCACATGACGTAGCCGTTCTTGCAGCCCTTTTTCTCCACGTAGGAAAGGAGCAGCTGATACAGGCCGTCGTTGGAATAGTCCTGTGTCTGCGCAAGAAGCGGAAGAAGCTCCCTTAATACCTCAAGAGAGGATTCCACCGTGGTTTTCATTTTTTTGTGGGCATACATGGAAATGTCATACTCCGGAAGTTCCTCCAAAAAATCCACCATCTCGCAGATATCCGGAAAGACCTCGATTCTCGTCTTTACCATGGAAGCGATTTTTCCAAGGTCAAGATCCCGGGTAAGCGCTTTTTTGAGATAAGGCTCCGCCATCTCATAGAACCTGTCCTCGTCCATCGCCTTAATATATTCCCCGTTCATCCACTTTAATTTCGTGTAATCAAACACGGCGGGGGATTTTGACATGTGATGATAGTCAAATGCGCGTACAAGCTCATCAAGAGAGAAAATTTCCTCGTTTCCCTCCGGGCTCCATCCGAGAAGCGCCACAAAGTTAACCACCGCCTCGGTCAAAAATCCCTGTTCGATCAGATCCTCGTAGGATGAGTGGCCGCACCGCTTGCTGAGCTTATGGTGCTCCTCATCCGTGATCAGCGGGCAGTGTACATAAGTGGGAACCTTCCAGCCAAAAGCCTCGTACAGGCGGTTGTACTTGGGCGAGGAGGACAGATATTCGTTGCCCCTTACCACATGGGTGATTCCCATCAGATGGTCGTCCACCACATTGGCGAAATTGTAGGTTGGATAACCGTCAGACTTGATCAGGATCATATCGTCAAGCTCCGCATTGTCCACGGAAATATCTCCGTAAATCTCATCACAGAAGGTGGTCGTTCCCTCCGTCGGATTATTCTGCCGGATCACATAGGGAATCCCGCTTGCCAGCTTTTGCGCCACTTCCTCTTTAGAGAGAGACAGACAGTGCTTGTCGTATACATTGATCTCCTTGCCGGCAACCACCTGATTCAGAGTAGCCAGCCTTTTCTTATCGCAGAAACAGTAATAGGCCTCGCCTTTCTCGATCAGCTTTCTGGCATATTCCAGGTAAATTCCCTCTGCCTGCCGCTGCGACTGCACATAAGGCCCGACACCGCCGTCCTTATCCGGCCCCTCATCATGTATAAGCCCTGTTTTTTCAAGGGTTCTGTTGATGATTTCAACGGCTCCCTCCACGAAGCGTTCCTGATCCGTATCCTCAATTCTCAAAATAAAGTCGCCGCCCTCATGCTTGGCGATCAGATAGGCATAGAGCGCTGTGCGCAGATTTCCCACATGCATCCTGCCCGTTGGGCTTGGGGCGAATCTCGTTCTTATCTTAGTCATTTTCGGTTTCTCCTTCCGGTTCCGGAATCTTTTTGCCTGCTGCGGCCTTAAACCCGGCAACCTCTTTCATTGCCTGAGGGATGGCGATATTGGTTCCCGCTCCGGCGATACAGCCGCCCGGGCAGGCCATTCCCTCGATCAGGCATCCTTTTTTCTTTCCGGCCTTGGCCAGCATCAGAATCTTTTTGCATTCGGTCAGGCTCTCCGCATGCTCTATATTTACCTCCACATCCGGATAGTATTCTCTCACACATTCCTCGATGGCACTGGCCACGCCTCCGGCCACGCCGTATCCCCTTCCGGCTCCCGTTGCGTCATTCATGGGCTCTGCCGGAGAAACGTCCTCCAGATGGATATCCTTTGCCTCGAACATTCCCGCAAGCTCCTCAAAGGTAATGACGAAATCCACGTCCGAGCGGATCGTTCTTCTGGAAGCTTCCAGCTTTTTGGAGGCACAGGGACCGATAAACACCACGCTGGCATCCGGATGGTCTTCCTTAATCTTTCTCGCCGTCGCCACCATGGGGGTCAGAGCATTGGAAATCTTGTCTATGGTTTCCGGAAAGAACTTTTTGGCAAGCATGGCCCAGGATGGGCAGCAGGAAGTCAAAAGGAAGGGAAGCTTTCCGGTTGCCACTTCCTTTGCATAGTGCTCCGCCTCGGCCATCGCACCCATGTCGGCGCCGATGGCGGTCTCGTACACGTCAAAAAATCCCAGCTCTTTCAGCGCTTCCTTTAACATATCAGGTGTTACGCTTTTGCCAAACTGTCCCACGAAGGCGGGGGCAACCTGGGCAATGATCTTTCGCCCGGACTGCATGGCCCGGATCAGCTGGAAAATCTGCGATTTGTCTGCAATCGCACCGAACGGACAGCTCACCATACACTGGCCGCAGGATACGCAGATATCCGGATCAATGTAGGCTCTGCCTTTTTTGTCGCTCTTGATTGCGTTTACCCCGCAGTTGGCGAGGCACGGCCTTACCTGATGGGAAATTGCGTCATAAGGGCAGACAGATTTGCACTTTCCGCATTTGATACACTTTTCCGTATCTATGACAGAACGGCCATTCTTCATGGAAATGGCACCTTTGGGACAGACCTCCCTGCAGGGGTGCGCCACACAGCCCATGCATTTGTCCGTCACCTCGTAACGGTTCTCCGGACAGGCATTGCAGGCGGAAGGAATCACCTGCATCAGGGGCGGTTCGTAATATTTTTCATCGATATTGCTCTCCTCCAGTCCCTGGGTCACATGCACCGGCACGTTCTCCGGACGCAGGGAAAGCCCCATGGCAAGACGGATACTCTCTCTTGTAATAGCCCGTTCCCTGTAAATATTTTCATATTCCGATTCTTCGTAATCCACTATCTTGTAGGGAAGCGCCTCCACGTCGTCTTTCAGATTCTGTGACGTGTAAGCGAGAGAAGCCACCTCCTTAAAGATACGCCTTCTCTTCTTCCGAACCTGAGTGTCAATTCCCCGCATGCTCATCGTAAAATCCTCTCATCCTCTGATTTGAATTTGCTTTCTAAATTTTATTTTTACACAAACCCATAAGGAAATCAAGGCTTTTATACGATTAGTCTCCCCGCCTGAAAAACAAGGACTGCCCCGAGCCATGCGATGACGCACTGCCAGATAACAACTCCAACGGCCCATTTGGATCCAAGCTCTCTTTTTATGGAAGCAATCGCAGCCACACAGGGCGTATAGAGAAGGCTGAACACCAGCAAGGATGCGGCGGCCGCCACGGAAAGGGCACTGCCGACGCCGCCCTCAAACAGGACTTCCAGAGTGGATACCACACTTTCCTTTGCCATAAAGCCGCTGATCAGAGAGGTCACGATCCTCCAGTCGTTCAGCCCGGCAGGCAGGAAGATTGGCGCAATCCGCCCGGAAATGGCCGCAAGTATGCTGTCCTTTGAATCCGTCACCATATGAAGATGGAAGTTAAAGCTCTGCAGAAACCAGACACAGGCGGTTGCAATAAAGATAACGGTGAAGGCTCTCTGTAAAAAGTCTTTCGCCTTTTCCCATAAAAGCCTCGCCACGTTTTTGGCTCCCGGGAGCCGGTAATTGGGAAGCTCCATGACAAACGGCACCGCTTCTCCCCTGAACAGTGTACTCTTGAACAAAAGGGCAACAAGAATTCCCGTCACAATGCCAAGCAGATACAGGCCGGACATGATAAAACCTCCTCTTCCCGGAAAAAAGGCATTTACGAAAAATGCGTAGATGGGAAGCTTTGCCGTACAGCTCATAAAGGGCGTGAGCAGAATGGTCATCTTCCGATCTCTTTCGCTTGGAAGGGTTCTGGTTGCCATAACCGCCGGAACACTGCACCCGAATCCGATCAAAAGAGGAACAATGCTTCTGCCGGAAAGGCCGATCTTGCGGAGAAGCTTGTCCATAAAAAAGGCGACTCTTGCGATGTAACCGCTGTCCTCCATCAGGGACAGGAAGAAAAAAAGCGTGACAATAATCGGCAGAAAGGAGAGGACGGAGCCGACTCCTGCAAAGATGCCGTCAATTACAAGGCCGTGAAGCACCCTGTGCACGCTGGCAGCGGTAAGAGCACGGTCTGTCACGACAGTCAGCGCATTAATTCCGATTTCCAGCAGATTCTGCAAAAAGGCGCCAATCACGTTAAAGGTCAGATAAAACACCGCCACCATGATGCCGATAAAACAGGGAATCGCCGTATATTTTCCAGTCAGGATCCGATCCATTCTCTCACTTCGGATGCGCTCTTTGCTCTCCCTGGGCTTAACCACTGTCTTTTCACAAATCTTCTCTATAAAAGTAAAACGCATATCCGCAATGGCTGCGCTGCGGTCAAGTCCCCGCTCGCTTTCCATCTGCGAAATAATATGTTCCAGCATTTCCTCTTCGTTGGGATCCAGCTTAAGCTGTTCCAGAATCAGATGATCCCCCTCGATCAGCTTTGTGGCCGCAAAGCGTACCGGAATCTGAGCCATCTTGGCATGATCCTCAATCAAGTGGCAGATAGCATGGATACAGCGGTGAACCGCTCCTCCAAAATCATTTTCATCACAGAAGTCCTGACGGCCCGGATGTTCCTGATACTGGGCGATATGTATTGCGTGTCTCACCAGCTCGTCAACCCCCTGGTTTTTGGCCGCTGAAATGGGAACCACGGGAACGCCGAGCATGGCTTCCATGCCGTTGACATCAATGGAACCGGAATTTCCCGTCACTTCATCCATCATGTTCAGCGCAACCACCATTGGGATCCCCATCTCCAGAAGCTGCATGGTAAGATACAGGTTTCTCTCTATGTTTGTGGCATCCACGATATTAATGATGGCTTTTGGCCTGTCGTTAAGAACAAAGCTTCTTGATACGATCTCTTCACTGGTGTACGGGGACATGGAGTAAATTCCTGGCAAGTCGGTAACGGATGTGTTGGAATATCCCCGGATCGGTCCGTCCTTGCGGTCAACCGTCACTCCGGGGAAATTTCCCACATGCTGGTTTGCCCCGGTCAACTGGTTAAATAACGTTGTTTTTCCACAGTTCTGGTTTCCTACCAGCGCATAGGTAAGTTTCTCACCCGCAGGCAGTGGATGTTCATCTGCCTTGACGTGATATTTTCCCTCTTCACCCAGGCCCGGATGCTCTGTTTTTTGAATATTTTTTGCGCCTTCATGCTTGCGCTGCCGCTCTAAAATCGGCTCAATCTTGATATGATCCGCATCCGCAAGCCGCAGGGTCAATTCATACCCATGAATCTGAAGCTCCATAGGATCTCCCATGGGCGCAAGCTTGACCACCGTAACCTCCGCTCCCGGAATTACCCCCATATCCAGAAAATGCTGACGCAGCGCACCCTCGCCGCCAACGGTCCGGATGACAGCGCTTTTGCCAACCTCTAGCTCTTTCAGTGTCATATAGCCTTATCTCCTTTTGTATTCTACCCAAAGTTACTATATACTAACTTTAGTCATATGTCAAATCAATCGAAAGACAGGAACCGGAAAATTTCCCTATCATATTATACTATTAAATGAGCCTTTAAATTATGAGAGGATATTATGCAGGATTACAGTTTTAACGAATATTTTGACCGTTTTCCGCTGGCCATGGCCTACGTTCCGTGGCAGCACCTTTCCAGTATCTTCGAAGACCTGGATGCCGCATATAAGAAAGGCACCATCTTCCCTGAACTGGAAAAACCTTTTACCGGAAGGAGATGCGTGAAATGAATAATATGATGAATTCAGAAAAAGAAAGACTTTATCACGATATCGGCGTCATTGATTTTGTTGTGGTTGAAATGACAGAATACCTCGACACGCATCCTACCGACAAGGAGGCCATGGAGTATCTGAACCACTATGTACGCATGAAAAACCAGGCTATGAGGGAATACGCCATGAAATTTGGCCCCTTACGGATCTCCGATGCCGATAGCTGCAATCAGAATGAATGGAAATGGGCGACACAAGACTGGCCCTGGAATGGAGGATGCTGATTTATGTGGAGTTATGAAAAAAGACTGCAGTTTCCTGTAAACATCAAGGAACCCAACGCAAAGCTTGCCCAGGCCATCATGTCGCAGTACGGCGGCCCGGACGGCGAACTCGGCGCATCCATGCGCTATATTTCCCAGCGGTATTCCATGCCCTATAACGAGGTTGCGGCGATCCTTACGGATATTGGTACCGAAGAGCTGGCCCATCTGGAAATGGTATCAACCATCGTGCACCAGCTGACCAGGAATCTGTCCATGGAGGAAATCGAGAAATCCGGATTTGCCAACTATTACGTGGATCACACGGTGGGTATCTGGCCCATGGCGGCAGGCGGGATCCCCTTTAACAGCTGTGAATTCCAGTCCAAGGGGGATGCGATTACGGATTTGTTTGAGGATATGGCAGCAGAGCAAAAGGCTCGCACCACCTATGACAATATCCTGCGTCTTGTGAAGGACGATCCGGATGTCTGTGCACCGATTAAATTCCTGCGGGCCCGCGAAATCGTCCACTTCCAGAGATTCGGCGAAGCAAATCGGGAAGATTGTAGTAAATCGAAACAAAAAATCACTAAGACGTATATCCACGCACCCCTCAAAGCTGCGGACTTCGGCTTTCGCACAAAAAGAAAGGACAAGTCTATAATGCCAGTATTCAGAGTAGAAAAAGTCAAAGATTATACAATCATGCCAAACACCCACTTACGAAACCGCCAGTTATCCCTGCGGGCAAAAGGATTGCTCTGTCAAATCCTTTCCTATCCGTTCTTTTGATTTTTAATTTGATTATTCCTATCGCATGAAGGGAATGGAAAGGAAAAGAGGTTGACACAACATAGATATTCATTTATGCCTTAATTACCCTTTATCAATGGCAAACAGCCACGTCAAGGATTTACTGCTTTAGCGGCGTTTACGTCCTTGACTTGGCTGTTTGGCGTTGATAGTCTGGGAAAGGAATAAAGAAGAATTTGCAGAACTTGTGTTTTTGCCTGCTGAAGATATGGAGTAATGGAACGCCGGGGAATGGCAGCTTATACAGTGCCATTCCCGGTATCTTTTGCTCTTATTATTACTTGATATTGCTAATTCCACACTATCCTAAAACACCCACAAAAAAATTCTTAAATTTAATTTAAGGCATTGTATTATCACCTACAAAGTGTTAAGATGTTTCCACACCTACAAGATATTAAGATAAAAGGAGGACAAAATGGCACAGCAAATTTCTGAATCTGAATTGGTACTAATGAAAATTATTTGGAAGCATGGAGGGGCGGCTTTATACTCCCTCATCATGGAGGAATTGGAAAAAGATAAAAACGAATGGAAGAACAACACCGTACTCACTCTGCTTTCCCGTCTGGGCGAAAAAAAGTTCTTGAAAGTCAAAAAAATCGGCAGGAAGAATGAGTATGTGGCTACGGTAACAGAAGCAGAATACCAGACCATGCAGACACACAGCTTTCTTGATAAAGTCTACGGCGGAAATGTGAAAAACCTAGTGTCAACCTTGTTGCGGCAGGATATTCTTTCGGCAGATGAATTGAAAGAGATTGAAACATTTTGGAGAAAAGAAAATGAATGAATTTGTAAAAATATTATTGTCACTATCTGTTTCCGGCGCACTGTTACTACTTCTCATTTTGGGATTAAAGCCGCTGTATAAAAACAGGTTCAGCAAGCGTTGGCGGTATTATATCTGGATAGTTGTTGCGTTGCGGTTTTTGCTTCCCTTTACTCCCGATACTACGATTGTTGGGAGCCTGTTTGAAAAGTTCGACACAGCAGCAATAACGAATGAAATCCCTACAAGT
>Ga0137308_100383_pt1 | contig 78816 bp, 66 predicted proteins | sample Inofrocosms_June_FD_97181 | JGI IMG/M metagenome (GOLD analysis project Ga0137308, IMG submission 97181) | Mouse cecal microbial communities from Vienna, Austria - N-Acetylneuraminic and N-Acetylglucosamine D2O microcosms_June | ecosystem: Host-associated > Mammals > Digestive system > Large... | reverse complement strand
TGCCTCAGTATTAAAAGTAATGATATACAAACTACTGTAATAAGCAGGCATATTATTGCAAACCCATGTGTTGTATTAGAAAGCGGGACCCACTTACTGTTTACATTCATTCCATATATACCTGATATAAGTGTTGGTATGCCCATTACAAGTGTAATAGATGTAAGTGATTTCATTACATTGTTAAGCCTGTTATCAATAACTGAAGACATCAGTTCCCTTGTACCATTTATAATATCCCTGTATATTGTTGTCATTTCAATAGCCTGCTGGTTCTCTACAATCACATCTCCAAGCAGGTCTTTATCATCAGGATACTGTTCAAGCCTTTTATATCTTGTAAGCCTGTCAAGCACCACTGCATTAGCACGCAGTGATGTTGCAAAATATACAAGTGTTGACTCAAGTGCATGTAAATCAATTAAATCAATATCTTTTGTATTATCATCTATACGTTCTTCTATCTCTGTGCGCTTTTTATCAATAATCCTTAAGTTAGTCTGGTAATATGAAGCTATCCTGAATAAAATCTGGTACACAAACCTCAGCTTCTTCTTAGTACTGAATTCCTTTACCCTGCCATTTATAAAAGCCTGGAGGATAGGTGTTTCCACAGAACACACTGTAATAATCATATCCTGTGCAAGTATAATTCCAAGAGGTACTGTAGTATAAGCTTCTTTATCGTGGCGTATCTCCAATGCTGGTATATCTACAAGTATAAGAGTATATCCGTCTTCCAGCTCAACACGGGAGCTTTCTTCATCATCCAATGGAGCCAGCAAGTCACTTATATCAATACCTAGTTTTGTTGCGAGTTCTTCTCCTTCTGGTACTGTAGGATTACACATATCTATCCATACACCGTCTACCGGACCATCTTCCTCATGGATTTTCCTGTCATCTGTCTTATAATACTTAACCACCTTATCTCACCAGCTTTCTGTATTCTATACCAAACCTCTTGTTACAACACCATTACATTCTACAACAAGTGCTAGGAAATATCAATTCCATTTTCCATAAGGATATCTTTCATATTTTCAAGCAGGTCAAACCGTGTATTCCAGTAATCACTGTTCTTTACCCATGCTTTTGCCTGCATCTTTACACGTGCAGGGTTAAGCTTACATACAACTACGCTCATATCTTTATCCTGGCAGATACGCTCATCCTCCCTGAGTATTTCCAGTACAATTTTACGTACTTTTGCAGTTTCTGCACCATAATGTACCATAAAATCCAGTACAAGCATCCTGTCTTCCTGGTTTGAAGTATTAGTAACATTTGAATTAGATATTGTACCATTCGGGATAACTATAACTTTATTATCAGTAGTATGTATCCTTGTATAAAAAATATCTATGCTTTCTACTGTACCTTCTTCTCCTACAGTAATTATATAATCGCCTACTTTAAAAGGCTTAAGCAAAAGTATAAGCACACCGCCTGCAAGGTTTGAAAGGCTTCCCTGCAGGGCAAGTCCTACAGCAAGCCCCGCTGAACCTACCATTGCAACTATTGAGCTTGTACCTACACCAAGTATGCCTGCAACAACAAATATAAGCAGTATATTATATACAAGCCCTGCAAATGACATAACAAACTTCTGTATACCAGCTTCTACACCACGGCGCTCCATCCATTTATTAGTCATTTTAAGAAGCATATTGACAAGTTTTCTTCCAATAATAAAAACTACCAGGGCAAATACAAGTGTTTTGCAGAAATTAAGCAAGGGTTCTCTCTGTGCCAGAAGATATTGTATAAAGAAATTCGTCTTCTCCTCATTAGAGATTTCTGAATTCATAACTTTCTCTACATCATCAAGACCAATCTCACTGCCTGCCATTGAAGAAATATCTTCCACTGCAAGCAGGCACATATTATAAATTCTATTAACAGATAACATTATATAATCCTTTCTATAATTCCATACAGCTCCATACACTCATTCCAAGTGGTGGGACTTCAATAATTATTGAATTATCCCTTCCATCCCACGATACTTCTTTTGAATTCTTCTGGTGCCTGTTTACATGGCCAGTCCCGCCATAAATGGTATCATCACTATTAAATATTTCCTTATATTTACCTTTAAATGGCACACCAGCCCTGAAATTCTCGTATATTACAGGTGTAAAATTAAATATAAATAAAAGCTGTTCACTTTCATCTGATGTCCTTCTTACAAAAGTAACTATACTGTGGTCTGCATCCATGCTGCTTATCCATTCAAAACCTGTTTCATCATAATCATTTTCATAAAGTGAAGGATGTTTTAAATAAAACTGGTTCAGTGCTCTGACATATTGCCTGAAAATATCATGTTCTGGTTCAGCTGCTTCATCCCATGGAAGGCTGGTTTTCTCATTCCATTCTTCTTTCTGTGCAAATTCCTGTCCCATAAACATAAGCTTTTTGCCAGGATGCGCCATCATAAAGCCATAAGCGGCACGCAGGTTAGCATATTTCTGTTCCATGCTTCCAGGCATTTTCATAAGCATTGATGCCTTGAGATGCACTACTTCATCATGCGAAAATACAAGCACAAAATACTCACTATAAGCATAAACCATGCTGAAAAGCAGTGTACCATGCCTTCCTTTCCTGTACAATGGGTCTGTCTGCATATATCCAGTAAAATCATTCATCCAGCCCATATTCCATTTAAAATCAAAACCAAGTCCATTTTTCTCTGTATCACCTGTAACCATAGGCCATGCCGTTGATTCTTCTGCAATAAGCAATGCGCCATCTTTTCTCTCATGGAAAACACCACTAAGTTTTTTAAGAAGTTCTATTGCTTCAAGGTTCTCATTACCTCCATAAATATTCGGCAGCCATTCCCCGTCCTGTTTGCCATAATCAAGATAAAGCATTGATGCTACTGCATCCATCCTTATGCCATCTGCATGGTACTTATCAATCCAGAACAGCGCACTTGCAATTAAGAAATTGTCTACTTCTGGTTTTCCGTAATCAAATATAAGAGTACCCCAGTGAGGATGTTCTCCTCTTCTTTTATCAGGATTTTCATAAATACATGTACCATCAAACCTTGCCAGCCCGCCAGCATCCCTTGGAAAATGTGCGGGAACCCAGTCAAGTATTACTCCTATATTTTTGCTGTGCATATAGTCAATAAAATACATAAAATCCTGCGGTGTACCATATCTTGAAGTAACTGCATAGTACCCTGTAACCTGGTATCCCCATGACTCATCAAGCGGATGTTCCATAACTGGCATTACTTCAATATGTGTATACCCCATTTCTTTTACATAACTGGCAAGTGAAGGTGCAATTTCCCTGTAATTCAGGAACTCTTCATCACACGTTGGTGTACTGCTTTCACATTTCTTTTTACGCCATGAACCAAGATGGACTTCATATATTGATACAGGCTCTTTCTTGTAGTCCTTCTTCTTACGTGTGGAAAGCCATGCTGAATCACCCCATTTATATGTGCTAATGTTTGTAACAACACTTGCATTATTGGGACGTTGTTCACATGTAAAACCATATGGGTCAGTCTTTAAAAATACTGTCTGGTAATCTTTTTTAATTTCATATTTGTAAATATCACCAATAGAAATTTCAGGTACAAATAAAGAAAAAATTCCTGTATCCCCAACACGGCACATCTGGTGGCGCCTGCCATCCCAGAAATTAAAATCACCTACTACACTTACACGTGCTGCATTTGGAGCCCATACTGCAAAATGGACACCATATACAGTATTCTTTTCCTTATTTTTATCTGTTTCTTCTGTAACATCCCACCTTACCTCAGCATTTTCAAGACATCCGTCTACTGCAACAGGATGTGCACCAAAACAGTTGTACACATCATAATATACACCACTTTCAAAACGTACTGCGTCACTTTCACCAATAATATCTGTATAAAGATATGGGTCTTCAAGTTCAATTTTTGAAGATTCACCATATTTTACAATAAATGTATATGGCTCTGTCTTCTTGCCTGGAACAAGTGCAGCAAATACACCAGCTTCATCAGCCTCTTCCATATCATAACATTTGCCACTTGATTTAATTTTCAGCTGTACAGAAGATGCATCTGGCAAAAATGTGTGTACAAGTATGCCACCCTTAACCTTATGTGCCCCCAATATCCTGCCAGGGTGGTCTTCTTCTGAATACACTATTGCCTCAATACCTTCCCAGTCCATTAAATCATATAATTTCTTATCCATAAATACCCTCATTTCTGCGCTGGTGCGCTAATGTCAAAACAGGCGGCTACGCCTTGCATACTTTATTATATCCTGTGAATAAACAATCCACTTCTAAGCTTTGGTTCAAACCATGTGGATTTTGGAGGCATTAAAAGCCCAGCATCTGCTACAGCAAACAACTCACCTGTTGAAACAGGATACATCGCAAAAGATACTTCCATATCACTATCTGCCCGTCTTTCCAGTTCACCTAATCCACGTATTCCTCCAATAAAATCAATTCTTGGGTCTGTCCTTGGGTCTTTAATTCCAAGCACAGGACCCAGCAGGTAATCCTGCAGGACTGATACATCAAGTGATGCTACTGCATCTTTGCCAGAAAGAAGTTCTTCTTTTACTTCCAGCATATACCAGCATCTGCCAAGATACATTGCCACTTCACCTTTTTGGGATGGATATTTTGCACTGCCAGTTTTAGTAATATTAAAATGATTCCTTATCCTTGCTATAAATTCATCTTTAGTAAGGCCATTTAAGTCTTTAACTGAACGGTTATAGTCCATAATCATAAGACTGTCATCTGGAAAAAGCACTGAAAGGAAATAATTAAATTCTTCTGTACCATTATATCCAGGATTTGCTTCTCTTCTCTTAAGCCCTGTTTTCACAGCAGAAGCAGCACGGTGGTGTCCGTCTGCTATATAAATATCATTTACAGCAGCAAATGCATTTTCAATAGCAGCAATATCACTAGAATCTGAAATCTTCCATACTATATGCCTGATACCATCCTCTGCAATAAAATTGTAAACTGGCTTGTCTTCCATAATAACCCTGTCTGTTATTTTATTTATACAATGCTGTGAACGGTACGCAAGAAATACAGGACCTGTCTGTGCACTAAGTGTATCTATATGGTTTATCCTGTCTTGCTCCTTTTCTTCACGTGTATTTTCATGTTTCTTAATAACATTATTTAAATAGTCATCAATACTTGCACACGCTGCAATTCCTGTCTGTTTCCTTCCATCCATTACAAGCTGGTATATATAATAACATCTGTCATTATCTGTAATAAAAGTACCATTATCTGCCATGCTTTCAAAAATCTCTTTTGCTTTTTGGTAAACTTCTGGGGCATATGTATCTACACTATCTGGAAATTGTGTTTCAGCCCTGTCAATCCTTAAAAAGGACAGCTCATTGTCTTTAACTGCTTCTTTGGCTTCCTGCCTGTTATAAACATCATATGGCAATGCTGCCACCTTGTCTGCTACCTTTTCATCTGGTCTTACTGCCATAAATGGTTTTATCTTTGCCATAATACCCTCCAAAATTTTTCATAATAGTATAACTATAGTATACCAAAAAAACAAAAAAAAACAAACTAAACATTGCCAATAATTGTTAATGGCCTGTCTATTGGTATTTAAATATATTTACTTTGTATATTTGTACCATAAAAAGATTTTCTAATTATCTGTATATTCATGCATTTGTGCTTTAAGTTTTCTTTTACTTCTACATATATATCTGGTATAATAAAAATTAATAATACTACTGTCTATTAATTAAATAGCAGTAAAGGAGGCGGTAATTATGTTAAAAGCAATTATTTTTGATATGGATGGTGTTATTATAGACAGTGAGCCAGCCCATGCACGTGCTGCACTTTCAGTATTTAGCAGCCATGGAATTAATGTGGATACTGGATATTGTAACAGTTTTATTGGAAGTTCAACAAAAAATATGTGCGAAGATGCTATTAAACGTTTTGGCATTAATATAACAACCAGTGCACTGCTTAATGAAATGAACAAAGCAAAAAGTGATATTGTAAAAAAAGAAGGATACATCATTATTGATGGTGTCCAGGAACTGGTTAAAAAACTGTATAAAGCAGGTTATAAACTTGCAGTTGCATCTTCTTCTTCACCAGTTGAAATTGAAGATACAGTAAAGGCACTTGGAATTAGAAAGTATTTTAATAAACTAGTTTCCAGTTCAAATGTAAAGAACCCAAAACCTGCTCCAGATACATTTGAACTTGCGTTGTCAAAACTTGGGGTATCTGCAAAAGAAACTATTGTAATCGAAGATTCAGACTATGGTGTTGAAGCAGCAAAAGCAGCAGGCATTGCATGCATTGGATATATCAATAAAAATTCTGCTAACCAGTCACTTAAAAAAGCTAATGTACTTGTTGAAAGTTTCAACAATTTAAGCACACATTTCTTTGAATATACATTACAACGTTCGCAAGGTCTTCCTGTATATATTACAGATACCAAAAGATTAGTTATACGTGAACTTGCTATTTCAGACATTAAAGAAATATATCCTATTTACACTGACCCTAATGTCAGGAAATATATAGAAAATATAGATGATTATATGGAAAATGAAATTGAAAAACAAAAAGCTTATATACAAAATGTATATTCTTTTTATGGCTATGGCCTATGGGGAGTATTCAGTAAAACAACAGGGCGGCTTATTGGAAGGTGTGGTATTGAGAACCAGTTGATTGATGGCAAGGAAGAGATAATGCTTTCATATCTGCTTGACAGCCAGCACTGGGGGTATGGATACGCTTTAGAATGTTGTAACGCAGTTTTAAAATATGCAAAGGAAGAACTTGATATACACAGGATTGTTGCTGGAATAGATTTTGATAATTCACGTTCAATTAAAACAGCACAAAAACTTGGCATGAAACTAGAAAAAGAATTTACATATAAAAACAGAAAAAAAGAACTTTATACAATAGAATTTTAATAAACAATATTTAAGGTCCATAGTAAATGTTTTGCACAAATATATGGACTATATACACTACTGCATATCCCATCTGGAAGCCATGTCCTAAACATGGCTTCCGGATGGGAAAATTTTAGAACTGCCATAGCAGGTAAATTATACACTTTTAAATTTCCAGATATCCTCCAGACTGTCTTTATTCTATAACCAGTTCCCTGGTTCCTGCCCTCTTTATCCTTCTTGAAGAAACAAAAGCAAATAAAAAGAAACTTGTATCCTCCTGTCCATCAGAAAGCCCAATGGGAATTTTATTTAAAAATGCACACAATTCAAACTGGCTTGATGAAAATAATATAGAAACAAATACAATCCTGCCTTTCATTCTGCCACTTCCAACATATAACCCACTTTAAAGACTGTCTTTATGTACTGTGGCTTTGCAGGGTAATCCTCAATTATCCACTATTAACAATAACATCACTGCTTAAAGTACCATATAGAAATATTTATAATTATGCAAAATAACACCATAAATCCAAGTATTGGCATGTTAACTAACATTAGCATATATTATTGTATATTGCTTTATAGTAATCATATATTTGCCTTTTACCAGATATTATTTTATAATAGATAAGAATTTAATACAAGTTGCATTAGAATATATTAATGCAGGAATGGAGAAACATATGATTTTACAATGCAGCCATATTAACAAATCATTTACTACTGATGTTATTTTAAATGATATCTCTTTTCATATAAATGATAATGAAAAAGTAGCAATCGTTGGAGTAAACGGTTCTGGTAAATCAACACTGATTAAAATTATTATGAATGAACTGGAAGCTGACAGTGGTGAAGTTATTATTAGAAAAGATATTTCTATAGGATATCTTGCACAGAACCAGGAATATAATTCTGATAAAAGCATAATTGAAGAAATGCATAATGCAAAACCTGAAATCAAAGAACTTGCCAGACGTCTTGACAGCCTGGCAGCACAGATGGAAAATACAGAAGATGCCAGACTTGAGCCTCTTATTAAACAATATGACCAGGCAAGGCACAATTTTGAACAACTTGGCGGGTACGCATATGAAAGTGAAATTACTGGTGTCCTGAAAGGTCTTGGATTTACTGAAGAAGATTTTGGCCAGTCTGTCCAGTCGCTATCTGGTGGAGAAAAAACAAGAGTTGCCCTTGCCAGGATGCTTATAAATAACCCACAGCTTATTATTCTGGATGAACCTGCTAACCACCTTGACCTCAATGCTATACACTGGCTTGAAGGATACCTTGCAAACTATAAAGGTGCTGTGCTTGTTGTTGCACATGACAGGTATTTCCTTGATAAAATTGTAACTAAAGTAGTTGAATTAAGACAGACCAGATGCAGCGTATTCCAAGGAAATTACACAGAATACTCCAAGAAGAAACAGGCTGCAATGGAAGCTCTTATGAAACAATACCTTAACCAGCAGGCAGAAATAAAACACCAGGAAGAAGTTATTGCCAAATTAAAATCATTTAACAGGGAAAAATCAATTAAACGTGCAGAAAGCCGTGAAAAAATGCTTGATAAAATAGAAAGAATAGACAAACCTTTTGAAGAAAACACTAAGATGAACCTGCTTTTCAAACCAAAGATACAAAGTGGAAATGATGTCCTTTCAGTAAAAAACCTTTCTAAAAGTTATGATAATAACTTGTTGTTTTCTGATATCAGTTTTGATATAAAAAGGGGTGAACATGTTGCTATTATTGGAGACAATGGGACAGGCAAGACTACGATACTTAAAATCCTTATGAAAATGGTACAGCCTGGCTCTTATGGCCAGATTAAATTTGGTACTAATGTCCAGATTGCATACTATGACCAGGAACACCAGGTACTGCATCCTGAAAAAACTCTTTTCCAGGAAATACAGGATACATACCCGGATATGAACAATACACAGGTACGCAATGTACTTGCTGCTTTTTTGTTTACTAATGATGATGTATTTAAACAGGTTAAAAACCTTAGTGGTGGAGAAAGAGGACGTGTATCACTTGCAAAGCTTATGCTCTCAGATGCCAATTTCCTGCTGCTGGACGAGCCTACTAACCACCTTGACATTGATTCTAAGGAAATCCTTGAACATGCAATTAATAACTTTGAGGGAACTATACTTTATGTTTCACATGACAGGTATTTTATAAATACTACTGCAACCAGAATAATTAATTTAACACAGAAACAGATAGTCAGTTACCCAGGAAATTATGACTATTACCTTGAGAAAAAGGAGGATGCTGAAAAGGCACAGCTTACTGCTGCTTCTATACTATCTAAAGAAAATGTCCATGAAAGGTCTGGCAATAAACTTGACTGGCAGCAACAAAAAGAAGAACAGGCAAGACAACGTAAAATAGAAAATGAATTAAAAAAAGCTGAAACAGAAATAGAAAAACTTGAAACCCGTAATTCAGAAATAGATTTACAACTTTCAGACCCTGCTAATGGTACAAATATACAACTATTACAAGAACTTTCTAAAGAACAGGAAACTAATACTAACAGACTTGAAGAATTAATGGAACTCTGGGAATCACTTTCAGATAAATTATAGCAGCTAGCAAAAGGAATTATCCTTGCTTTACTTTTTGGTAAATAAAAAGGAGTGTTATTGTCATAAAATCCTCTATACAACACCTTTTACGGTATAAATAGTACTGAAAATGCTGTTTTTGCATTTTTCCTGTGTGAAACTTAATATATCTTAGACAGCGTTTAAACTGGATTTTATCCGGTTTACTGTCTTAGATATATTTTCACACTACACTCATTTTTATATTATAAAAAATATTTTCTTAAGTAATATTAATTTTTCTTTTTATCTTTTGATGCTTTTACAATATCACCACCCTTAGAACCTGGCAGGTTATAACAGATTACTGGAGTTCCTGTTTCTATTATTTCATATATTCTTTTAGCATCCTCTGGAGGAAGATTTACACATCCATGTGAACCGCTTGTCTTGTACAATTCACCTCCAAATGAACTTCTCCAGCTGGCATCATGTAGTCCAATATTTTTATTAAATGGCATCCAGTAATCTACAGGCGTAGAATAATTTTCGCCATTTAAAGTAGCATTTCTCTGTTTATAAGTAATTCCATAAACTCCCTCTGGAGTATCATAACCACGTGCACTGTTACCAGTTACACAATCAGTTTCAAGAACCATCTTACCATCTTTATATAAAATAACATGCTGTGCAGTAAGGTTTACTTCTACATAAGTATTGCCATAATCATTTTTTCCATAACTTACAGCTGTCTGGAAATAAGAAGGTGTTCTCTTTCCCTGTTTTCCTTTTTTTATAAGGCTTGTTAATTCTTTTATTTCTTGTGATGTATTCATCCACCAGCCATAATCACCACTATCTATAGTAATTGTTTCACCATAACTGGTTTTAAATTTCCTTGGCCTGAAAATAGTATCATACTTTCTTCTTATAGAAGCAACAAAATCTGATACCTTGCCTTCATCAAGTTTAACTTTGCCTTTTTTTACAGAAATCCATTCATTAACAGTATCACCATCAAGTACCTCTGTATTATCACCAAATTCATATGTAATATTGGTACTTGTATATTTGTTAAGCTTATCCACAAGTTTATTAATCTTCTTATCCTGTGAAGTAACCTTTGGTTTCTTATATAAACCAAGTTCTTCACAATTTACCTCAGAACCAAGCCCTTGTACTGTCTCTTTAATTGCTTCAGTAACTGCATCTACGTCAAGCTGGTTACCAGTAACCTCATTTATTATCCTGTACCCCTTCCCCTTTTTATAATCAGAAATATATGCATTCTTAGGCTTAATAAACTTATCTTTCTGCATGCTTCCAAGATTTTTAACTGCTTCCCTTATTTTTTCTTCATCACAACCTATAAAGGTAGGCTTTCCTGCATATACTGCACTACGCACAAATGGCCATTTCCATTCATTTTGTTCATTTATAATCTTTACAAGTTCATCAGTTGACAGGACAGTCACACCAAGGTCTTCACTAGAAAGTTCTTCCTCAAATATTCCACCATTTTTATCTTTTTGTATAATTTTAAGAGAATATTCAGAAAGACCTTCCTCAAAATCTTCCACTTCCATCATAGAAACATCTGTACCATATACATTTGTTCCATTAAAAAAATGCGATTTATAATATACAACCCCTGCAATATAGACAACAACACCCAGCAGACAACCTAAGGCAGGAATTAACAATAATTTCTTAAATACACCTTTTTTTTCTCTCCTGTTATCCAGTGATATATCTGTCATGTGGATATCTGGATGTATTCCTGCACTTTCAATAGTAGCAGCTTCATTATTAATTGTTTTGTCTTTATTTTTCTTTCTTCTCATAATCACACGGCCTTCTATAATATAATTCCAGGAATATGAAAACAATAAGCATATTCCATCCTTGACAACATTCCATAATAGTATATTACTTTACAAGCCAAATATCAACCAGCTTTTATTACCATATTTTTAAATCTTTGTTAAATTTGTAAGTTATTATAATATTTAGTAATATAATGTATTTTTTTAGCCAAATACTTGACAAACATAACATGAATAATTATAATGAACTTTGTTCAGTATAAAGGCAGGTGTAATTTATGAATACTGTTATTACTTCTAAAGAAGCAATTTTAAATATAAGCAGGCAGCTTATACAAAAACAAGGCTGTACAGCAATTAACATAAGAAATGTTGCTGCTGCTTGTGGTGTTTCTGTAGGCTCAATATATAACTATTTTAATTCCAAATCCGACTTAATGGCAGCGGTTATAGAAAGTGTATGGCATGATATTTTCCATTTTCCAGACAATATAGATAAATCCATAAATTTTTTAGACTGTGTAAGTATAATTTTTAATAATATACAAGAAGGTGTAAAAAAATATCCAGGCTTTTTCACTTTACATTCTATAAGTTTCCTGGGTAATGATAAAGTAAATGGCCAGAAACTAATGGCAAAATCATGGGAACATATACAGGCTGTACTTTATAATATTCTTTGCAATGATAAAAATATACGTAAAGAAGCATTTAATGAAATACTGACTCCACAGAAATTTACAGATATTATATTTTCATTAATTATTTCTGCATTAATACAGCAGAATTATGACTGTACTGCAATTCTTGAAATGATTAAGAAAACAATTTATTAATATAAACTTCCCATATAATGGGAAGTTTTTAAAAAATAAAATGAACATCGTTCATAATGGAGGTGAAATATAATGAAAGTAAAAAAAGTAACATTGTTATTAATAGCATGTATTGTATGGATGGCGGCTGGATTTAATATTTTCCGTATTGGCTTGATAGAATATCCACCTTATTTATCTATCTTTAATTTATGTTTATCTATAATTGTATTTACAGTATTCCAATATTTTATTTTTGGAAAACTTGTTAAAAGGCATACAAAAAGAATTTTAAACTACAAAAAAGACTACCAGTTTTTCTTAAAATTTTTTGATTTAAAATCCTTTGCTATTATGGCATTTATGATGACAGCAGGTATTTATCTAAGAGTATCTGGATTGTGTCCTGTACGCTTTATTGCAGTATTTTATTCAGGTCTAGGGTTATCACTTCTATTAGCAGGGATTTTGTTTGGATGGAACTATTTTAAAAATATCCGCCAGCAATAATAAAAATAAAGGAGAAAATTTATGCAAGCTATTGTAGAAACGTTATTTGACAGGATAACCGTATAAAATAAATATTTTATACGGTTATCCTGAAAGCTTTCAGAAAACCCTTGCAATAAATGGCATCTTATGGTAGAATACTGAATGTTGTGAATAGAGATGTTCCTCTGCTACGGCTGTATACTGTATGCACAAAAGTATTAAGAACGTCAAAATAAATAAGGAGGTCACACAGAAATGAATGATATTATTAGAGAAATTGAAAAGGCACAGTTAAAACCAGATATTACAGAATTTGGCGTTGGAGATACAGTTAAAGTATTTGCCAAGGTTATTGAAGGCTCAAGAGAACGTATCCAGGTATTTGAAGGAACTGTACTTAAAAGACAGAATGGTGGAGCCAGGGAAACATTTACAGTAAGAAAGTTTTCAAATGGTGTAGGTGTTGAGAAAACATGGCCATTACATTCTCCAGTTATTGACAGGATTGAAGTAATACGTAAAGGTAAAGTAAGGCGTGCTAAATTATTCTATCTCCGTGACAGGATTGGTAAAGCAGCTAAGGTTAAAGAAGTATTAAAATAATTATTTTATATTTTAAATGCAGGTTAATTATATCTGCATATTTACTGTATTATATCAGCCATATTTAAGAAAGCCCGCATATAGCTGGCTTTCTTTTTTTGCCTTGTATTATAAACTGGGAACCTGTATAAAATATGGACAATTTCATAGTTCCTGCAATATAACATCTAATATGCCTGTGGAAATATGCATAGCTGTTACTTCCAATAGAACCTGTATTAATATTAAGAATAAATTTGCAATCCTTCCTTTTTATTAGTATAATAAATAACAAGGGAATCTAATGAAAAACTATATAAAAATGGAAATCCATTAATATACGGGGTTGTATTTTCAGGAGGGGAAGATATATTGAAAAAGAAAGATACTTTATTTAGAAAATTTATAAAAGTATTCTGGGTTGTTTATGCAATAGCAAGTGTTATAGTTACTATTTCAAAAGCTGATGCCCTTATAACAAAAGATTATCCAGTTATTTCACAGCATGTATCACTTGATGATTCATGGGATGTTACTATAAATAATAATGATTACCATAATATTTCGATTGGAGATTTTCAATTCCAGCCTGTAGATAAAGGTGATAATATTACTTTACAAAGAATTCTTCCCGAAAACTGGGATATAATAGAAGGAGCACTACGTATACATATAAAGCAATCATCTGTCAGAATGTTTATTGACAATGAATTAATTTATGAATATGGGTATAACCGTGCCAGACAGGGCAAGACACTTGGCAATGGTTACCTTTTTATTAACTTTCCATCTAAATATAAAGGAAAAACATTAAAAATACAACTAACTGTAACAGAAGATAATGTATTTACAAAGTTTGATTCTATACGTATTTACGAGTGGGAAAATGCGTACCGTGTAATTATGACAGAAAACAGGATTCCAATGTTTTTAGGAAGTTTCCTGGTTATTTTGGGGATTGTTGCTGGAGTTATAACAATATTTGCCCTTTATAACTCTATTAAATTTTTGAAACTGTTTTGTGTTACCATGTTTTCTATCTGCATGGGGTTATGGACACTTTGTTATTATAAAGTTATTTTAATATTTTCAATCCCATTATATTCTGTATCACTGATAGAATATATTTCACTATATCTGGCTCCATTGCCAGTAACAATTTATATGCATGAAGATGTCCAGAAACTGAAAAATAAAGTTATAAAACTATTTTACAAAATTCTTGTCACTATACAGCTTATAACTGTTGTTACAACAATGATATTACATACACTTGACATTGTACATTTTGCTGCCACACTAAAATATATGCATACTATTATTTTCTGCAGCCTGATATACTTTTTTATAGTATTAGTTTTAAATTTAAAATCAAGCCACCAGACAGAAACCCGGCTTTTCCTTGTAGGAATGCTTGTTGTTATTATATGTGTTACATATGACTTAATTGGATACTCTATAAAACGTTATCTGGGAAATACCCTTTTATCTCTTAAAGGGGTATCTTCTATCGGCATCATGGTATTTATATTTATATTAATTGCTATATTTTATATGGACATGACCAAAAAGGTAATGCAGGAAACTGAACGCAATTTTCTACTTAAAAGTGCATATACTGATGAAATGACACAGCTCCATAACCGCCGTTACTGTACAGAATATATGCAAAATATACAAAATAAACAAGATTGTAGTTACACTGTTATATGCTTTGATTTGAATAATTTAAAGGTAATGAATGACACTTATGGACATGCCAGAGGCGATATTTTAATTAAAAGTGCAGCAGAAGTTATTGCAGAAACTTTCAAAGAATATGGAATTGTTGCAAGAATGGGTGGTGATGAATTTATAGCTATACTTGAAACTGCTGATATAAATAAAATTAAAGAACTTGAAATAAAGTTACAGAAAAATATTGATAAAAAGAATAAAGAAATAGAAGACCTTAATATGTCTATTGCATATGGGTATGCATATGGAAACAGTTTACAAAATAATATAGAAAAACTATACCAGGAAGCTGATGACCATATGTACGAACATAAAATGAAAATGAAACAGTCAGGCATTGCTGCACAAAGGTAAAAAAGACAGCCACACATAATAATATATAGTTATTTCTTATATTGTTTATGTGGCTGTTATTTTTTACACACATAAGTATTTTATGTTATGTAAGAAATAGCAATATATTAATACTGCCATTTCTTTTAACATAAGTATAATACAGATTATTATTATTTACCTGTATACTATTATTCAATACTGGTTACTTCATATCCTGCATCTGTTATAGCAGCTTTAAGTGCACTATCATCTGCACCATCAGATGTAACTGTTGCACTTTTACCTTCAAGGCTCATTACAACATCTGTAACACCACTTACTTCACGTAATGCCTTTTCAACTCTTCCTGTACAATGTTCACACATCATTCCTTCAATAATAATTTTCTTTGTCATAACTAAATCTTCCTTTCTTATTATATAGTTTTTATCCGGAAATTCCATATCTGCAGATTTACTTCCTGGATTTCCCGGTATGCTCTCTTTTCTTCCATTAAAAAGTTTCAGCCTTTTCAACCTTAATGCATTGCTTACAACACATACACTGCTAAGGCTCATTGCTGCTGCGCCAAACATAGGGCTTAACTTTAAACCAAATGGAATGTAAAGAAGCCCTGCTGCCACTGGAATTCCAATAATATTATAGAAAAATGCCCAGAAAAGATTCTGCTTTATATTTCTTATAACAGCTTTGCTTAACTTTATTGCTCCTGCTGCATCCATAAGGCTGTTCCTCATAAGCACTATATCTGCACTTTCAATAGCAACATCTGTACCAGCACCAACAGCAATGCCAACATCTGCAGAAGCAAGTGCTGGAGCATCATTAATACCATCGCCAGCCATTGCAACTTTATGTCCTTTTGCCTTTAATAAAGATATTTTTTCTTCTTTTTGTGCAGGAAGTACATTTGCAATAACCTCATCTATCCCTGTTTCTATCCTGATTGCATTAGCAGTAATTTCATTGTCACCAGTAAGCATAATTACATTTATTCCCATTTTCTTAAACTCTGCAACTGCGTCCCTGCTTGTTTCCTTTACCACATCTGCAACAGCTATTATACCTGTTATATTATTTCCGTCTGCAAATATAAGCGGTGTCTTGCCATCTGAAGCATACCGGCTGGTTATTTTTATAATATCCTCACTGGCAGATATTCCATACTCTTCTAATAATGCTATATTTCCAGCATAATATTTATTCCCGTCAACAATACCTGTTATTCCTTTGCCAAATATAGCTTTAAAATCTTTAACACTAGTAAGTTCTATACCCTCTTGGTTACATTTATTAATAATTGCTTCTGCAAGTGGATGTTCACTTCCATTCTCAAGTGAACCAGCAATCCTGTACAGTTCTCCTTCTGTAATACCACCAAAAACTGTAATATCTGTTACTACAGGTTTTCCTTCTGTAATTGTCCCTGTCTTGTCAAGCACAACAGTATCAATAAGATGTGCTGTTTCTAATGCTTCACCTGACTTTACAAGTATCCCGTTCTCAGCTCCTTTTCCAGTACCTGCCATTATAGCAACAGGTGTTGCAAGACCAAGTGCACATGGACATGATATTACAAGGACTGCAATAGCAGTTGAAAGTGCAAATTCAAACCCATATCCCATTACAAGCCATATAACAGCTGTAATAATAGCTATTGTTATAACAGAAGGGACAAATATCCCTGATACTTTATCCGCAATTTTAGCAATAGGTGCTTTGCTTGAAGATGCTTCTTCTACAAGCTTTATAATCTGTGATAAAGTTGTATCCTCTCCTACTTTCACCGCCCTGGCTTTAAGCAAGCCTGCTTTATTAATTGACGCAGATACAAGGGTATCACCTTCCTGTTTGGTAACAGGTATGCTCTCACCTGTAACCACAGATTCATCCAATGATGATTTCCCCTCAATTATAACACCATCAACTGGTACAGCTTCACCAGGTTTTATAATAAATATATCACCTGCCACCATTTCACTGGCATTTATAGTCTGTGTAACCCCGTTTCTTATAACTGTTGCTGTCTTTGGGGCAAGGTCCATAAGTTTTGTAATAGCCTCACTTGTCTTGCTTTTTGAACGTGTTTCCAGATATTTGCCAACTGTAATAAGTGTTAAAATCATTCCTGCAGATTCAAAATATAAATCATGGCTGAACTGGTTTACCATATGCATATCACCATGTCCAAGACCATATACAATTTTATATGTTGCATATATCCCATATATAATGGCAGCACCCGAACCAATGGCAATCAGGCTGTCCATATTAGGACTCCGCTTTATAAGTGTCTTAAAACCTGTAATATAATATTTCTGGTTAGCTATTACAATAGGTATCAGCAAAAATATCTGTGTTATTGCAAAAACACCAGCATTGGCACTGCCATGCAGATACTTCACCATATGTGCAGGCATATCAAGCCCTGCCATAGAAAAAAACATATGCCCCATTGATACATACATAAGGGGTATAAGGAAAATAACTGAAACTGCCAGACGTTTTTTCATACTTTCAATATTTTTCTTATAAATATCCCCCACGCTATCCTGGCTGCCAGATGTCGTTTTACCTGTACTATTTCCTGTCTGGGCACTGCCTTTTACACTTGCGCCATACCCGGCAGATATAACAGCATTTATAATATCATTTTCATTGACAATATCTTCGTTATATTCAGCCTGCATGCTGTTTGTAAGCAGGTTTACACTTACTTTGTCTACTCCTTCAAGTTTTGATACACTTTTTTCAACATGTGCTGAACAAGCTGAACATGTCATTCCTGTAACATCAAACTTCCCAACCATAAGAAAACCTCCTACTTCATAATCTTCATAAGCAGCCCGCAAAGCTCGTCAACTGCCTCATCATTACCTTCCCTGATATCATCACATACACATGATTTTATATGCCTGGCAAGAAGCTGCTTGTTGAAACCATTAAGGGCTGCTTGTATAGATGCTACCTGTGTAAAGATATCAACACAATACCTGTCTTCTTCAAGCATCTTTTTTACCCCGCGTACCTGTCCTTCAACTATGCTAAGGCGCTTTATCATGCTTTCTACTTCCTTATTATCCCTTTCAACATGCTTAATATTCTCATTATCCATAGCATCCCTCCTGTCAAAGCATATATCAGCAACATATAAATACATTATTCTGCCGGCTTACATGTATCTATATAGCATACCCCTGTACCCTGTCTATAATAGCAAAAAATATACAGATTGTCAAGATATATAACTATATATAATACACAGATATATATTTTCTTAATTATTTATTTTCATTTATATAGTATACCCCTGTACCCTGTCTATAATAATACAAAGTGAATGCCAGCACACTCACTTCAGCACCCTTTATTATTATAGAAATTTCCTATAAAGTAAAAAAATATATTGTCAGGATTTACATGGTTACACCATATAAACCAAGACAATATATCATCATTTTAAAATATTATAACCTATACAATACCATATTTTATTCACTTTTAGCCCTGTAAGTATCTGTATGTAAAAACTTAGATTCTTGCAGCCTGCCATCCTTATATATATCAAGATACGCTTCTGCTTTAAGGCTTGAAAGCGCAACTGAACGTGGCTCATAACTGTAACCTTTTAATGCATCTTTATATGACACTATCTGGAATGTAAGTGTATTGCCATTTGTAAATGCTTTTATAAGTATTGGCACATCAAGTGTATTTTCGACTAAAAGGTCTTTGACCCCTTCGGAAATTGCAGCGTCAAGCCCAAGCGGAACATAATGGACTGGCATACTATGTGGAAGCCTTGATACAGGTATTATCCCTGCAAGCAGGAATGCATTGTAAGCTGTGGTAGATACCTGGCATATCCCGCCGCCTTCGGTTTGTACTACTTTTCCATTAAGATAAGAACCTGCTGCCTGGAAACGTTGTCCATCTGAATCATCATGTATAACTTCATCAAAAGAAACCCTTTCACCAGGCAGAAGACATATGCCATCCAGGCGTGAAGCCCCCATTTTAACATTGTGCCCCCTGCTTGTATAACTTACAAAGCTTGTTGAAAATTCACTTATAACTGTATTAACCTTTTCAAGGTCATCCTTTTTCCATTCTGGCTTAACAACAGTTGTACTATATTCCGCTTTATAATTTGTTTTCTTTTCTGAATTAAGATATTTCTTAAGCTTCTTTTTAATTTTCTTAAGTCCAAGGTCCCTGCCTTCTTCTGCTTTAGTAATATTGCCACTTTTATCTATATGTGAATTAATTGCAGGCTTTACATGGTTTTCATCTAATTTAGCAATTAACTTATCCAGCTTTTTCTTATTGTATTTACATTCTATCTCTATAGAATAATCCGAAGCAGTGCCATTACCAGTTATAATATCATACTGTTCCTGCATATCCCGGTCTTTGTCCATATTTACAATAATATTTGCAATCTCTTCTTCCTCGCCAAGCTGGAACTTTAAACCATCAGAAGTCTTATAATAAATGTTCTCACCCAGCTTCTTCATTGAATAGCTATATTCCCTGCCATCAATATTTAATTTAACTTTCCTGTCCTGATAAACCTTACTTTCCAGTTTAAGCCCGTCAGTTATTTCATCTACAGTCATGCCAGATAAATCTACACCAGCAAGTTTTTTATTTCCATAAGCAATATCCTTATAACTTCCAACTATACTTTCCCTGCGTCTAATTTCAGCAGCAGCAGCTTTAGCCTCTTTCTGGTCAACATAATAATTAAAGCCATATACTCCGCCCATAGCTGCAAGGGTACATGTGCCTATTATACCAGCAGCAACTAATATTTTATGTAACTTTTTCATGTATACCATGCCTTTCCCAGTTATAACTACAATATATGTAATTAATCTGTATTATATTAATTAACTATAAATACAAATATACTTTACCTATAATAACATACAAATGTTACAAATCTTTAGCATTTATATTAATAAAATAATAAACTGTTATGGTATTATTTTACTATATAATTCTACTGGGTTGAAACTCAAATGAAACCAAAAGATAGCAAAATTTATAACCATATGATAAAATAATATGTAAAAATAAAAAAAAAGTCCAGGAAACAGCCCAATCTTTTCAATCAAGCTGCCAGTCCATATCCAAAACATACAACCAGGCATATTTTCCAAAGTAAAATAAGAAAATATAATCTGGACACACATTTTATGGAAACACTAAACATTACAAATAACACTATATCTAAGCGGAAGAGGAAAAAGTGAAAGATTTTTCAAATCTTTCACTCTGCAAGTTTGTGTCTGCGCTGCATCCACAAACTTGGAATATGCAAAAAGCAGCGCAGAAATGAGGAAAAATATGAAAAATTATGAACAAAAAACAGATAAAAATAACATAACAAAGAATATGGTTATTCCAATTCTTTTTTCAGCAACACTTCTGACAGGAATTATGGTATGTATTATTTGTAACATTGCAATATCTGGTAATTTAACATGGTCACTTATTCCAGTAAGTTCTATTATTTTTGCATGGCTTATATTTTTTCCAGGTATTGTACTAAGAAAAAATAAGATTATTGCAAGTTTAATATCATTAAGTATCTTTATTATTCCATATTTGTTTTTATTGGGTAATTTAATAAAAACAAAAGAAGTATTTTCAGTTGGTGCAGTTATAGCAGTGCCTTCAATTATCTTCTTATGGATAATAATTGCAATTTTCAACTATATTGGGAAAACAAGAAAATTACTTGCTTTAGGAATAATTTTTTTACTAGCCATTCCATTTATGTTTATTATCAATATAATACTATTTAAAATGATAGCAGAACCAGTTCTTGATATATGGGATATCCTGTCTGGCTTTATATTGTTAATATTAGCATTTATTTCTTTTATTTGTGGCTATGCAAGAAAAAGAAAATAATAAAACCACAATATAAATAAATTCTTATATATTTTTTTATCCACAATTATTTTTATACTTGTATCCTGTCATAAAGTTTTGGTACTGTCTTACTATATTTACTTATAAATCCTTTCTTTACATAAAAACAGAGTATATAGACTGGTCTCTATACACTCTGTTGTGTACTGCTATTCTGTTACATACCTACCTAAAAAAAGAAAATCTTCCTCAAAAAAAAGAGCTTCCTTATCGTCTGTTCTTTTTCCATAATGGTAGCCAAGCGTATCTGTTGCCCTCCTGACATCACCCACCGACATACACAACTCAAAAGCAATATCATTCTGGTTAAACCTACGCTCACGATACATACCATCAATCACATAAACAAGACCACATATACTATTGAATTTTTTATCCATAAACAAGCCTCCAAAAATTCTATTATATATTTCAAACATACAAAGAGTATATTTATACAGCAAGTTAATTATTTTGCGCTGGACGGCTCTTGAAAAACGCCAGTGCCTAAGCTACATAGTTTTTGGGGTTATGCACCATTTTGCATCTATCCAGGCGCAATGCCATTTAGTTAAGCAAAACCCAATAAATAAAGAGCTTATTGATGTTTGGAAATTAAATTTACACAAAGAGTATATTGCGCTGGCAAGTTCCAAATGTTTTACCAAAAAGCAGCTGTTATGGGGACGCTGGTGCTTGAATCTGGTTTTTTCAGATTCTATGCACCATTGCGTATCCCATCCAAGCGCAAGCGGGCTGCGGTTGGTAAAATTTTGGAATTGCCAGAGCCACATAACTTGTGAAATATTTAATTTTCAAACACACTTTATAAATCACATTTTATTTATGGATGTTACATCAACTATTGACAAATGCCCCTTATCTGAATTTTCCAGGCTGGTAAGAAGTGCTGCTGCAGTATCAAGTGATGTAAGGCATGTTACACCTGTTTCTATAGCTGTACGGCGTATTATAAACCCATCTTTCAGCTTATCATCATAAGTAGGCGTATCAACCACAAGGTCAATCTGGTGTTCAAGAAGCAAATCCATAAGCGTAGGAGCTTCTTCATTTATACGGTTAATTGGTATTGCAAGAACCCCGTTTTCATTTAATACCCTTGCTGTACTCCTTGTTGCAAATATATCATAACCAAGCTTTTTAAAACGTCTTGCTATATCAACTGCTTCAAGCTTATCTGCATCCTTAACAGTAAGTATCATTTTCTTATACTTAGGCAGGTCTATCCCTGAACCTAAAAAAGCCTTGTACAATGCTTCATTAAACTTATCTGAAATACCCAGGCACTCACCTGTAGACTTCATCTCAGGCCCAAGGCTGATTTCTGCTCCACGCAGCTTTTCAAATGAAAATACAGGCATCTTTATAGCAAGGTAATCTGATTTAGGCGCAAGCCCTGTGCCATATCCCAGGTCTTTAATTTTAGCACCAAGGATTACACGTGATGCAAGGTCTACAACTGGTATTCCTGTAACTTTACTGATATATGGTACTGTACGGCTTGAACGTGGGTTTACTTCAATTACATAAACATCATCATTATATACAATAAACTGTATATTTATCAGACCTATTACATTAAGTGAGCGTGCGAGTTTTCTTGTATAGTCAACAATAACCTTCTGTATCTTTTCAGACAATGACTGTGCAGGATATATAGAAATACTGTCACCTGAATGTACACCTGCACGTTCCACATGTTCCATTATACCAGGGACAAGTATCTCCTCACCGTCACATATAGCATCAACCTCAACCTCTTTACCCATAAGGTATTTATCTACAAGTATCGGGTGTTCCTGGTGGTAGCGGTTTATAATTGCCATATATTCTTCAATATCATTATCAGAAACAGCAATCTTCATGCCCTGTCCGCCAAGCACATAAGAAGGTCTTACAAGTACAGGATATCCTAATTCATTGGCTGCTTTTAATGCCTCTTCTGTTGTAAATACAGTATGTCCCTTTGGTCTTGGAATACAGCATTTCTCAAGTATCTCATCAAAAAGTTCCCTGTCTTCTGCTGCATCAACATTCTCAGCACTTGTACCAAGGATTTTTACACCCATCTTCATAAGTGCTTCTGTAAGTTTAATTGCTGTCTGCCCGCCAAACTGCACTACTGCCCCGTCTGGGTTCTCAAGACGCACAATATTTTCAACATCCTCTGGTGTAAGTGGCTCAAAATAAAGTTTATCAGCTATATCAAAGTCTGTACTTACAGTTTCAGGGTTATTATTAACTATAATTGTTTCATAACCCTCATTCTTAAGTGCCCATACACTGTGTACTGAACAGTAGTCAAATTCAATACCCTGGCCTATACGTATAGGTCCTGAACCAAGAACCATAATTTTCTTCTTGCCAGAATTATCTTCAACTTCATTAATTCCATCAAAACAGCTGTAATAATATGGTGTTTCTGATGCAAATTCGGCAGCACATGTATCAACCATTTTAAATGCTGCTGTAATACCCCATTTATAACGCAGCTCCTTAACTTCTTTCTCTGTCCTGCCTGTCCATTCTGCAATTACACAGTCTGGGAACTCAAGGCGTTTTGCTTCATATAAAAGTTCCTTGTCAAGTGAAACAGCACTCTTAAGCTTGTCTTCCATTTCCACAAGTATTGCAATCTTATCAATAAACCATTCATCTATCATTGTTACTTCATGTATATAGCTGTATGGTATGCCACGCCTTATAGCCTCTGCCACAACATAAATACGGCGGTCATCAACTATATGCAGCATTTCCTCAATTTCTTCTGTAGTATTATCTTTATATACACTTCCTTCAAGGCTGTCAACATGCTGTTCAAGTGAACGCAACGCCTTCATAAGAGCACCTTCAAAATTAGTACAGATGCTCATAACCTCACCTGTAGCCTTCATCTGTGTAGTAAGGGTTCTCTTTGCTTTTATAAATTTATCAAATGGAAGGCGTGGTATCTTTACTACAACATAGTCAAGTGCGGGTTCAAAACTTGCATATGTCTTGCCTGTAACTGCATTCGGTATCTCATCAAGTGTATAACCAAGTGCAATTTTCGCAGACACCTTTGCAATAGGGTATCCTGTTGCCTTTGATGCAAGCGCAGAAGAACGGCTTACACGTGGGTTTACTTCTATTACAATATATTCAAATGATGTTGGGTGAAGGGCAAACTGTACATTACAGCCACCTGTAATTCCAAGTTCATCTATTATTTTCAATGCAGATGTACGCAACATCTGGTATTCCTTATCAGAAAGTGTCTGTGAAGGTGCAACTACTATACTGTCACCTGTATGGACACCAACTGGGTCTAAATTCTCCATATTGCAGACTGTAATACATGTACCATTGCTGTCACGCATTACTTCATATTCAATTTCTTTCCATCCAGCAATACAGCGCTCAACAAGAACTTGTCCAACACGTGAAAGCCTTAAGCCATTTGTTAATATTTCTACAAGCTCTTCTTCATTGTTTGCAATACCGCCGCCTGAACCTCCAAGAGTATAAGCAGGGCGTAGTACAACAGGGTATCCTGTCTCATTTGCAAATTTAATTCCATCTTCTATATTTTCTACAAGCTCTGATGTTGCACATGGCTCACCTATTCTCTCCATCAGGTCTTTAAATTCCTGGCGTCCTTCTGCATTGCGGATAGTTTCTGCTGTAGTACCAAGAAGCTTTACACCATGGCTGTCAAGGAAACCAGACTCTGCAAGCTCCATTCCAAGGTTAAGCCCTGCCTGCCCTCCCATATTTGGAAGAAGGCTGTCTGGCTTTTCAACCTCAATAATATGCTGTAATACATCTGTTGTAAGTGGCTCAATATAAACTTTGTCCGCAATATCTTTATCTGTCATAATAGTTGCAGGGTTGGAATTTACAAGTATAACTTCCATCCCCTCTTCTTTAAGGGAACGGCATGCCTGTGTACCTGCATAGTCAAATTCTGCTGCCTGCCCAATTACTATAGGTCCTGAACCAATTACTAATACCCTTTTAATTCCTTCAATTTTTGGCATTATTCATTCCCTCCTGTCATCTTTATAAATTCATCAAACAGTAATTCTGAATCTTTAGGACCAGCATTTGCTTCCGGGTGGAACTGTACAGTCTTTACAGGCTTGCCTATATAAGAAAGCCCCTCTGCTGTCCCATCATTTACATTTATAAACCAAGGTTTTGCGATAGTTTCATCTATAGAAGAAAGGTCAACTACATATCCATGGTTCTGTGATGAAATATATACTTTGCCAGTTTCTAAGTTCTTAACAGGATGGTTAGCCCCCCTGTGCCCGTATTTCATCTTATAAGTCTTTGCACCATGTGCAAGTGCCATCAGCTGGTGTCCAAGACATATTGCAAAAACTGGTATACCTGAATCTGCAAGCAGCTTTACCTGTTCTATAATGCCTGTACACTCTGCAGGGTCTCCAGGCCCGTTTGTAATCATTATTCCATCTGGCTTTGATTTTATTACCTCATTTGCATCAAAAGTACATGGATATACAGTTACATTGCATCCACGGTTTAAAAGGCAGCGTATAATATTTTTCTTGGTTCCAACATCAATTACAGCAATATTCCTTTCTGCCTTTACCTTATCTGAACCAATATCCCCAGGAACATAATCCTGCCTGCTGCTGCATGAAACCTTTTCTACAACACCTGTAACTTTATATTCCTTAAGCTTTGGTATAATCTCATCAATGTTATATTTTTCATTAGTTGTAATCATACCATTCATTGTACCCTTTTCACGTAACAATTTAACAAGTGCACGTGTATCTATAGAACAAATGCCAGGTATATCATTTTTCTCAAGAAAATTCTGTATAGTATCTTCTGAACGGAAATTACTTGGCATACGTGAGATTTCCCTCACTATAAAACCATCCGGCCATCCTTTAAGTGACTCCATATCATTATAACATACGCCATAGTTGCCTATAAGCGGATATGTCATTGTTACCGCCTGTCCTGCATAGCTTGGGTCTGTAAGCACCTCAAGGTAGCCTGTCATTGACGTATTAAATACTATTTCGGAAATAACTTCCTTTACCGCACCAATACTTTTGCCTTCAAATACGGTTCCATCTTCTAAAATAAGAAACGCCTTCATACTATAATTCCCATTCCTTTCCGTTTAGTTCTATTATCATCTGGGCAGTTTCAGCCATATTGGTTGCACTGTCCATGCTAATTTTCTGTATATAGCGGTGGGCTTCGTTCTCTGTCATATTGTTACGTTCCATTAAAAGTTCCTTTGCCGCTGTAATTACTTTTTTATCACTTTCTGTTCTTTTCTTTACCTTTTCTTTCTGCTTCTTAAGCCATCTGTTATACTGTACCATCATTATTTCAAGCGTATTAAGCAAGTCCTGTACTTTAAAAGGCATTGAAAGGCACATCACATCAGAGCCACAGTCTGCAATTTTTGCAGGTGAAGCAAGCAGAAGCATCTGGAAGCCTCCTGGCAGATAATCATTTATTTCAAAATAGTGCATATCAGGAAGCTTATATCCACATATAACTACCCCTCCATCTAAATGGTTTACTGCACTGACTGCCTGTGCTCCACTGTCACAAACCATATTTACATCATAACCATTACGGATAAGAAGCTTTCTTAAGTTTTTCGCATCCTCTAATTTAGGTAAAACAACAATTATGTCTGCCATGCAAAAGCCTCCTATCTGTTATAATGCCAATATAAAATTAAATAGAAGAAAGATAATGTTCTGTTTCCCATAATGTAACCTGCCTGCAGTATTCACTCCATTCCTGCTCCTTTGCCTTTACCATCTGGCCTGGAATATGGCGGCCAAGTATTTCATGTATAAAACTATCCTTTTTAAAATGATTTACAGCTTCATGTAATGTTCTTGGAAGCACTTCTGCATTATGGATTTCTTTTTCTGTCATCTTTTCCATACACACAGGAGGTTTAGTTTTATTTTTAATACCATCCATTCCAGCTGCAAGACACAGCGCAATTACAAGATATGGGTTTGCTGCACCATCCGGGCTTCTAAGTATAATCCTGCCACCATCCTGGCCTATTGAAGTAAGCCTTATAAGAGAGCTTGCATCTGTTGATGACCAGCCTATAGTTACTGGTGCAAGATATCCTGGTACAAGCCTTTTATATGAATTAACTATTGGATTGGTTATAAGTGACATTCCTGCAATATGCTTCAATATACCTGCCATAAAATAATAGCCGTCCTGGCTTATTCCTATACTGTCTGACTGGTCTGTAAATATATTCCTGCCATCCTTCTCCAGCGAAAATATATAATGTGCGCCTGAACCTTTAACATTTTCCCTTGGCTTTGGCATAAATGTAGCATGAAGCCCATGCCTTTTGGCAACTGTACGTACTACAAGCCTTGTTGTCATAATACTGTCTGCCATGCCAAGCGGCGGTGCATACCCTAAATCAAGCATATGCTGTGCTGCTTCATCTGAATGGTATGATGTTTCAACATCTATATCCATATCTGACAAATATAAAACCATGTCACGCCTTGCATTTTCCCCACAGTCTGCTGGTCCTACATCAAAATAGCCGCCCTTTTCGCTTGAATAGTTGGCCGGCTCCCCATTATCTCCTATGTCAAATAGGAAAAACTCATTTTTAATAGCTGTATTAAAGCTAAATCCCATGCTTTCTGCCTCTCTGGCTACTTTTTTTAATATATACCTGCTGTCACCAGCAAAAGGGGTACCATCAGGTTTTATGACATCACAAAGAAAACGCGCAACCTTCCCATTCTGTGGACGCCATGGAAAAATAACAAAAGTATCTAAATCAGGAACAAGAAACAGTTCTTCATAACCTGTACCACTAAACCCGTCAATGGCTTTACAGTCAAATTTATAATGCCCATCTAGAATTTTGTCAATCTGTTTAACCGTGGTAGCCATATTTTTCAGCCTGCCTGATATATCAGTAAACTGAAGGCGTATAAACCCAATATCCTCCTGCTCTATAATATCCAGTATATCCTGTCTGGTATACTTTGCCATTGTATAACCTCCTGTCTGGTCAATATTACAGCTTTACGCATTTTTCCTATTATACACTTTTTTACCAGTGGTGTCAAAATGATTTTATTTTTTAAGTTATCCATAGTAATACAACCATTAAACACATATAAATATAAAAAACCAGTATATACAATATATTATATAATTTGTTTACACCAGCTTTTTATTATATGGTTTATAGTTACCTCATTTGTATATAAACAGATGTGGTATCCTTATATAATTTTTATAATATTCTTTTAAAAATTTTTCTGCTTCTTCTTGCGTTAAAGGATTATTTTCCAATGTCATAAGATATTTTATAATCTTTATATCTGGATATTTATTCTCAGCTAATATAGCAATTCTTCCTATTATCTCTCCTTCTGCTCTTCCTGTAACTTCCCCATGTGCCATTCCACGTGCTTCAAATGATTCCCTGATTGACATAATTTCTTCCGCCTCCTTTTTAATTTTACTGGAATACTCATAATATGGATTACAGTCTTTATTGCCAGCCTTGCCTGCTAACCAGCCTGCTGCAATAATAAATTCCACGTTTAATAACAGGATATCCTGGTTCACTTTCACGCTGCATCTCCAAATCAAAATAAAAACCAACACAGACTGTTTCTCCATCTGGTAATGAACAGCTTGCATTAAAACCAGCTATTTTAACCTTATTAATAAAAACTTGCCAATACAAATTTCTTTATAAAAAGATAAGCTTCAGGTATATAGTTAAATATCTTTTTATATCTGGAAAAATACAACTTTATCCTGTCAGGTTGTAGAACAGCCATAAGGTTACTGATATTTATTTAACAAAACAAAAAACATATCACAATATAAACATAATAAATTGTTTCCATTGCCCTTTTATATTTATATAATATTTGATAACTCTTCAAGGCTTATATGCATTACTGGCACTACTGCATTCCTGAAAATATACGTATGGAAACCAACGTCAATAATCTGGCCTGTTTCTAATACCTCTGCACCATATTTTGTATAACTGCAAGGGGAACGTAGCCACCAGCGGCAGTTATTTCTACATGCCCTTCCTACCACCCTGGTATCTGTGCAAAGCCATGCTCCACGTGCATGTGCATAATCACTTGCTTTTATTCTTCTGTTTATCTTTTTATCTCTTTTTTTATATCCCCAGTCCATCCTGTCATCCCAGAAACCATAAGCCGGAGACCTGAGTTCTGGAATTGAAAGAATATATATTTTATCTATTGTATTATTACCACCATCTCCCATATACTTTCCAGGCACTGGTCCATTTTCTACTTCATGTGGTACAATAGCTTTTTGTTCCGCATTATCAAAGGCTGTATTATAAAAATCATTATCCAGCCATCTACGTATAGTACAATGTTCCCAATCTACAGATTCATTTACATTATTGTATGCCTTACAGTCAATTCCTTTATCTGCCATAACAAATAAAGTTTTTCCATTATTCTGAAGCACTCTCCATTTTATCTTTTCCCATTTAAAATAGCGGAAAGCATCATTTCCAAAATATTCAGCGTTTTCTGCATCATCCCTGCTAATTCTCCTGTATTTAACACCATTAACCCATGCATCACCATCCTGGTCATACTCTGCCTGCCTGATATCAGTAGTAATCTCATTTCTTTTAACTTCTGTCTGTGGATAATATCCAAAATCCAAATAACTCCAGATTGTCACACTGGCATTATTATATTCTGGATTTTTAAAATCTAAGTTGTCCATTTTTATCTCCTTCCTATATTCCTCAAATACTATTACAACATATTTTTCCAAAAAATATTATATGAACCATTTCTGTAATATTTTAATTATATAGAAAAACAGCATTATTTACAATAAGCGGCTTGTGTTTTGCACAGAAACCAAAAATATTCATTACTACTTTGAATTAATTTTGATTTTGTGTATTTACAGGCTATTATTACATTTGAAAATCCAATATTATATAGCAAAAAAGAGGCTTACGCCCCTTTTTTGTACATACCAGTTATAAATATTCTCCTGTTATATCCTTCCCCTTGCAGTTGCAAGCTGGTAATACATTCCTTTTCTTTCCATTAACTCCTGGTGGCTTCCATCTTCCATAATCCTCTTATTATCAATATAAAGAATCCTGTCTGCATTTTGTATTGTAGAAAGCCTGTGTGCAATTACAAAACAAGTTTTTCCTTTTAGTACAGTTGTAAAAAGTTTCTGTACAAGTTTCTCTGTTTCGGTATCAATATTACTTGTTGCTTCATCAAGTATAATAATATCAGGTTCCATAAGTAATAACCTTGCAAATGACAGAAGCTGCCTTTCACCAGCTGAAAGTTCATTTCCCTCACTTGATATTACCGTATGGTATCCTTCTTTTTTCTTCATAATAAAATCATGTGCAAACACCTTTTTTGCAGCACTTATGCACTCTTCATCAGTTGCACCTGGTCTGGAAAAGCGGATATTTTCAATAATCTCTCCACGGAACAAAAATGTATCCTGCATCATAACCCCTACACTTCCCCTGAGTGAACCAAGTGTAACATCCTTTATATCGGTTCCATCAATTAAAATCCTGCCACTGTCAATATCATAGAAACGGCTTAATAAGCTGGCTATTGTTGTCTTTCCTGCCCCTGTTGGCCCGACAAGTGCAACCATCTGCCCAGGTTTTACATCCAGGCTGATATTTTCCAGCACTGTTATTCCTTTTATATATGAAAATGTAACATCTTTAAACTCTATTGCCCCATCTGTAACTGATAACTCTGTGGCATCCTTTTTCTCTATAATATCACTTTCTGTACCAAGCACTTCAAAAATACGCTCTATATTTGCAGTTATGCCTGCTACAGACTGCAGCTGCTGGCATATTACATACACAGCGTTAGAAAAGCGCTGCATATAAGCAGTAATTACAACAAGTGCCCCTAGAGTAAGTTCTGCACCAACATTATTAGTAATAATAAATAATGCTGTCAGGTACATTGTAACACTACAAAGAATTCTTACACCAGCAAAAGAAAGTGGAAAAAATAATTCCCTGTATCTTGTTGAATGCATAAATGCCTTATGGAACTTTTCTGAAAGCTCTATAAATATTTCATCATTTAAAGCTTCCCTGTTAAAGGCTTTAATAACTTCAAGGCCATTAATATCTTCTGCAACAAATGCCGTCCGGTTACTTGCTTTATTTCTTTCAATACGTGTACAACGGTGTAATGCCCTTGCAACCACCCATAATAAAATACCAAGTGGTATACTTACAAGTATTCCCATTACTGCCATGCGTATTTCCACAAAACAAATACATACAACTGTAATAACCATTACCAGCACATTATCAATTACACGCAATAAGTCATTTATAAAAAAATTGGCAAGTTCATCTGTATAATTTGTAATACGTACAAGAATTTTTCCTGTTGGCCTGCTGTCGTAATAATCAAAACTTAATTCCATAAGTTTTTCAAATAAATCTTCACGCAGCCTGCATACAATATTGTTGCCAAGTGTAGTTGCTGCTTTTGAAGTAACAAAATCAGCAACTACTGCACCAATACTTAATGTTAGCCATACACTTAATAAGATTACTGCAAGCTTTGGTGTCCCTTCTGGTACAACACCATTTTTAGGCAGCACCTCATTAATAATCTTCATATTAACTGCCGCAGGTACAAGTGACAGAAAAGAAGCGCCAGCCAGAAGCAGACCAGTTATTATATAGTCACGTTTATATTCACCCGCATAAGATAACAGGCGTTTAAACATAAAACCGTTAAACTTCTCTTCAAGTACCTCATCTTCATAATACAGGTTCCTGCTCATGTACAAACACCTCCTTATCCATCTGCTGGCGGTAAATACTTGCATACCTTCCATCCAGTTCCATTAGTTCATCAAAACTGCCACGTTCAATAATCTTGCCATTTTCCAAAAACAATATTTCATCAAATTCTCTTAAAGCAACTGCCCTATGTGTTGCCATAACAAGAGTTCTTCCACGGAAATGTTTTTCAAGGCTTTTAAATATTTTACTCTCTGTTTCAATATCAAGTGCACTTGTACAGTCATCAAGAATTGTAACAGGAGCATTCTTTAAAAGTGCCCTTGCGATTGCAACACGCTGTTTCTGCCCGCCAGAAAGTCCAAAACCTTTCTCACCAATTATAGTCATATAACCATCTGGAAATGATTTTGCAAACTCACTTACCTGTGCTATCTCACCATATTCAAGTACTTCTTCCGTGGCATCTGGATTATAATAAGCAATATTGGCAGCAATAGAATTAGAAAATAAAAATACATTTTGCATCGCATATCCATATGCTTTTGCGATTTCATTACGGCTGTATTCCTTGATATCCCTGCCATCAATAGTTACAGAACCACTTTCAAATTCTTCAAAAGCCTGCATTACACGCAACAGCACAGACTTTCCGCTGCCAGTCCTGCCCATAATGCCAATGCGTTTTCCATATGGTATATCAAGTGAAACATCATCTAAAAGCTCTGTCCCGTCTGCTTTGGCACTTACATGTGAAAGGACAATATGAGGTGTCTTTGATACTGTTTTATCACCATATCTTGCAGAAACTTCATCTTTTTTATCCAGAAGGCCATATAACCTGTCTGCACTGACTTTCTGCTCCTGGCCGTCTGCTGCCAGGAATATAATATCTACAAAATTACCACAAATTGCCAGCAAATATGTAAGAAATGCTGTATATTCACCACTTGTCATCTGGAACTTTGTTGCAAGATATATACTTAATGCCATACTTGCAAGCATTACAAACTGGTCTGATGTATCAAATGCAAGAAAATATTTATACCGTCTGACGCTAAAATTTGTTGAAAAATCCCTTACATCCCTGCTACGTTCATTAAAACGTTTAATTCTTACATCTTCCCTTGCATATGCTTTAATTGTACGTATTCCATAAATACTTTCCTGTGTTTCTGTATTTAACTCTGAATTCTTCTCCCAAAGTTTTCCATACATTTCATTGCACAATTTTAAAAACTTCTTTGTAATTATGCCAAAAATTACCAGTGTAAGAAATGGCAGCAGCATAAGCAATATATTAAGGCGTGAAAGCATAAAAGCTGCTACTACAATATAAAACAATGCATCAACTGTAAATGGAATAGTTGCTACATGGAAATTACGTACATTCTCCGCATCAGAATTTACAATAGTAATTAAGTCACCTGTACTATATTCCTTAAGCAGCGGCATACCAAATGAATTAATTTTCCTGATAACATCAAGACGCACTTTATTATCACACTTTATAGAAAAATAATGTGCTATATTCCAGCGGATATAGAATGTTACAAAATACAGAAGCAGAAACAACAGAAATACCCCTACAAGTATAAACATCATTTCCCATAAATTTTCCTGTGGAATATCTTCTATCAGGAAAGCAAATATACTGCTGTTACTCTCTGGCTTCTCACCAAGTGCCGGGTTAATTACATTATCCACAATAAGTGTTACAATCTGCGGTTCAACAAGCCCTATAACCCCTTGCGTGAGACCAAGCAGGATACACAAAGCCAGAATTCCGTAGATTCTTTTGTAATATGGATATGATTTCTTTAAAATGCCCATATATACCTCCTTTTTTGCCAGATTTTTGTATATACAAAAACAACAGGCAGCACACTCCGCAAACTGCCTTTATGTTTAAATAAGGTGCTGGCATGTGTTGCTACACCAGCACCCTTCTGAAGTGATATACAATGGACTTATTCTAATATACAAAACGAATAATTTCAAGTATTAAAATCCTTAAGAATTTCTATAATTATTTTTTATCATATCCATAGCTGCTATGAAATATTAAAAATATCAATTATTTTAATATTTTTCATTGAAAACCCGTCTTTTTAAAAACAAATAAATGCTCATGTGCAATCAAAAGGAAATTATATTTAATACTATTTATTTTCCAATATTCTGTAGAACTACAGTTATGTTGTTCTTTAATTATAATTTCTTTTAACTTAAAACCCACATTTATAAAAATATTCATAACATCAAATGACATTGGTACCATACAGCCATTCTGACGTGTATCTCCTATAAGTATAACACAAAACCTGCCATTTTTTAATATCCTGTAACTTTCTAAAGCAACCTTTTTCATTTCTTCAAGAAAGTTCCTGGTATTTAAATTTGATAAATCTCCTTCTATGCCATCACTGTATTTAATAATATTAGCATATGGCGGATGTGTACATATTAAATCAATGCTCTTATCTGGGATAAAATCAAGTTTCCTTGCATCTCCTTTACGGATATATACCTTTCCATTAGCACCTTCATGTTTAAAATTTGTTTTTTCTTTACAACATCTAAGAGCAACATCATTTATGTCAACACCAATAATATTACGGTTAAGAAGCTTTGCTTCTATAAGTGTAGTACCACCTCCTGCAAACTGGTCAAGAACTAAATCATTTTCATTAGAATAACGTAGCAAAATATTCCGTGGAATATATGGTGACCAGTTCCCTCTCCATTTTGCATCATGTGTAGCCCAGTTCCCACGTTCTGGAAATGTCCAATGTGTAGTTATTTCCAATTCAAAATTTTCAGGTTCCCATTCTCTTATCTTTTTTGCTGGCATTTAAACTCCTCAATGCTTATATTGAATTTCCCCAAAGTATATAAATAATTTATTTCCAGCCTTTAGTTAAAAATAAAATCAACGTAGTTTTTTATTAATTATATCATTTTCTAAATCCTTAATGTTATAAACATGCTCCATAACATCGAAAGTTTCTTCAAGATTATGACGGGCACTTGTCCAGCCTTTACCATCTGTAAACCAGACAAACTCTAGTCCGTCAATAGTATCTATTTCTAGTGCAAGTGTTTTATAACTACGAGCCGTTTCATTTAATTTACTTCCTCCACTACTATAAAAGTTTGTTTCAATACCATATATCATATTATCCGTTTTAATTACAAAATCAAAGCGTTTTTCTGTCTTACCCTGGTTAGAAATAGCTGATAAGTTAATTCCCCATTTATCTGTAATCTGATGGATATACATTTCTTTAAAATAATTAATATCCTTAATAAAACCAGATTTTCTAATAAAACTTTCAACTAAATCCTCCATAAGATGGCCACCACGGTTTTTACGTCCATTAGAATCAAGCCCCGTTTCAACACCTGTTGCATAATCAAAGAGATTGTTCACAATATGGTCTGCTATCAAATCAAATAATCCCGTTTTACGCATAAATATCTTATATTGTTCTACTGTAAGATTCGCTTTTTTAAAATTATATGTAAATTCACCCTCTTCATCAATAGCATAAATTTCATCCGCCCTGACAGCTAATAACAATGGGATACACTTTAAAGTTTCAGGATATTTTTTAATTAAATTTTCAAAATCTGTTTCAATATTTTTTGAACCAATTAAAGAGTTTAATATATTTAATTCAATTTTAACCTTATCAATATTACTATAAATCTTATCAAAATCAACATAGTATCCATAATTTGCTATACTACTGCGGAAACTTCCAAGCCATTCTAAAAAATTTCTGCGCATATTTTAATCCTTTCTGGCTTTACAAGGTTCACCAGCCCTACATTTGGCACTCCTGCACTCTCTGCAATAAGATTGTGGTATTTGTTTATTATCTGGCTTTCTCCATCCAAATAAACGTTCAATTTCTTCAATTCCATAAGCTGTTTTTCCACAGCAAGGGCATGCAGCTTCAATTTTATATGGCATAACTTAACTCCTTTTTGTTTTAAAAATTTGATATTAAAAGTTCTTTAACTTTTCCTCTTCCTTTACTTTTACAATTAATCGCACGGGCAGCATCAACTCTTTTAATTTTATACGAAGAATAAATATTATCAAAAAAATTATCATTTATATCTGAATTTTTAGGATCAGAATTACTAATAACAATCTTAGCCTCTTTTCTATGCATTTCATCAACAAATCCAGCAAGTGCTATCTGTTCACTATCATCAAAAAGATTTTTTGTATATGCTGTAAAATTTGAAGTACTGGTAACTGGTCTGTATGGTGGATCTAAATATACAAATGTGTTTTTATCAATAAAATTAGCAGACTCTCTATAATCACAACATATGATTTTTACATTTTGTAATTTTTCTGATACAGCATGTAAATTATTTTCATCACAAACTAAAGGATTCTTATAATCACCCATAGGGACATTAAACATTCCTTTTTTATTTACCCTGAAAAGACCATTAAAACAAGTTTTATTTAAAAAAATCATTATTGCTGCCTTTTCAATATTATTATCTTTACTATTATTAGTTTTTAAAATATTAAATTTTTTACGTTTTGCCATATAATATGCTTTCCTGCTATCTATATCCATTGGTAAAAACTCATTTTGCATTTTAAAAAGCAGCCTGGTTAGTCCGTCAATATTATCACGTATAACAAGATAAGTATTTATTAATTCTGCATTAATATCACTAATAATTACCTCTTGTAATTTATAATTATTAAGTATATCAAATAATACAGCGCCTCCTCCAACAAATGGCTCTATATATTTTGTAATACCATTATTAAAAGGATAATACTGCTCAATTTCCTTTATTAGCTGTCCTTTACCACCTGCCCATTTTAGAAATGGTTTAACAGGCGTTTTTCCTGCAGAAAAAAGGTCCATAATAGTACCTCCTATGTAATAATACATTAACCTGATACATGATTATATTCTAAATTCAAAATAATAGCAATATAGATTTAAAAATATTTTTTACAGTTTAAACACTTCCATCTCTTCCTCTATTACATTCCTGTCCCTGTCAATATTAAATGCATTTAATACAGGATGTTCCCTGTCCATAAGTGAAAGCACCATATAAGTTGTTTTAAAATCATATGCAAGCCTTATATCTTCCATGGAAAGCCTGGCAGGTGCAGATGGATGGGAATGGAAATTACCCACAAGCTGGTATCCCATTGCCCTTATATCTTTTATAACAGCAAACTGTTCTTTTATATCCATTGTAAAATGACAGCTGCTTGCATCTGTATTAGTTAATAAATATATTTTCTTAATATACTTATTGTCCCCTTCAACTATGCCTCCTGCCAGGCCGCATGCCTCATTTGGAAGTTCTTTCTCACAATGCCTTAAAATTTCTAAATAACATTTTTCTGGCAAATATATCATAATCCTGTCCCTTATTATAACAAGCAATACATATAAGTTAAAATTCCCTTACATGCTCTTTTCCATAGATTTCATCTTTCTCAAGCATTGAAAGAATTTGTGCTTTCTTTGTGCCAGCCATAAGTTCTTCATTATACTTAAGATATCTTTCACATTTATTTTCAGAAAGATATGCAGCTGCTTTGCTATCTAGTGTAAGTTCTGTAACAAATACCACCATTTCCTGTCCATTTTTAAATGCACCTTCCATAAAATCAAATGCATTTTCTAAAGCAGCACCTGTTTCATTTTCAAGTTTTTCAAGCTCTTCACGCCACTTTACAAACCCAGACTTTGCTTCTTCAAATGATTCTGCTGTATCCTGTGAATATGGCTGGTTCTTCCTAATCATTTCTAAAAGCTTAGTATAACACTCTTCCTGCTGTTTTGTATAAAATCCAGCTTTTCTTTCTTCTTCATAAGTATTTTCATAATTTTTATACTTTTTCTTATATAATTCTGTATATGCACTGTCTCTGTCCATTTCTTCTTTAAATGATTTAAGAAAAGAAAACCATCTGTCAGCTATAAAATGATATAAAAATACTTTGTCAAAAAAAACATCCAGCCCGCTAATTAAAAGATTTACAACACTTAACCTTTCATCAAATGAAGCTTTGTAAATACGTTTATATACAGATGGTGTAACATTACCTGAAAGAATATCTTTAATCCCATAATCATCCTGGTACTTTTTATATAAATCAAAATAAGCAGCTACATCTTTTGCAATTTCTTTATGCTGTATAAACTCATAAATTATTTCTTCATCAACTGGTACCTGCAGTTCTTTATATACTTTAACCAGGCAGCTTAAATCTTCCCACCCCCTTGCAGTTACAAACTGTATGCCATCCACATCCGCCTCTGCTTTGTAAAAATTCTGGGGACGCAGTTCAAGATAGCTTAAAATTGCATTATCTATACGGTTTTCCCTGGCATACTCACGCCATACATCATATTTTGCATCAACTTCAATTTTCCTTACACGGTCAAGTGTAACCATATCAAATTCATGTACAGATTTATTGTACTCAGGCGGATTGCCAGCTGCCACAATAATCCAGCCATCAGGAACTTTCCTGTTGCCAAATGTCTTATACTGCAGGAACTGTAACATTGTAGGGGCAAGTGTTTCCGATACACAGTTAATTTCATCAATAAATAAAATACCTTCTTTTAAACCACTATCCCTGGTTTTACTATAAACACTTGCAATAATCTCACTCATTGTATACTCTGTAACAGAATATTTCTTCCCGTTAAATTCCTCCTCTTTTATAAAAGGAAGACCTACTGCGCTTTGTCTTGTATGATGCGTAATTGTATAAGCAACAAGCCCTATTCTTAGTTCCCTTGCAATCTGTTCCATTATCTGCGTCTTGCCTATTCCTGGTGCCCCGATAAGAAGGACTGGACGCTGCCTTGCAGCAGGCATTATATAGCCACCAGAACTATCCTTCATAAGATATGCTTTAACAGTATTTTTAACCTCTTCCTTAGCTCTCTTTATATCCATTATAATTCTCCATTTCCTGCTGCCAGGCTGTGCAGATGCCCTGGCTCAATTTTCATTCTCATTGCCCATGGAGGGACTGATGCTTCGTCATAGTCATCTATAAAAATAAATGCTGTTTTATATGCAGGCTTTGCTTTGGGATATATCCCTTTACCGTCTGTAAAATAAACCAGCCCGCATAAATTCTTTAAAATTTTATTCTTAACCATATTATTTATATATCTGAAAACAGGCCTGAAATCTGTCCCGCCGCCGCCAATTATATGGAAGTTATCCAGCACATGTCCAAGCTGTTCTTTTCTCTTTATTTCTAAATCCATGCGTATATCATCATCACACTGTATTATCCTCATATGACAGCTGCTAAAAAAGCTGTCACTTTCTGAAAGTATATTATACGTTTCCTTAAGAAAATTCTTAACCATTTCCCCATTTGTTGAATAGCTGGTATCAACTGCCACAACAAACTCTTTTATTTTCACTGTTTCCCTTGACTCCAAAGGTTCAATAAGTGGCAGGTTTCCATATAACCCAAGCCCATAAGTATAATAATTCAGGTCAAATTCATCAGGGTCACATTTTAGTTCTTCATTAAGCACTGCAAATTTTCTTAGGAAACTGCCGTAATTACGCCTGCCTTTTAAAATCCTTGCCCTTTCATCAAATATCTGTGTCCCGTCCTTATCATTATCCCCATGGCTTTCAAGTTCCATTTGTGACTGTCTTGAAATCTTATCCCATTTATTCTGGGCATTGTTTGAAGCGGCAGACATCTTCTCTTCTTTTGGCCAGTATTTATGGCTGTCAGTATAAAACTCTCTCTGTAGTTTTTCTATACTGCTAATATCCATTTCCATAAGTTTATTATATACAACTGGGGCAGACACAGCCTTTCCAGTATCTTTTATTTGTTTATAAAACTGTTGTCTTATAAAGCTTAATGGTCTTTTAAGTCCTGGCTTGTCCAGGCTGTCAATAGTATATTCTGTAACAATATCACATGCCACATCCCATAAAACCCTGCTGCGCCTGCCACACAGCCATAGATGTCCATATATGCAGTGCAATATTCCATGCAGGTACAGCCTGCTTAAGAAACGTGAATTAGATTTAAAAACACGGAAAAGCTGTTCTCTGGAATAATACAGGTAATCACCATCTACAGCCATTGTGTCAATAGTATTGTCACTTTTCCATATAAGCCCTGACAGTGCAATATCCATAAACCTAAGTTCAAGATATAATTGGTTCCTGGTAAAACCAAGTATTTTAACAGCCATTTCTTCTTCCCATTCTGTCTGGGTAATATTATGCACCATATAAACCATGCCCTTTCTATAAAACATATACTTAAATTTTTTCACATGTGTGTCTGGAAACCGAAAATTGTATAAATTTATTGGCTATGGCAGTTCCAATCTGATTTATATACACACTTGGAATATTAAAATTCATACCTGCTTTTTCTTATATCTTCTATAAATTCATGTTTCCATTTTAAAAGGCTTGCTGTCCCTTCTCCCCACCCAGCTTGTGATGCCTTTGATACTGCACTGTCAATACCTGCTGCGTCTGTGTATTGGTTACTGCATATAAAATATAATGCATCAAGTTCCCTTTCTATTGTAAGTATCTCCATAATCTCTTTCTGGTTGCATTTTATATAATCTTTATATTTATTACGTGGGATATCTTCCAGCATAAATGGGTACATAAGCCTTCCAAGTGCCATTTTATATATAACACTTACACTTTCTTCTACAGAAGCTTTGTCAAATATTGCGTCATACTGCCTGAAATCAGGAATATCATCCGAAAAGCATTGTCTTGCACGGAAACCCTCACCTGTAATATTCCTGCCAAATATATGTGCTGGGGCAATTTCATCATATGACTCTGTATATTCTGGAAATACAAGCATTGCATGGATTTTTCCATTATCATAAAAATATACATCAAGATGGCTGCTTAAACGGCTGGCAACCTGTTTAAGCCCTCCTGGGACGTCTGCCCTGTGCCTTAGACAAAGCTTTGAAAAATTTGTACAATTCATAAATATATCACTTCCAGCTTCTTTTAAAGCAGCACCAGCTTCCAGTGTTTTAAAATTACGGCAGTTATAAAATGCATTATTGGCAATTTTAATAACAGTATCAGGAAGTACAACACTTTCAACATAATTGCCACAAAATTCACACATCCCGTCAGGTGGCACAATATTACCACTATCTGGAATATCTTTTTTTATATAACTTTCTACCCTCCGGATTTCAGAAAAACAATATGGGCCAGCAGACAATACATTTTTTCCATTAATCTTTTCTGGTATACACAAATGTGGATTGTCTGCATATACACGCAGTATTTCCGCCCCCTCTCCAAAATCCTGCCATATAAATGCAGAATTGTCTGTTAATGTATACATAAACCACCTCATCCATACTATTTTTATTTATTGTATAAGACTGTATCCAGAATCAAAAAGCAGTTCATTGGTATCTGTAAATGTTATATTATGCTGTAATGCAAATATAATAATACTGTCCCTTTTAATTATTGCATATAATATAGGATAACCAGTTGCCTTTAACAAATTCTGTATTTCTTCAAAAGATAATTTTAATGTAAAGCATATAGCAAGCACTTTATCACGTGAAGGGCTTTTAGCCCCTGATAAAATCTGGTATGTATAAGTCCTGTCAAGCCCTGAATTTTTAATAAGCTCTCCCCGTGAAATACCTTTGGTATCTAAAATGTTCTGTATATATTCATGTAATTCCGTTTTAACAAGATTATCTTCTTCACTTTCAATATAATCCTCTGGCTGTGCTAAACCTTTTAAAATTTCTAATAAATCTTGTGTTTTTTTACCATATTTTATTCATCCTGTATTATATTGTTTTATTAATTTCCAAAACTAACTTGATAAAATTCTATTAGCATAAGTAATTTTAACCTGTAAAATAAAATAAATTATTTTATAATATCCTGCTGGACATACTATACTAGACATCTATATATTAATTCTATATAATCATACCATGGAAGAAAAAAATGTCAATGCATTACTTAATTTAAGTTTCTCCATTTTTTTAGTATACAAATAATCCAAAGAATATACTGGTTTCAACAGATTGCGTAGTTACATTTATTGATTTTGGCATTGTAAGAAAATATAAAGATAATTCCGTAAGGGATACAACAATAATGCTTATGCAGATGGATATTCTATAAATAAATCATTAACCACATTATTTGAAAAAGATGGTGTAAACCAGTTAGATGGCAGTATTACACCTGGGAAAAATAAAAGCTATAATTGGTTATGAAGCACCAAAAAAATGAAACAAATTAGAAATTAATTATACAAATGACGAATGTAGCAACAACCAGTTTAAATTCTTAATTGAAAAATAATCTTTAATAATAAATTAAATAATTTAAAAATTATGACGATATAAAATAAAATATTATATTATTTATCAAGTTAAATAATAACTAAGGAGGGTTGGTTATGCCTAGAATTACTGATTATAGTTTTTTATTTAAACCAATGTCTGGAATAAAAAAAACAAATATTACTGGCAGTTTTAAGTTATCACAAATAAACAGCAGTTCTATACAATCACAATTAAAAGCCGCAGGTATTAATACAAATAGCAAACAATATAAGACCGTAATTAAAAAAATGATGTCAGATGGAAATGGTGAAATGTATACAAACATCCAAAGTATCAAAAACCTAATGAAAAGTTATGACAAAGATGGAGATTACATTAGCCCTGTTACAGGTTTAGCAGGACTTCTATTAACTAATGAAAATGCTGCCAGCAGGAAACGTATTATTCCTATTCCTGAAAGCAGCAAAGATGAGATGTTTGAACAGACCAAAAAAGAATTTCTCCGTGAAAATGGTGTCCTCAATGGAGATACAACAAAACGGTCTGATGTATATACAAATATGTACCATAAAGTCAAGAAAAATGACAGGCTGGCAGCAGGATATACCATGCAGCAATATGAACGTTCATACCGCAAGGCATTTTTAGCAGCAGCAAGAAAAGCTGACCCTGGCTGGGATATAGGAAAACCTGTTCCTGCTGGGGCATTAGATGGTATTACAAGAGAATCTGTTGAAAATTTAACAAATTCAGTTGATTTCAAAATTTAAAAGTATCTGCTTCCATGCATGGTTTGGAAGCAGGTCTTTTTAACTTTTTCATATTAATTTAATTATTTGTATATTTAATTTTATATAATATCATCCATATGCCAGTTCCAAAAGCAATTAATCTTTCCTTTATATACAATTACTGGACAATATATGCTTATTGTGTAAAATTTTATTGATAATAATAACATCATATAACACATTAGTTTTTCATTGGATTTTATGAACCAGGGTTCCATTCTTTTTATATAATTCCACCACTTTTGCTGTTACAGGAATTATGCATAAACGGACACTTTCTCCATATGCAAAATATGGGTAAACTCCTATTTTCCCTTGATAGTACAGGTCACTTGGAGGATTGCCACTGTCAAATCCTTTTTTATTTGGAAATATATTTTTATATGCAAGTTTATTTATGTCCTTATATGATTTTATAATTTTTATTAATCCGGTACTGGTAACTAGGTATTTCTTTTATACCATTATGAAGAATTTTATTTCCTATATATGTAAAACTGCCATTATCTGATAATTTAATTGTAAGTTCATGTGTAATTACTGCTTCATTGCATAATACTGTTTCACATACTGCATCTACAGTTAAAGTAATTGTCCCATCTTTATTTTTCCTGGTATCTGTAACCTCTGGAATAGATGTTGCAAATGAAGAAGGTGCATAATTAAAACAACCCAGCCCCGTCCACAGATAAGCCTGTTTTTTCTTGTTAAATACTGCATATTTCTGGATACTTCCTGCAGTTACAGGTATATATTCCATTACCAGTTTTTCAAACTCCTCTTTTGGTATTCCATCTGGATATTTTTCTGGATTAAATTTCTTTTTATATTTTATCTTATAAAGGTATTCATACATTCCATTAAAATCTAAATCCTTTATATGGCTGGCATTCCAGTCTGAACATAACAGGTTATTTCCCTGGTAGCCTAATCCAAATACATATTTTTTTGAATACTTACGTTTCTTGCTGTTTATTGGCTTTACTCTTACCAGAAAGCTGCCATCAACCATTTCTGAAACTTCTGGATACTCTGGTACACAAACTTCATAACAGAACCATCCTTTTTCTGAATATCTCCAGTTTTTAATTCTGGAACTAGATATATACGTAACTACTGGTTTGTTATTATTATCCCAGGAAGCACTTGCTGCCAGTACATACATTTCTTTGCCATTATAAATATATTTTCTCCTTCCAATTCCTCCATCTGTATGCACATCATAAACAATACATGAACCTTTTTGTCCTGATATGGATTTTTTTAAAAAACGTTCAAATTTCTTATAATTTTCCATATTAGAATATGCTTCATTACATCTTGCCTGATAACCAGCATTTCCTAATAACTTGACCATCTGGCGGATTACTTTACTTTTAATTACAATATTTAATGAAGTACCTTTATCTGCATTTTTGTATAAATCTGATACCAGTTCCATAACTTCTTTACAACTATTTTCTGCCTCTGTTTTTTCACTTCCGGAAACTGGCAGGTTATATCCTTTTTCCAAAAGTTCTTCTTCATCCTTATTATTCTTATTCTCTTGTTCTACATTTTTATTACTATGTTTATCTATTTTCTTATCTGTACTTGTACAGGAAAATAATAACACACAACATAACAACAATAATAATAATAATATATGTTCTTTCTTTATTACCATAATAATCTCCTATACCGTTTCTTATAGCTCAAATAATATAATTGAAAATCCCTCTTTGACATATGCTGTTTTCGCATTTTCTCTATATAAAACTTAGTTTCTTCCATTCTATAATTATTTTTAAACTTAATCTGCTTTTATTTTTCCAGCCATTTTTCCATAATATCCCTGCTCTTTTTTACAACATAACTACTGCCACCACGCCCTTTTACATCCTCTGCCATACTTATAATAAGAACTGGGTCTTTTATATTTTTATCTGTTGTAAATACCACAAACCATCCAAGTTCTGTTCCCGATGCATCATCCTTTGATATTTTTATTTCTGCTGTACCTGTTTTGCCTGCAAGTATTGTATCATCACGGTGCGCCAGATACCCCGTACCATTCTGGCTATTTACAACCTTTTCCAGCCCTTCAAGTACAATCTCTGAAACTTTATTAGAAAATGCATCTGGAATCCAGTATTCTGGTTCTGGTTCTTTTTGGTAAATAATATAAGGTTTTATTATATTTCCATTATTACAAAATGCAGAATATATACATGCCATATGCAATGGATTAACAAGAACTTGTCCCTGTCCATAACCACTGTCTGCCAGTTGTATTTCTGTTTCAATTCTGTCTGAATTAGAATATTGTGATTCTGGCATATTTATTTCAAATGGAATTTTTTTATTAAAACCTATGTTTTTTAATGAACTTTCCAGCTTTTTTGCACCAATTTCCAACGCTGCTTTGGCAAAATAAATATTATCTGAATAAATTAAAGCATTTTCAAGAATTACAGGCTTATATGTGTGAAGTGTTGTTATATAATAAGAACCCCATGAAGAGTCTTTCTGCCAGCTTAGCCCCTCTGTTCCATAGTCCTTTGTCTGGTTAATTTTCCCTGCCTGAAGCCCTGCTGCTGCGATAACTGGTTTAAATACAGAACCAGGACACCAGGTCTGGCGGAAACGGTTATACAGTGGCTTATCTTTATTATTATTAAGTGATGCCCACTGTTTTTCTGTCATACCTGATATAAAACTATTGCTGTCATAAGAAGGGGTGCTAACCAGCGCCAGCACCTCACCTGTATATTGGTTTATAGCTACAGAACAGCTTTTATCATTTTCATACTGTCTGTACAATTCCTCCTGCATTCCAGAATCTATGGACAGCTGTATATCCTTTCCATGTTCCACTGGTTTATATAAAAGTTCTTTTTTCTCTTTTCCATCTGGGTCTGTAATATAAATCCTGCATCCATCAATACCTTTTAATTCTCTTTCAAATAAACTTTCTACACCGCTTCTGCCAATTACACTATTTATAGTATACCCCTCACCTGCATGTTTTTCTAAATCTTCTGCTGTAACACTTTGTACGTATCCTGTAATGTGTGATGCTGCCTTTCCTAATGGATATTCCCTTATTTCTGTATCTAAGAACATTATACCTGGAATTGCAAGAAGCTTTTCCTGTCTCTCTCTTTCAAATAACACTTTTTTATCCGGTTCTGGCATTAATAAATCCGTTTCTTTTAATTTAGGAATTGTCTTAATTGGTACAAAAGAGTCCTTTTTTACCCACTTTGCTGATAATTTCTTTTTTATAACTTCTGGTTCTGTTTCCAATAACTTTGCAATTTCTTTTATTACTTGTTTTTTGTTTTTAAGCTTTCCTGGAACAATCCCCACAGAAGAGGCGATCCCTTTTCCTGCAAGAATATATCCATTCCTGTCTTTAATTTTTCCTCGTTCTGCCTTTATAGAAAATACTCTTACTTTATCTAATGCATCTAAATCAGGAAAAATCATTGTATCATCCCAGACCAGCTTGTATCCATCTTCTCCCTCTGTAAAAACTGCTCTATTAACAAAACAAATATTTCCTGCCTTTGTATCAAAAGAAATATTGTATAGTATACTTCTCTGTTCTTTATCATATTTCTTAATTTTTAACTTTATATTTTGTATTTCTATACTTTCATAAATAGATGAGTTACGCTCTATATAATCTTCCTGGCTTATATTACCTGATGCTTCAATATCTAATATATTATACATACAGTTATATTTTTGTTCTGGAATATATCCATAATATCTGGCAATAAGTTCTTCTGGTGTTTCCAAAATATTATTTTGTGGTATAAAAACTGATACACATATAACTGCCCCTGCAATAATTCCTATAATAATTATACATAGACAAATAATATTATATATTTTTCTCTTTCTGTTTTTATATTTCATACTTACATGCCTCCACTATATTGTTTACTTAAAGGCATAAATATGTAGCCAGGCAGATTGCCCACTTGCACAACAACCTCTTTGCCTCTTTGCGGCAATCTGTCAGGAGCTTGAACTCCTGCCAGACTAAGCAAGCCCTAGTAAACCAAACCCACCATTTAAGAAGCGGAGGACTTACTTAATAAGGTTAAATATAAACTTTCTTTATTAATCTTGCAAATATTACATTTGTAAGATTAATGGATAAAAAATAATGCCTTTTATTAATATAGATATTACATCTGTAAGATTTATATGTCAAGTACATTTTTTATTTCCGTTTCCCTATTTTTTAAATTACGCAAAGATTATATTACTCTGGCAATTCCAAATGTTTTACCAAAAGGCATCTGCATGGGGTAAAACCAGGGAATTACCAGAGCCAGAAATTATATAAGCTAAAATACAAAAATCTAATCCCATACTTGTTCATTATTTTATAATATATATTGTTAATACAAATCCATTTATATTTTAACTTTAATTTTTTTACTTATGAAATGTTATAACCACTATAGAGCATAATTACTAGCTTTTAACATTTTCCTAACAATCCAGTTCTTTGTACATCCATACATGAGGGCATCCTTCATCATAATCATTTATTCCAGACAAATAATAACCCTGTTTTTCATAAAATGGTTTTACATGTTCCTGGGCATGAAGGCAGATTTTCTTACCTCCTGCTTTTTTAATAGCTTTTTCTGCTTCTGACATTAATTCCATGCCTATAGCTTGTCCCCTGTATTTTTTTATTACTGCAATACGTCCTATAATATATGTATCTGGCTCTGTATCTTTAAAAAAACGGCATACTGCTACTGGATTATCCTTATCATACATAACCATATGTACTGCTCTTCCATCAATTTGGTCAAATTCTTCTTTAAACCCTTGCTCTTCTACAAATACTGTATTTCTTATAAAGACAGCATCTTCTGGTAACACATTGTATACTTTAGTTTCCATATATTCTCCTATTTAAAAATAGTATAAATAATAAATCTACCCATAAAATTTGTAAATATTAAATTCCATATATATTAACTGTTTACACAGTATTAAGCATTGTATATGGTAATTCTTTTGAACATTTCTGGTTAAATTCTTTAAAAATTTAATAAATTCACTTTCTTCTCCATATATAAATATCTTATTATCCTGCTAGCCGCTATACCATAAGTATTTTGCAAATTTTTTTGAAAAGAAAAAGAAGATATATAAACATTAGCTGTTATTCCCAGTAAGCCTTAAGGCTGAAAACTTTTGCACCAATTCCATTTCCCACTAACATAACTAAAATATAACAAAATACCCTGAAACTGTATATTCCAGACAAGTTAAAATAAAACATATTTGCTATAGAATGTTCGAAACCAGATAATATAAATATCATTACAGGTGCTATTATAAACACAATATTTTTAGACTTATTATAATTATCTATTGCCAGGTACATCATAACGCCACAAAATACCGACAATACAAAAACACTGGTTATATCTTTATCCAGTTTGGCAATAACCAGTTCTGTGCTGCTGATATTAAGCCGTGCTGCCTTAGATGCAAAAGATGCAATTAATGTTCCTAAATAATTTCCAGCTATAATTATTAACATATGTACAAGTTCCCATGCCTTTTTTACAAACCCGATTTTACCTGTATACAAATAAAATTCCTGTGTAACAATGGTAAGTAATCCAAAAGAAAATAATAAAGAACCCGCAAGCTTATTTTCCACTGATAAATATACTATACATCCTGCACCAATCATAAACCCTGCATAAACCGCTTTAAAAAACATCTGTATTTTAGCCATATTCTGTATGTATTCTCCTTATAAAATATTATATCCATGTTTATAAAACTATATAGTAAGGACAGATATCTTCATAAAGGCAACTTTCAAGCCGGAAACCACCTGGTATAGTACCAAGCTGTTTAAAACCAAGCCTTTCATATAAATGTCTTGCATGGATATTTGTTGCAACTACTGCATTAAATTGTAAAATTCTAAAACCTGCTTCTTTTGCTTTACAAATACAATCTTTAACAAGTTTTTCACCTATATGTAATCCTCTTCTGTCAATGGAAACAGCATAACTGGCATTACAGATATGCCCACATCTGCCTACATTATTTGGATGGAGTATATAAAGCCCTGCGATACTTTTTGTGTCATTGTCCACAGCTACACCACAATAACTCTGTGAATTAAAAAATTCCTTTCCTGAAACTTCATTAAGAACTTCTTCTTGTGGAAATGCATTTCCCTCTTTTATTATTCCATTCCATATTAAAACCATGCTGTTAATATCATTATTATTAAATTCCCTAATTACAATATCCATATAATTTAAAGTTCCTTCCTGTCATTAATATCCAGAGAAACGGCTGGCAATTTCACGTATAGAAGCTGCATTATTCTGGTTTGCATTAACAATAACAGACAACTCTTCTGTCATTTTTTCAGCTTTGTCCATAATATCTTCTTTACTGATAACAGTATTTCCTGGAATATCTTGTACATATTCAATCTGTCCTCTTATATTTGAAACTACATTGGCAAATACATTAGCTGAATGTCCAATATCATTAATAACTGCCTGGATTTCTTCAATAGAAGAAGAATATTCATTTGTTGCCTTGCCAAAGTTTTCAAATTGTACTTGTATATCATCTTGCAGAAATGAAACAATGTTGTTAAAACATTCTTGTATATTTGCAATATTTGTTTTGGTTTCATTACAAATACCTTGTATCTCTGCTACAATAGCAGAAGAACTGATGGATTTCTCAAAAGTTCCACTATTGTATAAGATTTACTGTAAGCAATTAACAAATTTCCTGGCATGTTACATATTCTTTAACAATATTTGCCTGTGCATTCACTGAATTATGTAAACTTTCCATTTCAGACTGTTTCATTATTACAGCGGTATTGTTGTTTGCGGTTACATACAACAATGAAGTACATATTATAGTTCCAAATAATATCACTAATGTAATTGTTGTACTCATCTTCTAGTTTTTCATCATCCTTAATCCTCCCTAAAGCCTGCCAATATTTACCAGAAATTTCGCAGAACGCATGTTTTCCAATAAATACCCTATTTTTAAAAGCATTATACTATAATGATTATATTAAATCAACCTTAGCTGTTATAAACCAGGCTATTATATTACGGCTGGCTAAAAAAGGCTGGATGTAAACTTCCAGTACCAGTAACAGAAGCTGTATTGTACACGGCAAGAACCCACCGGTGTTCTTGGATTTATGGAAAATATTACTGATTTAATTGTAACCATACAGAATATATAATAATATTATATATAAAAAGGTTGCAAAAAAAATTCATTTCATATATTATTGTGATTACGTACTAAAATTTAAAGAACGTCCAAAGACGTATAATATCTAAAGAAGGTGTGTGCAAATGGAGGTAAAGATATGAGTTTAAGCAGAAAAAGGAAGCCGCTTACAAGAGCAGTTTCAGAATTGAAAGATGTGGATTATTCCAAGGAACCTGAACTTGATGTTATATACCAGAGACTTATTAATGGCAGAGAACAGTTTGCAAAAGTCTTTGAGAAAAATATTAAAGCAGTTATGCAGATTAGTTCCCTTGATTTAACTATGCACCACCAGACTGAAAAGATTAATGGCATATGTTGCAAGGTATCAAAGGCTACAGAGGCTATTTTTGGAGTATCCTCAGAAGGACAGTTTACTACTGGCCATAATTCAAATAACCAGCATGAAGAACTTACCCATAATATTATTGATATTTCCTCAAAAACTGAAGAAGTACATAAGAAAACTAATTCCAGCCAGGAAGAACTAACCAATATCAGGAACCTTTCTGAACAGACCATTGTAGTCTCTAAAGAAATGCAGGATGATATGAATAAACTTCTTGAAATTATTAATAATATGTTAGGCCTGATTGCAGGAATTGATACTATATCTTTACAGACCAACCTGCTGGCATTAAATGCTTCTATAGAAGCTGCCAAGGCAGGTGAAGCAGGTAAAGGGTTTGCTGTTGTGGCAAATGAAATCCGTACTCTTGCAGAAGAAACACAGAAACTTACAGGTGATATGCAAGATTTTGTTGATGAAATAAAGACTGCTTCACAAAAAAGTGCTGGAAGTGCCACAGAAACAATTAATTCCCTTGAAAATATGACAAAAAAAATAGAGTATGTATGGGAATTAAATAATGACAATAAAAAGCATGTATCTGAGATTAATGAAGCTATTAGTTCTATTGCAGCAGTTAGTGAAGAAATCAGCAGTAATATGGCAGAAATGGAAAGCCAGCTTGTTGACAGTGCAAATTTTATGCACGAAGTTGGCACTGAACTAAATAAGGCAACAGAACCAGTTATTGATATAGAGAGAACTCTTGATGAGTCTGTAAAACAGATGGGAATTATGTCTGATGATGCATTTTACCATATGAAAAATAATGAATTTGCCAAATATATGGAAAATGCAATTTTAGCACACCATACATGGCTTGATAATCTTGGAAAAATGGTCGCACTACGTACAATATTGCCATTACAGACAGACCCGTCTAAATGTGGTTTTGGACATTTCTATTATGCTATTACCCCAAAAATACCTGGAGTGCTTCCTATATGGATTGAATTAGGTGCAAAACACAACAGATTCCATAAATATGGCACAGAGGTTATAAATGCCATTAAAAATGGGGATTATTTATATGCAGAACAGATATATATAGAAGCAAAGGAATATTCCCAGAACCTTATAAGGGATATGGAGAAAATTATACAGATTTCTACAAACTGATTATAGATTATTATAAATAAAATGGAACGCATCAGCGTTCCATTTTTTAAATTTATAAATTATTATAATAAATTTTTGCCAGAAAATTATGGCGTGTTTAAAAATTGCTTTTTGCGGAGTGTGCGCCACAATTTGGTATAAATACACTGCAAAGCAGGGAGTGCAAACCATGAGAATAAATTTTCAAACACGTCCTGGCAGTAATTTTTCTTTACAGCATTCCAGCGTTTTTTAAAATGGTTCACAAATATCTTCAAGTGCTTTCTGCAATTTATTATATGCATCTTTACCAGATGCACCATATATCAGCTGTAAATAACCACTATTGTCATCTTCTTCCATAACCACTGCAAGATTACCAGGACTGTTATTGTAAAATGTAATTCTAATTCCTCCTATCCAGCTTTTTATTTCAAATGGATATTTTTCAAGCCTGGATTGAAATTCTTTTATGTTTTGATCTTCTATACAATAAAAATCTTCTGGACTGTACTCAAACATAAAAGCTGAATTATAAGCAAGCATTGAAACAAGAAATTCACTTACAGATGATGCACACAGCTCCCATTCATCTTCATTATAATTATTATAAACCGGCGGGTCTGGCAATGATAAATCTTCCCTTTTTATACATGCCTGGCAGACCCCCTGGTTTTCATTAAGAATAACCATGCCATCAATGTTATTATACCAGCTGTGTCCTTTATATTCCTCTGGTTTAACCCATAAATCCTGCCCATACTGGAATTCTTTTGTCTTGCCTGCTGTACGGTAATATTCTTCTAACACTGCTGGAATATTACCAAACAGCTGCTTTAGGCTGTCAATCTCCTTATCTGTATATCCATGGAAACTTTTAACAGCATAAAGTTTTTTAATTAAATCTAAAAAACTTAACATCCTGGCACCTCCATATAAAACATGGTTATTATATATTTAAGCCTTTTTTACAAGAAGTGACTTGCCTGTCATCTCTTCTGGCTGTTCCAGCCCCATTATTTCAATAAGAGTTGGAGCTATATCTGCAAGACATCCGCCTTCACGTAATGTATAATCTTCATCATAATTTACAAGGATAAATGGCACAGGATTAGTTGTATGTGCTGTAAATGGTATACCTGTCTCATAATCAACCATCTGCTCTGCATTGCCATGGTCAGCACATATAAACAGTACACCATCTGCTTTCTTTACAGCCTCTACAGCAGAACCTACACACTGGTCAATACGTTCAACTGCTTTTATTGCAGCAGATATTACTCCTGTATGGCCTACCATATCAGGGTTTGCAAAGTTTATAACAATAACATCATATTTGCCTGATGTAATAGCAGCGTCAAGCCTCTCTCCTACCTCTGGTGCGCTCATCTCTGGTTTTAAATCATAAGTAGCTACATCTGGAGATTTTACAAGTGAACGTTCTTCATCTTTGTTAGGTTCTTCTATACCACCATTAAAGAAGAATGTTACATGTGCATATTTTTCTGTTTCTGCAAGACGGAGCTGTGTCTTTCCATTAGCAGCAAGAAATTCACCAAATGTATTTGTAATGCTTTCTTTCTCAAACGCAACCTGCTTATTTCCTATTGTTTCATCATAATCTGTAAAGCATACATATGTGAGTGGCATAAAGCCATTGGCACGTTCAAATTTATCAAAACTTTCATCACAGAATGTACGTGTAATCTCCCTTGCCCTGTCAGGACGGAAATTAAAGAATATTATTGAATCATCTGGCTTAATTGTTGCAACTGCTTTCCCATCTTCTGTAATTACTGTAGGAACAACAAATTCATCATTAACTCCACTTTCATAAGAAGCAGCAACTGCATCTGAAGCATTGGAAGCCATAATGCCTTCACCTTTTACAAGTGCGTTATATGCCTTTTCAACACGGTCCCAGTTATTATCCCTGTCCATTGCATAATAACGTCCATGTACACTTGCAATCTTTCCTACACCAATTTCATTAATTTTAGCCTGGAGTTCATCAATAAAGCCTTTGCCTGATGCAGGAGGAGTGTCACGGCCATCAAGGAATGTGTGTATATATACATTCTGTACACCATTCTTCTTTGCCAGCTCAAGCAGCCCATAAAGGTGTGTATTGTGGCTGTGTACACCACCATCCGATAAAAGCCCATATAAGTGGAGGTCTGAATTATTTTTCTTTACATTGTCTATAGCAGCAAGAAGGGCTTTGTTTTCAAAGAATGTACCTTCTTCAATAGCTTTTGTAATACGTGTAAGTTCCTGGTATATAATGCGTCCTGCGCCTATATTCATATGGCCTACTTCTGAATTACCCATCTGTCCATCTGGAAGCCCTACATAAAGACCACTTGCATTGCCTTTCTGGAATGGACATTCTGCCATAAGTTTGTCCATAACCGGTGTATTTGCCTGCGCAATCGCATTTCCCTCTGTCTTATCATTTAATCCATATCCGTCAAGTACCATTAATACTACTGGTTTCTTACTCATAACAACATCCTTTCTACGCTTGTTTTGCATAATATATTTTAGAATTGTTTTAATTAACAGCTTCTCTTAGAATAAAAGTATACATTATTTGCCATAACAAGTCAAACTCAATCTTTTCCAGGTATTTATACAAAATTTATATATTACTAAATACAAAAAACCAGATATACAAATGTACACCTGGTCTAAAAACTATAAGCACGAGACGGGATTCGAACCCGCGACCCTCGCCTTGGCAAGGCGATACTCCACCACTGAGCCACTCGTGCAACTTATCCTGCCAATACTAAAACAGCCTGCAATATATTTTATTAATGACAGATAATTATACAATTCCTTTATGTATTTCTTAAAGGAACTAAGCACGAGACGGGATTCGAACCCGCGACCCTCGCCTTGGCAAGGCGATACTCCACCACTGAGCCACTCGTGCAGTTCTTATGCCTGGTTGTTTCTCACAAGCACGATACATATATTACATTATAATCTTATTTTTGTCAACGCTTTTTTTGAAATTTTTTCAAAAAAATTAAATTATTCCTATATTTTACAAATAATATATAACTCAATTTTATAACCAGCTTACGGAAAATTCTTTTAACCATTTAAATTACACAAAAATTATATTATTCTGGCAAACCAGATGTTTTACCAAAAGGCAGTTGTTATGGTTTATAAAGGGTGCTGGTACTTAAGCATTGAAAACAAAGCTTAAACACCACATGGTATCCCATCCAGACTGGGGGGGATACCATTGGTAAATATCTATATTTGCCAGAACTTGTAATTTTACGCACTTTTACATTTTTATGCATGTCCTGGAACTATACATTTCATAGGATGTAATATAAGAAAACCTATTTGAAATACTCTGTTCCAGATTCAAATATATGCTGGTTCTGGTTTCCATATATATTTATGGCAACTCCATCACCAATACGTTCAGAATGTGCCATTTTGCCGAATATACGGCCATCAGGACTTGTAATTCCCTCAATAGCAGCATATGAACCATTTGGATTAAAGTCTTCGTCCATTGTTGGTTTACCTGAAAGGTCTACATATCTTGTTGCAACCTGCCCATTTTCAAAAAGTTTCTTAATTACTGCATCACTTGCAACAAAACGCCCTTCACCATGTGATGCAGGTATTGAATAAACATTGCCAAGCCCTGCCTTTAAAAGCCAAGGTGATTTATTGGAAACTACCTTAGTGTACACTGTCTTTGATATATGGCGTCCTATACTGTTTGTAGTAAGAGTAGGTGCATCTTCTGCCTGTGGTTTTATTTCGCCATAAGGCACAAGACCAAGCTTTATAAGTGCCTGGAACCCATTACATATACCAAGTATAAGCCCATCACGTTTTTCCAGAAGTTCATGTACTGCATCCATTATGCCTGGATTCCTGAATACTGATGCAATAAACTTAGCTGAACCGTCTGGTTCATCACCAGCACTAAAACCACCTGAGAACATCAGTATATTAGCTTTCCTTACGGCAGCTTCAAATGCACTGGCAGATTCTGTAATCTGGCTTTCTGTCATATTTTTAAATACTGCTGTATTTACATTTGCCCCAGCAGCTTCAAATGCCTTTGCTGTATCATATTCACAGTTAGTTCCTGGAAATACTGGAATAAATACTTCTGGCTTTGCTGCCTTCTGTGAAGATATATATATATTCTTTTCATCAAATAAAGTGTCTTCCAGTTCTGTCTGTGCAACCCCTGACCTTGTAGGGAACACGCTTTCAAGCCTTGATGTCCACGCATCAAGAGCTTCTTTTATTGAAATATTTGTATCACCATATACAAATTCTGCACTATCTGTAATATCTGCAATCTTCTTATAAGTAGCTGTAATTTTGCTAACATCTTCTGCAGCAATTTCTGCAATAATTGAACCATAATCCTTTGAAAATAGTTCTTCTTTGCTTACACTACTGTCTATTTTTACACCAAGGCCATTGCCAAATGACATTTTGCTTATTGCTTCACATATACCACCAAAACCTATGGCATATGCTGACTTAATTATTCCTGCAGCAGACATTTCTTTAATGTTTGCATACAGTGACATAAGCTGGCTGTATACTGGAAGTGAATATTTGTCTTTCTCTATATCAAATTTAACAAGCACATTGCCTGCTTCTTTAAGTTCAGGTGAAATAATATCCTGTACCTTGGCAATATCTACTGCAAATGAACATAATGTAGGAGGTACATCAATATTATTAAATGTGCCTGACATACTGTCTTTGCCGCCTATTGACGGAAGCCCAAGTTTAACCTGTGCATCATAAGCACCAAGAAGTGCTGCCATAGGCTCACCCCAGCGTTCTGGGTCTTCACCAAGACGCCTGAAATATTCCTGGAATGTAAAACGTATCTTACTATAATCACCACCTGCTGCAACTATTTTGGCAACTGAAGATACTACTGCATATACAGAACCATGGAACGGGCTCCAGCTTGCAAGATATGGGTCTATGCCATAACTCATCATTGTAACTGTATCACATTTGCCTGAAAGCACAGGAAGCTTTGCAACCATTGTCTGTACAGGGGACAGCTGTGTCTTGCCTCCATATGGCATATAAACACTTGCAGCACCGATTGAGCTGTCAAACATTTCCACAAGTCCCTTCTGTGAGCATACATTCAGGTCACTTAATGTACCAAGCCATGCACTCTTTATATCAGAAACATCTTTCTTCTGTTCAAAGTAATTGTCTTCATTGCCAGGAATTTCCACAGTAACATCTGTTTCCTGGTGTGCACCGTTTGTATCAAGAAATGCCCTTGATATATTTACAATAACCTTGTCCCTCCATAAAAGTACAAGCCGTGGTTCTTCTGTAACTTCTGCTACTACTACTGCTTCAAGATTTTCTTCTTCGGCAAGTTTAAGCATTTTATCAACATTTTCTTTAGAAACTACTACTGCCATACGTTCCTGTGACTCAGAAATAGCAAGTTCTGTACCATCCAGGCCCGCATATTTTTTAGGCACTTTGTCAAGACTTACCCTTAAACCGTCCGCAAGCTCACCAATAGCAACAGATACACCACCTGCTCCAAAATCATTACATTTCTTTATTATAAGGCTTGCTTCTTCACGCCGGAACAGACGCTGTATTTTGCGCTCTGTAGGTGCATTTCCTTTCTGTACTTCTGCACCACATACATCTATTGACTTTGTTGTATGTGCCTTTGAAGAACCAGTTGCACCACCTATCCCATCACGCCCGGTACGTCCCCCAAGAAGTATAATAATATCACCTGGGTCACTATTTTTACGTATTACATTGCGGCGTGGTGCAGCACCCATAACAGCACCTATCTCCATACGCTTTGCAACGTAATCTGGATGGTACACTTCATTTACAAGACCTGTAGCAAGACCTATCTGGTTACCATATGAGCTGTATCCCTGGGCAGCACCTGTTACAATTTTTCTCTGTGGAAGCTTTCCAGGCAATGTATCCTTCATAGGGACTGTTGGGTCTGCTGCACCTGTTACACGCATAGCCTGGTATACATAACCACGCCCTGAAAGAGGGTCACGTATAGCCCCGCCAAGACATGTTGCTGCACCACCAAAAGGCTCTATCTCTGTTGGATGGTTATGTGTTTCATTTTTAAAGAATACAAGCCATTCTTCTGTCTTTCCATCTATTTCAACTGGCACAATTATAGAACATGCATTAATTTCATCTGATTCTTCCATATCATTAAGCTTGCCATCTGCCCTAAGCTTACGCATGCCCATAAGTGCAATATCCATAAGTGAAACATACTTGTCTGGCCTGTCTTTAAAAAGCTCTTGTCTTGCATCAAGATATTCCTGATATGCATTTACAACAGGCTCTTTATAAAATCCGTCTTCAAACTTTATATTTTTAAGTTCTGTAAGAAATGTTGTATGGCGGCAATGGTCAGACCAGTACGTATCTAACACACGTATTTCAGTAACAGATGGGTCTCTTTTCTCTTCCCCAGCAAAATATTTCTGTATATGGAGGAAATCTTTAAATGTCATTGCAAGGTTTAATGAGTCATAAAGTGACTTAAGCTCTGTTCCAGGCATGTCTTTAAACCCTTCAAAAACTGCGACATCAGCAGGCTCATCAAACACCTGTACTAAAGTTTCTGGCTTATTTTCATCTGTTTCACGTGAATCAACTGGGTTAATACAGTATTCTTTTATACGCTTTGCTGCTTCTTCTGGAATTTCCCCTTCAAACACATAAGTAACAGCTGAACGTATAACCGGATTTTCTTTTTCATTTAAAAGCTTTACACACTGTTCTGCAGAATCAGCCCTCTGGTCAAACTGCCCTGGAAGGTATTCTGCCGAGAATACAAGGCTTCCGTCTTTATAACTAAACTTCTCCTCATAATAATTATCTACAGGTGGTTCTGAAAATACTGTAACCAGCGCCTGTTTATAAGTTTTTTCACTTAAATTTTCAACATCATAACGGATAAGCACACGTACTGCTGTAAGCCCTTTTATACCAAGATAACGTTTTACCTCTTCTTTAAGTTCTCTGGCACGCACAGCATAAGGTGCTTTCTTCTCAACATAAATCCTTCTGACACTTCCCATAGTGTTTATCCTCCATTTCATCTGCTAACCAGGGTGTATTTAAAAATCCAGAAGTATATAGCTTTACTTGTTATGGCAATTTCCAGATACACCTTAGTATATAGCACTGTTATTCTGAAGTACCTGATGATGCCTCTTCACTCATTGCCTGCAGGTCTTCGGCTGTAACTATACTTGTTGTAACTGCACCAATAGTAACATCATCCCAGATTTCATCATTTACTTTGACTGTATAACCACCTTTAAGACTATTATACCACTCTTCATACTTTTTCTCTTGTGCTGCTTTTATTGCATTATCACATTCGGTTTCATAGCTTTCTGTAGAATTATTGTCTGTCATTTTAACAAATACATAATATCCTGCAGAGTCATCTATAAATGCTTCTGATATTTCACCATTCTTTAAAGCCTTTATTTTCTTTAAATTCTTATCAGAAACAAATGTCCATCCAGCCTTTTCGGTGAAGCTGGCTGTATTATATTTAATATCAGATTTCTCTTCATCTTCTACAAGTTTAGAGAAATCCTTTGCCTTTTCTGCTTTCTTTAAAAGGTCTCTCATCTCATCTGCCAGTTCTTTCTTATCACTGTCTGAAAGTTCTTTTGAATTGCCCTCACTGTCTGTTGTTGAAAGAGATACATAATAATACTCAAGGTCATACTGGCGGTTGTCCTCTTTTGAAATATCTTTGATTGCTGCATCTTCATCAACTTCTTTATTTAAAATTTCCTTCTGGTCTTCTTTATACCTGTCAGCAAGTATTCTTTTCTCAAATCTTGAAATAAGGTTTTTCTTTGAAATGCAAAGCTTTAATTTCTGTACACCTGAAAGACCTTTTAAAGCATCTTCTGCCTGTTTCTCTGCGTCCTTCTTCTCATCCTCTGTAAGTTCATATTTTGCATTAACTGCTTCATTATATAAAATCCCATATTCTGTTTCTTTATTTATAATTTCCTGTTTAAGAGCAGATGAATTAGGAGTACCTGATGCAATAGAGGTATCTTCTCCCTGGTATGCGGCATCCCATACAGATGTCCCCATATAATACTGGTACATTTCTTCCATAGGAAGATATGTGCTTTCACGCTCATATATAGGATACATCATATCATCCATTGTAAACTTTTCCTTATTAATTGTAAGTACCCTTTGTGGTTTTAACTGTTGTATGCCAACACCTACACAAAGTGCTATTACTACTATAACACATATTGCACCAAGAATAATCGGCTTTTTACTGTTACCACCACCTGCATCCCCTAGTACCCTTTTGTCTGCCGCTGGCATGTCTGCTTTTTTTGCATTATCTTCAGTCTTATTTTGCTGGTTCATTAATTTTTTTGCTGAATTCATGTTTACTCCTCCAAAATGTAATCTTGCGTAACTTTTTCACACAAAACGCTATTCTTTATTCTACCGCAAAATAAATAGAAGTCAAGACAGAAAATGTGATAAGTGTCTGAATTAATAAATTATAGTATATTTTACAAAAAAATTAGAAAATCCAGTTGACATTTCCAGTTATTACTGATATTATATTATGGTGTTGTCCAAGTAAATATTTGCGGAAGTGCTGGAATTGGCAGACAGGCATGATTCAGGTTCATGTGCTGGTAACGGCGTGTGGGTTCAAGTCCCATCTTCCGCAGTGAAAAAAAGGAAAACTCTGTGAATAACAAGGTTTTCCTTTTTCAATTTTACAATCTCAAATAATCTTCTGGCAAAAACAGTTTTCCTTACCATCCAATATGCTGCTTATGGTCATACCCTTTGAGTTCTTCTTTTTTCTCTTCAAGCTTCCTGTGCCTGCTGTTATATTCAGGTTGTGTCACTATACCTTCCTTGTAATATTGTCCAAGAAGTTCTTCAAACTCTTTTAGTGCATCATGTGCCATATCTTTATAATTATTTTCACAGCTCATTTCCATAGAACGCCATAAATTATCAAGTTCCTGCCTTGCTTTTTTCTTTTTACCAAATAACATATATATACCTCTCTGTATTACATCCTCTTAAGAAGTGTAAAACTAGATAAATCAGGAGTTTCTTTATATTTAAAATATTTAGTAAATGCATCCAGGCACTCTTTTTTTGAAGCAGTCTTTTCCATTACATCAGGTTTGCCATCTTTCATAATTCCTGCCTGTAAACTGATTTCGTCTTCCTCCCCATATCTTGATGCCTGCAGGAAAGTAATTCCGTTTATTTTCTCTGGTGCATACAATACAATAAATTCATCATTATCTTCTGCCATAATATTTGTAAATTCCCTGATATCCCTCATTGTAACATTATATAATTCTCTTTCCTGGTTTCTTAATTTATAACCATCCATTTTTATTCCCCCATTCTTATTTCTATACAGCGCAGGCTATGCTTTTAAAAAATTTTAAAGATGGTATATTAGTAAAACAAATATTTGTATAAATATAAAAAATTCTGCCATATTAATATATGTAAAATATAAATAACACTCTCTGTCCAGGTATAACCTGATATTTATATTGTACCTGCTACAGGGAAACGGAGGCAAAACATGGATATGGACAAAATTGTATGCGCCTGCAACAGTGTAACAAATGGAATGATAAAGGAAGCTGTTGAATCAGGTGCAAAAACATTGGAAGAAGTACAGGAAAAAACTGGTGCAGGAACTGTATGTGGTGCATGTACAGAAGATATACAGCACCTTATTGATGAGTTTTCATAATTACCAGTTCTGGTATTAACTCACTGCCAGCCTGTATAAACCAGGATATCCTTATTATTTTTATACAGGCTGGCAGGTTTTTACATAACACTGCTTTCAATTTATATTAAAAAAACTATCTGTTACATACATATGGAGCCATAGACATCCTTATAAAAAATCCCTGCCCGCTGTCACATACTGGACAGTTCTGTGGTGCAATATCTGATTCAACTACATATCCACATCCAAGGCACATCCATCCTGTTTTAACATCAGACACAAACAGTTTGCCATCTTCCATAAGTTTTGCAATTTCTTCAAAACGCCTGCCATGCATCTTCTCAATATCTGCAATTAAATAAAATTTACCTGCAATATGCGTAAAGCCTTCTTCCTTTGCAATATCACCAAATTCTTTATATGCATTGTCTGCTTCCTCATATTCATTATGAAGTGCAGCCTTAAGCTGTGCTAATACATCACCTGATGTATTTACAGGATATCCAGCATTAATATTTATATTTTCACCTTCTGCTTCTTTAAGGAACTTATAAAATACTTCTGCATGTTCTTTTTCCTGTTCTGCTGTAAAGTCAAAAATCTTTTTTACAACAAATAATCCATTCTGCTGCGCAAGTTCTGCTGCAAATGTATACCTGTTCCTTGCCTGGCTTTCCCCTGCAAATGCCCTCATAAGGTTTTCACGTGTCCTGCTTTCTTTAAAATCCATAACTTTTGCCTCCATATAATAAATTTGCTCAAAATTAAGTATGCCTGTAACATTCTTAAATATAAGCTATGGATATTATTTTCAGGATATAGAATTTTTATACATTTTTGCAAAAAATTGCCATATTATAGACTTCAGACCTGCCCTAACAGCAGTTCAACCCCTATCTGTGCATCAATAAGCCCACGTTTAAATTTATATTCCGTTTCAATACATTCATCCAGCATACATTTAAGCTGGATATTATCAAACCTTCCTGCCTGGCTTATATACTTTCCTGCAGCAAATGGAGGTATTTTAAGCTTTGATGCAATATCACTTTTCTGCAGCCCTTCAAGCATTTTAACTTGTAACAACATATTAAAATGTCTTGTAAGCAGGTACAATACTGACATAGGGCTTTCACGTAGTTCTAACAGGTCATTATAAAGCTTTAATGCAGATGTTATATTTCCTGTTGCAGCATAATCAATCATTTGGAATATATGGCTTACTATCTGTACACAGCATATAGCATCAATATCTTCTTTAGTGATTTCATCACGTCCATACGTATACGAAACCAGCTTATCAAGTTCATTTATTATATTAGACATAGAACTGCCTGTCTGTTGTATAAAATAACTTGCTGTACTTTCACGCATCTGCTTTCCGTTTTCTTTAAGGGTAATACCTATAAAACGTTTAATATCCATAGTATCCATCTGCCCCATACTGGCAGCAATACCTTCTTTATTAACATATTTATAGAGTTTATTCCTTTTGTCTGTTTCCTTTTCTACAAAAACAATCACTGTAGAATCTGGCATTTCTGGAAGGTAATCTACAAGGCTGCTGGCAGACTTAAAGAACCCGCTGTCTTCTATTACTATAACTCTGTAATCACTAAAAAACGGTAATGTACTGGCAATCTCCTGTATCTTTAAAATATCAGCATCTTTACCTTCAAAGTAGGAATAATTCATTTCATCGCTATTTTCAAGAAGCGCATTTTTCAAGGCGTCCCTGTACAGCTTTTTTAAATATTCTTCTTCCCCATAGAGAAGATATATTTTATGGAATGTCCTGTTTTTAATATCTTCCTTTAGACGGTGCATATTAAACCACCATTTCTGCTTCAAGGCTGTTTAAGAAAATTTCTTTCATGCCAGCCTTACATTTAAAGCCAAGTTCTGTTAAAACCTTACCAAGGGCATCAAGTGTTTCTGCAACATCAGTTACATTGGCATTATTTCCCATATGCCCTATACGTATTACTTTTCCTGCAAGTATATCAAAACAGCCTGCTATCATTATCCCATATCCTGTACGCATCCTGCCAAGTATCTGGCTGTCCTCCAATCCTTCAGGTACATTTATTACAGTAACTGAAGACGCATATCCATCTTCTAGATATAATTCCAGCCCTGCTGCTACAAGTGCCCTGCGTACTGCGGAAGCTATACATTTATGCCTGTAAAGGTGGTTTGTGTCAGCAATTAAATTGTCAAGTGCCGTCCTAAGCCCATAAATACAACTGGCAGGCATTGTATACGGAAACCATTTATCTTCATAATATGTCTTAAATGCCAGCAGGTTTGCATAAAATGAACGTACCGGAGTATTCCTGCACTCCATTGCTTCCATTGCATCTTTGCTGACTGTTACAAATGTAAGCCCTGGAGGTGCTGAAAGTGCTTTCTGCGAGCCTCCGCATGCAATATCTATCATATAAGCATCTATATCAAGTTCTTCTGCAAACATTCCTGTCACTGTGTCAACTACTGTAAGTATCCCATATGATTTAAGAAGCGGGCATATTTTATCAACTGGGTTTAAAACCCCGCTTGGGGTATCACTATGCACAACTGTTGCATATTTAAAGCTGCTATCTTTGTCAAGAAATAATTTTAAAGCATTTACATCAACAGGCCTGTGGTAATCACACATATATAAAACAGGTTCTCCTTGATATATTGATACAAAATCTGCAAATCCCTTTCCAAATATGCCATTATCAATTACGAGCACCCTGTCACCTGGTTCTGTAAGGGATGCACAGGCAGCTTCCAGCCCAAGTATCCCTTCACCTCCCAGAATATATACATCACCTGATGAGTGAAGTTCTTTTGCAAATAAATCACATGTTTCTTTATAAAAGTCATAGAAACTTTCATCTAAATCTGGATTTGTAAAAGCACGGCTTCTTGCTTCCATAACATTTTCTGCTGTCTGTACTGGTCCTGGTGTCATTAATTTAATCTTTTCATCTTTTATGGCAGCAGGACTTTTACATATTTTAATATCAAATATATCTAATCCCATATTGTCTGGCCTCTTTCTGTTCCTGCAGATATACTTGGAACATTATTTTAATTTATAGTCTATATCTTTTTCTATAGAACCTGTTTTAACATTAGGCTCTATAAAATTATTATAAGTATACTCCCATAGTTTTTCTGAACCTTTTGCAGTACTGCTGTTTCTCTTTAATACCTGTGAAAGCTTTATAGCATGTTCTTTCCATGCCTTAGCCCCTGATGCATCATTAAGCATAACCGGCTGTACATGGTCAAGTGTATGTGCAAATCTGGCCTCTGGTGTAGAGTCTTCTTCAAATTCATCCCATAGATTTCTTAAATACTTTGCCTGGTCTGCAGGCAGTATATTAAAAATCCTGTCCGCAGCAGCAACCTCACGTTCACGCTTTGTAGCATTGCCTGCGTCATCATATGCATATGTATCCCCTGCATCAAGTTCAACTATATCATGTACAAGCACCATAGTAATAACACGAAGCAGGTCTACATTCTCATTGGCATATTCACTAAGAAGGACAGCCATAAGCGCAAGATGCCATGAATGCTCAGTGTCATTTTCCTTACGGCTTCCATCACTTAAATAAGTCTGCCTGGATATTTTCTTTAAGCCATCTATTTCCCGTATAAACTCAAACTGGCTGTCTAACCTGTCCATTAATCTGTCCCTTTCTTCTTAATATTTTATTTATATACCCTGAAAAGCCCTGTAACCTTTCCAACTACAGATACATCATCCAGTATAATAGGCTTCATTGAGTCATTCTCTGGCTGCAGCCTGAAATGCCCATCTTCCCTGTAAAATGTCTTGACTGTTGCAGAATCATCAACAAGTGCCACAACTATATCGCCATTCTCTGCATGTTCCTGCTTCTTAACAAGAACCCTGTCCCCATCAAAAATGCCTGCTTTCACCATGCTTTCACCCTTTACCCTCAGCATAAATGCCTCACCGTCAGGCATATCTTCTGGCAGCACAGGCAGATACCCTTCAATGTTCTGCTCTGCAAATATAGGCTCACCCGCAGCAACTGAACCTATAACGGGTACACTTATTATTTCCCTGCGCACAAGGTTAAAATCATCATCAATTATCTCAATCGCCCTTGGCTTTGTAGGGTCCCTGCGTATAAACCCGTTTTTCTCAAGTGTTTCAAGATGCGAATGTACTGAAGATGTAGACTTTAAATGTACAGCCTCACAAATTTCCCTTACCGCTGGCGGATAGCCTTTATTTAAAATCTCTGACTTAATATACTCTAATATCTCCTGCTGCTTAGCAGTAATTTTTCCTTTTGGCATATATATTCCTCCCAAATAAATAAAGTGATATTATAACTTATTATATAATACCACTTTATTTCTCTTTTGTCAAACATATGTTCTCAAAGTTTCTACATCTACTATTTTCCCATCTGTCCATATCCTCTCAAGGTCATAAAAAAGCCTGTCTTCACTGTCAAAAACATGGATAACTACATCACCAAAGTCCATAAGCACCCATGTGCTGCTCTTATTACCCTCAATACGCTTTACCTCAAAACCTGCTTCAAACATTTTTTCTTCAACATTATCTACAAGTGCCTGCACCTGCGATATATTGTTTCCATTGGCAATAACAAAATAGTCTGCTATTACAGAAACTCCAGAGATATCTATAATTTTAATATCTTCACCTTTTTTTTCATCTAATGCATTGTATGCAATTTGTACCATTTTTGCCTGTTCTTTCATAATTATACCTCATTTCTGCCTGCCAGGCGGGCATATTCCCTTTCTTGTAATATTAACTGCACTTACATATGTGATTTCTCTTTATGTATCTGTCTGTAATATTTAAAAGCTTCTATTGTATGTACATCAATCTCACGCCCGCTATTATCAGTCTGTGCTTTTTCCCCTAGATATCCAAGAGTTTTATCAAGTATCTGGTATACTGCTTCATCTATATCAACAAATGCCATTCTGCGTACTTCTTCAAGATGTGGCAGAGGTTTTCTTCCTGGCTCAATATAGTCTGCTGTAAAAACTACTGCTTCAAGCGGCTTCATTCCTGCCTTTCCTGTAGTATGGTATCTTATAGCAGAGATTATATCCTCATTCTCTATACCATATTTTTTCTTTGCATAATATGCACCAAGTTTGGCATGAAGCAAAAAACCATTCCTAAGTTCAGTTTCTGTACATTCCAGGTTGTTTTTCAGGCATTTCCTTACAAGCTCATCATCAGAAAAACACTTTGCACAGTCATGGAGTACGCCAGCCATTGACGCATCTTCAACAGACAATCCATATCTCATAGCCAGTGCAGCAGCAGTATACCTCACTCCTGTTGTATGGATATACCTTTTAGCTGTAAGCTTGGATTTCAGCCTTTCCTGGACTTTTTCAACATTTTCTAACATAAATAATATCTCCTTAATAATGTGCTGTATGGCTGGTACCTGGCCAAATTTCCAGAATATTTTCCAAAAGCCATATACCCTGTGTGGATAACAGCACTTATATATAGCACCCATTACTCTTTATATATTCCCATACCTTGTCTGGTAAATACATGGCAGCGTCTCCCCCTGATGAAATAATTTTTCTGATATTACTTGAACTTATATCCATATGGGGCATTTTTACAAACATAATTTCTGCATTATACTTGTCCCTAAGTTTCCCTGCATATATTTCCATTTCTTTTTTATCACTGCCATTCCTGCTTACTGCAAGAATTACAGCATGTTCCATAATTTTCCCAGGCATATACCAGCTTTCTACCTGGAAAAATGAATCTCCTCCCATTATAAAAAAATAGCTGTCATCTGGGTTCTGCCTGCATAGAAGCTCCAAGGTCTGTGCTGAATACGTTGTACCTTCCCTTTTAAACTCAAAATCTGAGTATTCAAAATATGGTATGCCTCTTATTGCAAGCTTAACCATTGCTTCACGGTGTTTCTCACTAATAATGTTTATATCCTGTTTATGTGGCGGCTTTTTTGAAGGCATAAAAAGAACTTTGTCCAGCTTTGCCTGCCTGTATGCTGCTTCTGCCATGCTGATATGCGCAATATGGACTGGATTAAAAGTCCCTCCCATAATACCGGTCCTTCCCATAGACATTATCCCTGCTTTCTGCTGTTTCTCTTTTTCACACCACTTCCTCTATACACTTTTCCAGAAGCTGGCTTCCTGCTTTCTGGTACAGTTCTTCCTGTCCTCTCCATTTTTTCTTTTCTTGCTTTCTTTTTGGCGTCCTCTTTCTTTTTAATTTCACGCTTCTGTGCAAGCCTTTTCTTTTCTTCTTTTTGTGGGTTTTTCTTATACAATACTATTTTCTTGCCAATTACCTGGACAACCTCTGCACCTGTCCGCTCTGACAACAGGTTTGCCAGGCTTGCAGTGTCATCATTACAGTTCTTCAGGACGTTTACTTTGATAAGTTCCCTCGCCTTAAGTGCAGCACGTATAGCATCAACAAGCTGCGGTGTAAGGCTTGACTTGCCAACCTGGAAGATACTTTCCATCTTCATGGCTCTTGTCCTTAATTCTGCCCGTTCTTTACTTGTCATATATAACCTCACTTCCAACAATTATTAATGTTTTCAGATTGTTTGGGAGTAATACCTGGATTACCCCATGTACACCAAACATTATACACAAAATATTGCATAATGTACAATACTTTTATTAATTTTGGGGTTTCCCATTTTTTATTTTATTATTAATGCATATTTCCATTATTCCCAAATATAATATATTAACCTTAATTATTCAGAAAATATCTGTAGAAATGAGGTATAATGAATAATAATAAAAAAACAGCTATTTTCACTAAAACTGCACTGTCATTAATTCTATCTTTTTCTATTACCATATGCAATACACCATACTGTGCCGCTTCAGCTGCAGATAAATATATATACAGACATACTAATGGCTTTATACCTGTTACAAGTAATATAAATTCTACAAATAAAGATACTGGCACAGATGAAAACACCCAGACACAGACAGGGGTATCTGTTCTTGCAAAATCTGCAGTCCTTATAGAAAATAATAGTGGCAGGATTCTTTTTGAAAAAGAGAAAGACACTGAACTTATTCCTGCAAGTATTACAAAAATTATGACTCTTCTGCTGGTTTTTGAGGCATTACATAATAAGAAAATCACTTTAGAAGATGAAGTTTCTACAAGTGAATATGCATCTTCAATGGGTGGTTCCCAAGTCTTTCTTGAACCTGGCGAAACCCAGACTGTCGATACAATGATTAAATGTATAAGTATAGCAAGTGCTAATGACGCAGCAGTTGCTATGGCCGAATATGTAAGTGGTTCTGAAACTGAATTTGTCAAGAAAATGAATGAAAAAGCTAAGGAACTTGGCATGGAACACACAAGTTTTAAAAACTGTAATGGTCTGGATGATACAATAAAAAGCGGCCATTATAGCAGTGCTTATGATGTTGCACTTATGTCAAGGGAGCTTATAAGCAAATATCCTGAAATCTCAAATTATTCTACTGTATGGATGGATGAAATTACACATACAACCAAAAAAGGCACTACACAGTTTGGTCTCACTAATACTAATAAATTAATACGTACATATAATGGGATTACCGGACTTAAAACAGGCTCAACTTCAAAAGCAAAATACTGCCTGTCAGCAACAGCTGAGCGTGGAGGGGTAAGCCTGACTGCAGTAATTATGGCAGCTCCAGACCCTAAAGAAAGATTTGCAGAAGCAGCGGCGCTTCTTGATTATGGCTTCTCAAATTGCACTAATTATTCTGAAAAAGCATCAGAACTACATATAAAACCACAAAAAATCATTAACGGCATAAAAGAAAAAATAAATGCCAAGGCAAGCAGAGATTTTTCTTATACTCTGTGTGGCAGTGAATCATCAGATAAAATCCAAAAAAAAATTATGTTTAAACCTGAAATCCATGCACCTGTAAAAAAAGGTGATGAAATTGGAAATATAGTATATACACTTGACGGGAAAGAAATAGACAAAATCCCTGTTATTGCATCTGAGAGTATAAAAGAAGCTGGTTATACTGACTTTTTTTATAAATTGTTAAAACACCTTTTGCTGGCATAGCCAGAGGATGTTACCTCCTTATGTAAAAAGCTGCTATATATAAATGTATAGCAGCTTTGTTTCTATAAAGGCAAATTAAAAATATAAAAGTTTACTTCAGCCATATTGACACATCCATAAAATATATTAATTTTATAGTTTTATTCTTCACTTGCCCCTGTCGGGTCACTTGTATATGTCCCATATGTGAATGGTTCTTTTCCATCATATTCAAATATAAACTTTGAAAGTGCTTCAGCATTGGAACTCTGTGAACGGTCTGAAGTAGTACCATTAGTAAGCACAAGCGAATCGCCACATGAAAATTCGCCATCATATGAACTTCTGAAATAGCCATTTAATGGTATCTGCAGCTGTGAAATCTCCAAAGTACCCATCCAGATTGCATCCTTCATATAATCAAATATATCATCATTGGTAAGGTCTGTTTTAACATATTCACCAAGGACTTCATTAGCCAGGTCAACCCACTTTGACATTGAAAACTTTTTAATCTTGTTAAATACACCTTTAATAACTGTACGCTGCCTCCATGTACGTCCATAATCATCCATAAGGCCTGTAACAGTTTTTACACCACCCTTACGTATACGGCAGTATCCAAGTGCCTGGTTTCCATTAAGTTTCTGCTTGCCAACTTTAACATTCCTAAAACGTTTTTTAGAAATATAGTTAGTAGTATTAAGATATGAAGCTTCAGACTCTGTAAGTTCCACTTCTACCCCGCCTACAGCATTTACAATTTTCTCAAAAGCATCAAAGCCAACCTCAACATAGCCATCAAGCTCAATATTAAAATTCTGGGCTATAGTCAGATATAAAAGCTGGATACCGCCAAAAGAATTGGCAGAGTTAAGTTTATTCTGTCCATGGTCTGGAATATCAACTACCATATCCCTCATAAGAGATGTAAGTTTAAAGGTTTTATGTTTCTTATCCATTGTGGCTATAATCATTGTATCTGTAAGCCCTGCTGCATCATACCCGTTTTCTTCCCTGTAATCATTACCAACTATAAGAATATTAATTACATCTTCATCCGAATTAACTTTAATTCCTTTCAGGTCAACATTTTTTAAAGCTGTATCATAATCCCTGTTTACATGGTTTAAAGTATTATTAAATGTCACCTGGGCTTTAGCTATAAAATATCCTGCACATCCGCTTAAAATAAGCAGCAGTGTTACCATTATTTTCTTCCACATAGCAATCCTCCATAATTGTGTACTATTTTATTAATATGAATTTTCTGTATCCTCCAGGGAACTGTCTTTAAATTCAAATTCCTCCTTGCCATCATACTCAAATATAAACTGGTTAAGTACATCTTTATTCTTTTCAATATTCTGTTCTCCTGACACACCATCTGTAGGAATAAGATATGAATCATCAAACTCCCCTCTTTCACTTTCCCTGAAATAAGGGTTATGTGGTATCTGGAGCTGGTAAATATCTGTAGTCCCCATTGTAGCAACAGACTTCATATATTCAAAAATCTGGTTATTATCAAGGTCAGTAGTTATATAAGGCATAACTTTACTGGCAATGTCATACCATGTTGTCAATGATTTGGTTTTCAGTTTCTCAAATGCAGAATTTAAAACTGCACGCTGCCTCCATGTACGCCCATAATCATCAATAAGCCCGCTGGCAGTCACTACAGGTTCACCAATCATATCAAACCCTTTACGTATACGGCAGTATCCAAGCGCCTGGTCACCATTAAGTACCTGCTTGCCAGTTACAAGCCCCTGCCTGTTCTTTTTCTTTTGTATATAATTGGTTATGCTTAAATAGCGCACTTCGGTATCTGTAAGATTAACCTCTACTCCTCCCAGTGCATTTACTACTTCTTTAAATGCATCAAAATCAACTTCAACATAACCATCAAGCTTAATATTAAAGTTATGGGCTATAGTTTTATAAAGACTTTTAACTTCACCTTCATGGTTAGTTGCAGCATTAAATTTCTCATATCCATCTGCAGCTGGGACAAATACACGCAAATCCCTCATAAGTGATGTAAGTTTAAGCATACCATGTTTCCTGTCCATAGTTGCAATCATTATAACATCACGCAGTCCACGCTGGTTAGTATAATATTTTTCTTCACGTTTGTCATTTCCAATAAGAAGTATATTTACAATATTATCATCAGATTTAACCTTTATGCCGCTTAAATCAACACTTGACAATTTAGAACCATAATCCCTTGTAACATGGTTTAAAGTCTGGTCAAGCGCAACCCTCGCCTTAGCAACAAAAAAGCCTGCAGTACAGCTGACAACAAGAAGCACAAGCATTAATGCTATCCTTATGCCTCTTTTGGCCCTGCTTTTTGTTTTTTTATTATATCCTTCCATATACCAGCCTCCAGATTTATACTTGTACTGTTTTGTGTCCAGGCAATAACTAACATTATAGCTGGACAGAATATTAATACCAGGCTATATTATAACCTGTGGTACTGCTTATTGCAATAATATAAAAATTTTTTAATATTATTGTCATAATCTTCTTACATGACATATACAGAAACCCAAAATAATATTTTAAGTTTCCATATTTTTTATTACATAAGTATTTTGGCTCTGGCAATTACAAATATTTTACCAACAAAAAGCCATGTTACACATTTACGCTTTTTTACCCTTGAAAGCATTAATATGTTATTTAAAAGCTGCCACCTAAAAATACAGGATATATATAGCATAGATTTATGTAGCCCTGGAAATGAACAAAAACTTGACACGCTTATAAATACATTTAAACTTCCTTCCCGGCAACAATTTACAACATACCAGTATATTCTTAGTGCCAAAAAATAAAAACTAGTACCTCTCATTTAACATATTGTGCAATGATGTGCCTGAAAAACACTTTTTGTATGGTTTACACCACAAGAAGTAATTTCCAGGCACTGCTGGTTCTGTTATAGTACAACATCTTCCTCAAGATGTTTCATTAAAAACCTTCTCTTGTATTTAAGTATTGCATAATCTGTAATTTTTTTCTGGTATATTACATCTGATACCCCGCCTGCTATACCTGCAATAGGTATCCCCTGGATAAATTTAAGATAAAGCAGTTCTTCTGACAATATAAGTGATGTTCTTTTTATCTGTCCTTCTTTATTATTTGTAAATGGAATATTACCATTTGAACTTATCCATTCATTAATTTCTATATCCCCCTGCACAAGTTCCTCCCCATGGCAAAGAGCTGTTTCTATTATTTTTAATATAAATACCTGTTCTTCTTCTGTTTCATATCCAAATCCATAATGCAATGCTGTCTCATATACACTTTTTAAAATAACAGAAAGAAATAATGGTATATCAGGAATTCCCATTCCAGCAAATCCCATTCCTATGCCTTCAACTGCAGAAACTGCCATATTCAAGGTTTTACTGCCAAATGCAAGCCTGCCAAATTTCTTAATACTACTCTTATTATTCCTTAAATCTGCTGAATATTCATTTACCTTAAAGTCCTGTTTTCTTTTTTCTTTATTATATGTCTTTTCAATAACGCCTGTCCCTTTTTCAAATATTATTTCAAATGCCTTACAAAATGTAGTATCAAGTGTTTTATCAAGTTTATCTGGAATATATCTGCTTACTTTCTCCTGCCATTTAGATTCTTTTATCTGTATATTTTTTTTAATATATTTCTCTTCTGCCTTTTCAAGCGATAACAGTTCTTTTTTAATTTCTTTCTGGTTCATATATCCTCCAATCAGCCATACATGGCAAGAATAGTTATATTTTATACCTGTTATACCCCATTGTAACATCAATATCTATAAAATGCTACAATAAGCCTGGTTAAAATTATTAAATGGTTTTAAGAAATATATGCAAATTTTTATTAAAATGTGTTATAATTAGTATATTGAATAAACGCCACAGATTATTATGGCATTATGCACGCCATCTGCCAGTATTGTTCCAGAGGGATAAACTGGTTTTATTAATTATCAGGAGTTTAAGCCACTTAAAAGAAAGGTATGGGTATCACAATGAAAAAATCTACAATCGCTAAAAGAATTTTAATATGCTTAATTTTAGCTGCTGTTATTGGTTCTATAATTTATGTGGTTTTTACAAAAAACCGTGTTAATTTATATGATGACAACAGAATAACAGGAAATACCAGCGGCAACCTGCTTAATGGAGGGCTTTTCTGCGAAAATGAGGGCAAAATTTATTTTGCAAATCCATATGATGGCAACAGGCTGTATTGTATGAATAATGACCTTACCAGTATTAAAAAACTGTTTGACGACAGGGTAAGTTACATAAATTCTGCTGAAAAGTATATTTTCTATACAAGAAGAAATGACCAGTTAGAAAATGATGCTGATGCATTATTATCATTAAGTACCACAGGGCTTTTCAGGCTTAATACATCTGGACATGGAGTTGGCAGGCTATATGATGACCCTACACAAGTTGTATGTCTTTATGGTAATAATATTTACTACCAGCACTATGACCAGAAAAAAGGCCTTGAACTTTTTGTAACCCAGATAGATGGTTCAGAAGAGAGAAGGCTTATGGCAGAAGCAGCAGCACCATATGTAATACATAATGATAAAATATATTACACTGGATGGGACAAAGACCATTATATACATTCTATTGGTATATCTGGAACTGGTTCACAAGTTATATATGCAGGAAACTGCACACACCTTACAAGGCAGGGGGATAATTTATATTTTCTGGATATGGACCAGGATTACAGCCTGTGCCGTGTTTCACTGAATGGCTCTTCTGTAGAAACTCTTATAAATAAGCACCTTGCTACATATAATGTATCAGAAGATGGTACATCCATATATTACCAGGTTGATAATGGTGAAGAAAATGGCTTATATAAATTTAATTTGGCAACACGTGAATCACTCCTTATTTCAACGGGTGATTATAATTACCTTAATTTAACTTCTGATTACTTATTTTTTGAAACATTTGACCAGAGTGCGTTATACACATATAACCTTGTAACTGGGGCAACAAAAGAATTTGTAATTGAAAGTGAAAAATAAAAATAATCCAGCTTTTAACCTCATTAAGCCAGCCTCTTAAAATACCCGCTTCTTAAGCAGCGGGTTTGTTTTACCAGGGCTTACTTAGTCTAGCAGGAGTCCAGGCTCCTGCCAGACTGCCGTAAAGTGGCAATGAGGTTGGTTTGTTATTGGGCAATCCGCTTGACATATACTCTGGCATATAAAATACAAACCACCAAAATACTACAAGAACACTATGATATTCCTGTAATATTTTGGTGGTTTTATATTATTCCCAGTATTCCTTGTTCTGTGTACATTTAAGTATAATTTTCTTAGGAAGCATATTATAATTTAATCCAGTCCTGTACCCAGCAAGTTTAAATACACACTGCATCACAAAATAAAATGCCTCTCTTATCTTACCACGCCTAAGCAATGCCTTTACAACCTTTTTAGCATAACCAGCACCTTCTTTTTCAGAGGATACACTTTCAAATACTTCATGGTACTGTTTCTGTGATACTCCAAGGTCAAAGTTCCTTTTAAACTGCTGTATGCATGTATATGAATGTGAGTGTATTACCCTTGCACTTGCGCAGTATGCTACATTATAACCTGCATTAATAACTTTTGCAGCCATTATCATATCTTCATTAAAAATTGTCTTCCTGACAAAACCGCCAAGCTTGTTATAGACACTTTTCCTGTACATTGCACATACATCCGAGCAAAAATATGTCTTTATCCCAAGCCTTTCTGTATCATCCATTGATTTAATGCAGCTTTCACCTGGATAATTGTATACCCTTGTCATTTTTTCAAGTATATCTGCGTCTTCCCCTGCCAGCTGCCTTCCATATGATATAGCTACCCGCTGGTCTTCCATAGGTACAAGCAATGATTCAATAAGCCTGCTGTCTTTTGGTACAGCATCCTGTGTCATAAATAATATAAAATCTGCCTCTGACATTTCTGCCCCTTTATGCCTTGTAGCCCCATGGTCAAAATCTTTTTTCATTACAGGATGTACAGAAATTATGCTGCTTTCAAACTCTTTTAATAATTCACTTTCACGTTCTACTGTCTGCAGAAGGAAAATATGGTTTGGCTTTACAGTTTGTTTTAAAAGCCTGTCCAGGATATTTCTAAAACCTGCACCACACCTGTATATAGGAATTATTATATCTACTACTGCCCCTGTATTTTCTGCCATTAACTCTCTCCCTCACAATTATTTAATAACTTTCCTACAAGTGTTACAGCACCCTGGGCATCTTTGGAATACCCGTCAGCACCTATTTCATCAGCAAAGCCTTGTGTAATTACAGCACCCCCTATTATAACTTTACATTTAAGGCCTCTTTCACGCACAATGCCTGTTACTTTCTTCATCTCCATCATTGTAGTAGTCATAAGAGCTGAAAGTCCTATAATATCAGCATTTTCTTTTACTGCCGCATCAGCTATTTTCTCTGCTGGCACATCTTTTCCAAGGTCTATAACATTGTACCCATAATTCCTTAACATAAGTGCAACAAGGTTTTTGCCTATATCATGGATATCATGTTCTACTGTGGCTATAACTATTGTAGCAAGCGGTTTCTGGCTTCTTTTTTCTGCAAGCACGGGCTCTAATATGCCAATTCCTTTTTCCATAGTTTCTGCACTTGCAATAAGCTGTGGCAGATAATATATTTGTTTGTCAAACAGCTCCCCAACATGGTTTATTGCAGGAATAAGGCTTTTATCAATAATATCCTGTGCATCCCTGCCTGTATCTAGTGCAGATTTAACCATTTCCCCTATTTTATTCTTTCTTCCCTTGACAACTGCTTCAAAAAGCGCATCACCATCCACTTCAGCCACAGTTTCATTTTTACTGCTTTCCTTCTTTACAGCCAACATGCTGGCGTCTGCTTCTCCCTTTATAACTGATATTTTGTTTCCTGTAACCCTTTCTATATACCTTGTATCTGCCTCTGGCTTGTTCATAAGCAGTTCAGATGCAAATACGGCATGCATAAGCAGGTCTTGTGACGGGTTGGCTATTGCCATTGTAAGACCATGGCTTATTGCTATTGCCATAAAACTGCTGTTGACAAACATTCTTTCTGGCAGGCCAAATGATATATTAGAGAGCCCACAGGCTGTAGCAACTTCCAGTTCATTTTTACAATAGCTTATAGTTTCAAGTGTTTCAACTGCTGCGTTGCTGTTTGCACCAACTGTAGCTACAAGCCCGTCAACAATAATATCTTCTTTAGACAGCCCCTGCCTTAAAGCTTCATTAAGAATTGTATTTATAATATCTTTTTTCTCATTAATATCTTTAGGAAGCCCTTTTTCTGACAATGGCAGAAGGATAAACATAGCACCATATTTTTTTGCAGCTGGTATAAGCCTTTCAAACTTGGCAGGCTCTAGTGAAACTGAGTTTATTAATGCCCTTCCTGGATATATGCGGAGTGCTGCTTCTACAACATCAGGATGGCTTGAATCTATTGAAAGCGGAAGGTTGCTAACTATTGACAGTTCATTGACTGTTTTGAGCATCATTTCCTTTTCATCAATACCATTCATGCCCATATTAACATCAAGTATTGATGCTCCCATCTCTTCCTGTGACTCTGCCATCTCTGCCACAAGGTCAAGACATCCTTGTTTAAGCTCTTCCTGGAGCGCTTTTTTGCCAGTAGGGTTAATTCTCTCACCTATTATAAGGAAATTCCCGTCAAGCCCGATATCTAGCACATTTCTTTCATTAGAAAGTGCACGTCTTTTAACATTGCCCTTCCTTCCTGTAAATGAAACACTGTCTTTTAATCCTTTTTCTCTAATAAGGCTGTCCATTGCTTTTATATGACCTGGTGTAGTACCACAGCATCCGCCAAGTATATCTGCTCCTGCTTCTATAAGTTTAACAATTCCTTCTGCAAACTCTGCTGGTTCCATATCATATACTGTGCTGCCATCCTGGTTAAGCTTGGGAAGCCCTGCATTTGGCTTTGCTATAAGTGGAACATCTGTATAAGCCGCCATCTGTCTTACAACACCTTCCATTTTATCAGGTCCTGTAGAACAGTTTACACCTATGGCATCTGCACCAAGTGTGTCTAATACAAGTGCTGCTGTACCAGGGCTCGTTCCATACAGGGTGCGTCCGTCTTCATTAAATGTAAGTGTAACCATAACTGGAAGGCTGCATGTTTCTTTTGCTGCTATAACTGCAGCACGGCACTCCTGCAGGCTCATCATTGTTTCAATTACAAGCAGGTTCACACCTGCTTCACAAAGATAGCTTATCTGTTCTTTATAAATATCTATAAGTTCTTCAAACATAAGAGTGCCAGCAGGATATACCTGCCTGCCTGTCATTGTTATATCACCAGCAATATATATTTCCCTGTCTGCTCCTGCCTCTTTTATGGCATCTTTTGAAATGCCTGCAAGGTTTTTATTAATATCTCCAATGTTATCTGCAAGCCCGTATTCTGCAAGTTTAATCCTGTTTCCTGAAAATGTAGGTGCATATATTATATCTGTACCTGCTTCTATATATTCAGCCTGGAGTTTTATAAGAACCTCCCTGTTTTTCAGAATCCATTCTTCTGGGCAGACACCAGCAGGCATGCCACGTGCCTGGAGGTTAGAACCTGTTGCCCCATCAAGGATAAGCCTTCCCTGTTTTAATCTGTTTAAAAATTCTTCCTTTGTCATAACAAGCCTCCATATTTAAGTTTAATATATATATTTATATAACACAAATTCCATTATATTACAACGTCATTTAGTTTTTGAGTTTCCCTACTTTTTAGTACACAAGTTATGTGGCTCTGGCAATTCCAAAAGTTTTACCAA
>Ga0137308_100381_pt1 | contig 78948 bp, 56 predicted proteins | sample Inofrocosms_June_FD_97181 | JGI IMG/M metagenome (GOLD analysis project Ga0137308, IMG submission 97181) | Mouse cecal microbial communities from Vienna, Austria - N-Acetylneuraminic and N-Acetylglucosamine D2O microcosms_June | ecosystem: Host-associated > Mammals > Digestive system > Large... | reverse complement strand
GAAAGGTGCAGTGGGAGCCGCCAGCCTGAATCTGGCGCTGCAGGAGGCGCTGAACCCCCAGGGGGACGGACTGCGCCGCAGCGGCTTTCTTTTCCGGGCCGGGGATAAAGTGATGCAGGTTCGGAACAATTATGACAAAGAGGTGTTTAACGGGGATATGGGCGTGATAGAGTCTGTGGATATACCGGGAAAAACACTGAGAGTGGACTTTGACCGGCGTCTGATTGAGTATGACGCTTCAGAGCTGGATGAGCTGGCGCATGCTTACGCCACAACCATTCACAAGGCTCAAGGTTCAGAATATCCCATCGTTGTCATGCCGGTGCTGATGAATCATTTTGTCATGCTTCAGCGCAATCTGCTCTATACGGGAATTACCAGGGCAAAGCGGATACTGGTGATTGTGGGGACAAAGAAGGCTTTGTCCTATGCGGTGAGAAATGTGACGGTGACAAAGCGAAATACCTTATTGAAGGAGCGTCTGAAGGGGACTGTGGGCAGGGCAGACACCGGACGGCCGGATGAGGGAGGGGTGATTTACGCAGCCTTTGAGACGGCAGGCACAGATGTGCCCAGGGCGGCGGAAGAACCTGTGGATTATGGAATGCAGGGAGGAGGGAAACCTGCGGATAACAGATTCAGTATCCATATCAGGGGAAAACAAGAACGGTAAAAGCTGGACGGAAATGTCCATAAAATTAAGGAGAAAATGAACATGACAGATTTGTTAAAGAAAATCCAGACACGCAGGAGTATACGGAAATTCAAACAGGATAGGATACCCAGGGAAATCCTGGACCAGATTATCACAGCCGGAACCTATGCGGCCACAGGCATGAACACCCAGTCCCCCATTATTATTGCGGTGACCAATAAAGAGATGCGGGATAAACTGTCTGCTATGAATGCAAAGATTATGGGGAGCAAAGGAGATCCCTTTTACGGAGCGCCGGTGATTCTGATTGTCCTTGCGGATAAGAGCTGTGCGAACCGGGTGTATGACGGAAGCCTGGTGATGGGAAATCTCATGCTGGCCGCCCATGAGCTGGGTATCGGGAGCTGCTGGATTCACAGGGCGAAGGAGGAATTTGAGACAGAGGAAGGACTGGAAATCTTAAAGTCCCTGGGGATTACCGGTGAGTATGAGGGAATTGGACATTGCGCCCTTGGTTATGTGGACGGTGATTATCCGGGAATCCCGGACAGGAAAGACGGCTGGGTGTATTATGTGGAGTAGTTTTTTGTATCTATAACAGGCAGAGAGGGCGGGAAACATCTTAATTTGAGATTTCCCGCCTTAAAATATCTATGCCAATGCTGGTATGAGCATGATTTTGAAAAAACTTTGTTGACATCATAAATAGGTAGTGTACAATGTGATTAGTTTTATATAAAAAATAATTATTACATTCCATCATCAGAAGAATTATATTTGCTTCCGTCACAACTAATCACAGCCATTAATCAAACAGCCGGACTGCAGCAGGGGCTGGAAGAGCAGGCATTAAAAAGCATCCTCTATTAATCAATACCTTAACCAGTCCGCAAAGTGAGTTCAGAAAATATTTACCAGAAAAAATCCAGAGAATCATTTGTTTATGCTTGATGATTTTCTGGGTTCAGGACGTATTTCTTCCTTTGAATCAAAACCGATGGAATTGCTGAAAGAAGGGGAAACCAAGGTTATTGACAGATTGAGGGTAAGTGTCAATAAATCAGTGGATAAATGCAAAAATCAGCTGAAATTTATCGCAAATCAACTGTGGTAGGCTCAAAACAGTCCACTGCGCTATCGGCTTGGTACCATACAAAAAGTCAGACTGGAAAAGAGGTGTATTCAAAAATGGAAAGAGAGACCCATTTTGCAGCCTACGGAAGTTTTGCGGCTGTATACGATATGTTCATGGACAACATCCCCTATCGGCAGTGGGCCCAATATATCCGCAGTCTTTTGAGAGAGCAGAAAATAGAGGACGGTCTGGTTCTGGAGCTGGGCTGTGGTACAGGCAGTATCACCCAGCTGCTGGCAAAAAGCGGATACGATATGATCGGCGTGGACTGTTCTCCCGAGATGCTGCAGGCTGCCGTGGAGAAACGGGAGGAGAGCGGACTGGACATTCTCTATCTTCTCCAGGATATGCGGGAGTTCGAGCTGTACGGCACCGTGAAGGCTGTGGTCTGTGTCTGTGATTCGTTAAATTATGTGACGGAGCAGGAGGACCTGCTTCAGGTGTTCCGGCTGGTGAATAATTATCTGGACCCAGGCGGGATTTTTATCTTCGACTTAAATACCCTTTATAAATATGAAGAGATTCTGGGAAACTGTACCATTGCGGAAGACCGAGAAGAGGCCAGTTTTATCTGGGAAAATGAGTTTGACCAGGAGGAACGGCTGAATATCTATCAGCTGTCTCTGTTCCAGCGGGAGGAGAACGGCCTGTATTCCAAACACCAGGAGGTGCATTATCAGAAAGCCTACGAGCTGGAAGAAGTGATACATCTGCTGGAAAAAGCGGGAATGGAGTATATGGCTGCTTACGATGCCTTTACCCGCAATCCGACCCGGAAAGACAGTGAGAGGATCTATGTGCTGGCCAGGGAGTCCGGCAAGGCATAAGGGAGCAGCACCGGTTTTTTTGATTGAAAAGCCAGACACAATAGGGGTTTTTGGAAAAATATATTGATCGTTCTGGATTATCTGAAAGAGACGGCAAGGGGGAGTACGCGGACGCGGTGTTCCTGGTCACCAGCGGGGAATATATGGCGCTGTACGCGGCAAACAATATTCTGAGGGGAATCCATAATTTTGACGGTGACGTCCACAGGCGGGCAGCAGGGATTATTTATAATGAAAGAAAACTGCCGGATGAAGATGGCCGTGTGAGCCGTTTTGCCCAGGCCGTGGGGCTTCCGGTGTGCGGGAAAGTCCTCAGAAGCCATGGATTTGCTCAGGCGGAGGAGGCCCATGTGACGTTGATGGAATTTGACACCGGTTATGAGGAGGCAGTGCTGGAACTGTTAAAGCAGCTGCCAGGTCTGTGCTTTTGTGGCGGCGTTCTCGGTCTTATTCACAGAGTTGTATTTTTCACATGTTTGATCATTTTTTCAATTTCCTTTGAGGCATTTACAGGTGTAATCTTAACCGTCTGATTTTTCCTTTGAAAAACTACGAACAGTTCATGGGCAAATCCCTGGCCGATTTCAGATACTCCTGCAAAGTCCAGCTCTATTTCCTGGAATTTGTCCAGACGGTGGCAGAGCCGCTTTGCCTGGGATCTGGAAACAGGGTAAGTTTCATAAAAATTTTTTATCGGTATATGAGTTTTGGTAAATCCATGATCCTCATCTGAAAACATATCAAAAACCTCCTTGAGTATTTTATTGCTAAAATTTGAAAGTTCCATATAAATGATTGTGCCGGAACTGTCTTTGTATTGCCGCAAACCTTCTATATCGGCCAGATTTCTCATGGTTTCTTTATATTTGCTGTGGGTAAATATTTTCCCGTCTGAGACAGCGGCAAAGTTGTCCAGTGCCCTTGATGTGAAAAAAATGCCCTCTCCAGAATGGTTATCAGAATCTGTAGTCAATTTTCCTTTAAACAATTCTTTTACGGCGTCGTCTAATTGGGCATAGTGGTAAAATTCTTTTATTTTTCTGAAAATTCCAATGCCGTTATCTTTGATAAAGATAACAGTATTCAGATAGCTTTTTTTGTATCTGTAAAGCCGGAATTCCCTAAAAGAAATTGCCAATTTTGTCAAGATGCAGGATTGACAGAACTATGGGATTCACGTACAATAGTAAGGAAAGAATGTGTTATCGGGTGTCAGCCAGAGGCGTGACATCCGATTTTGCACGTATGACCCGGGTTTTGTGAGAATGCGCACAGCGCCTGGGCAATTAAGGAGGGAAGGGAGTATATTATTATGGAAGAAACACTACAGCAGGAAAACAAAATGGGAGTCATGCCCATTCCCCGGCTTTTGATGGGAATGTCTCTGCCCATGATGGCATCCATGTTGATTCAGGCGTTGTACAATGTGGTGGACAGTGTGTTTGTGGCGCAGATCAATGAGAATGCACTGACAGCAGTGTCGCTGGTTTTTCCGGTTCAGATGCTGATGATCGCGCTGGCTGGGGGTGCCTGTGTAGGCGTGAATGCCCTGCTTTCCCGGAGTCTGGGGGAGAAGAATTACCAGCGGGTGAACGCTTCAGCCTGTAACGGAATTTTTCTCACACTGGTCTGTTATGTGATCAGCGCGGTTTTGGGAACCAGTCTGGCAGATTTGTTTTTGGGGGTACAGACTTCGGACCCGCAGATTCGTACATATGGCGTAACTTATATGAGGATTGTCTCGGTATGCTGCATTGGATTGTATATGCAGCTGATGCTGGAGCGTCTTCTCCAGTCTACTGGAAGGACATTTTTGACCATGATTACCCAGACCACTGGGGCGGTGATCAATCTGATTATGGACCCGATTTTGATTTTCGGGCTGCTGGGAGCCCCGAAGCTGGGGGTGGCCGGGGCGGCGCTGGCTACTATTTTTGGACAGATTGTGGCTATGCTGCTGGCGCTGTTCATGAATATTAAGCATAATCCGGAAGTGAGTATTAATATGAAGGGCTTCCGTCCGTCTGGACAGATATTAAAGAGAATTCTCACAGTGGGAATTCCCAGTACAGTGGTGCAGGCCATCGGCTCAGTGATGACATTTGGGTTTAATAAGATTTTATTGATGTTTACCCCTACAGCTACGGCTGTTTTTGGTGTATACTTTAAATTGAACAGTTTTATTTTTATGCCTGTGTTCGGACTGAATAACGGTATGGTGCCCATTATTGCCTATAACTATGGCGCGCGAAAGAAAAAAAGGATTGTAGAGACCATACGGCTGAGTGTAATCGTGGCAGTTTGTCTGATGCTGGCGGGACTGGCTGTCTTTATGACTGTGCCTGATAAGCTTCTTAGTATTTTTAACGCTTCACCAGATATGCTGGCCATCGGTGTGCCGGCTCTGCGGATTATCTGTCTGAGTTTTTTGTTTGCCGGATATTGTATTATTATCGGCTCGGTATTTCAGGCATTGGGCAACGGCGTCTACAGTTTGTGGGTGTCGCTGGCCAGACAGCTCTTTGTGCTGCTGCCATCAGCGTATCTGCTGGCAGTGTTTATGGGACTGGATTATATCTGGTGGTCCTTCCCCATTGCGGAGATTGCGTCAGTTGTGCTGACGACAATACTGTTCCGAAGAATATACAGGAAGAAAATCTCCCAGCTGCAGGGGTAACGCATGTGAGACAGCAGGAGATATGGCTGTAGATAGAAAAGTTTTGAAATGACAATCATGGAAAGGCGGTTTTGCACAGCAAAGAGGTACTTGCTGTAATTCTGCAGGGGACGGTGGAAGAATATAAAGAGTACAGCCGGAAAAAAATTATGGGATTTATAGAGGCTGGCTCCATAGATGAGTCGAAAGAAGTATCTACGGGCAGGACCAATACCCAGCTTCATGGAGAGCGTGCCGAATTTGTACAGCTGAATGAAAAAACATCAAATTTTGACATTGCATTTCGGGCAAGAAATCCAAAGCTTTCCAATGAAAACGTTCTGGTAAGCCTTCATATAGTCATTGAGCCGCAGAAGACATATCGTCCAGGCTATCCGATCGAAAAGAGGGGCATGTACTATCTGGCAAGAAGGCTGTCGTCACAGCTGGCTCTTGTGACAGAGCAGACAGATTATAAGCAGCTGGAAAAATGCTACAGCATATGGATATGCCGAGACGATATCCCGGTGAAGGTACGCAACAGCATCTCTTGTTATGGAATGTCAAATTTATGGAATACCGGGGAGAATATAACTTCGCGTGAAGATTATGATTTGATAACGCTGGTGGTGATAAAATTAGGAAATCCTCAGTATACGGGAACGAGAGATGATGAGGGGTATGAGCTTTTACGCTTTTTAAATGCGCTTATGTATCCTCATAAAGATGATTTTTTGGATGTGGCGGCGGAGTATATTGATTTCTCTGATAATGAGGGACTATGGAAGGAGATTACACATATGGGAGGCCTGGGTCAGAGTATATTGGAAGAAGGGATAGAACAGGGAATAGAACAGGGGATAGAACAAGGGATAGAACAAGGGATAGAACAGGGATTGGAGCAGGGAATACGGGCATTTATTTTGGATCATCTGGAAGAACAGATTCCGAAAGAGAGAAGCGTCCGGAAACTTCAGAAATGTTTTGAACTGACACAGGCAGAAGCAGAAGAATATTACAAGAAGATTGCAGGAGAATAGGTCTTTTAAGAAAGGTTATTGAAAATATGGTGACAGAAGATTATGTGGTGAGGGCTGCGGCAGCAGGCAGTCAGGTCCGGGCATTTGCGGCGGCATCAAAAGGAATGGTGGAAGAAGCCAGGAGTGCCCACAACACCAGCCCTGTGGTGACTGCGGCTCTCGGACGGCTTTTGACGGCTGGTGCCATGATGGGGGCTATGCAGAAGGGGGATAAGGATATGCTCACTCTGCAGATTCAGTCGGAGGGCCCCGTAAAAGGGCTGATGGTGACAGCGGATTCCCATGGAAATGTGAAGGGGTATGCCTTCCAGCCGGATGTGCGCATTCCGGCTAATGCCCAGGGAAAGCTGGATGTGGCGTCGGCTGTGGGACCGGGGTTTCTCCATGTGGTAAAGGATATGGGACTAAAAGAACCCTACCGGGGGCAGATTGAGCTGCAGAGCGGGGAGGTCGCGGAAGACCTGACTTATTATTTTGCCGCCAGTGAGCAGACCCCCTCCTCGGTGGGACTGGGCGTGCTGATGAATCGGGAAAATACGGTGCGCCAGGCCGGAGGATTTATCATCCAGCTGATGCCTGATACAGAGGACGACATTATCCGGCAGCTGGAGAGCAATATCAGGGGGCTGCGTCCTGTGACAGAGATGCTGGATGCGGGATTTACGCCGGAGCAGATGCTGGAGACAGTTTTAGCGGGAATGGATGTGGAAATTTTGGAGAGGACTTCCTGCCGGTTTTTCTGTAATTGTGACAGGGACCGCATTGAGAAAGCGTTAATCAGTGTGGGGAGAAAAGAGCTTCAGGATATGATTCAGGAGGACAGAGAGATTGAGGTGAACTGTCATTTCTGCGGCCGTCACTATATTTTTACACCGGCTGAACTAAAGGAACTGCTTCGGCAGTGTACCCGCTAGAAAATGGAGGTAGAAAATGAAGCAGGGATTTATCAAGGTCGGGGCCGGAACACCGGACCTGAAAGTGGCGGACTGCGTATACAATGCAGACAGAATCATTCAGTTGATTCAGGAGATGGGCCAGGCGGGGGCCAAGATTATAGTGCTGCCGGAGCTTTGCATTACGGCGTATACCTGCGGGGATTTGTTCTGGCAGGAGACGCTTCTTTTGGAGGCGCAGGAGCAGCTTCTGCGGATTGCCCGTGAGACTGGGGATGTGGACGCGCTGATTTTCGTGGGGCTTCCCCTGGAGTATGGCGGTAAACTTTACAATGTGGCCGCGGCTGTGAACAGGGGCAGTATTCTGGGTTTGGTGCCCAAGATTTCCATCCCCAATTATAATGAATTCTATGAGGCCCGCTATTTCACATCCGGGCAGTGTACAGAAGGGAATGTGGTTCTGGACGGGCAGGAAATTCCTTTTACCCCTCAGCAGCTGTTTACCTGTGCCCAGATGCCGAAGCTGAAAGTGGGAGTCGAGATCTGCGAGGATTTGTGGGCGCCGGAACCGCCCAGCAACCGGCTGGTTTTGGCAGGGGCCAATGTGGTGGTTAATCTGTCTGCCAGTGATGAGCTGGTGGGAAAGTCAGATTACCGAAGAGATCTGGTGCGGGGGCAGTCGGCCAGACTGGTGTGCGGCTATGTGTACGCGGCGGCAGGAGAGGGAGAGTCTACCCAGGACGTGGTCTACGGCGGGCACAATATGATCGGCGAAAACGGTGTGCTCCTTGCAGAGAGCAGAAGTTTTCAAAATGAAAGCATATATGGGGAACTTGATATTTTCCGTCTGGAGGGTGAACGCAGGCGCATGAACACATTTCCAGAGGGAGAAGACCTCTATGAGGCGGTGGAGTTTGACCTGGAATTGGAGGAAACGGTGCTGGAGAGAAGTTTTTCACCAGATCCGTTTGTGCCGGAGAATAACAGAGACCGGGAACAGCGCTGCGATGAGATTTTGAATATCCAGGCCATGGGACTGAAAAAGCGTCTGAAACATACAGGCTGCCGGTGCGCAGTGGTGGGACTGTCGGGAGGGCTGGACTCTACACTGGCACTGCTGGTAACTGCCCGCGCCTTTGATTTACTGGGGATTTCCAGAGATCACATCCTGACGGTGACCATGCCCTGTTTCGGCACCACAGACCGCACATACCAGAATGCCTGCTCTTTGAGCAGGTGCATGGGAACACAGCTGCGGGAAGTAAATATCCGGGAGGCTGTGAATATTCATTTTCGGGATATCGGGCAGGACCCGGATAAGCACGATGTGGCCTATGAGAACAGCCAGGCCAGGGAGCGGACGCAGATTCTCATGGACTTGGCAAACCAGAGAGGCGGCATGGTGATCGGCACCGGGGATTTGTCGGAATTGGCGCTGGGGTGGGCCACTTACAATGGGGACCACATGTCTATGTATGGGGTGAACAGTTCGGTTCCGAAGACTCTTGTACGCCATCTGGTAGATTATTATGCGGATACCTGCGGGGACGAAGAACTGAAAGGCATTTTAAAAGATGTGCTGGATACGCCGGTAAGCCCAGAACTTCTGCCCCCCACAGACGGGGTGATTTCACAGAAAACAGAAGATTTGGTGGGGCCGTACCGGCTGCATGATTTCTTTCTATATTATATGCTGCGGTGGGGATATGCCCCTCGGAAGATTTACCGCATAGCCTGTCTGGCTTTCGACGGAATTTATGAGGCGGATACCATAAAACACTGGCTGCAGATTTTCTACAGACGGTTTTTTACCCAGCAATTTAAACGGTCCTGTCTGCCGGACGGTCCGAAAGTGGGGTCTGTGGCGGTTTCTCCCCGCGGCGACCTGCGGATGCCCAGCGATGCCTGCGGGGCAGCCTGGCTGAGAGATGTGGCGGAGATTTAAATCTCCGCCTTTTTTAGCGCTGTGGAGATAGCGTTTATGAGTATCAGGGAGGTATATTTGTTCTCATCAGAATAGGAGATCTGATCCAGGGACTGGGTGGCGTAGAGCTGGCTTGCCAGATCGTCCAGTGTGGGCTCCATCAGAGGGAACATGGCGGTGGTGCTTTCGCTTAAGTTTACCAGGCGGACGGATTTGATGCGGCTGCTGTCCACAGTTACTTCCAAGTCAAAAGTGTTTTCGTTGATTGCTATGGTAGAGGTATACACGCCCGGATGATAGAGGGCGCCGCCGTCGGCGGAGGCTGACTGGGTTCTGGCAGGGCCGAACATCAGGAAGAGAAGTACGCCCAGCAGCAGAGCCAGCACCAGGAAAATCACGGTGTAGACGACTTCCTTCATATGTAATACGACGATTTTGGTTTTTGCACTCATGGGATGCGCCTCCTGTGTTATTAGAGTATGTATAAAAAATGCTTTAATTATTATATCCTATGAAACTTTTATTAGATTATGCGTAACGATTCAGCAGGTGCTGTTTTGCGAGGTGTTTTGCCATGTCTATACATTTTATTCTGGGAGCTTCCGGCTCCGGGAAATCACATGAATTGTACGAAAGAATCATACAAAGGTCTATGAAGCACCCAGAGATGACTTATCTGGTGCTGGTGCCGGAGCAGTTTACCATGCAGACACAAAAAGAGCTGGTTTCCATGCATCCCGGCGGAGGAATTTTAAATATTGACGTGCTCAGCTTTCAGCGGCTGGCGTACCGGGTGTTTGAGCAGGTGGGAGCGGATAACCGGAAAATCCTGGAAGAAACCGGAAAAAGCCTGGTGCTGCAGCGTGTGGCCCAGGAAAATCAAAAACAGCTTTGTTATCTTGGAAAACAGATGAAAAAGCAGGGGTATGTGCAGGAGATTAAGTCTCTTATATCAGAGTTTATGCAGTATGACATCTCTTTAGAACAGCTGGAGGACATGATTGAGGCTGTCCGTGAAAAAAAGAGGGTGACAGCCAGTAAGTTACAGGATATCTCTACATTGTACCAGGCATTTTTCCAGTATCTTCAGGATAAAATGATTCCCCCGGAGGAAGTTCTAGATGTACTGTGCCAGTGTGTCCACAAGTGGGAGAAGATTAAGCGCTGCGAGATCGTGCTGGACGGATTTACCGGGTTTACCCCTGTGCAGAATAAGCTGCTGGATGTGCTGCTGGGGCTGTGTCCTTGCATATGGGTGACAGTGACGCTGGGTGAGGGGGAAAACCCCCATGGGAAAATCACAGAGCATGAGCTGTTTGCCATGAGCAAAAAAATGATTGCTTCTCTTTGCAATATGGCCCGCAGGCAGCAGGTGGAGATTCAGGAGCAGTGGGTTTTGGCTGAGGATGAGTGGCGGTTTGCCCAGTCCCCGGCCCTGGATTTTCTGGAACGGGAGATTTTCCGGTTCGGCAGGAAGGTTTACCAAAAGCCTGTGGAGGAAATCCGGCTTTTCACAGCCCAGGACCCCAGGGAGGAGATAGAGGAAGTCTGCCGGCGTATTTCCCGCATGGTTCGGGAACATGGCTTCCGGTATGGGGATATTGCGGTGATCACTGGTGATTTGTCCTGTTATGGGAGTTATGCACGTCAAGTGATGGAACAGATGGACATTCCCCATTTTCTGGATGAGAAGCATACTATATGGATGAACCCTTATGTGGAGTATCTCCGGGCGGTGACAGATCTGGTGAGGGGGAATTATACTTATGAGGGAGTATTCCGCTATCTGCGCTGCGGCATGTCAGATCTGGAAACCCAGGAAGTGGATGTGCTGGAAAATTATGTATTGGCACTGGGAATCCGGGGATTTAACCGCTGGAGAGAACAATGGGTCCGCCTGTATCGGGGAATGCCGGAGGAGGAAATTGTAAAAATCAATGAACTGCGGCAGCGGTTTCTCCAGGAAGTGGAGGCGTTTACCCTGTGCTGCAAAGAGAAACCACGCACTGTGGAGAGCCTGACCAGGGGCCTGTATACCTTTGGCGTTCAGAACCGGGTCCAGGAGAAACTGAAAAAGTGGGAAAACTTTTTCAGGGAACGGGGCGACCGGGCCATGGAGAAAGAATACGCCCAGATTTATGGTATCGTGATGCAGCTGATGGAGAAGATGGTACATATTCTGGGAGAGGAAGCCATGACCATTGCCCAGTTCCAGCAGCTTCTGGAGGCAGGCCTCACCGAGGCGAAGGTGGCCCTGATTCCTCCAAGCGGGGACCAGGTGCTGGTGGGGGATATGGAGCGCACCCGGCTGAAAGACATTAAGGCATTGTTTTTCGTGGGGGTCAGTGATCAGGTGATACCAAAAAATAAATCATTTGGCGGAATTTTATCGGAGCAGGAACGTATTTTATTTCAGGGGGAGGGATTGGAGCTGTCGCCCTCACGGCGGGAAGCCATGTATATCCAGAAATTTTATCTGTACCTGAATCTGACCAAAGCCTCCCGGTTTCTCACTTTATCTTACAGCCGTGCAGACGGGGAGGGGAAGGTGTGCGGGCCGGCCTATCTCATTGACAGCCTGTGCAGGCTTTTCCCATCTCTGAATGTGGAGGATGCGTCGGGAGACGGGGACTACAGCCGTCTTTTGGAACGGCCTGCAGGGGGAATTTCTCTGGCGGTCCGGGGGCTGGCCTCTCTGGCAGAAGGCCGGGAGGATGCAGGCTGGCGGGAATTGTTCCACTGGTACAGCTGTCAGCCTGGTTACAGGAAGATGGCCCGGCAGTGGGTGGAGGCGGCTTTCTATCAGGCGCCCCAGGAGAGGATCGGGAAAAGTGCGGCAAAGGTTCTCTACGGGGACCCCAGCCGCTTCAGTCCCACCCGGCTGGAACAGTTTGCTGCCTGTGCTTTTGCCCATTATATGAGATATGGTCTGGGACTGCGGGAGCGGAAATATTATGAATTCCAGGCCATGGATCTGGGAACTGTGATGCACGGGGCTCTGGAGCTGTATGCGGATTACCTGCGGCGGCGGCAGATTTCCTGGATGGATTTGACAGAGGAACAGCAGCGGGAGCTGATTGATGAATGTGTGGACCGGATTGCTGCGGATTACGGCAGCACCATTTTGCACAGCAGCGCCCGCAATGAATATATGATTACCAGGATGAAGCGGATTCTGCGCCGCACGGTGTGGGCTCTGAAAGAACAGATGGTGCGGGGATATTTTGTCCCTGCAGGATTTGAGGTGGATTTCCCAGGGGGGCGTATTGACCGGATGGATTTGTACGAGACAGGGGAGAAAGTCTATGTGAAAATCATTGATTACAAGACGGGAAATGCCCGTTTTGACCTGGCCTCCCTGTACTATGGACTGCAGCTTCAGCTGGCTGCCTATCTCAATGGAGCAATAGAACTGGAGAAAAAGAAGCATCCAGACAAGACTGTGGAGCCTGCCGGGATTTTCTATTATAATATCCATGACCCGCTGGTGTCCGGCCAGGCAGGAGAAGATGAGAAGAGCCGGGAGAAGAAGATATTGAAAGAACTGCGGATGAACGGTCTGGCCAGCGGGGAAGGGGAGATTTTGGAAAAACTTGATCCCACTGGGGAGACCATTCCCGTTTCCTTTAAGAAGGACGGCACGCTGAGTAAAACTTCCAGCGTGGCATCCAGAGAGCAGTTTGAGCAGATGATGGAATTTGCCAGGAAAAAAATGGAACAGCTGGCGGCACAGATTCAGGAGGGAACGGCCCGGGTGTTTCCCTATGAGCTGGGGAACCGGCAGGCATGCACCTGGTGCCCGTATCGCCCGGTGTGCGGGTTTGATGAGAGTCTGAAGGGGTATGAAATCAATCGTCTGACACCCCTTTCGCCGGAAGAATGCTGGAAAGCCATGAAGGAGGAATGTGAACATGGGGATGACCTGGACCACCGAACAGAGAAAGGTGATTGACCTGCGGGACAGGAATATATTGGTGAGCGCTGCGGCAGGTTCCGGAAAGACAGCTGTGCTGGTGGAAAGGATTCTGTCTATGGTGACGGACTCCCATAAGCCTCTGGACGTGGACCGTCTGCTGATTGTGACCTTCACCCGGGCCGCGGCAGGGGAGATGCGGGAGCGCCTGCGGGGGGCCATTGAGAAACGGCTGGCCCAGGAGCCGGATAACCTCCATCTCCAGAGGCAGTCCACACTGGTCTACAGTGCGCAGATCAGCACCATTGACGGATTCTGCGGCAATGTGATACGCAACTATTTTCACAGGCTGGACCTGGACCCTGCTTATCGTATCGGGGAAGAGGGGGAGCTGAAACTGTTAAGGGCAGACGCGGCCCAGGAAGTCATGGAGGCGGCTTACGCAAAAGGAGAACCGGAGTTTTATCAGCTGGTGGAGTGCTATGCCACAGGGAAAACCGACGAGGGTATCGTTGAGCTGATGCTGAAAGTCTATGAATTTGCCATGAGTTACCCCTGGCCCCTGCAGACATTGGACCAGTGGCAGAAGATTTATCAGGTGCAGACGGAAGAAGAACTCAGGGAATCTCCCTGGATGCAGGCCCTGATGGACGATGCCGAAAAGAAAGTCCAGGCGGCTCTGGAACTGGCCCGGGAAGCCAATGAGCTGGCCCAGGAGCCAGGGGGCCCCTATATGTATGCCCCGGCGCTGGAACAGGACGTGCAGATGCTGGAGAAACTGGAACATATCCGAAAGTTCGATGAGTACGTACAGATTCTGTCCGAGCTGTCCTTTGCCGCCCTGCCCAGAAAGAAAGACGACCAGGTAGACCCCCGCGTCCGGGAACAGGTAAAAGGAATCCGGGATCAGGTGAAAGAGATGCTGAAATCTCTAAGGGAAAATTATTTTTCCGAAAAGCTGGAGGAGGTGCTAAAGCAGATGCAGGTGTGCCAGGTGCCCGTCTGCGCTTTGATTCACCTGGCCAGGGATTTTATGGAGGAGTACGGGAAACGCAAGCGGGAGAAAAACCTGCTGGATTTCTCTGATTTGGAGCATTTCGCCCTGGATATTCTGGTGGAGCAGGAAAACGGCGAGATCCGGTATACTTCCGCAGCCAGGGAGCTCTCGGAACAGTTTGAGGAAATTCTCATCGACGAGTATCAGGACAGCAGTTTTGTGCAGGAACAGCTGATGCTGGCGGTGTCTAAGGTCTGGCAGGGAAAACATAATATTTTCATGGTAGGGGATGTGAAGCAGAGCATTTACCGTTTCCGCCTGGCCCGTCCGGAACTTTTTATGGAAAAATTTGACGCCTATACACTGGAGGATGGCCAACAGCAGCGGATTGACCTGCACAAGAATTTCCGCAGCCGGGCCCAGGTGCTGGAGGGGATAAACTACCTGTTTTATCAGATCATGGGCCGGGAAATGGGGGATGTGGAGTATGACAGCCAGGCAGCGCTGTATCCGGGAGCTCAGTTCCCGGAAGGCGGGCCGGAGGCTTCTGTGGAGGTGCTTCTGGCAGAGGCAGATGGGCCGGAGCTGGAGGAGGAAAAGGGCACCCGGATGCAGCGGGAGCTGGAGGCCCTTGCCATAGCCAGGAAGATTCAGGAGATGGCAGGAGTGCGCCAGGTGCTGGATAAGGACACGAAGAAATCCCGTCCCTGCCGTTATGGGGATATGGTGATTCTGCTGCGCACTGCGTCTGGCTGGTCGGATGTGTTTGTAAAGGTGTTAAAAAGCAGGGGGATTCCCGCCTACAGTGTGTCAAAGACCGGATATTTCTCCGCCTTGGAAGTGGTGTCTGTGCTGAATTATCTGCGTATCTGCAACAATCCCCGGCAGGATATTCCCTTGGCCGCTGTTCTTCACTCGCCCATTGGCGGATGTACGGCTCAGGAAATGGCCCTCCTGGGAAGCCAGCCGGGGAGTCTGTATGAACGTGCCCGTGAATATGCCGAGGAGGGGGACGATAACGTCCTTCGGGAAAAGCTGGTTTCCTTTTTTGACTGTCTGGATGAGGTGCGGCATAGGGTGGCTTATACACCCATTCATCAGCTGCTTTTGTATATCCTTAAAGTGACCGGGTACGGCAGTTATGCGGCTGCGCTGCCCCCGGGAGAACAGCGGGCGGCCAATCTGCAGATGCTGGTGGAGAAAGCCAGGGAGTACGAGGCTTCCAGTTACCGGGGGCTGTTCCACTTTGTCCGCTATGTGGAGAACCTCCAGAAATACCAGGTGGACTATGGAGAAGTTCCCCTGGCGGGAGCAGAGGAACATACGGTGCGGATTATGACCATTCATAAGAGCAAAGGACTGGAATTTCCCATTGTATTCGCCGCAGGTATGGGAAAGCGGTTTAACCAGCAGGATGCCAATGCCAGACTGCTTCTTCACCCGGATCTTGGCATTGGAACAGACGCGGTATTTCCAGAGGAGAGAATCTGTACCCGGACAGTGATCCGCCAGGTGCTCCATCAGAAAACCCTGACAGAGAATCTGGGGGAGGAGCTGAGAGTGCTCTATGTGGCCATGACCAGAGCAAAAGAAAAACTGATTCTCACAGGCACTATCACCAAACTGGAGAAACATCTTCTGGAGTATCAGCGTCTCTGGCGCCGCAGGGAGGTGAAACTGCCAGTGTATCTGCTGGAGAAGGCAAGGGACTATTGGGGATGGATTCTGCCGGCTCTGGCGCGCCATCCGGCGGCCGCGGCCATGTACGAGGAACAGGGTCTTGTCTGGGAAGGAGACCCGTCTGTGGGAAAGACACCTGCCCAGTTTACCGTGGAGGTGACAGGGGCGGGCAGTCTGCTGGAAAGCGAAGTGGAGCGGCAGGCGGAAGGCGTGATTCACAAAGAAATGCTTTTGTCAGAGAAAGAGGAAGAAGTCTATCATACTCCCACCCGGGAACTGCTTCAGGAGCGGTTCTCCTTCGTCTACCCTTATGCAAACCGTGTGGAGATTCCGGTGAAGGTGTCGGTATCGGAAATCCGTGAGCAGGAGGAACGGGAGGATGACAGCGAAGAGATGTATTTTGAACCGGATGTGGTTCCCCTGATTCCGGATTTTATGGAGGAAAGAGAAGAAGGGCTTCAGGGAGCGGCCCGTGGAACCATTTATCATAAGGCTTTGGAGTGCCTGGACTTTGCCGGCGCGGAAACAAAAGAAGGCGTCCAAAAACAGCTGGATACGCTGGTATCAGAAGGAAGGCTGGACGAAACGAGCCGTGGATATATCCGGGACAGAGACCTGCTGACACTGGCACGGTCACCTCTTGGAAAGAGGATGAAGCTGGCACAGAGACAGGGAATGCTGTACCGGGAGCAGCCTTTTGTGATTTCCAGAAAGGCTTCGGAGGTAAATGAGGGCTGGAATGGGGAGGAGCAGGTGCTGGTTCAGGGGATTGTGGATGCTTATTTTCTGGAACAGGATGAAATTGTTGTGGTGGATTATAAAACCAACTGGACACCGCCTGGGGGAGAACAGTGTCTGGCAGACCAGTATCGTGTCCAGCTGGAATGCTATGGCCAGGCGCTGGAGAGGCTGACGGGAAAACGGGTGAAGGAAAAATACTTGTATTCATTTTGTCTGGGGAAAGCTATAGAGATTTAAGTGTTCTTGGATTTGATAAGGAGGTTGCAGTGAGTTTTTTAACGTTATTTGTAATTGCTGTGGGGTTATCCATGGACGCGTTTGCAGTTTCCATCTGTAAAGGATTGTCTTTGTCCAGTATGAGCTGGAAATATGCTGTGGCGGCAGGGGCGTATTTTGGCGGGTTTCAGGCATTGATGCCTCTGGCAGGTTATCTGCTGGGGGTACAGTTCCAGGATTATATTACAAAGGTTGACCACTGGATAGCCTTTGGCCTTCTGGTGCTGATTGGGCTGAATATGATCAAAGAAGCCCGCCAGACCTGCCATCCGGACCCGGCTTTTGATATGAAGAGCATGCTGATGCTGGCGGTGGCCACCAGTATTGATGCTCTGGCAATAGGGATTACATTTGCCTTTTTAAATGTGGGGATTATTGGGGCTGTATTGGTAATCGGAGTGACCACATTTTGTTTTAGCGTGGCAGGGGTACAGATTGGGAATGTGTTTGGGGCAAAATACCGTTCCAAGGCGGAGATTGCCGGAGGAGTGATTTTAATCTTGATGGCTGTGAAGATTCTGCTGGAGCACTTGGGGGTTATTTGAAGGAGGGCGAAGCAGCGGCACGGTCTGCGGTCAGCTGGTCCTATCCATGAGTTAGTTTCATACAGTTCATAAGCTCTTACGGGCGCCGGGGAATCAAAAACCGGCGTCTGTTTTTTTGAAACTTTTTTCCGCTTTGAGGCATCTAATATATGTAATGATCATTCGAATGAGAAACAATAAGCAGTGGAACGTCCACAAAAGCAGGGGCAAGACAGATTCCGAGAGTACATACAAAGGGAAAGGAGGGGCTGAAAGCTATGCAGGAACTTGTGGAAAAGGCAGTTCGGGGCGATGCGGACGCATTTTTGGAATTGATGGAAATGAACTCATTATCCATGTACAAAACAGCCCGGGGGATACTGAAAAACGATAACGATGTGTCGGATGCCATACAAGATACCATATTAACCAGCTTTGAGAAAATTCATAAGCTGAAAAATCCCCAGTATTTTAAAACCTGGCTGATTCGGATATTAATCAATGAATGCAATCAGATTCTCAGACATTACAAAAAGGTAAATACCATAGAACAGGTGCCGGAAACACCCCGGCAGGACAAATCCCTGGCGGAGTTTGAGTTTAAGGAGATGCTGGAGCAGGTGGATGAGAAATACCGTGTGATACTGGTACTCTATTACGAGCAGGGTTTTAAAATATCTGAAATTGCAGAACTGCTGGAATTGAATGAGAACACAGTGAAAACCAGACTGGCAAGGGCAAGGGAACAGATTCGGTCTGCTTATTTCCAGGAAGATACAGGAAAAAAGGACAAGTCTATTGGCAGGGAAAGGAGTTCAGATGAAAAAACCAATCAATTTTCCAATCGAAGAGAATACACGGCTGGATAGAGAAATCCAAAAAGTAATGGAAAAAGAATTTCCGGTGCCGGAACAGGTGGCAGATGCACAAAGAGCCGCGTTTGCCCGTATCAGGCACATGGAGGCTGCAAAGAGAGACCACAGAGAGCAAAAGTGCATCAGAAAAACTGTTCTTAAGACTTTTGCAGGTGCAGCGGCGGCGGCGGCAGTTTTTCTGGGTATTTGCATGGTAAATCCGGCATTTGCGGCACAGATTCCGCTGGTAGGGCATGTGTTTGAAGCTGTGGGAGGAACCATGGGATTTTCCGGAGATTACAGAGAATACGTGGAACCGCTAAAGGACACAGAGGCGGCGGAAACAGCAGACGGGAGCGGAGATACGCTTCTCTACAGGCAGACGAAAGACGGGGTAACTATAACTTTGTCGGAAATCTACTGTAACGATGCAGCACTCTATATCAGTATGGTTATAGAGTCAGAGAAACAGCTGCCGCAGACAATAGCTATGGATAATGGCCAGTCAGTTCTTGACCTGTATGAGAGTACCCTGACATTTGATTACAACAATCAGGAATGTCTGCTGGCGTCAGGAACCAGCGGCCTGGAGGGGCGGTATGCAGATGACCACACCTATGCGGGGGTACTCCGTTTTGACCTGGATGCAGCCGCAGATGAAGCAGCCTATGAAGAATACCGTAGAAAACAGGATGAATTTATACAATCTCTTGGCATCACGGCCCAGGAGCTGGAAGAGAATCCCGGGCAGGCATATGAGAAGGCCAGGGAGATTCTGGGGATTGACCAGATAACAGATGCAGCCCTTGCCCAGGCTGGGGGTGCGGACCTGAAAGATTTCCAGAAAGAGACGGAGGTGCCGGAGACATTCGGAGTGAAACTTACGATTCCCATGGTGGTGGGGAATCAAGTGGATGGAAAACTGCCGGAAATGCCGGAAGATATCCGGGCCGGATATGAACAGGCCATGAGAGACCAGGGCCTGGAAACTACGGATGAAGCCTATGAAAGCTTTACACAGGAGCAGAAAGAAATCGAACATCAGCTGTTTAACGAGATGTGGAATCAGTATGGGGAGCGCTTTCCGGAAACCAGGGAACATCCCAATCAATATGAAAACTGGTGGGTGGAAGGTCCGTGGGAATTTTCATTTCAGGTAAACAAAAACAGCGGGGGAACAGTTGTAAAGGAAATTAATGATGTGGATGAGAACGGTCTGGGTCTGGTGTCGGTGACTAAGACGCCGTTTGAGATTATCATAGACGATGGCAATGAAAGTGCCGATTATTTTACCGTTGCGCTGGATGCGGATGGGGATATTCTGGGAAATGGCATAGGCGGCAGCACCAATACCCTGGCCATTCAGGACAGGGACGTATCTAAAATAGATGTGTATATCTGTGATTATATGGAGTATATGGATGAGCTGAAAGGGTATTACTGGTCCGAGGACTATGAGACCAAGAAAAAGGAAAAGACATTTGCCCAGCTCTTAGATGAACGGGCTCTTTACCATAAAGAAATTGTATTTGAAAATTAGAGCGTGTCTTAAAAATGCTTTCTGCCAGATGGATGACCCGCTTAGTGGGAGATTGAATTTCAAATACGCTCCAGCCGTGAAATACTTGACAAATTACGTATTCTCATGTATGATTTTTCACAGGGACAACGGTCCAATTATTTATTTAGGAGGAGTTTCTTATGAAAATGAGAAAAGTAATGTCTGCCCTGTTAGTGGCAGCTATGACAACTGCTTTGATGACAGGCTGCGGTTCAGGTTCCGGAAGCAGTTCTTCGGATTCTGGTGCGGCTTCGGATTCCGGTTCCAGCGCAGATTCCGGATCAGACAGTGCTGAGGACAGCGGCAGTGAAGAAGGCGGCAAGTTTAAGATCGGCGGCATCGGTCCGGTGACTGGCGGAGCGGCAGTTTACGGCGAAGCGGTGAAGAACGGCGCGGAACTGGCAGTGAAAGAGATCAATGAGGCGGGCGGAATCGACGGTGTAGAGATTGATTTTAATTACCAGGACGATGAGCACGACCCGGAGAAAGCGGTAAATGCTTATAATACATTGAAAGACTGGGGAATGCAGGCACTTCTGGGTACTGTGACCTCTGCTCCCTGTGTGGCAGTGAGCGAGGTATCTCAGGCCGACAATATTTTCATGCTGACACCTTCCGGAACAGCGGTAGAATGTGTACAGTATGACAATGCTTTTCGTGTATGTTTCTCAGACCCCATGCAGGGCCTGGAATCTGCAAAATATATCGGTGAGAACGGTCTGGCAGAGAAAGTTGCTGTTATTTATGACAGTTCCGATGTATATTCCACAGGTATTTATGAAGCATTTGCCAAAGAAGCGGAAAATCAGGACTTTGAGATTGTTGCGGCAGAGGCGTTTACAGCAGAAGCTAAGACAGACTTTTCTGTACAGCTTCAGAAAGCGAAAGACGGCGGTGCAGATTTGGTATTCCTGCCCTTCTATTATACAGAGGCTTCTCTGGTGCTGAAACAGGCGGCTGGAATGAACTTCACCCCGATTTTCTTCGGCTGTGACGGCATGGATGGAATCCTGGCAGTGGAGGGATTCGATGTGGAACTGGCCAATAACCTGATGTTTATGAGTCCATTTACACCTACTTCTGAGGACGAAGCCATCCAGAAGTTTGTAAAAGATTATGATGCAGCTTACGGCGGGACACCCAATCAGTTTGCAGCAGATGCATACGATGGAATTTATGCGATCAAAGCGGCAATAGAAGAAGGCGGTGTAACTCCAGATATGTCCCCGTCAGATGTATGTGACGCTATGAAAGCGGCCATGGTGGAGATTTCCATTGACGGCGTGACAGCAAAAGGCCTCACCTGGGAGGCAAGTGGAGAGCCCAGCAAAGAGCCTATGGTTGTGAAAATCGAGAATGGGGATTACGCAGTTGTAGAGTAGAAAAGCACTCATTATGGATAGAGGGTTATCTTTGTGAAAGATAACCTTCTATTTGTATAGAGAAGTATTTGCATCAGAATATTTTTCAAATACACTCTAGAGGAGGGGATTTTTATTATGAGCTTTATATCTTATCTGGTCAACGGCATCAGCCTTGGAAGTGTATATGCCATCATTGCACTGGGGTATACCATGGTATACGGGATCGCCAAGATGTTGAACTTTGCCCACGGCGACGTAATTATGGTTGGTGCGTATGTGGTGATGACAGCCATAGCCAGCGGGGGACTTCCACCACTGGCGGCAGTATTGCTGGCTGTTGTTTTTTGTACGATTCTTGGAGTTGTAATTGAAAGTGTGGCGTACAGGCCCCTTTTGAATGCAGCATCTTCACTGGCGGTGCTGATTACAGCCATCGGTGTGAGTTATCTGCTTCAAAATCTGGCGCTTCTGGTCTTTGGTGCGAATACAAAGTCCTTTTCATCGGTAGTTCCGGTACCGGCCCTTGTTCTGGCCGGGGGCAGTCTGACCATTTCGGGAGAGACCATTGTTACCATTGTTTCCTGTATTGTTATCATGGCAGGGCTTACCCTGTTTATCAAGAAGACAAAGGCAGGGCAGGCCATGCTGGCTGTCTCAGAGGACAAAGGTGCTGCACAGCTGATGGGGATTAATGTGAACGGGACCATTGCGCTGACATTTGCCATCGGCTCTGCCCTGGCTGCAGTTGCAGGGGTGCTGTTGTGTTCCGCATATCCGTCGTTGAATCCATACACAGGAGCTATGCCTGGCATTAAGGCATTTGTGGCTGCTGTGTTCGGGGGAATCGGTTCCATCCCAGGGGCATTAATCGGCGGGATTCTTCTGGGAGTCATTGAAATATTCGGGAAAGCGTATATTTCATCTCAGATGGCGGATGCCATTGTGTTCGGCGTTTTGATTATTGTACTGATAGTGAAACCTGCCGGCATTCTTGGCAAAAACATTCAGGAGAAAGTGTAGGTGGAAGACAATGAAGAAAATGAGTAAAACAACAAGAAGCAATCTGATTACATATTTAATGGTAATCGTGATTTTTGCAGTTGTGCAGATTATGGTATCTACGGGTCATGTCTCCAGTCTTCTCCAAGGGCTTTTAGTGCCCCTGTGCGCCTATGTGATCCTGGCCGTCTCTCTGAACCTGACAGTGGGAATTCTAGGAGAGCTGAGCCTGGGCCACGCCGGGTTCATGTGCGTGGGCGCCTTTACCAGCGCCTTTTTCTCCAAATGTGCAGTGGAGGCTGTTCCGGCAGCTGGTGTGCGCTATTTCCTGGCCTTGTTAATCGGTGCGGCAGCAGCCGGTATCTGCGGGATCTTAATCGGCATTCCGGTACTTAGGCTGAAAGGGGATTATCTTGCCATTGTGACACTGGCTTTTGGTGAGATCATTAAAAATATTGTAAATATTTTGTTTATCGGCAGAGACGATAAGGGCTTTCATTTTTCCACCAAGGATTCCATGTCCCTTGGACTGGAAGAGGGAGGGAAAGTCATAGTCAATGGCCCTCAGGGGATTACAGGGACTCCCAAGGACTCCACATTTGTGGTGGGGGTAATACTGATTCTTGTCACTTTATTTATCGTTTTGAATCTGATGCATTCCAGAAGCGGCCGTGCAATCATGGCTATTCGGGATAACCGCATTGCGGCAGAGTCTGTGGGAATCAATATCACCAAATATAAGCTGATGGCGTTTTCCATCTCAGCGTCACTGGCAGGGGTGGCGGGGGTAATCTATGCCCACAACCTGGCCACACTGACAGCCCAGCCAAAGAACTTCGGTTATAATATGTCTATCATGATTCTGGTTTTTGTGGTGCTGGGCGGAATCGGAAACATGAGAGGTTCCATCATTGCGGCCATTATACTGACGCTTCTGCCGGAGCTTCTGCGGGGCTTAAGCGATTACCGTATGCTGATCTACGCAGTGGTGCTGATTGTTATGATGCTGTTTAACTGGAGTCCCAAAGCCATTGAGTGGAGGGAGAAATATTCTTCCAGATTCAGGCGCAAAAATGGAAAAAGTGCAAAGGAGGCTGCATAGATATGGCATTGTTAGAAGTAAATAATCTGGGAATCTCCTTTGGCGGTCTGCGCGCGGTAAACGAGTTTCATCTGAAAATTGAGAAAGGACGCCTGTATGGGCTGATCGGGCCCAACGGGGCGGGAAAAACTACTGTCTTTAATCTTCTGACAGGGGTATACAAACCCAATGAAGGAGTGATACTCTTAGACGGTGAAAATATCGTGGGGAAGAAGACCATTGATATCAACAAGGCAGGAATTGCCCGGACTTTTCAGAATATCCGTCTTTTTAAAGACCTGTCGGTGCTGGACAATGTGAAAGCAGGACTTCACAATCATTATAAATATTCCACACTGGAGGGAATATTCAGGCTTCCCAAATATTTTAAGGTGGAAAAAGCCATGGATGAGCGGGCCATGGAACTGCTGGCTGTGTTTGACCTGGACAAAGAGGCAGATACGCTTGCGGCAAACCTTCCCTATGGAAAGCAGAGAAAACTGGAGATTACCAGGGCTCTGGCCACGGAGCCCAAGCTGCTTCTTCTGGACGAGCCGGCGGCAGGGATGAATCCCAATGAGACAAAGGAGCTGATGGAGACCATCCGCTTCGTGAGAGATGAGTTCCATATGACGATTCTTCTGATTGAACATGATATGAAACTGGTATCCGGAATCTGTGAAGAGCTGACTGTTCTCAACTTTGGAGAAGTGCTTGCAGAGGGGAACACCAGCGATGTGCTCAATAACCCGGAAGTCATTAAGGCATATTTAGGCGAATAGGGGGACGGCGAAAATGGCAATGCTTGAGATAAAAGACATTGAAGTATACTATGGAATGATTCAGGCGATCAAAGGGATTTCTTTTGAAGTCAACGAGGGAGAGGTCATTGCCCTGATTGGCGCCAATGGGGCGGGAAAAACCACGATTCTGCATACGATTACCGGCCTGTTGTCTCCCAAGAAAGGTTCCGTGGTCTTTGAGGGGAAGGACATCACGAAAGTCCCGGCCCATAAGATTGTATCACTGGGGATGGCCCATGTGCCGGAAGGACGGAGAGTGTTTGCAGAGCTGTCCGTATATGAAAATCTGAAAATGGGTGCTTATACGAGAAAAGATAAAGAGGAGACGGCAAAGACGCTGGAAATGGTCTATAAACGTTTCCCCAGGCTGGAGGAACGGAAAAACCAGCTTGCCGGAACATTAAGCGGCGGCGAGCAGCAGATGCTGGCCATGGGCAGGGCCCTCATGTCCCATCCGAAGATTATTGTGATGGACGAGCCGTCCATGGGTCTTTCTCCCATTCTGGTCAATGAGATTTTCGACATTATCCAGGAGGTGAGCGCAGGCGGCACTACTGTGCTCCTGGTGGAACAGAACGCTAAGAAAGCCCTCTCCATCGCAGACCGGGCATATGTCCTGGAAACAGGGAAAATCGTTCTGGAGGGAGACGCTGAGACGCTGATGAACGATGATTCTGTGAAAAAAGCATATCTTGGAGAATAGGAGGAACAGGTATATGGATAACGTTGTCATTACCATTGCGAGGCAGTACGGAAGCGGCGGAAAAACCGTGGGGGAAATGCTGGCAAAAGAGATGGGCATTCCCTTTTACAACGACAATCTTCTGAAGATGGCATCAGAGGAAAGCGGAATCAGTGAGCAGCTGTTCAGACAGCTGGACGAAAAGCTGAAAAACAGCCTGTTCAACCGCGTGTCTCTGGATATTTATACCGGTGAATTGATTCCCCCAGAAAGCAGTGACTTTGTATCAGAAAAGAATCTGTTCAATTACCAGGCGGAAATCATCAAACGCCTTGCTAAGACTCAGAGCTGTGTGATTATAGGACGGGCGGCTGATTTCATCCTGAAAGATTATCCCAATGTGGTCAGTGTATTCGTCCATGGTTCCAAGGAGTTTAATCTTGCACGGGCCATGGAGTATAACAGCATGACAGAAGAAGAGATGAAAAAGTTTATCGTCAAGACGGATAAATACCGTGCAGATTATTATAAGCATTATACTGGACGGGAATGGACAGACGCAAGAAATTACGACCTCTGTTTGAACAGCAGTAAGCTGGGATTTCAGAAATGTGTGGAGGAGATTCAGGCATATATTAAAGTGAGATTTTAAAGGAAGAAGTTATTTCTATAACAGTTCCTTAGAAAAGCAGGCCGGAGATGTGTCATGGCGCATCTTCGGCCTGTTTCCTTATGCGGCAGAAAGTTTTTTGAAAACCTTTCTGGCGCATAAGGCAATGATAAGGGATGCCGTACCTGAAAATAAAACAACAGCGTACTCAAATCCCTTGGAGATTTGAAACAAAACACCATACAGTGCATTGCCCAAAGGCTGTGAGCACATGGAAATGGTAAGGATGACGGCAATCACCTTTCCAATCAGGTTCTGAGGAGTTTCCCTCTGGATAAAAGACATCATCTGAACAGTAAAAATGGTGGAACATACCATAATGATAAAACAGCATAAAGTGATCACAAGATAGCTGGCCATTTCGGAAGAAAATAAAAGCAATGCAGCGCCCATGGGAAATACACAGAGGGCACAGGCTGTAATCAGGTTACCGGATTTTTCAATGGACAGCTTTCTGGAGAAGATGCCCGCACATATGCCCCCAGACAGCCCTCCTGCGGCCAGAGCGCCCTGTGAAAATCCGTAAAGTCTGTTTGCCTGGGCTGCGTCGAAATCCAGCACCTCTGTCACCAGATAAGGCAGTGCCACAATAATCATGGCAGACAAGAACAAATTAATGCCGCAGATGATCAGAAGTGCCTTTCCGATTACAGGCTTATCCCGCAGAACGAACCGGATGCTCTCAGAAAAATCATTCCCGGCTATCTTCCAGATGCTGCCGCTGAAAATTTGTTTTTGATACGGTATTCTGATAAAAAGTTCCATAACCGCTGACAGAAAAAAGCATGCAATGCACACCCACAATACAGGTTCCAGCCCATAGGCACTGTACAAAATGCCTCCCAGGACAGGGCCTGTCAGTGAGGAAAAAGAGCTTATGGTATTGATACAGGAATTCGCCGCCATAAGATGCTCTTGGCTTACTAATACAGGGATACTGGCCTGCACCGACGGCTGGTACAGCCCTGCAATGCCATAGAGAAGCATCAGCGTAACGGTCAGCAGGACGGTGAGATTGATCCCCCTCATGAGAATAGAAAAAGCCAGGATAACTGCTGCTGTGAAAAAATCCAGGATTACCATGACATTTCTCTTATTCACTCTGTCCGCAGCGATGCCCCCTATGGGCGACAGCACAATGGCAGGGATAAAAGCGCAGGCCATAACAGTTCCGTAAAGAGCCGAGGAACCAGTCAGATTTAGTAAATAGAGCGGCAGTGCAAATCTCAGTGTGGCATTGCCGAACAGAGAGATAACCTGTCCCACAACAACCAGAGTGAAATCTTTTGAAAATAGTTTCTGTTTCATTTCTTAAACCTCCATTATTTCAATCTTTTTTGCAAGCAGATGACAGATCACATTGGCAGCGCCGGTAAAGAGAACACACATTGCCAACATCACCCAGACTATGCGGCGGGGGGAGATTGTGACCAGATTGGCAGTCACACACACGATAGCCAGAGAACATACAATGGCTGCGATTCCAGAGCGTCTTCTATATCCGAAAGCAGCAGAAGCAAGGCCGGCGGCAGAAGACAAGATACCCATGAGAATACTGGACATGCATACCGTCAGGGCAAAAGGTCCGCCTGTCATCTGAGGCACAGTCTTCATAAATTGAGCGATGACATACACAATGCCCACAGCAGACACATTGCTGACAAATGCACAAACCGTTGTAATTGTGCAGACCATCAGGCATTTAGCCGCAAGTACGGCTTTTCGTTTTACCGGATAACTCAATAAGACTGCCGCATTGTCTTTGCAGTATTCGCTGACAATTGCCTTTGCCGCCACAGCCGCTGACAAGACGCTGAAACAGGCAAATGCCAGGGCGGTGATAAGGGCCAGCAGTCCATTCCAGTGGTCAAACAGCTCCACATCCTGGGAGCCGCCGTTTCCCGTTTCCACCTGGAGTATGATGAGAAATAAGATGCCCAGAGCCAGTAAACCTGCAAATATCCCAAATGCACACCATATGTAAGAAGATAACCGTATCTTTCGCAATTCCAGCTTATATAAATTCATGCTGATTCCCCTTTCATAAGATTTACCACATAATCTTCAAATTGTCCACCGTACTCAGAGACTTTTTCCGCTGTATTAAATTCCTGTTTAACAGATCCCCCGGAAAGAATGCCGATGCGGTCTGCCGTGTGCTGGATTTCTCCGATGATGTGGCTGGACAGCAAAATGGAAACGCCTTGGTCTGTTAATCTGCGCATCAGTTCCCGCATTTGGGTAATGGCGATGGGGTCGAGACCGTTCAGGGGCTCATCCAGAATCAGTAGTCTGGGCCTGTGAATTATGGCCCTTGCCAGTCCCAGCCTCTGCTTCATGCCGAGGGAATACTGGGAGATGGGCTTTCTGCCCGTATGTTCCAGACCCACTAACTGCAGGGTTTTTGCTATGTCCGCTTTTTTCTGCATATAACATAAATGCATAGACAGAAGTTCCTCTGCATTCATATGCCCATAGAAAGACGGAGTTTCTATGACACTGCCTACATTGGATAAATATTCAGGGCTGCTGCCCGCTTTTATGCCCAGGACATAGATACTTCCGCTGTCAATCCGCTGCAGTCCCAATATCATTTTCATTAAAGTTGTTTTTCCTGCGCCGTTAATCCCCAGGAGTCCGTATACTTCTCCTTCATAAATCTGGAAGCTGCAGTTATGAATGACTTGTACAGGTCCGTAACTTTTGGCGATAGAATTTACATTAACAATGGTGTTCATAAGACCTCCTTTTGGACAGTGTGTTTCCAAAACGTCTTCATCACCTTTCGGAAACACTATCATACTGAACGACGGTATGTATTGTTTGAAAAAATTTTCTGCCCTGGAAAGGGGCAGAAAAGTATATGCCGCTTATGTCTGTCTGTTGTTTTGATAGATAAATGTGAGTTCCTGCAGCCGCTTTATTATTTCGTCATCCACAATATCCATTCCCAGACCCCGCATCATCTGGCCGAATACCATAAATTTACGGTAAGATTCCTCCTGGGAGCTGTCGAATACCATAGGATTCAACCAGATATTGGCCGTGAGCAGAATCAATTCAGCCAGCTGCTCCGGGTAATCTGTTTGAATAGAACCGTCTGCAATTCCCTGCTGAATAATCGGAAGAATGTAATGGGGTGCCGCTTCATCAATGGTATCGTGCAGAAGACTGAACAGCAGTTTGGGATTCTTGTTAAAATTCGGAGCAATTGTAAAGATACGATTCTGTACAGGGCGGTTAATGGATGCCTTAAAAATAGTCCTGAGCTTTTCTCTGCCATTGAGGTCAGAGCGGTCGCGGATGGCGGCCAGCATTTGGTTAGATTCAGACGTCATCTGGTCTGTGACAGCGGCTAAAATATCTTCTTTTGATTTGAAATGATGATAGATAGCGCCTTTGCTGAGCCCCCCCAGATTGTCTATAATATCCTGAATGGAGGTATGCTCATACCCTTTCTTCAGAAACAGACGGCAGGCAGTATCCAAGATTAAATGGACGGTTTCCTCTGGATGTTTATTTCTTGCCATTTTTCTATCTCCTTAAAGTGTGTTTGAAAAATACTTTATGTCAACTGTGCGTCACAGCTTGTACCCAGGGGTATGATATGAGAAATTTGTTCCGCATGAGGGCGTTGCAGCGGACTGCCGAATAAGAGACAAATATGCCGCAAAGAAATTTTCAAACACGTTCTTACACAGCGGGGGTGGATGAATGTTCATGCCTTAAACAAATGTGATATTAACATACTGATGGTAGGTTTGTCAAGATACCTGTTAAAGTAAGTGGAATACTGTTTCACACGGTGGGAAATAACTCATATAATAAAATGATTGCTGTCCCATAGCATTTTTTCTAAAACAGGAGGTATTTGTCAATGGAAAACCAGAAAGCAGATAATCTGCTGAATTTGTCGGTGGACGCCTCACCGCAGGAGAGGGAGAAATCTCTGGAGCTGGATGTGGGCTACGAACCGGAGTCCAGACTCTGGGATGTGATTATAAAATATTCCGGAGAAACTGCATCACTGGAAATGGAGGGAGTGTCTATTGTCCCCCTGCTCAATGAATATGCAGTGGCATCGGTTCCTCAGGAGCGTCTGAATGATTTTATCAATCAGACTTCAATTGAGTATGTGGAAAAACCTAAGAGGCTGTTCTTTGCTGTTAATCAGGCTAGAGTAGTCTCTTGTATTACACAGGTCCAAATTTCTCCATGGAATTTGAGCGGGCAGGGGGTACTGGTGGGAATCGTGGATTCGGGCATTGACTACCGCCATTCGGATTTTATAAAAGAGGATGGGACTACCAGAATTTTGCGGCTTTGGGATCAGACTGTGCCGGGAAATCCACCCAAAGGCTATGCTCTGGGCAGTGAATATGGGCCAGAACAGTTAAACCAGGCACTGGAAGCGCCCAATCAGCAGGAGGCATACAAAATTGTCCCCAGCCGGGATATCAGCGGCCATGGAACTGCAGTGACGGGAATCGCTGCTGGAAATGGAAGATCTTCCGAGGGGGTGTATCGGGGAGTGGCAGGCGGGAGTTCCTTAATCGTGGTAAAACTGGGGAATCCCAGAAAAGATTCCTTTCCCAGAACCACAGAATTAATTCAGGGTGTGGATTATGTGATTCGGCAGTCAATTGCCATGGGGATGCCTTTGGCTCTGAATCTGAGCTTCGGCAACAATTATGGTTCTCACAGAGGCGACACATTGCTGGAAACATATCTGGACAGTGTGGCAAACTTGGGTAGAAACTGTATCTGTGTGGGAATGGGGAATAATGGAATCGATGCCCTGCACACTTCAGGGGTGATGCAGACAGGGCGCACAGAAAAAGTGGAGACAGCGGTGAGCAGCTATGAACCATCTTTGAACATCCAGTTATGGAAAAACTATGCAGACCAGGTGGATATTTTTCTCACCCATCCAGACGGCACTACAGTGGGGCCTTTGTATGAGCAGCTTGGCCCCCAGCGACACCGGCTTGGTCAAACCAATCTGCTCATCTATTATGGAAAGCCGTCGCCGTACAGTGCCTCCCAGGAGATTTATTTTGATTTTATACCACAGGGAAGCTATGTAGACGAGGGGATCTGGACATTTACATTTGAGCCTAAGAAAGTGGTGGACGGCAGGTATGATTTATGGCTTCCAGGCGGCGGTGTGCTGAATCCGGGAACGCGGTTCTATTTTCCGGTTCCAGATGCAACTTTGACCATTCCATCGGCGGCCTTTCGGGTAATCAGTGTAGGCGCTTACAATTCCCGTACTCTGTCCTATGCAGATTTTTCCGGAAGGGGGTTTATGGATGGAAGAAAGCCGGATTTGGCCGCTCCTGGCGTGAATATTCATACTACCCAGGCAGGGGGCGGTTATACAGATGTTACAGGGACTTCTTTTGCCGCGCCGTTTGTTACTGGGGCTGCGGCGCTTTTGATGGAGTGGGGGATTGTGAAGGGGAATGATCCGTATCTGTATGGGGAGAAGGTGAAGGCTTATTTGAGGCGTGGGGCGAGGGAGCTGCCGGGGTTTGAGGTGTATCCGAATCCGCAGGTGGGATATGGGTCGATTTGTGTCGAAAATAGTTTGCCAAGGTAGAAAAGTGTAGATTTTTGAGATAAAATGTATGTTATTTCATAGTATTTGTTATCGGATAAAGTGTTGTCACGGACTAACTAAAATTTTGTTGAGTAAATTAACTGGATTAGTTTAGATATTTATTTTAAAGGGAATACAATGTAAATAAACAAAAAATCAACATCTAATTCAAAGATTTATATAAATTAGATGTTGATTTTTTGTTTATTTAGGGTATAATATAATAGAAGTTTCAATAAAAAATGAGGAGATTATTATGCTGATACAATTTAACTTTAAAAATTATAAATCATTTCGGGATGAAGTATCACTGGATTTATCAGCTACTAAGATTACGGAACATGAAAGTCATGTGGTGGATATTGCCAATGACAAACTGCTAAAGGTTGCTGCAATTTACGGAGCCAATGCGAGTGGAAAGTCTAATGTATATGATGCATTTGATTATATGACTTACTATGTGTCAGAATCCTTTAACTTTGGAGGAGAGGAAGACGGTCGCCGGAAAACAGAGAATAATTATATGAAAGTTACTCCTTTTTTGTTTGATAGAAGAAGTTGTGACGAGGAATCTACATTTGAGGTATTTTATGTAGATAATGCTGAAAATAGCGGAAAAATTTATCAATATGGATTTTCGTTGAAAAGCGATGAAGTGGTAGAGGAATGGCTGTATTCCAAAGCAAAAACATCAAGAAACAACTATAGAACAATTTTTTATCGGAAAAAAGGTGAAGAATTGGAAATGAATGGTTTCTCTAAAAGCCATATAGAAAATATCAAAGCATCCTTAAATAAAGAAACACTTATTGTTTCTTTAGGAACAAAATTGCGGATCGATAAGTTAAAAAAGGTAAGAGATTGGTTTTTGAATAATGAGATTCTTGATTTTGGAGATCCGGCAGAAAATTACTTTCGATCAAGAGTGCTTCCGGAAGATTTTGTAGACAGCAAGGAAGTACAAGGAAATGTAGTGAAGTATTTTGCATCGTTTGATGAGGCAATTCAGGATTTTCATGTAGAAGAGTTGCGGCAGGACGATGAGAAAGATACAGGAAAAGGTTATAAAATTGATGCGCTTCACAAAATGGTGGACAGTCAGGAACTGGCTTCTATTCCTTTAAAATTGGAGTCCAGCGGTACACTAAAAATGTTTGCGCTCTATCCTTCCTTAAAAGATGTGCTGGATCATGGGGGTACACTGTTTGTTGATGAGTTAAATGCCAGACTGCACCCGTTGTTGGTACGGAATATTATATTGACCTTTTTGTCCCCAGAAATCAATACGCAGAATGCACAGTTGATTTTTACGACACATGATGTATGGCAGTTTTCTAATGAATTGCTTCGTCGAGATGAAATTTGGTTAGTCAATAAAAACAGGGATGGAGTTTCTGAATTATATTCTCTGGCTGACTTTAAAGATGAAGAAGGCAATAAGGTACGTAGAGACGAGGCTTTGTCTAAAAAATATCTGACAGGCAGTTATGGGGCCATTCCTGCCTTGAAGCCCATGGAAATGCTGACTGGGAGGACTTTGGATGACGAGTAAGGGGAATGGAAAATCCAGCGACCGCAGGGCTGGGAAACGAAAAGACCGGAATAAGCGGGTAGGGACAAGGATACCTGAATTAGGGTATTACCTGATTGTAACTGATACGGAGGAAACAGAGAAGAATTATTTTGAAGGCTTGAGAGATAGTATTCCCGTGGAGCTAAAAGACCATCTGGTAATAAAAGTGGAAAAGGCGAAGACCGCGGAACTGGTGAAACGGGCGATGGAACTTACCGATACAGAATCACAGTATCGTATTCCATGGATTGTTTTTGACAGGGATCAGGTAAAGGATTTTGATGAGATTATAAGATTGGCAGAGAAAAATGATATTAATGCTGGATGGTCTAATCCATGTTTTGAAATCTGGATGTATGCTTATTTTGGTGAAATGCCTGCAATCAGGGAATCTTATACATGCTGTAATCGGTTTGCGGAGAAATTTGAGAAGGTGGCAGGACAGAAATATCTTAAGAAAGATAGGGACATTTATCGAAAGCTGGTGAAGTATGGAGATGAAGAAAAAGCAATTGAGGTGGCGAAGCGGTGTTACAAGAAATGCTTAGAGAATGGGAAGAAGAAGCCGTCAGAGATGTGGCCTGTGAGTATGGTGCAACGGTTGGTAGAAGAAATACAGAAAAAAGTTGTGAGATGATGGTGTGAAGGATAGAGTTACAAAAGAGTGCGTTGAAGATATTGATATTATTACGATAGATGACAAAATTTCTAATATATAAGAGAAAGAAGGAGCATTGTGTTTATATACAGTGATAAGGTTTTCTTGTAAACAATTGTTTGATGGGAGAAAGATATGGGCATAAGATTAACAGGAATAAGCACACCCGTTGGTGGGCTTTCATGGGAGTATACAAAAGCAGGGGAAAGAACGTCTCCTTTGTCGATAACTCCAGGTCAAAAAATAAAGGTATTTATTAGCTCCATCTGTGGTGTTGCAAAATATGATAAAGTGCGAACTGATTTAAAAAATGCTATTGAATCTACACAATTAGCCGATGTGTATACTTTTGAAGGAAAAGGAGCATCTACGTTGCCTGCAGGTGTTCATTATACGTTGGCATTAGAAGACAGTGACATTTGTATTTTTCTGATTGATAATGCTGATGGAATCAATCCGGGAGTGCAAACTGAAATTGATACTGTCAAAAAGTATAACATTAAGGCGTTGTACTATTTTTGTGATGAAACTCAAAAAGAAAAAACCGCATTGGAACAAAGTCTAATGGGAGCGCATTTCGCTAAAAGTAAAACAGTTCACAGCTTTGATGAACTAAGTCAAGATGGATTCCGTGCATTACTTGATGATATTATTACTGTTTATCATTATTATTGTACTGGTAGAATGGTTTTGAAACCAAGCGGGACTGATGAGTTTCAGAGTGTGGAGATTGTAGGAACGGAAAAATATCAGCTGCCTATAATTCCGAAAACAACATTAAAGAATGTGGATAAGTGCAGAGACTATATATTGAAGTTTGTACTCGGATATTCCAGAGGCAGATTATCAGGTGAGACGGAAAAAACCAGTGAATTTGATGATTGGGGACTTCAGTTTCTTCCAATATTATTTGAGGGCAAGTCTATTAAACATTTCAATGTAGCGATGTATTTGGATGCACTGAAAGTTCAGCAGGACGATGGGCATTATCAGATTGTTCAGATACGATGGCAGGCAATCCAGGCACATTTTTCGGGAGATGTTGAAAGGTGTGTAGAATATCTTAAAGCTGCTTTAAACATTGCAAAGGAAACGAATCAGCCGACATGGGTAATAAAAGATATTTTGGTAGACTTGCGTAACGAGCACTGGGTTTATTGTACGGTAAGAAATAAATTTTCCGACACATCAGCACAGAAAGAATTAACGGAGAGTAGCGAAGAACTCTATTACCCTATTCTTGATCGTATTGATGAATCATTAAATGAAAAATACATAGAAGGTTTGTACAAAAAGAAAACAGAATCTCCTTATTCGGTTACGTTAGGTAACAGCTTTGATCAATATGGTGAAATGCTTGCGAGTTCCTTTATAGTTTCTATGTATAATGGCTCTTTGACTCATATTTTGCTTATCTATGAGAAAATAAGAAATTTTGTATTCTATTTAAGCTGTAAATATGACGATTGGAACTTTAAACTGAACTTGTACAAACTGGCGATTTTTGCTGGAAAAGAAAAGGAAATAAAGGGTATTCAGGATTCTTATCCTGAGATTTTGAATAATTTAACTTCTGAAGAAGCTGCGTCAATTATGGATTTCTGCTTAAATCATCCAATTAAATATAAGAGGTTAAGCAGCCAGTGGTTAGCGTTTGGGGCAGTAGGCTATTTCCTGGATGATAAATGTTTCGAATTACACGAAAAAACCATTGTCAATGAAATGAAGTCATGGTTGAGCAGTGATAATTCTGTTGTGTCTATTGGCCAGAATATATTCAAATGTCTCTCAGGGGTAGCTTATCGCATGTCACAAAATACGCTTAGCGAAATTTGCTGTAAATTTATCGAAAAGCATTATAGCCGCTGGTATATAGAGATGTTTCGGTTTATTGCCAATCGTATTGATCTACGAAAGATGAGCACTGAATCGGCACAAGCTTTGATTGAGCATATTGACCGTTTGCTTGACAGCGAAAAGGAACGAGAAGAAGTTAATTATGCCCCTGATTTTTTATGCGTTCTTAGAAAGCAAAATATTGCTTTGACAAAGAATATGGATAAGAAGGTGGCAGAATATTTTCCAAACTATTACGAAGGAATTTACAAATTAGAAACCACTGAAAATGAGAAACAGGACATGCCTGTATTTGTGAGGGAATATGTTGAAAAGATTAAGAACAGCAATGAAACACAAGGAAAAAATGGCACTTATTTCGGACATAGCATATATGAGATTGCAACTGTAAGAACTATTTTGTTAGGAAAAGAGGTGGCGTGCAATTCTGAAACAATGGATATGCTCATATCAACGGTAGCAGATACACTTCTAATTTCCAAAGAGGGTATTTCAATAAAACTTGATGCAATAGCGTTTCTTATCTGTATTGTGGTGAAATATCCTGAAGATTATAAACGCAATCAAAGCATATATGAGAAATTAGTTGATCAGCAAGAAGCAATTGAAGTAGCAGATCACTCAATTATTTCTTCGAATATTGACAGCGTTTCTCTAAAAATTGGATTGCAGTTTTTGTACAGCTCTATGGGAAAAGACGTATATAATGACATTCTTGAATTGATGCCTTATATTCAAGATAGCGTTGCAACTATAATCGCAGTAACCAATCTGATCATTCGATATTTGGAGACTACAGATACAATTATGCTACCGGCTCGAATAGAAGCTATTATCCTTCAAAATGTCCTGCAATGGCTCCATTCTGAGTTTTTAGATATAAGATGGAATGCCACGCGTATTCTTTTCACACTGTCTCGAAATTCAGAGAATAAAGGCATTGTAAATCACCAATTAGTGACTCTTGTAGATACTGGTAGCGTATACATTAAAAATTTGATTATGCGGCATCTTCATGAAGTGAATGGGGTCTCTGACGAGACCAGAAATTATATTATTTCAAAATGTAAACATGATGCTAATTATGTTGTTAGAATGGTTTGCACTGAAATGGAAAAAGAATTTGAAGGAAGACGTGTAGGATAATATTGAAAAAGGAATGATTTTTCTAAAGCAACTTGACACTAATTCACCGTCAATTTTGCCCCAACTTAGCATTAGCGAACCGTACGCCCCACGAAGTTATGCGGGTTTCAGCGATTTTCACGTGGGAAAAGTGAAAAAAGTTTGTGACATTAACTTGACATACGCGGGGTATGGGGCGCTTTGTATTGAGGGGAGTTTGCCGGAGTGAGTAAGCTGGGAGAACGGAACTGAAAAACTTATTGGATGCGGTATTTGACGGGGAAAACAATGGAATTAACTATTAGTCTCTGACGACCTTACCTGGAGTGGAGTTATATATTTTTTAGAAGATGGATTTCAGAAGGCAGCAACTCCGATAAGAGTAGTTGCGCAAGCAAAATATTTTAGCTATAATTGATTTGACAAGTCATAGTAAACGATATGATCAGCAATAAAGCAAGCCGGCAGGAAGGAACAATTATATTCGCCATGAAAACCTTATTCGATATTCTACCGGCCGATTTTTTTAAGCCGCTGACAAGTAAATACCGGCGCGAGTATGCGGATTGTATTATGCAGCTTTTCAATGCCTTCAAGCCGGAAATCTCCTATGGAGTGAATCGGGATATCGTAGTCAAAGAATTGACGGACTACTTTGAAGCCGATGATACGGAGATGAGCTTTGACGATGAAATTTACATATCCGATGCGAGAGAGAAGGCAAACGGAGTCATAGCCGTACTGAAGAAGTGTGGCTGGATAGAATACGAGCAGGAGACAAATCACCAGATTAATGTGATTTTGTGTGAATATGCAATTCCTGTGATTGACAGCATGAATCGCATCATTCGGGAGGAAGAGGCGGAGTATCAGGGGATTATCTCGCAGATTCATGCGAGTTTACAGAACGAGGAATTGTACGGTAAACCTTATGAATTGATCATTAAGGGTGTACAGGAGAATACAGAACGTCTTTTATCAGAGTTAAAGAAGCTAAACGCCAGCATCAAGCGGCACATGGATCAGCAGACGAATGATATGGACGCAGAAGAAATCTTAGATCACTTCTTTGAGTATCACAAGAATATCGGATCAAAGGCATATCTGAGAATGAAGACCAGTGAGAACATTTCCTATTTTCGGACAGCGATCATAGAGCGGATTGGGCGGATCATGGAAAGCACGGAGATCATGGAACGTGCGGTGGCAGGTTACATGGAGGTGGAGGAGACCGCAGATCAGGAGAAGGCATATGATGAGGTAATCGCCATGCTGATTGATATTAAGTCCGCCTTCTATCGTCTGGATGATATCATTGATGAAATTGACAGAAAGCATGCGCGATATATGCGCAGTGCGGTGATGAGGGCGCGGTTTCTGCTGGCAACCGGCAATAATCTGGAAGGAAAGCTGTCCAAAATACTGGATCTTTATGTGCAGCAGATGAACGGCGGAGAGGAAGAATCCTTCGAGGGGCTGTTTTCTCTGTATCCGCAAGACTATATTTCACCGGAATCGATTCAGACAATTCCTGTCACCAAGAAAATGGATACCATCAGCGGATTCTCGAATCAGGTGCAGATGAGTGAGGCGGACAGGCTATTATATAAAGAAGCGTTAAAGAGAAAGAACCGAAGCCGCTTTTCACGCAAGAATATCAATGAATATGTTATAAATTTATTAGGAGACAGGGATAAGATGCCGGTTACGGAGGTGCCGGTGGAATCTGTCCGGGATTTGATCCGGATCATCTATATCAGCATCTATTCCGGCAACCGGTCCAATCATTATGAAATCTGCCGGAGTGGAAAACAGGTGGAGATGCAAGGATATTCGCTGCCGTATTTTGATATTGTGAAAAAGAGATAGAGTCATGATTGCTATCATTTGAGCACGGGTTAAAAAAAGTCTGCGTAAAAGTAAAAAGGATACACATATGTTTGAAGAATTAATAGAATCTGCCGCACAGAAAGAAAAATTCCGTGTCGCAGCCAACAAACTGTTAAACCAGTGTTTTCTGCTGCGGAAGCGGGAGGACACGAAGAAAGAATATGTTTTCGTAAGGCAGAACCGGGAATTGTTCCTTCCGTTTTTCGATCTGCTGGGGTACGATCTGAAAATAAACGAGGATCAGGGAGTGATCGGCATTGTGAACCAGTTCGGGACGGGGAGGCTGTCACTTGGCAAATATGAGAGTGTCTTTTTGCTGATTCTCCGAATTTTGTATGTGGAAAAGCGTAAGGAACTGGGAACTTTCACGGAGGAGGTGACGGTTCTCATGGAAGAGATCAGAGAGAAGTATGCGATGCTTAAGATCAGGGCGAAACCGATGCTAGACAAGGGGAATGAGCGGCATATGGTCAGCCTGTTCCGCAGATATAACCTGATTCGGAATCTGGACAGCGACATCTGCCAGCCGGATGCCCGAATCATTATTTATCCATCGATTCTCATGGCGGTGACGGTGGAGGATATCAATGAGTATTATACGATGACGGAACAGAAACTGAGGGAGTATTCCGGAGGGAACGCAGATGGAGACTCAGAAGAAGATTATGACCAGAGTGCAGTTGATTAACTGGCACTACTTTGAGAATGAGAGAATATCCTTTCATGGATCGACATTGGTCAGTGGAGAAAATACTGCCGGGAAATCCACCATATTGGACGCCATACAACTGGTACTGACAACGAACACACGCAGGTTTAACGTGGCGGCCAATGAGAAGGGAAAGAGAGATTTGAGAGGATATGTCCGCTGTAAGATTGGCAATGTGGGCGAGGCATATCTTCGAAAGGGCGCAGTACCGGCCAATGTGGCGCTGGAATTTTATGAGGAGAAGGGCGATCGTTACTTTGTGCTGGGCGTGCATATGCTTTCCAGAGACGAGGAGAGTCCGGTCACAACCAGATGGTATATAGAGGAATGCAGGCTGGAAGATCTTTCTTTCATGGCAGGGGAGCGTGCCGCACTGGCGGAAGAATTTCGGGCGAAGAACAGAAAGATTTCATATATAGACCAGAAAAATGCGGCGCAGGATCGGTTTAAACGGCGTCTTGGAAATTTAGATGATAAATTTTTTGATATTATTCCAAAATCTCTGGCTTTTAAGCCGATGGACAATGTGAAAGAGTTTATCAATAAATTCGTTTTGTCGGAAGCGCAGGTGGATGTGGTTTCACTGCGGGAGAATATAGAGACACTGAGCGAGCTGGAAAATATACTGGATCGTTCCAGAAGGCAGCAGGGTGCATTGGAGAAAATTCTTGGCAAGTATGATGAGATAGAAGAGAAGGACAGAAGTATCCTTGTCAACGACATTCTGCTCAAAATTGCGAATCGGGATGCGATGCATCTGGATGTGGAGAATCTGGAGAAAAAGATTCGGATCAAGAGTCAGTCTGTGGAGTCTAACTGCGGATTTCTGGAAGAAATGGGGAAGCAGATCAAGGATCTGGAGAATCAGGTTCTGGCGATTAGTATAGACATAGAAGCAACGCATTCCAACGCGCTTTTGCAGCAGGCCAGAAGCCGGATAGAGAAACTGGAGGAGGAAATCGGCCAGAAGAAGGAGGGCGAAAAGAAGCTGCAGGAACAGGTTCGTCTTTTGATGAATTATCTGAGGGATCTGGAAAGACTGGATTATAAGCCGGTGAAGCGCACACAGGCAGAACAGATCGGAAAGGCGGCGGATCGAGAGGAAAAGGCGAAGACGGTTGAGAGGCTGGAGGCTTTCGACGCAAAGGAGCAAAATGAAATCCAGAAAACCTGTGTGATCCTTACTGCAGATATGGACAGACTTTCAGATGAAATAAATGACTGTCAGGAACGTCTGAAGAAGCTGGAAAAGAGGGTACTTCCCTATCCGGAATATGCGCAAAAGCTGAAAGAGATGGTGGAGAAGGAGTTTGTACGCAAAGGGATTTCGTCTTCGGTCTATTTCCTTTCGGAATTGTTGGAAATCACGGATATGAAGTGGAGCAATGCCATAGAGGGATATCTCAACACGCAGAAATTCTATCTGGTTGTGGAGCCGGAATATTATCCTGCAGCGTTAGAAGTTTATGATAAAAACCGTAAGAACATACATACCGCAGGTATCATTAACAGCCGTAAACTTCCAACGGGGCAGGAAGCAGAGCCGGATTCTCTCGCCTATGTGGTGAAAAGCGATAACCGTTATGCCAAGGCATATGCGAATTATATACTGGGGAGAGTGAAGCGCTGCACAGATGTCCATGAACTGGAACGGCACTCCATTGCCATGACGCCCGAGTGCATGCTCTATCAGGGATATGTGGTCAGACATTTGAACCCAAGGGACTATGAAAATCCTTTTATCGGACAGTATGCTTATCGGACGCAGATAGAGAATGTGAGGAAAGAGATTGAGGAAAAGACGCGAAGGCGGAGCGAACTCAGACAGGAAATCCAACTGTACACAGCGGTTTTGGAAAGCGCGAAGAAAGTAAATCTGGGCATCATGAAGCTGTATCTGTATGTGCCGGAAAGCCTGCATAGTCTGCAGGAACAGATGGTATCAGCGAAGGCAGAGCTGAAAGAGGCGCAGAGCGATCCCACGCTGATCGAACTGAATCTGAAGCTGGATGCGAGAAAGAAAGAGCTTGACGTAAAAAAAGAAGAGAAAGAAAGACTCAGCGAAGAAAATATACGTCTGGAGAATCAGATCGATGCGCATAGAAATGAGATGCAGGAAAGAAAAAAGGAATATGATATCCTGCGGACAGAACTGGAAGAACAGGCGGACAGGGACGGTGTGGTCTACAAAGAGGCGGAGGACAAGTACAGACAGAATCGAAAGAGCAAGAGTGCCCAGGTCATCGCAGTAAATTTTGCACCTCAGAGATCACAGCTTCTGCGTGAGCGGGAGGAACTGCTGGATGGCAGGAAGGGATTGAAAGAGCTGCAGATGAGATTCAATCAGGAATTTTCGCTTGATTTTATGCTGGGACTTGTAAATATTTCGGAATATCGGGAGGCTCTGCAGAAGCTTAAGGGCGTGGAAATCGTGCGATTTGAGGAAAAACTGAAACTTGCCAGAGAGGATTGTGAACAGATTTTTAGAAGTGATTTTCTTTCCAGGATGAAAGAGAATATTGAGAGTGCGAGAAATGAGTTTCGCAGCCTGAACAAAGCACTGGACAGTATTTATTACGGGGACGACAGCTATCGGTTTAAGATCAGTTTTGACAAGAATAAGGAAGGACTGTACAGGATGATTACCTCAGAGAACAATTATGAGGGCATCAATCTCTGGACCAGCGCTTTCGAGGAAGAATACAAGGAGGAAATGGCTGATCTTTTCGACAAACTGATGGCGAAGGACGATAACGGGAAGAAGATTGTGGAGGAATACACAGATTATCGTTCTTATCTGGATTATGATATCGAAATACATAAGCGGGACGGCTCCATTCAGCGATTTTCTGACATTTACGGAGAAAAGAGCGGCAGTGAGACGCAGGTGCCTTATTATGTGGCAATTGCAGCTTCTTTTTATCAGCTATACCGATACGGGAACAGTATAAGAATCATACTGCTGGATGAGGCTTTTGATAAGATGGATGATGAACGTATTCAGTCCATGATGGAATTTTTCAACGGATTAGGATTGCAGGTTATCCTGGCGACGCCGCCGGCGAAGATTGAGGTGATCGGTGAGCAGGTTGGAACGGTTCTGACTGCGATTCGTGTGGGGCAGAACAGTATTGTGGAGGAATATGATTTGTGATGGACAGGCACCAGAGGAAAGTGTTGGAGTATCTTTTAGATTCCTATGAAAGGAGCCGGACATTCCGGGGAGACAATCAGGTAACCCAGACATTTTCCGCGAGCGTCGGGAAGATTTTCCCCAAATATAATGACGATGCGGAGTATGACTATTTCTGTCAGATGAATGAGTCGATGGAAGAGTTGTGTGCCGAGGGACTGGTTACGCTGGTGTATTGGAAAAAGGGTGTGCTTAAGAAGATCACACTCAATTCCGATCGGCTGGATGTCTGCTATGAAATACTGGGAAGGATGCCAAGAAGGCGGGAGCAGGAAGAACTTGTGCGCATATGGGATGCGCTCTGTCAAGGCGAAGGGGTGTGCCGCCAGAACGAATCCGGCCAGGAACATCTGATTCCGCTAGTTAAGTATATTACAGCGCAGCGGCTCAGGGTTGAAAAAAATCTGAATGTGGAATATTACAATCATGATCTGGAAGAATATCGCGAACTGCTTTTAGCAGTAAAAGCGGTTCTGGAGAATCAGGAGGAGATATTTATCCGCAGCCTTTCCATGCAGTTGTTCCATGATTCCAAGAGAATGGAGCAGTTAAAGCACAAGGTAGAGGCTTTATTATATCAGTATGGAGCGTATCAGGAGCGTGACTGTGTACTGGAGGAATGCGGAATCGTGCATACGCCGACTTATGTGATGATGAAAGGAAACGGGAGTATCAGGATCGGAAGAAAAGGGAAAACAGCCGCAGACGGGCAGGAGATCAATTTGTCCCTGATGGAAGGTGATATCGCGCTGTCTACAGAATCGGTCAAGAGCCTGAAAGCGGTTACGGTTATGGGGAAACGTGTGGTCACGGTGGAGAATCTTACCAGTTTTCATGATTATCCGGCGGAGGATGATTTTGTTGTTTATCTGGGAGGATTCCACAATAAGGTAAAAAGAGACTTCCTCTTATATCTATATCAACAAAATCCCGGGAAAGAATACCGGCATTTCGGAGATATCGACGCAGGAGGCTTTTATATTCTGGAGCATTTGAAGAAGGCGACAGGGATTCCGTTTCGGTCGCTGTATATGGATACGAAGACACTTGAGAGATATCGCGGGGACAGAAAGCCATTGACTGAAAATGACAGAAAACGACTCCTGCGATTAAAGGAGGAGTTGACAGAGCGGATGAAACATGAAGAAACAGAGGATTATAGAGGTGTAATTTCGTACATGCTCGATGAGAACTGTAAGCTGGAACAGGAAGCCGTTTATTCCTGCGGGTAATGAGTCAGGCGCCGTGGCTGTTTAAAGATGTGGTTGCCCTGTATAGTAATTCTAAATATTTTTTGGTAGTAAATTTAACAAAAAAGAGATAAAATATCTATATTAAGATACAAAGGAAAGAGTTGATATAAATGCCTATAGCGAAAAGAGATCCAGATTTTTTGAAAACACTTGAAAGAATGCATCATGATTCTAAGCTTCTTTTTGAAGAAGGAGAGTATTACAATAGTTGTTATTTGTGTGGATATGTCCTGGAATGTGCCTTGAAATTTTTGTTGTGCCGTTATGGCAGGAAAACAAATGGGGATAATTATACTTGGGAAGATGTTAAGCGACATTCGCATAAGCTTAACAGACTGAATCAGGCATTGGAAGAGTGCCTTGCTATAACAGATGGGATTCCACCACAATACAGACTGGACAGTTCCCGAATGTGCCCCTATATGTTTAACGATGGAGAAGGACATTTTTCTTGGAATCCGGCATTTCGATATGGAGAATGCCCGGCGTGGGATACCAGAGAGTATTGTGAACATTACATAGAAGAAAGTGAAAAGGTGTTTCAATTTATTAGCGGGATTATCGCGGGAGGGGTTTGAGATGGTTCATTATGACAAAATTTTGAACATTGCTATACAATTAATAGAACAATTGTGGGAAGAGGAAAAAGAGGCTGTAGCATATGTAATTCAAAACGTGTATGGGAAGCTTCAGGTATATATTGATGTAGATGACAAAAATCTGGTTTCCCGTATGAAAAGTCTGTTGGAGGAAAGAATTGGACACTGGCTTGGAGCCTGTGGAAGTTTACAAAAAAATGGCTTTGTGAAAGCTGAAATTGATTCCTATATTAAAACACATTCTGCTAATAAGGATAGAATTTGGATCATAGAAAAATATTTAACGAATGTATATTGGAATGAAAGCGCTATAAAAAATAAGAAACTGGATTTGCAAAGTAAATTGATTTGTTTTTATTCTTACAAGGGTGGTGTTGGCAGAACTACAACTATGGTAATGTCTGCGATTGAAATGGCAAAACGGGGCAAAAAAATTGTCATGATTGATTTTGATCTGGAGGCTCCTGGGGTGTCAAGTATATTCCCAAATGAGGGTATTTCACAATATGGTCTTCTGGATTATTTAATTGAAAGTAGTGTGTACGAAAATGAACTGCAAATAGATGAATATATGTATCCCGTCAGTGATTATTGTCATGTGAATCAGGCTGGTGGGGAAATTTATGTGATTCCCGCTTATGGAAAAGTAGTAGATAATGACGCTGATCTTTATCGGAAGTGTTTAATGAGATTTAATCTTGATATGCCGACTTATATGGAGAGCAGTACACCGATTGACGGATTGCTGAAAAAAGTAGACGCTTTTATTAAGCCGGATTATATTTTTATAGACACGCGTTCGGGACTTCATCAGATTGGCGGTATCACTTTGTCCAGATATTCTGATATGGCAGTTTTGTTTTTCTATGGAAGTCAGCAAAATGTTGAGGGGATGAAAATGGTGCTTCCTATTTTGAAGCGCAATGGAACACCTTTTGTTTTGATTAATTCAAAAGTTCCTGCTAATGATGAAGTGGCGGCAATTGAAAGGAGAATATACTTAGAAGGGGCATACAATGCTTTGGGTATGTGTGATGAGCAGTATCATGAAGGGAATATTCTCATAGATGATGAATCTGGGGAACATTATCCGAAGGAAGTTTCCTATAATGATGCTTTGGAAGTTGTAGCAGGCATGGAACAATTCAGAAAGGCTTATGAAGACCAGAAAAAAAGTTACAGAGAAATAGCCAATGTTCTGGAGGAGGCGCTTTCAGGAGAATTGGAGGAGAGTGGTGTGCCAGATATTCATAGTGTCAGACAGGACAGTATTGTTAATGCATTTTCTGAAATTATGAATGGACTGGAAACCGCAGCAGCAGAGGAAGAATTTTTAACTGACCAGAGCTTATGCAGTAATTTTTATCCATTAAAAGGGTATACATTCATTTTTGATACGAGAAAATTTCTTGTACTGGGACAAAAGGGTGTTGGGAAGACGGCGTTATTTAGCGCACTCAAAAATAATAATTATGCAAAGGCGCTTGCAAAATATTTACAGGTTGGAACAGGACAATATGAACATACGAAATGGATTGTAGGAACGTCACAGGAGACAGATTTTACAGATATTTTTCGTTGTCTGAAGAGTGAGGAACAAATCAGTGCGTTTTTATTATATGAAGCGATTGATGCGTTAATAAAAAGTGATGCTGATTTAAAAAAGCTTGCGGAAGAAAGTAGGGTGTGCTGGTTATTTTCAAAAGAAATTGATATTGAACTGTGCGGGAAACTGACAGAAGAGGTTGCATTTGATCTTGCGCAATTGTTGAAAAAAATGAATCAGCACTTACAGGAAAAGAGTGTTGTGGTTACAATTATTTATGATGCTTTAGATAGGATTGTCCAGTCAAAAGAGAGAAGTAAGTTAGTTAGTGCACTTATTGATATGTGGTATAGGTATGAAGGAACCTTACAGAATATTCGAAGTAAAATTTTTCTTCGGCAGGATATTTATGACAGGGAAGTGGTTGTAGCGGATAAAGTAAAGTTGAAAAATTATTCGGTGGTGCTGGGGTGGGAATACGATCAACTGTTTGCAATGGTTTGGAAAAGGGTAATTAATAGATCCGATGAAGTAAAGAATTTCTTTAAGGAGATTGCACCACGCACGTTGCAGGAATACGATGGGTTAGGGAGTATTCCGATTCTTGGTGAAGATGAAAATCGGGATTTGTTAGCAGCATTAATCGGTGCTACGATGGGAGGAACAAAAAAGGCATCAACGTATAATTGGTTCAGGAATCGGCTTGCAGATACGCAAGGGATTATTGTTCCCAGAAGTATGCTGGATATTTTTGCCAAAGCAGCGTCCAAAGAACTGGAATTAAGAAGAGCTGCTTCGTTTATAGCGTCAAAAAGTATCATTCGGCCAAGATGTTTTGAGGATTCATTGGAATTAGTTTCTAAAAGCAGAGTATATGACTTGAAAGAGGAATATATAGAATATTTAAATTTCTTTGATAGTTTGAAAGATACTGTACAACGCTCGCCAGTAGAAGAGGAATTATTGTGCATAGCGCTGGAAAAGGCTGGGTTGAATAATCCGAAAGAAGAAATCACAAATTTAATCAATATCGGAATACTTAGGCCGTACCAGATACGCCTGTCGGATCAGGCAAGATATCATTTTCCTGATGTATATTTAAAAGGGCTGGGATTACAAAGGGCTGGTATGCGGTAGAATCTCATACTATAATGTTATGTTAACTAAAAATCCGCAAAGTATGCCCCCAAAACAGCAATGTATGCCGTCCCCCTTCCCGTCAGCCCCATCTTCTCCTATAATAACACCGTTACTTTTGTGGGCATTGTCACAAAGGAGGGGGCGGAGAGTATGAAGACTAAAAAACTAAGTATTGCAGCGCAGCTTTTTCTCTTTATTTTGGGATCGGCCATTATCGTGGCATTGATTGTGGGAAGTGTCGCCTATTCCAACATGGGCAGCTTCCTGCAGAAAAAATGCAAGGACGATGTGATGGAAATTGCGGTAATTGCTGCGGAAAATGTGGACGGTGAACTGTTTGCGAAGGCGATGAAAGGCGATGAAGCCGCACTTCTGGCGGTAAAGGACAGTCTGAGTTTCTTTTTGGCCGGCGATTCCGTTACCTATGTCTACACGCTGATGCCCAAGGATGCGGACTGGTTTCAGTTTGTGGTGGACACGGACCCGGATGACCCGGGAGAGTATGCGGAGGATTATGAGGCGCAGGACGCCATGTTTGAGGCGATGCAGGGCGGCGCTTCCGTGACGCGTGACCCTTTTACGGATGAGTGGGGCACCTTTTACAGCGGTTATGCCCCGGTCTCTCTTGAAGGTAGTGTGCTGGGCATTGTGGCCGTGGATTATGAGGCATCCTCCATACAGACTTCCCTAAACAGTCTGATACGCAATATATTACTCGCGGTGGGTGTGGCTCTGCTTTTCGCCATTGCGGCGGCGGTTCTGGCGGCGGTCAGAATGCGGCGCAATTTCATCAAAGTGAACGATAAAATTCTGGAGGTTGCATCCGATGACGGCGATCTGACAAAGGCCTTAAACATCACTTCCGGGGATGAACTGGAAGTGATCGGAAATAGTTTGAACAACCTGCTGGAGAAGACGGGAAATACGGTCAGGGAGATCAAAGGCGGGACTGGCAGTATTGAGACAAAGATGAGCAATATCAAAAGCCATGTATCGGGATCAGCAGCGCGGGTGGCTGGCATCAATGACACCATACACTCTATGGTGGCGGCTTCCGAACAGATTGCGGCATCCGTCGGCACGGTGAGCGAACAGGTAGATTTTGTATATAAGGACATACAGAACATTGTTGAGGTGGTTGCGGGAAATACAATCGGACTGCAGGAAATCAATGCATCTTCCACGGAACTGAACGATACGGCGCAGACTTCCATTGCAGGAATTGGAAAAAATGTGGAGATGATGTCGGGGATGCTGCGGGAGGAAAAGCAAAAGGCGGAAGCGGTACTTCGGATTAAGGAGCTTTCGGAGACGATTCTGGGGATTTCCGGGCAGACAAATCTGCTGGCGCTGAACGCATCTATTGAGGCGGCAAGGGCCGGGGAGGCAGGCAAGGGATTTTCCGTTGTGGCGGGAGAGATCGGTGCGCTTGCGGGCAACACCAATCAGGCAGCCAATGAAATACAGAAGATGAGCAAGGAAGTGGTGGAAGCCATACAGGGCCTGGGTGCGCTTGCGGATAAGATGCTGCATTTTCTGGAAGACGAAATATCCGGGGATTATCAGAAATTTGGCGGGCTGTCGCGTGGCTTTGCGGAAAAGTCCGATGAAATCCGGGTATCTATGGAGGGGCTTCTGAAAAATATGGAATCGTATGCCGGGGTGCTTCAAAAAATCAGAATGGCAATGGAGTCGGTCGGCGCGGCCTCTGAGGAAAACAGTGCGGAGATTATTCAGCTTTCAGAGCTTCTTTCGGCGATAGACGAGGAGATGAAGAGTATAGAGTCTGCGGCGGCGGACACATTTTCAGCGATTTCGGCAATGAACCGTGAACTGAGCGGTTATAAAGTGTAGGGCATAACTGTTAATGAAAGAACTCTGCAAACATTCTTGATGGATGTCCGCAGAGTTTTTTCATTCTTAGAGGTTTTATGGGAAAAATCAATAATATGCAGTTCCTCAAGGATTACATTTTTTGCACGGTACATACCCTTGGGAGATGATACTGTCACGGCTTTCAGTGCTGTCCTGTCTGTTCGTGGTTGGCAGGGAGTGACAGGTGGGGCTGTGGAATTTCTTTGTCTTGACATTCAGCACATAGGTCAGCCCGTTGGTGGCGGGCGGCGTGCTGTCCTGCGGTTTTTCTTCTACGGCTGGTGCGGTTTCATTCTGTGGCGGCGTGGCTGGCGCTGTTGACGGTTCACTGGCTGCTGGCGCAGCAGTCGGTTTTGCTTGTGACGATGCCGACGGAGTTGTTACCGGGGGCTTGGCGGAAGCGGACGTTTTAGGTTTGGCAGCCGCTTCTGCGGAAGAATTGGCGCTGCTTCCTGTGGGTTCTCCTGCCTTCCAGCTTTCGGAGGCGGGTACATTGAAGGAGACCGACTTGCCATCCGTGGAGGCAACGATCGTGCCGGCTTCATCCGTCCGATAAACCATGACGCCGTTTGTGCGGAGTGTATTCAGCGTCTCCGCGTGGGGATGGCCGTAGGAATTGCCCTCACCGCAGCTGATTACCGCATAAAAGGGATCCACCGCCTGGAAAAAATCTTTGGAGGTAGAATACCGGCTGCCGTGGTGGCCGACTTTGTACACATCGGCCGAGATGTCAATGCCCGTTTCTAAGATATCCTCCTCGGCATCTTCCCCGGCGTCTCCTGTAAACAGGAAAGAACGGGTTCCGTTTTTCAGAAGCAGCGCGATGGAGGCGTCATTGGGATTGTCGTAGGAACTGCCGGGAGCCAGTATGGTGATGCTGGCGGTACCCAGCGTGTACTCAGAGTTGACTCTAGGAGTCAACGGATTGATCTGCCTGTCATCCAGCGACTGCACCAGTTTTTGATAGGTTTTGTTGTCTTTTTCAAAGTTTGAGACAAACACGTTTCCGATTTTAAATTTAGTGATAATCACGGGCGCGCCGCCAATGTGGTCAGCGTCCGGGTGAGTCAGAACCAGATAATCGAGCTTGGTGATTTTCTGTTTCTGGAGATAATTCTGGATCGCGGTACCTTTGGTATCATCGCCGGCGTCAATCAGCATGGCGTGGTCACCGCAGGTGACCAGCGTGGCGTCGCCTTGTCCCACGTCTATAAAGTGCACCTCCATCAGGTCGGGACTGGCAGCGGAAGCCGGCAAAGGGGAAGCGAGCGTGCATCCCAGCGCAACGGCTGCCGCCAGAACCAGTTGTAAGGCTTTCTGCGTAAATTTTTTCACAACAAATACCCCCTTCGTTTTTATATTTGATTGTAATGATATGGGATGCCCTAAGTATACCATAGTTGTCAGAGCAATGACAGCAGAACAGCAGGGAAAGAGTAGTAAAAATGTCCGAAAGGGGGAAGCGGGCAGCGGGTTTCAAAACGGGTTGCGCGATGGTGGGGAATCTGGTAATCTTATAATGGATAACCGTTTGCGCGGCTGGCAGATCTCTGCTGAACCATTTGATGCGTGCCAGATGCGGAGTGTCCGCAGGCAGTCATCGATTTGTTGTCCACTGAAAACTGTCTGCAAAACGACCGATGGGAAGGAAACAGATCATGGAGGAAAGAAATCTTACAATCGCGGATATTGCCCAGGAACTCGGCGTATCGAAAACCACCGTGTCCAGAGCCATGTCCGGCAAGGGCCGGATCGGGGAGGAGACGCGCAAAAGGGTGCAGGAATATGTGGAAGCGCATCACTACAGCCCAAACGTGGTGGCGAAGGGGCTTGCGCAGAATAAGACTTTCAACCTGGGGCTGGTGCTGCCCGGAGATTATAATATTGTAGAGCTGCCTTTTTTCCAGAAATGCATGATGGGAATCAGCCGCACCGCCTCTGCGGCTGGGTATGATGTGCTGCTTTCCGTGGTAACTGCCGACAAGATCACACAGCTTGAGCGTGCGGTGATGAACCGCAAGATTGACGGCGCGATTCTCACGAGAACGCTGACGGATGACGCGCCCATGCGGTATCTGCAGGAGAATGGCGTGCCTTTTGTGACAATCGGAAGTACCGACGATACCCGTGCGGTTCAGATTGACAATGACCACAGGGGAGCCTGCCGGGAGCTGACGGGAAAGCTTCTGGACAGCGGGATCCAGAGCCTTGCGCTGATCGGCGGCAGGGAGGAGTATATGGTTACGGGAAACCGCCTGCGGGGGTTTGAGGAAGCCTTTGGCGAACGGCCCGGCTGGGATGGCAGCAGGCAAATCTTCCTTAATATAGATGATGGCCGAAAAGTGGAAGAAATCGTGGAAAGGCTTCTGGAGCAGCGGATTTCCTGTATCGTATGCATGGATGATTTTTTGTGCGGCTGTGTACTGAATGTGATGCAGACGAGGCAGATTGAGGTGCCGGAACAGGTACAGGTGGTGTCCTTCTATGACAGCACGATGCTGGAAAACCGCATACCGGCGGTTACGTCGGTACGCTTTGATGTGGAAGAGCTGGGAAGAAAAGCATGCGGCCTGCTCTTACAGATCTTAGAGGGGGAAGAGGTGGAAGGGCGCACGCTTCTTGGGTACGAGGTGCGGATGCGGGAATCCACGAAAAGATTGCGGCGGTCCTCTTGACAATGCATCACCTGACTTATATGATGAGTATAAGGATTTAAGGAGGTGAGCATCTGTGCGGATGAAGAGATTTTTTGCATGTGGAGCGGCAGGCCTGCTGATGGCCGGAATGGTTGTAATGCCTGTGTCAGCTCATGGACATCATGGTCAGGCAGGTGCCGCGTATAATGCGGTATGTTCCGTGTGTACGGTGGATGGTTGTACGAGAACCGGGCTGCACACACATGACAATACGACTTACTGTGGATATGCCCATGCGGGAGGTTACTGTGACGGTTCCTGCGGAGCTGTCAGCGTATGTGCTGTGGAAGGTTGTGCGGAGACGGGCTATCACCTTCACGACAGCCAGGCGTACTGCGGCTATAATCATGCGACCGGTTACTGCGACGGTTCCTGCGGCGTGGTTGGGGTATGTGCTGTGGAAGGCTGTACGGAGACTGGTTATCACACCCACGACAGCCAGACATACTGCGGATATGCCCATGAACACGGTTATTGCGACGGTTCCTGCGGCATTGTCGGGGTCTGCCATGTGGAGGGATGTACCCTGACAGGACAGCACACCCACGGAAGTCAGAGCTATTGCGGATATAATCATGCCAACGGTTACTGCGACAATTCCTGTGTGAGACAGAGTACGAACCAGAGTACAGGGCAGGGCAGCGGTTATCGTGGCAGCGGACACCACGGCGGCCATCATGGAGGCAGGCATCATTAAGAAATGAGACAGAATAAGGTATGATTTACGGGCAGCATTATGGGCGATCCATATGGCTGTCCGTTTTGCACGCATAAGCAGAGCCGAAAGCGGCGGAGAAGACAGGAGCAGGGCATTTTTCGGATGCTTGCCCGGTTCTTGCAGTAAGGGCAGGTATTGGTGGAAAAGGGACGAAAATCCTTCCTTATTTTGGGAGAAATGTATTGACAAGCTCTGTGCAGTTTGTTATTATTTTGACATGAACAACCGATTGCGCAAAGTCAAAACTACCAAACAAACGGGTGATGTGACAGCAATGTGCAGGAAAGTGTTGTATGTAGTACTGAAAATGAAAGCAAATCAGCAATGGATCAGAAAAATGGAGGGCAGGGCACATGGATAAGTTTATTGTAAACATCATCCATCGTCCGGAGATGGTACCTGAGTATGCGGAAAAGGTGACCGGACACGGCAAGGAAGAGGATATCGGAAGGAAAGAGCTTCTGACAGAATCTCTCGATATTTTCAAGACACAGCAGGCGATTGCGCATAAGAACGGATTAAAGACAACGATCCAGATGACATACGCTTCTTTATTTAATGATGAGGCGGTAGCTCTTGCAAAGGAGGATCATGAGCAGTACGGCGATGAGATCGCGCTGTCCCTGCTGGGCCTTCCGTGCGAGGAGTTCCGTGAGAAATACAAGACGAAGGATTTTTGTATCTGGATGTTCTCCCTGGAGGATAAGAAGTCGATCGTGGACGATGTGTTCGGCAAATTCCATGACAGATTTGGGTTTTACCCGGAGTCTACAGGCTCCTACTATATGGACGCTGATCTGACCAACTATATTAAAGAGAAATATCCGATGGTGAAATGTGCCGTGGCTACCTGCTGGGAGGAAGGCCCCAAGGCTTACCACACCTGCAACAATTCCTGGTACACCTTTATGGACGGCGGCCCCTGGGCGCCCTGGATTCCGAGTAAGCAGAACACCCATGCGCCTGCGGCGAATGAGGAGGAGGATTCCGGTATTGTGGCGATTCCCCACTTATCCCGTGATCTGATTGCCTGCTATGACGGCAACGGATCCAATTTTGGAACGCACCCGCAGAATGTGCTGCGCAGCATGTGCTATGATTCAAAGACATGGGAATACCCGTATCTGTATAACCTGATTGACCAGTTTAGGGCATTGGCAAAATACAACAACGGCTATGCATATAATATGATGTTCGTAGGTCCCGGCTGGATGAACAAGATGGGCCGCTGGGAGGCGCCTTATGAGCTGCTCTTAAAGTCTTACGAGGACGGTATGGCGTATTACGGACAGCTTAAAAAGGAAGGAAAGCTGGATGATATGACTATGGCCGAGTTCGCGGACTTTTATCGCGCGAACAGACGGCTGACAGAGCCGGAGTGTGCTCTGTGGAGAGATATTTTATACGGATCGGACAAGCAGCTTTTCTGGTACTGCGATCCTTTCATGCGCGTCTGTGCCAACATGGACCAGGGCGGTGCGATTGTGGATCTGCGGCCGTATGTGGCGAAACTGGAGTGGCCGGTGGGTATCGGCACGAAGCATGTGACGGACGCATCCTACCCGTTCTTAATTCAGGAGAAGTACCGGGCGGGCTACTTTACCCACTATGCGGGTGAAGGTACGGTCAGAAGCGCGAAACTGACTCATAACGGCGAGGAAGTGGATCTGTGCCTGTGCCGGACGAAGGCGCATTTCTCCCAGGAAGGCAATACGAGAATCCTGACCCTTGACCCGGCGGATATCGAGTTCCATGACTTGACGGTGAAATTGCAGACAAAGATGTACTTCGAGGAGGGCAGCTCCAACATTAAGATCGAGAGAAGCATTCTGGAGATGAGTGATCCGAACGCTGAGGTAGAAATCAATGAGTATATGGTGGCATGCTACGGCACGACAGAGTATTCCGAGGATATGAGCAACGTGAAACTGTCCGTAACCGATGGCGTGAACACGGAGAAGATCGACTATGCTTACAAATGCCGTGAGGCGCAGATGAAGGGCGCAACAGAGGCTGCTGCGGTGGTTCCTGAGATCGGGACGAGGGTTTCCATCAGATGTGAGAAGAAAGAGGCGGTCGGCTACATCAAAGAAGGGTATGCGTTCTCCCCGATGTTCACGTTAGGCTGTACGACCCAGTTAAAAGATAAGGAGGTATTTGCGACATGGCTCAATCTGGCAAAGGCAAATTAAATTACAGGTGTCCCTCCTGCTTTATGAGAGACTTGGATATTGATATGTTTTATGACAAGGACAGGAAAGAATACCATTGCATCCGCTGTCAGTATGTGGGGACGGAGGAGGATGTGCTCGCAAAGAACGAGCTTGTGCGGTTCCGTTATAAGGATGCGATGAAGCGGTTTACAAAATTTGATTTTGATTAATAGAAAAAAGGAAGACAAAATATGAAGTTTTACAAGGGCATGGACCTCTCCACCATCAAAGAAGTGGAGAGCCTCGGCGGAAAATTTTATGACCACGGAGAAGAGAAGGACTTGTTTGAAATCCTGAAAAGCAGCGGGACGAATGCGGTTAGGCTCCGCCTGTGGAACGATCCTTACGCGGAGGACGGCACGCCTTACGGGGCGGGTACGAACGATCTGTCCACGGTCATTGAGCTGGCGAAGCGGGCGAAGTCGCACAGGATGGAAGTGCTGCTCTGTATGCACTACAGTGATTTCTGGGCGGATCCTGGTAAACAGCGGGTGCCCAAGGCGTGGCGCGGGATGGATGCGGCACAATTGACTGAAGCAGTCTATGACTATACGAGGGATACGCTGTTGACCCTGCAGAATGCGGGGGCTTACCCGGATCTGATTCAGATCGGCAATGAGCTCACCAACGGGATGCTCTGGCCGTCTGGAAAGCTGGCGGAATGCGGCAATTATGACAATCTGGCGCAGTTTGTCAGCGCGGGCATCCGGGCGGTGCGCTCCCTTGATTCGGACATGCCGGTAATGATCCACCTGGACAACGGCGGCAATGCGCCGATGTACCGTGACTGGTTTGATCATTATATGGAGAGGGGGGAGGATTTTCAGATCATCGGACTTTCTTACTATCCGTTCTGGCATGGCAGTCTGGAAGACCTGCGGAAAAATATGAACGATCTGGCTGTGCGTTACGGCAAGGAGCTGGTGATCGCGGAGGTCTCTATGGGCTTTACGATGGAGGACTACGGCTCTTATGAGAAACTGGCGGCGGATGAGCGCAAGGGCTACGCCACAAAGCCGTCGTTGGTGGAAAAACTGCAGTTTCCCATGTCGAAGCAAGGACAGGCGGATTTTATGAGGGCGCTGTTTGCGGTGATTGACCAGGTGCCGGGAAAGAAATGCCGGGGATTTTTCTATTGGGAGCCAGCCTGGATTCCTGTGCCGGGATCGGGCTGGGCCAATGAGGAGGCCTTGGAATATATAGAAGAAAAGGGGCCCGGCGGCAATGAGTGGGCAAATCAGGCGTTGTTCGACTATGATGGTCAAGCCCTGCCGGCATTGGAAGTGATCCGCGATTACCTTCCGGCAGATGCGGTCGTATAAGCGATAAATACGCCCTTTATGTCAAAAAAACGTTTTCCGTATTGACAGGGGGGATCAAATAATGGTAAATTTAACGTGAACACGGTGCGAAATTTTCGCAGAAAGGACTAGTCCTTTCTCTATTTCCTAATATGTTAGGAAATAAAAACCCTGACTGCCACACGGGCGAAGCGCTCCGGGAGGGACGGGTGAATAGACGGTGAACAGCGGTAACAAATGCGGAATTACGACAATTCATACTACGGTTCTGCATTTTGTATACAATCAAAAAATGACTTTTAGTAAGTCGAAAGGAGAGAGGTAAGTTTATGAAAAAGAAAGTATTGGCAACAATTCTGGCAACAGCGATGACAGTCGGCTGTCTGACAGGCTGTGGCGGCGGTGCGGCTGAGACGCCTGCGGCAGAAGCTCCGGCAGCGGAAGCGCCTGCGGCTGAGGAACCTGCAGCGGACGCTCCGGCAGCAGAGGAGGCTCCGGCGGTAGAGGCTCCCGCAGCAGCGGCAGAGGGAACAGACCCGATTGCAAACCTGATTGCGGCAACGACAGGTACGGTAACACTTAAGGTATGGGCTTCCGAGGAAGATCAGGATCTCACGACCAAGCTGCTGGACGAGTTCAAAGCGTCATATCCTGACGTAACTTTTGATATTACCCTTGGTGCAGAGAGCGAGTCTACCACGAAGGATACGGTTCTGACGGACGTAGAGGCGGCAGCGGACGTGTATTCATTTGCAGATGATCAGATCAACGAGCTGGTAAAGGCTGGCGCGCTGCAGGAGGTAGCAGCAAACTACACCTTCGATGTGGTAAATGAGAATGCAACCGGCGCTGTGGAGGCGGCTGCTGTGGACGGAAAGGTATACGCTTATCCGATGACGGCTGACAACGGTTACTTTATGTTCTATGACTCTTCTGTATTCTCCGAGAGCGATGTACAGTCCCTGGAGAAGATGGTTGAGGTAGCAGGTGCTGCAGGCAAGAAGATTGCGATGGATATTTCAAACGGCTGGTATATTTATGCGTTCTTCCAGGGCGCAGGCCTTGAGCTGACACTGAACGATGACGGTCTTACCAACACATGTACATGGAATGCGGCAGGCGGTACGGATGTAGCGCAGGCGATTCTTGATCTGACGGCTTCCAACGTGCTCGTAGATATGAATGATGAGGATATGGCCACCCAGATTGCAGAGGGCAATGTGGCAGCATGCGTAAACGGCACATGGAGGGCAGAGACGGCAGCAGAAGCATGGGGCGACAACTATGCGGCAACCAAGCTTCCTACCTTCAAGGCAGGCGGAAAGGACTATCAGATGTCTTCGTACTCCGGTTATAAGCTGGTTGGCGTAAATCCGCACTCCGCTAATGTGGGCTGGTCAATGCTTCTGGCAGAGTTCTTAACCAATGAGGCAGCACAGACAGCAAGATTTGAAGCAAGAGGCCTTGGCCCTTCCAACCTTGCGGCAGCATCTTCCGATGCGGTACAGGCAAATCCGGCGATCTCCGCTCTGGCAGCGCAGGCAGCATATGCTACCCCTCAGCGTGTAGGTGGCAACTTCTGGTCTCCCGCTGAGACGCTTGGACAGATTCTGGCATCCGGCAATCCTGACGGAACCGATCTGCAGGAGCTTCTGGATACGACGGTAGAGGGTATCACGGCGCCCGTCGAATAACAAATTGAGCAAAGCTCAACTGCGAGGACTGCTTCGCAGCCTTGGTTCGGAGAAACGGAAGATTTAACTCCGCGAGATTTGCTTTGCAAATTCAAAAAACAGAGAGGGTGAGTGGTGTTCACTCGCCCTCTTTTAAAAAGAGAAGGTTACTTCTGGCATGGAGGTTCATATGAAGAAGGCATTAAATGCGATAGGTAATTATTTTAAAAATATTGGAATTGCCTTTGTCAGGGGAGATGTGTGGGTTAAGCTGTCGGCGGTTCTGATGGGCGCGGGTTATTTTGCGAGAAAACAGGTAATGAATGGTATTATCATGTTTTTGGTGGAAGCGCTGTTTGCCGTGCTGTGCGTCGGCTATGCGGCTCCAAACCTTGCTAAGTTTGGAACGCTTGGTACGGTGCAGTTTGAGCAGGTGTTTGACCCTCTGACCATGACCGGCACGGTCAATGATTATGATAATTCTTTTCTGATTCTGTTGAATTCCATTATGGCACTGTTCCTTATTCTTGTATTTGTTTTGTTCTGGATCGCAAACATGAAAGCGGTTTACCGCCTGCAGGTTCAGAAAGAAAACGGGGAGCACATCAATACCTTTAAGGAAGATGTGCAGGCGCTGTTTAACGAAAAATTTCATATTACGCTGCTTACCCTGCCGACAATCGGTATCGTTCTGATGAATATTCTGCCGATTCTGGTACTGGTGGCGGTGGCATTTACCAATTATGACCAGCAGCATATGCCGCCCAGCTCTCTGTTCACATGGGTTGGCTGGTCAAACTTTAAGAGCCTGTTTACGGATTCCGTGACAGTGACTTTTGGGTATTCCTTTAAGAAAGTATTAACTTGGACACTGGAGTGGGCAGTGCTCGCTACCTTTACAACTTATATCGGTGGCATCCTGCTTGCCAAGTTTATCAATAATAAGAAGACGAAGCTGCCGAAGATGTGGAGAACGCTCTTTATCATCGCCATCGCTGTGCCGCAGTTCGTGACGCTGCTTCTGGTGAGAAACTTCTTCGCAGACAGCGGTATCGTCAATACCTTCTGCACGAACATCGGTATTACGGATTTTCTTAAGAATGTGGGACTTGTTCCCGCGAATCTGAGTTATATCCCGTTCCTGACCAATCCGGGCTGGGCGAAGGTGATGATCGTTATTATCAATATCTGGGTCGGCATTCCGTACCAGATGCTGATAGCAACGGGCGTGCTGATGAACATTCCCGAGGATCAGATTGAGAGCGCGAGAATCGACGGCGCGAATCCTTTACAGATCTTTGTGAAAATCACAATGCCGTACATGCTTTTTGTAACCGGACCGAGTCTGATTACGGACTTTGTCAAGAATATCAACAACTTCAATGTGATTTATCTGCTGACGCAGGATGTGTATGTCACAAGCGACCAGCTTCTGGCAAACTCCAACGCGAAGGAGATCGATCTGCTGGTGACATGGCTGTTCCGGCTGACAAACGAGTATTACAACTATAAGATGGCATCCGTGATCGGTATTGTCGTATTTATCATCTGCGCGGCGTTCACGCTGGTTACCTTTACAAGAACAATCAAGGGAGATAAGGAGGAGGAATTTCAATAATGAAAAAGACGATTCAGGCTATTTTAAGACACGTTGTTCTGTTTCTCCTAGCTGTGATTTGGCTGATACCGATTCTCTGGCTGTTTGTTACCTCGTTTAGCGGATATAAGGGAATCAACACCTCACACTTCTTCCCGGAGACGTGGACGCTCGACAACTACGCACAATTATTCCTGCGTTCGGACTCCATCGTACAGTACAACAAGTGGTTCATGAACACCTTTGTAATTGCGGTCTTTACCTGCGTGATTTCGACCATTCTTGTGCTGATGGTGAGTTATACCATGAGTAAGCTGCGGTTCCCGGGCAGAAAGTCGCTGATGAGTTTCAGCATTATCTTAAATATGTTTCCGGGCGTGCTTTCCATGATCGCTATTTACTTTATCTTAAAGACGTTTAACCTGACGAACAGTCATATCGGTATGATTATCGTGTACTCTGCGGGCGCGGGGCTGGGCTTCCTGATCTGTAAAGGGTTTATGGACACGATTTCCGTTTCTCTAAGTGAGGCGGCCAGACTGGAAGGCGCTTCCGAGGCGAAGATTTTCTTTAAGATTATCATTCCGCTGTCCAAGCCTATCATCGTGTACACGGTTATCAGCTCCTTCCTGATACCCTGGGGCGACTTCGTGTTCGCGAAGCTGATGCTCAACTCCGGCATCGCGACAGACTGGACGGTGGCGATCGGCCTGTTCAACATGCTGGGCAAGTCCATGATCGCGAAATATTTCTCCGTATTCTGCGCGGGCGGCGTGGTGATATCCGTGCCGATTTCGATTCTGTTCCTGATTATGCAGAAGTTTTATGTGGAGGGTATTACGGGCGGCTCCGTGAAAGGGTAAGAGAAAAGAAGATTACACTCCCAAAAGGCAGTATCATTAGTTGGAAAGCATCCATAACAGTATGAATCCTGTTATGGATGTTTTTTCTGTCCAAGAAATAGATTTATGCAAACCGAAGGAGCGAAAAGTATACGAGAAAAAGAACAAAGTATGCCAGGCGTGATCACGGTAACGTAAGTAAGAGCTTTAGGATCAGCCCGCTCAAGGTCACGGACAGCAGTAAATTCTCAGTGGTCTTTGACAGGGACAAAGCCTATGAGTATAGGGCGTCGGGGACGAAGGTTGAGGGACTCGTGGTGAAGTACCTCGGGGAGACCGGTCAGGATACGGATGACAGGATTTTGATACCGGGTGTGGACTATAAGGTCACCTACAGCAACAATAAAAAAGTAAGCGGGACGAAAGAGGCGGAACTTAAGCTCACTTTCCTCGGGAACTATAAGGGGAGCAGCGCGGTGGTCGACCCGGATCTGTTCGATATAGTCTGGACGGACGCCACAGAAAAAGGCAGGTCAATGGTGGTCATCTGCGGAAAAGCGGCGGCCACGGAGAAAGACTTTGCGGTGGGAAGCAAAAATCAGACCATCAGTATCAAGGCTATGGTATTGAAGGGCAGGACCCTGGGCTCCTTTCTGGGAAGATAAAAAGATACCGAAGACAGTTTAAGACATACAGATAGTCCTAAACGGGGGCGGATGTGACGGAAAGGTCATATCTGCCTCTTGTCTGTTTCAGCGGGGGATTGTATGATATAGGAGGGTGCCGGAAGAAGCAATATTTGCGGCAGAAAGGTGGGAGAGAGCATTTAAGGAAGCAATACGGCACAGATGACGGTTTACATAAAATGAATCATAAAAAATGCCGGAAAGGAGAGTGATAAAATTGAGAAGCAGGTATATAAGAGCTGTGGCGGGAATATTGGCGGCGGTTCTGGCTCTTTCTGGCTGCGGGGGAACGGAGAACGGCGGAAACCTGCCCGATGCGGCGGTGCAGGGGCAGGGATCCGAAACGGACGACTCATCGGCAGATGGAGAAGACGCGGCGGATGATACGAATGCGGGTACGGATGCCGTGGGGGAGAGCGCTACCGCAGACGGCAGTGATGCCGGAGAACAGGCGGCGGAAACATCCACTGCGGAGTTGTGGGAGGATAATCCTCTGCAGATCATCGACGACAATTACCGCACCTACTATGAGGTGTTCGTCTACTCCTTCTGCGACAGTGACGGAGACGGCGTGGGAGACTTGCAGGGGCTGATTTCCCGGCTGGATTACATCAATGACGGGGATGACGCCACGGATACGGATCTGGGCTGCAACGGGATCTGGCTGATGCCAGTGCACCCTTCTCCGACATATCACAAGTATGATGTGGCGGACTATTATGCCATAGACGAGGCGTACGGCACGCTGGAGGACTTTGAGGAGCTGCTTCGTGAGTGCGACAGGCGGGGCATCAAGGTGATCATGGATCTGGTGCTGAACCATAGCTCTTCACAAAATTTATGGTTCCAGGAGGCGTGTGCGTATCTGAAAGAGCTGGACGGTGCAAAGCCGGACGCAGAGGACTGTCCTTATTTTGACTACTATCATTTTTCCAGAGAGCAGGGCGGCGGCTACTGTCCTGTGGAGGGAACCGACTGGTATTATGAAGCGCAGTTCTGGTCGGAGATGCCGGATCTTAATTTAGACTGTGAACCCCTGCGGGAAGAGATTGCGAAAATCACACAGTACTGGCTGGACATGGGTGTGGGCGGTTTTCGTTTGGATGCGGTAAAAGAGTTTTATTCCGGCGCGCCCCAGTCCAATATTGACTTTCTGGCATGGCTGACTGATACGGTCAAGAAACAGAAACCAGACGCTTATCTTGTGGGAGAAGCATGGCTTGATATGGCGGACTATGCACCCTATTATGAGAGCGGCATCGACAGTGTTTTCAACTTTGCTTTTGCGGACAAGGACGGCGTGATATCCAAGGTGCTGAACGGTTCATCAGCAGCCAAATATGGAGCTGCGGTCAGTTCTTTGGAGGAGACGTTCGGGGCTTACAATCCGAATTATATCGACGCGCCTTTTTATACCAACCACGATATGGGCAGAAGCGCGGGTTACTATGCGGGGGAAAACTCTGCCGCGCAGACGAAGATGGCGGGCGCCATGAATCTGTTTATGAGCGGCTCGGCCTTTCTCTACTACGGTGAAGAGCTTGGCATGAAAGGCTCCGGCAAGGACGAGAACAAGCGGGCGCCAATGTATTGGAGCATGGATCCCGACGCGGAGGGGATGTGCGACGGCCCGGCGGATATGGAAGACGTGAAGATGAAGTTTGAGAGCCTGGAAGAGCAGGAGAAGGACGAACTTTCCGTCTATCAGTTTTATAAGAAGGTTCTTAAGATCCGCAACCAGAACCCGGAGATTGCCCGAGGGAAGGCGGAATATGTCCTTGTTGGGGATTTTCTGGCGGAGGATACGAAGGAAAATGTCTGCGCCATCAAAAAGACTTACGGGGATTCGGAGCTTCTGCTCGTGTTTGTGACAGGGGCGGAGACGGAGGAACTGGATCTGACCGGGATCACATTGAATGGAAAGCAGATCGGCACAGAGACGGAGATCTGCGGCGCGCTGGTGACGGGGGAGGAAGAAATTCTTTTTGAGGACGGCAAGGCTGTGATGCCGGGATTTTCAGCGCTGGTGTTGAAATGAGAGGCGAAAGAAGCGCGGGGCCAGACAGTGTGTCACCGATGTCGGAATGATGGGCAAAAACGTGACAGCGGGCGTGAATGTGGCTTGAAATTCCAGTCGTTTTGTTTTAAAATGATAAAGGTTAGCAACAGTTTTAGTGAGAGGGTTAGAATCCTGTTATCAGTGACGGGGTATCTGGCTCAAAATAAACGAAAGGATAACAGGTATAGGTATGAAAAACTGTCAAAACAAATGGGTGCGTGCCGCGATCCCGGCACTGCTCCTGCACTTCAGTATCGGTACGGTGTACTGCTGGTCTATTTTCAGTCAGGAGATCGCTGACTATATAGGCTTTTCCAAGGCAGCTACGGAGTGGGCGTTCAGCTTCGCCATCTTTTTCCTCGGCATGTCCGCAGCATTTCTGGGCAATGTGGTGGAGAAGGACATACATAAGTCGTCCTTGATCGCTACGATCACTTTTGCCCTTGGTATGGCCGGCACGGGATTCTTCATCTATTATGGAGGCACCCATCCCGGCAGCGTGCTTGCGTTGGTAGGCATTTATGTCTGCTATGGCTTTATCATGGGTGTCGGCCTCGGAACGGGCTATCTTTCCCCGGTAAAGACTCTCATGCTCTGGTTCGAGGATAAGAAAGGTCTTGCCACAGGTCTCGCGGTAGCGGGCTTTGGCGGTGCGAAGGCGATTGCAAGCCCTATCATGCAGGCGCTTCTGGCCAATCTCGGAGAGGGCGGCATCTATAAGATGTTTTACATCCTCGCAGCGGTTTACTTTGTAATGATGTTTGTGGGCCATCTTCTTCTGGCGAAGCCGGCAGGCTGGCATGAGCCCCAGAAGAAAGACAAAGGGCAGGGTATCATGGCTACCATCAAAACCCGTCCCGTCAGCAACTATGTCGGCATCTGGCTGATGTTCTACATCAACATCACATGCGGTCTTGCGCTGATTTCCCAGGAGAAGATGATTGTGAAATGTATCGGTCTGGCAGGCGTGGTCGGCGTGATCTCCACAGTGTCTGCAGTCTTCAATGCGGGCGGCCGTCTCGGCTTCTCCGCGTGGGCGGATCTGATGAAGGACAGAAATACGATCTATAAGCTGATCTTCGTGCTTTCGATTATATTTACAGGCGCGGTAATGCTTACAGGCGGTATCAAGAACGGCGAGGGCAACATGTTCCTGATCGTTCTCGTGCTGGCGCTGATCTTTATGGTGAACGCCGGATACGGCGGCGGCTTCTCCAATGTGCCGACCCTGCTTTCCGACCATTACGGTATGGGCAGCATCAGCGCGATCCACGGTATCACCCTTTCCGCATGGGCGTTTGCAGGTCTTACCGGCAACCAGATCGCAACCTTGATTGTGAGCAATACGGGCAGCTTTATCGAGGATTCCCACGGCAACATGATCAATCCTGTGGGATACCAGAACGTGCTGTATTTCACGATTGTGCTCTATATTATCGCGCTGGTCATCAGCCTGTTCTTTGTGAAGCCTGCAAGTACAGACAAAAAATAAACGCATACAGAATGATATCATCGGGCAGGAAGGTTTTCCTGCCCGTTATGCATGTCGCAGATAAACTGTCATATGCGTCTGTGTACAGCAAAAACCCCGGAGGCTCTGCCTTCGGGGCTTTTGCTTGTGTAAAAGGGGAATTCTTCGGAATTGCTATTGCCGACTTGACTTCCGTGATCAAGTCTATAATTAATATACCGTTTTTCCCCTTGGCAGTCTATAAGTATATTACAAAGGAATAACACTATATTAGCGAAACAAACCTACTTACAAAGATAGTCGCGTTGCATCTGAAGTTCCTGAGGAATCGGAGTTCCTGTGTTTTTCAACTTCTGGAACACATTGTCATAATGGTGGAGCTTTTGCGAAAGCTTAATATCGTAGCGCGACATGGTTTCCTTGTAAAGCGGGTTTGCCATCAGCTTTGTGCGGATCGCTTTGGAGAAAGGACAGTAAGTAAAAATAATATTGCGGGACACCTTATTCAATCTGGGCGATCCGGCGCCTTCATAGAGAATCCACGCTTCGTAGTCCATAATAAACATTTCCTTATAGCTGTTTTTCGCTTTTTTCATATTGAGTTTAATTTTGTCCTTGGCGTCCGCAGACAGCTCGTGGTTCTTACGGTAGAACTGGATGTAATCGAAATATTCGCTTGTGAGGGATGCCTCCGAAATATCGTTCCAGCGGGCGCCCTGCACGCGCTTGCACATTTCCCAACGGAAATCGCCGGTCAGCCGGACCAGAATGTTGGTCAGATCCTCCAGTTGGAAGATGGATACCATCATGCGGGCCGGCGTGGTACGTTTACGCCCCTCGATTTCCTGCCATGCGATGCCGCGTGTCCCCACATTGGGCATAAGAATGATGTCGGGAAGAACCTCTACGCTGACGGTTTCCTTTCCGATGCCAATGTCGGGATTGGTGTAAATGACGTCGCGGTAGTAAGCACTAAAGTCAATGTCTCGGATCTTCTGGAAAGACTCTTCCACCTTTTCGGCGGATACCAGTGTGCTATCCAGCTCTTTTAGAACATTGTGTTCCGAGAAGACCGGGCAGAAGCTTAAGACACGGCCAAATGTAATCTTGTTGACGGTAGGAAACATGTTGCGTATTTCAAAGAGCACCTGCTCCAGCGGGTCATTCAGCATACGCGCTTCGTCTTCGGCGGTGATATTGCCCGTCATTTTCTGTTCACGCAGGAAGGTGGGGAAGTCGGAATCGAATTCGTTACGGCTGGGTACTTTCTCACCTTTATAGATGGCGGCAAACCATTCATAGGCAGTATAGACCTTGCGTTTGGGATCGGAAGGTATTTTGTCTATGATCGAGTACAGATACGAAGCGTTCTCAAGGCCGGCCAGATTTTCATCTATATAGCCGAAATTAAAGAACATCCGGACTACCTTTGGAATGGAAGCGGTATCTTTCAGGCTCTTAACGAAAGCTTTTTCATAGATTACATAGAACTGCTTGGTGATCGTCATGCGCAGCTTTCTGGCAGCGTCATCCGAAGCGTTCTTGTCCGTCATCTTAGCAAATTTGTCGACAGATTCACGGAAAGCGGCGGCGGTTTCAACGTCCACTTCGGCGTAGGAGAGAATGGTCTCCATAGAGTGCTCTATGTCAGCCACCTCGTCCATGGAAGCAGTGGATTCCTCGTCGCTGCGTTCCCCGAGATTTTCCAGTCTCGTGCGGTATTCTTCGGCTCTCTGCTGATACATTTCGCGGTCAATCGAAGGCAGGTCTTCCAACTGGATCATGATGGTGGAGATCGCTGCGCTTACCGTAGTGGAATCGGTATCGTTCGCCCCGATTTTATAAAGAAGGCTTGCGTAGAGATCGAAGAAGTCCAGATGATTTTCGTTCATCAGAAAACTGGCAATCTCCGCCTTGTAATCGTAAAAAACGCGACATATGGAAATAATGCGGTGGATATCCAGATCCGCTTTCAGAACCACCCCCGCAAGAAAGTCGGGCTTGTGGAATTTGGAGGACTTCTGAGTGACCATAAGGGTCATTTGCTCGTAGTAGCCGTCCAGCCATCCTTCCAGATCTTCCTCCAGCGTGAGAGGAGTCAGATCCTCCATATCGGGTAATGCTCTGGGAGTAAATCCATGCTTGACACAGAATGACTTGTACTCTTCATATCGATCCATCAGAAAATGGTAAATATTTTCACAGTCAAAACGCATCAGTTCATACTGGTCATAGATCTCACGGAACTGCCTGAACAGGGATGACACGATCATATTCGCCAGATCCACGCTTTTTGACATAAGCAGTGAGAGCTGTGCAGCCGTGCACGGATAAGAGGCAATCCCGGTGGGCTCCTCTGTCTCATATGTGATAAAGTGAGAACCGAAAAAGATCTCACAGACGCCGATGACGTCCCCTTTTTTCAAATAGAAAGTGCCTCCCGGATAGGAGGCGCACACGCTCCCCTTAGCGATGACATGCAGGCCGGTCTGATTCTGTTCACTCTGGATCAGCTGCGTGCCTGCAGGAAATTCTTTTACAGCCATTGGATTACCCCCTTGTAGAAATAATTGCAAAAACTATGTATATATCTTATGCTTTTTGAGTGGAAAAGTCAATGAGAATGGGCGTTGTGCTTTGCTATATTGCACAAGAAGAATGGCTATTTTTGTACTGTACTTTTCAGAGTTTTGTGTTAAAATTGAAAATGACAGGCTTGTCGGGACTATGCGGCAGGCAGAGTTATGCGGGTCAATGCAGACCTGTAAAGGTAAATAGTCATTATGGAAACGGAAGCGAGTGAAAATTATGGACAAGACACAGATAGAGAAAGAAGATATCGCCTACAGACAGCAGGTTGTCAATGAATACAGGGCGGACGTGGAGAAACTTGCACGTTATCTGTCCTGGTTTGAGAGTAAGAATGGAAAGAGCGTACAGCAAAGTTATTCCGGCTCTGGGATTGCAGAACATTCGATTGCTTTCCCGGTCTATGACGGTACGCTGATGAATTTCATTAAGGAGGCCCAGAGGACGAAGCTTATCGACCGAAATTACAAATATATCTATTCACGGTACAGGATCCGCCGATTGGAGGACGAGCTTATGGTCATCAAGCGGTCGGATATCCGGGAGATGGATGCGCTCAAAGGCATTCTTTCCAGATATGTGATGGAAGGCATGACAAAGGGGAGAAGATGGTCTGAGGCGGTGGAGAACGGCATTTTTCTGAATGTGATAAAGAAAATGAAGGAAAATCTTGATTTTTGGGATCACCCGGTACAGTCCAGGGTGGTCAATGTTAAGGAAGTGAAATAGCAGAAGAATGGCAAAGAGTGACGCTGGCTGTAGGATACTTTTTTAGGGAGATAAGAAAACGATGGGAGAAAAATCAGCACAGAAAAAGAAATACATACTGGATACGGCCAGAAAGGTGTTTGTAGAAAAAGGCTTTAAGAGTGTGACCATGAAGGATATTGTGGAGGCCTGCGAGATCAGCCGGGGCGGTCTGTACCTGTATTTTGAGAGCACGGATCAGATTCTGATGGAAGTGCTGCAGATGGAGGCGGATGAGACAGATGATGTTTTCACGGAACAAATTGCCAGGGAGGATACGGCGGCGGATATTCTGACGCTCTTTTTGAAAGAGCAGAAGAAGGAACTTTTGCAGAACAAGGATAATTTGACCGTAGCGGTCTATGAATATTTTTTTGCTCATAAACCGACCGATAAGAACAATATGCTGCGCAGACAGTTTGATGCGGGCGTCAAAGTGATCGAAAAATTGATTGAGACGGGAATTGACAGCGGCGAGTTTTATTGTGAGAACCCAAAGGGCGCGGCAGCTAATATTATGTATGTGCTGGAGGGACTGAAGATCAACGCGCAGACTTTCGGCATCACGGAAAAGATGGTGGACGAGCAGCTGCTCTATATTATGCAGGGTTTGATTACGGAGATTTAGGGGCGGCAGGAAGGATACTCCGTATACGGGGTATCTCTTTACTGCATAGGAAATTGCGACAGCGTAAAATACAAGATGGGAACTGTGATCATGGAGGAGAACCGACTATGGGAAATGTCAGAAGGATTTATGTGGAGAAGAAAGAACCTTATGCAGTTAAGGCCAGGGAACTGAAGGAAGAGATCGAGAGTTTTCTTGGTATAAACAGCGTGGAACAGATACGGGTTTTCATTCGCTATGATGTGGAAAATATTTCTGAGGAAGTGTTTGAGAGAGCCTGCCGGACGGTTTTTTCAGAGCCGCCTGTGGATATTTTATATCGGGAGCAGATTGAAATTCCTGAAAACGGACGGGTATTTTCCGTAGAGTTCCTGCCGGGGCAGTTTGACCAGCGGGCTGATTCCGCTGTGCAGTGCGTGCAGTTTCTGAAGGAAGACGAAGAACCGATCATCAAAACGGCAGTGACTTATCTGGTCAATGGAAACGTGACGGATGATGAGCTTTCGCGGATCAAGGCATACTGTATCAATCCCGTGGATTCGAGAGAAACCGGCATGGTAAAGCCGGAGACGCTGGCGTTTGCCTATGAGGAGCCTGCGGATGTGGTCGTACTGGAGAATCTCCCGGAACGGGAAGACTTTGTGGACATGCCCCAGGCGGAGCTGAAGGAGCTGTATGAATCCCTTGGTCTTGCCATGACGTTCAAGGACTTTCTGCATATTCAGGATTATTTTGCGAAAGAGGAGAAGCGCAATCCCACGATGACGGAAATCCGGGTGCTGGATACTTACTGGTCCGACCACTGCCGTCATACGACTTTTTCTACCGAGCTTAAGAACGTGAGCTTCGGAGAAGGAAAGTACCGGGAGCCGATCGAGAAGACTTACCAGGATTATCTGACGGTGAGGAAAGAGGTTTTTAAGGGCAGGGAGGACAAGTTTGTCTGTCTGATGGATCTGGCCCTGATGGCCATGAGAAAGTTAAAAAAGGATGGGAAACTGGACGATATGGAAGAGTCCGATGAGATCAATGCGTGCTCTGTCGTGGTGCCGGTGGAGATGGATTACGGTGACGGTCCGGTGACGGAGGAGTGGCTTGTCTTTTTCAAAAACGAAACACACAACCATCCCACGGAGATCGAGCCGTTCGGCGGGGCGGCCACCTGTCTTGGCGGAGCAATCCGGGATCCCCTTTCGGGCAGGGGATATGTCTATCAGGCGATGCGCGTGACCGGTGCGGCGGATCCCACAGTGCCGGTGGCGGATACCTTGAAGGGAAAGCTGCCCCAGAAAAAGCTGGTGCGGGGTGCAGCCAACGGTTATTCTTCCTATGGTAACCAGATCGGTCTGGCGACCGGGCTGGTCAAAGAAATTTACCACCCGAATTATGTTGCGAAGCGCATGGAGATCGGTGCGGTGATGGGTGCCGCGCCGAGAAAAAATGTGATCCGGGAAAATTCTGATCCAGACGATATCATCATTCTGCTGGGCGGCAGAACCGGGCGTGACGGCTGCGGCGGCGCAACGGGTTCCTCCAAGGTGCATACGGAGAAATCCATTGATACATGCGGCGCGGAAGTGCAGAAAGGAAATGCGCCCACGGAGAGAAAAATTCAGAGACTATTCCGGCGTGAGGAAGTGAGCCGGCTGATTAAGAAATGTAATGATTTCGGTGCGGGCGGCGTGTCTGTGGCGATTGGTGAGCTGGCAGACGGGCTCGTTGTGGATCTGGATAAAGTGCCGAAAAAATATGCGGGTCTGGACGGAACGGAGCTTGCGATTTCGGAGTCCCAGGAGCGCATGGCAGTGGTAGTGGCTCCCGGCGATGTGGACGCCTTCCTCGGGTATGCGGCGGAGGAGAATCTGGAGGCAGTGCCTGTGGCTGTGGTAACCAAAGAGCCGAGACTGGTGCTCAAATGGCGCGGACAGCGCATTGTTGATCTGTCCAGAGCGTTTTTAGATACCAATGGCGCCCATCAGGAGACGGATGTTCATGTTGACATGCCGGAGGAGAAAGAGGATTACTTCAAAAAAATCACAACCCCTGCGGTGGCGGAGGCGCTTTCCCGCAAGGATGTGAAGGCGGCGTGGCTTTCTCTTCTGGAGGATTTGAATGTCTGTTCCCAGAAAGGGCTTGTGGAGATGTTTGACGCCTCCATAGGTGCAGGCAGCGTGTATATGCCCTATGGCGGTAAGTATCAGCTGACTGAGACGCAGGCTATGGTGGCGAAACTCCCGACCCTGGAAGGAAAGACAGACACCGTCACCATGATGAGCTACGGCTTTGATCCTTATCTGTCAAGCTGGAGTCCGTACCACGGCGCGGTTTACGCGGTGACTGAGTCGATGGCGAAGATTGTGGCAAACGGCGGGGATTACAGGACGATCCGATTTACTTTCCAGGAGTATTTCCGGCGCATGAGCGGGGAGCCGTCCCGCTGGAGCCAGCCGTTCTCGGCGCTTCTTGGCGCATACGAAGCCCAGATGAAGTACGGACTGCCCTCCATCGGCGGCAAGGATTCCATGTCAGGCACTTTTAACGATATTGACGTGCCGCCTACGCTGGTGTCCTTTGCGGTCAATGTGAATAAGAGCGGGAATATTGTCACACCCGAATTAAAATACCCGGGAGATCGTCTCGTGCGGTTCCGTATCCCGCGTGATTCCTATGATCTGCCAGTGTATGACGAGGTTATGACACTTTATGACAAGATAATGACATTGATGTCAGAGTATACTGACACAGATATCATAAATGGAATGCCGGTGAAGTTTCAGAAGAGAAAGATCGTGGCGGCTTACGCGCTGGACGCAAAGGGCGTAGCGGCGGCTGTGAGTAAGATGGCATTTGGAAACGGATTCGGCGTGGCGGTGGATTCCTCCTATAAGATGGAAGCTCTGTTTGACAACGGCCTTGGCGATATCGTGGCAGAGATGCCGGCGAAAGAGGTACACCACTTGAAAGCGCTGGGGATTTCCTATGAGGAGATCGGCACCATAACGGCGGACGGCGCGTTTACCTACGGCTCCATGAAGCTGGAACAGGCAAAAGCCGTGCAGACCTGGCGCGCGAAGCTTGACAAGGTATTTCCCTATACAGCCGGAAAGGATAAGAGTCCCGTGGCATCGGAACTGTACCGTGCAGACAGTATTTATGTGTGCAAACATAAGGTGGCTAAACCCACGGTATTTATCCCGGTATTCCCGGGCACGAACTGTGAGTACGACAGCGCGAAGGCCTTTGAGAACGCCGGGGCTGAAACGGTCGTAAAGGTGTTTAAGAACCAGAACGCGGCGGATATCAGAGAGAGTGTGGAAGCCTTTGAGAAGGCGATCGGACAGGCGCAGATCATCATGTTTCCGGGCGGCTTTTCCGCAGGCGATGAGCCGGACGGTTCCGCCAAGTTCTTTGCGACTGCTTTTCAGAACGAGAAAATGAGAGAAGCGGTGATGAAGCTTGTAAACGAGAGGGACGGTCTGGCGCTGGGAATCTGTAACGGCTTCCAGGCGCTGATTAAACTGGGACTCGTGCCTTACGGGGAGATCCGGGAGCAGGGGGAGGATTCGCCTACGCTGACCTTCAATACGATAAACCGTCATATTTCAAAGATGGCTTATCTCAAAGTGGTTTCCAACAAGTCACCCTGGCTTGCCGGGGCGGAACTTGGGCAGACTTATGTAAACCCGGCTTCCCACGGCGAAGGGCGGTTTGTGGCTCCGAAGGAGTGGATCGACAGACTGTTCGCAAATGGGCAGGTGGCTACCCAGTATGCAGATGCCGACGGCAGTGTGTCTATGGATGAGGAGTGGAACATCAACGGCTCCTACGCATCCATCGAGGGCATCACTTCCCCGAACGGAAGATGTCTGGGTAAGATGGCGCATTCGGAGAGAAGAGGGGAAGCCGTGGCTGTGAATATTTTCGGTGAGCAGGATATGAAGATATTTGAGAGCGGCGTGGCGTATTTTAAATCTTGATGAGATGATATGGTGCAAGAGTATTATAGCGGCCTTAAACAATGTTTTAGGGCCGCTGCTTTTTTGCAAGATTTCCAGTTGATGCCGCATTCCTCCTGTGCTATAATTAGGCGATTATAGATTTAGGACAGTAAAAAGCCGGATGATTGGATGAAGGGAACAGGCACGGAGGACTAGGATGAAATCATTTTTAATATTGGAAGACGGCACTGTGTTTGAGGGGACACACATAGGGGCGAGGAAAGAGATCGTCAGTGAAATTGTTTTCAATACTTCTATGGCGGGGTATCTGGAAGTGCTGACAGATCCGTCTTACGCGGGGCAGGCAGTGTGCATGACATATCCGCTGATTGGCAATTACGGGATATGCCGGGACGATATGGAGTCAAAGAGGCCCTGGCCGGACGGTTTTATTGTACGGGAACTTTCGAGGATTCCCAGCAATTTCAGATGTGATATCACAATTCAGCAATTCTTAGAGGACAATGGTGTGCCGGGGATCGCCGGGATCGACACCAGAGCCCTTACCAGAATCCTTCGTGAGAAGGGTACCATGAACGGTATGATCACTACCGACAGCAATTATAATCTGGAGACAATCATTCCCAAATTAAAAGCATATACGACAGGCAGGGTAGTGGAGCGGGTAAGCTGTGCAGAGAAATACACGCTGGCAGGCACAAAGGAGCTTGCAGAGAACGGGCCGCTTTCCGGCAGCGCTTCCTTTCGGAAAGAGTCGTTCGAAGCGGGTGTGCGGGAGAAGAAGCCCAGCCTCGTACGGAGTTTAAACGGAGCAGGTCTGCGGGTGGCGCTTCTGGATCTGGGGGCCAAGGAAAATATTGCGGAGTCGCTGGCGGCCAGAGGATGTGAAGTGACAGTCTACCCGGCATGGACGGCGGCGGAGGAGATTCTTGCCGATCACCCGGATGGCATCATGCTCAGCAACGGCCCCGGTGACCCGAAGGAGTGTACGAATATCATAAATGAAATCCGAAAGCTCTATGCGTCCGACACGCCGATTTTTGCAATCTGTCTGGGCCATCAGCTGATGGCGCTTGCGACGGGGGCGGATACGTTCAAGATGAAGTATGGCCATCGCGGCGGCAATCATCCGGTGAAGGATCTGGAGACGGGCAGGGTTTACATTTCTTCCCAGAACCACGGCTATGTGGTGGATACGGACAAGCTTGACAGTGCGGTGGCGGTTCCGGCTTTTATCAATGTGAACGACGGTACCAACGAGGGCCTTTCCTATACCGGCAAACAAATTTTTACGGTGCAGTTTCACCCGGAAGCCTGTCCGGGGCCGCAGGATTCCTCGTATTTGTTTGATCGGTTTATAGAGAAGATCAAGACGAAAAGTAACTCTAAGTAAGCAGAGTACGCTTGCTAAGAGTTACTATGTTTCTTCGGGGTTGAGAAATGGAGGAAATACAATGCCAAAAAATCCAAATGTGAAAAGAGTGCTTGTCATCGGTTCGGGTCCGATTGTGATCGGGCAGGCGGCGGAGTTTGACTATGCGGGAACGCAGGCGTGCCGCTCCTTAAAGGAGGAGGGCATGGAGGTGATTCTGGTAAACTCCAACCCTGCCACCATTATGACAGACGGCGATATCGCAGATAAGGTATATATAGAGCCGCTGACAACTCAGGTGTTAGAGCAGATTATCATTAAGGAAAAGCCGGATTCCCTGCTTCCCAATATGGGCGGTCAGGCGGGCTTAAATCTTGGGATGGAGCTGGATGAGTCCGGCTTTCTGGCGGCGCATAGCGTGCTGCTTCTCGGCACCACGGCGAAAACCATCCGCAAGGCGGAGGACCGACTGGAGTTTAAGGAGACGATGGAGAAGATCGGGGAGCCGTGTGCCCCTTCCCTTGTGGTGGAAAATATCGAGGACGGAGTGTCTTTTGCGAATAAAATCGGCTATCCGGTGGTGCTCAGGCCGGCTTATACGCTTGGCGGCTCCGGCGGCGGCATCGCCAGCAACCAGATCGAGCTGGAGGAGATTCTGGCAAACGGCCTTCGCCTTTCCCGGGTAGGGCAGGTTCTGGTGGAGCGGTGTATTGCAGGCTGGAAGGAAATTGAGTATGAGGTGATGCGCGACAGTGCAGGCAACTGTATCACGGTCTGCAATATGGAAAACATCGACCCGGTTGGTGTGCACACCGGCGACAGCATTGTGGTGGCGCCTTCCCAGACGCTTGGGGACAAGGAATATCAGATGCTTAGAAGCGCCGCTTTAAATATCATCAACGAGCTGGAGATTACGGGAGGCTGTAACGTGCAGTTTGCCCTGCATCCCACCAGCTTTGAATATTGTGTGATCGAAGTGAATCCCCGTGTGAGCCGTTCTTCCGCGCTGGCGAGTAAGGCCACCGGGTATCCGATCGCCAAGGTGGCGGCAAAGATTGCGCTCGGCTATACGCTGGACGAGATCAAAAACGCCATCACGGGCAAGACTTACGCCAGCTTTGAGCCGGCCCTTGACTACTGTGTAGTGAAGATACCGAGACTGCCTTTCGATAAGTTTATCATGGCGAAGCGTACTCTGACGACGCAGATGAAGGCCACGGGCGAAGTGATGAGCATCGGCAACAACTTTGAGGGGGCGCTGATGAAGGCGATCCGTTCCCTGGAGCAGCATGTGGACTGTCTGAGGAGCTATGACTTTTCCGGGCTTACGGTGGAAGAACTGCTGGAGCGCATGGAGGTTGTGGATGACCAGAGAATCTACATGATTGCGGAGGCGGTCCGCAAGGGCGTGGATTACGACACGATCCACAGGATTACTATGGTGGACCACTGGTTTATTGATAAGATTGCCATACTCACGGAGATGGAGGAACGGCTTTTAAAGGAGCCGCTGACGGTGGAACTTCTGAAAGAGGCGAAGCGGATCGAGTTTCCAGACTGCGTGATTGCAAGGCTGACGGGGAAAACCGAGGATGAAATAAAGAACATGCGTTATGAAAACGGCATCGTTGCTGCTTTTAAGATGGTGGATACCTGTGCGGCGGAGTTCGCGGCGAGCACGCCCTATTATTACTCCGTGTTCGGTTCAGAGACGGAGGTGGTGGAGAGTCACCCGAAAAAGAAGGTGCTCGTCTTAGGCTCGGGCCCTATCCGCATCGGGCAGGGCATCGAGTTTGACTACTGTTCTGTGCACGCCACCTGGGCGTTTGCGAGGGAAGGCTATGAAACCATCATCATCAACAACAACCCGGAGACGGTGAGCACAGACTTTGACATTGCGGACAAGCTCTATTTCGAGCCGCTGACACCGGAGGATGTGGAGAACATCGTCAATGTGGAGAAGCCCGACGGCGCGGTGGTGCAGTTTGGCGGACAGACGGCTATCAAGCTGACGGAAAGCCTGATGAAGATGGGCGTGCCGATTCTTGGCACAAAGGCGGAGGACGTGGACGCGGCGGAGGATCGGGAGCTTTTTGACAGGATTCTGGAGGAGACGGAGATTCCGAGAGCTGCAGGCGGTACGGTTTACATGGCAGAGGAGGCAAAGGCCGTGGCCAACAGGCTTGGCTATCCTGTGCTGGTGCGCCCTTCCTATGTGCTTGGCGGCCAGGGAATGCAGATCGCCATTTCCGATCAGGAAATCGAGGAGTTTATGGCAGTGATCAACCGCTACGAGCAGGATCATCCCATTCTCGTGGATAAATATTTACAGGGCAAGGAGCTGGAGGTGGACGCGGTCTGCGATGGCACGGACATTCTCATTCCGGGAATCATGGAGCATATCGAGCGGACGGGCGTGCATTCCGGCGACAGCATTTCGGTTTATCCGGCGCCCACGGTCAGCGCTAAGGTGAAGGAAACGATCGCCGAATACTCCAGAAGGCTTGCGAAAGCGCTCCATGTGATCGGCCTGATTAATATCCAGTTTATCGTCATGGGCGATGAGGTGTATGTGATCGAGGTCAATCCCCGCTCTTCCCGCACGGTGCCTTATATCAGCAAGGTGACGGGCATTCCGATCGTGGATCTGGCCACGGAGGTGATTATCGGGAAGAAGATAAGGGATCTGGGCTATGAGCCGGGCTTACAGCCGGCGGCGGACTATTTTGCCGTCAAGATGCCGGTATTTTCCTTTGAGAAGATCCGGGGTGCGGAGATCAGCCTTGGGCCGGAAATGAAGTCCACCGGTGAGTGCCTTGGCATTGCAAAGACCTTTAACGAGGCGCTCTACAAGGCGTTTCTCGGCGCGGGCGTGAGTCTCCCGAAGCATAAACAGATGATTATTACGGTGAAAGACGCGGACAAGGGGGAGGCCATCGAGGTGGCACGCCGCTTTGAGAAGCTTGGCTATATCATTTACGCTACCAGAAGCACGGCGGCTGCACTGAATGAAGCCGGAGTAAAGGCGCGCAAGGTAAATAAGATTTCCCAGGAATCGCCCACGGTCATGGATCTGATTCTGGGACACAGGATTGACCTGGTGATTGACACCCCGACCCAGGGACGCGACAAGAGCAGGGACGGCTTTTTGATCCGCAGAACCTCCATCGAGACGGGCGTCAACTGTATCACGGCGATGGATACGGCCGCCGCGCTTGTGACCAGTCTGGAAAACGCAGCGACCCAGGAGGAGATGACCCTGATTGATATTGCATCCATTGCGAGGCGGGAAAAGTAGGCTTCGGGGATGAGCCCATATGTCAGGGGCTGTCTCCGGGCTGTCATCCGATGGCTTGCACGCGTAATTATAGAAGCCACAGTGAAAATGACTGACAGCGGGCAGGATCCTTTGGCGAAATGGCAGAGAGGAGCATGTAAAGTAAGGAATAGGGAATATGAACACGGTCAGAAATTATCAGAAGGAACTGGATAAAATCATAGACGCTATCTGTGCGGCAGACGGGAGCGCTCCGACCCTTTTTCTGCACAGCTGCTGTGCGCCGTGCAGCAGTTATGTACTGGAGTATCTGCGACAGTATTTCAGGATCACGGTCTTTTATTTCAATCCGAATATCACCGAGGATGCAGAGTACTGCAAGCGTGTGGAGGAGCAGAAACGGCTGATTGCCGCGTATAACGAGAAGTTGACCAATAAGGTCAATGCAAACACGGACAGCGTCATGGTGACTGATAGGGAGACAGTACATGGTGCAGACGGGCAGCGGGCGGAAAGTGAAAGCGCGGCATATCGGATCGATGTGATCGAGGGGGACTATGAGCCGCAGCGGTTCTACGAGATGGCGAAAGGGCTGGAGCAGTGCCCGGAGGGCGGAGTTAGATGTTTTGCCTGCTATGAGCTGAGACTCAGGGAGACGGCCCGGATGGCGCAGGCAGGGCGGTATGACTATTTCACCACAACCCTTTCCATCAGTCCATTAAAGAATGCCGGGAAACTCAATGAAATCGGTGAGAAGCTTGGGCGGGAGTGCGGCGTTGCCTGGCTGCCGTCGGATTTTAAGAAAAAGGACGGTTACAAGCGGTCGATTGAGCTGTCGAAGGAATATGGACTGTACCGGCAGGATTACTGCGGGTGTGTGTATTCCCGAAGACAGATATCGGCGGGGACATGACAGCGGTAATTTTGTTCCGGGTGGGAATTTCAATGACATCTGTGGGGATTTGTGGTAAAATTGCATTGCTTATGAGTAATAAACCGCGATTTCCCGGCTTATGCATGCGTGCAGACACGGCGGGGGACGCTTTGAATTGGAGGGCGGTGTGAAAAATCACACGAAGCGCCGGAATGGAGAGCAGAATGCAGAAAATATTGGACTTGATATCAGAAGAAATGAAAAAGGCGTTTGCGGAGGCTGGGTATGATGCCGGACTTGGCAGGGTGACATTGTCAAACAGGCCGGATCTGTGTGAATACCAGTGCAACGGCGCTATGGCGGGGGCGAAGAAATACCATAAGGCGCCTCTGATGATCGCGCAGGAAGTGGCGGAGAAACTGCAGGAGAATGCTGTGCTGTCAGAGGTTTGCGCCGTGGCTCCCGGTTTTCTGAATATGAAAGTGAAGGAGTCTTTTGTGCGGGATTACCTGCGGGAGATGTCCGGCGCGGAGAAGTTCGGGTTCCAGACGCCGGAGTCAAAGAAAATGATTATTGACTATGGCGGTCCAAATGTGGCAAAACCGCTCCATGTGGGACATCTGCGCTCCGGTATTATTGGAGAGAGCATCAAGCGGATCTGCCGTTATGCGGGGCATGAGGTGATCGGCGACATTCATCTTGGGGACTGGGGACTGCAGATGGGGCTTATCATCACGGAACTGCAGAAAAGACAGCCTGACTTGATCTATTTTGATGATTCCTACGAGGGTGAATACCCGAAGGATGCGCCGTTTACCATATCTGAGCTGGAGGAAATTTATCCTGCCGCCAGCGCCAAATCCAAGGAGGATGAGGCCTACAAGGCAGACGCTATGGATGCCACCTACAAGCTGCAGAGCGGCGTGCGCGGGTACCGCGCGCTTTGGGATCATATCATCGCTGTGTCGGTGGCAGACTTAAAGAAAAACTATGCCAATCTGAATGTGGAATTTGACCTCTGGAAAGGCGAGTCCGACGTACACGATATCATACCGGGCATGGTGGAAGCCATGAAGAAAGGCGGCTACGCTTACGAGAGCGACGGTGCGCTGGTTGTTGACGTGAAGGAGGAGACGGACACAAAGGAAGTACCTCCCTGCATGATCTTAAAATCTGATGGCGCTTCCCTCTACAATACAACGGATCTGGCAACCATTATGGACCGCATGGAAAACTTCCACCCGGACAAACTGATTTATCTGACCGATAAGAGACAGGATCTGTATTTTGAGCAGGTGTTCCGCTGTGCGAAAAAGACCAAGCTGGTCAATGAAGATACAGAGCTTGTGCACATCGGCTTTGGCACCATGAACGGCAGGGACGGCAAGCCCTTTAAGACAAGAGAGGGAGGCGTCATGCGGCTGGAGAACCTGATCCGTGAGATCAATGAGGAGATGATCCGCAAGATCCGCGAGAATGCGGAGACGAAGGGCTATGAGATTGATATGGAGCAGGCTGTGGAAACTGCGAAAATCGTCGGACTGGCGGCGATCAAGTACGGTGATCTGTCCAATCAGGCATCCAAGGATTATATTTTCGATATGGACAGGTTTACTTCCTTTGAGGGAGATACCGGCCCGTACATTCTCTACACCATTGTACGGATCAAGTCAATTCTCGCCAAGTATGAGGAGCAGGACGGGGATTTGACTGGTGTGGTCATTGATGAGGCAGTGAACGGATCCGAGAAGAGTCTGATGCTGGAACTTGCGAAATACAACGCCATGATAGAGACAGCTTGCGAGGAGATTGCGCCTCACAAAATCTGTGCCTATATATACGATCTGGCCAATGCGTTCAACCATTTCTACCATGAGACGAAGATCCTCACGGAAGAGAGCGGACAGAAAAAAGCAGGCTGGATTGCGCTGCTTGCATTGACCAAGGATGT